>Ga0105105_10001182_pt1 | contig 11216 bp, 11 predicted proteins | sample PPLLaktember2015_4_FD_79108 | JGI IMG/M metagenome (GOLD analysis project Ga0105105, IMG submission 79108) | Freshwater sediment microbial communities from Prairie Pothole Lake near Jamestown, North Dakota, USA - PPLs Lake P8 Core (1) Depth... | ecosystem: Environmental > Aquatic > Freshwater >... | reverse complement strand
CTCATATAGGGCGCTGATCTCCCCGAGAGCACTGATCCGGTTCTTGTCTAGAAGAAGATTCAGAAAGTTCCGGATGGTCTCCGAGGTGGCGCTCCCGGCCAACACCGCCTTGAGGATTTCCTTTCGATCTTCCAGCGTAAAGGCCGGGTTGGAAATGGCCTGATTCAGCTCACCGTGGGATTCGCAGAAATCGGCAAAGGCCCGAAGCTCTTTGCCGTATTCCTGGTAACGGCCTTCTTCCATTCCGAGACTCAGAAGAGCCCTGGCATAGCGTTTGGAAACTTTCGAGCGTGTCAATGTGTCTTCCCCAGTTTTTCTATGAATTCATCCACCAGGCGATCCTGGTCTTTGTCCGTCATCTCCCGGGCGATGATCTCTTCCGCCCTTCGAGCCGCGAGAGCCACCACGTCCTGCTTCAGCTTTTCCTTTGCGCTCTGCATCTCGTACTGGATGCTCATTTCAGCCTGTTCGAGGATCTGCTTGGCCCGATCCCTGGCCTCGGCCAGGATGCGCTCTTTCTCGGCAAGACCCTCGGCCTTGTACTGGGCCAGGATCTCTTTTCGTTCCCCTTCAAAGGCTTTCAGTTTGCTCTCCAGCTCTTGGGCTTTTCGCTGGGCGGCCTCTCGTTGCTTCTTCAGTTCTTCCAGTTCCTTCTTGATCCCCTCGATTCTGGAGGAAAAGTACTCCTTGATGGGAACTTTTCTCAGGACGAAGAAGAGAATGATCACCAGGAGGGCAAAATTAATGAACCGGTAAAGCAGATCGAGAAGGTCCCCGCTGCGATCGGCTCCGCCGCCTGCCGCAACGGCGAAAGAAGAGAGCAACACACTGGTTGAGGCAAAACACCCTAGCGAGAAGAGGAGCCTTTTTCCGTTCTTGGAATAGCTCTCCATTAAACGTTCCTCCCCAGGATCTTCTCAGCGAGCTCTTTCGAAAAGAGGATGAGTTCCTCTTCCAGAGCTCCTCTGGTCTCCAGGACCTTTTTCCCCATTTCCGCTCTCGCTTGCCCCATCCGCTCTCCAGAAGCTGTGGCCGCCTCTTTCAAGACCGCCTTTTCCTCTTCCAGACCCTGCTTCTTCAGGGTTTCCCTCTCCTCATATCCCGTCTTCCTTGCTTTGGCCATGCTCTCCTCGAGCTCTCCGGCAAAGCGGCTCGCCTTGCCTTCCAGCTCGCTCACGGAATGTTGCAGGCCGTCCACTTCCGCCTTTCTCTTGCCGAGAATTTGGCGAACCGGTCTGTACAAAAGGATATTCAGGATAAAGAGTAGGAAGAGAAAATTCGCTATCTGGAGAAAGAGGGTATAATCCGGCATGATCATAGATCCCTTTCCTCCTTCGCGCTTCAACCGGCAAATGCCGACACGGATTTATGCCCCGGGAAAGGCACCCTGTGCCCATCCCTTGCAAAGTCCTGAGCCAATGGTTCGGTTTTGGATTTGCAAATTGAAGGACTTAGCGAAGCCTTTTACAAAAACACCCATCCCTTTGTCAAAGGTTTTTGTTTGTTTCGCCTCTTTTTTTTGCAGCGACCTCTACTCTGAAGGCCCCGGTTTTTCGTCGCCGGGCTTTTTGATCTCCTTCATCCGGCAGCAGCCCTCGAAAACAACCCCTTCGTCCATCACCACGGCCGGAGCCTGGATGTTTCCAAAGACTTTTCCGGGAGGATGGATTTCAATTTTCTCCGCTGCAAAGAGATTGCCCCGAACCTCCCCGCACACGACCAACTGGGAGACTTGAACCTCGGACTCGATGACGGCGTCATCTCCGACAATCAGCGTGCCGTCCGAGAGGATCTCTCCTTTGAAATGACCGTCGATTCGGACCGTGCCTGAAAAAGAGAGCTTTCCCTCGAACTCCGTGTTCTTTCCCAGAAAGGCGTTGATTTCATCCCTTCGTTTCATGTTCTCCTCTCCGGATAGTGAGCAAAACTTTCTAGCACACCTGCAGGAGCCAAGCAAGAAAAACGGCGAAAGCGGTTACTGGAACATAAAGCGCCGCATGCTGATGTTCATCAGAAATCCCATGCCCACCATGGTTGAGAGAATCGATGAACCTCCATAGCTGAAGAAGACCAAAGGAATTCCTACCACCGGCAGCAATCCTGTGGTCATACCCACATTGATGACCGTTTGCCAGAAAATAATCGCTACGACCCCCAGGGCGATCACGGTCCCGAACTTGTCTTTCGAACTAAGAGCAATGTGGATTCCCCACAAAATCAGAAAGACGTAAAGGACCAGCAAGCAGACGCCGCCCACAAACCCCCACTCCTCCGCAAGAACGGAGAAGGCGAAGTCCGTGTGCTGCTCCGGCAGGAAATGCAGCCTCGTCTGGGTTCCGTTCAGAAAACCCTTGCCCCAGGCCATTCCGGACCCGATCGCGATCTTGGACTGGTTGATGTGGTAGCCTGCTCCGAGCGGGTCTATGTCCGGGCTGAGAAAGGTGAGGATTCGGCGCTGCTGGTATTCCTTGAGATGCATCCACAGAAAAGGGGCGGTGCAGAGACCGGACAGGATGAGGGCCAAAATGGATCGCCACTTCATCCTGGCAAAAAGCAGAATGGAGAAGGAAAGCGCGACGACCATGAGGGCCGTGCCCAGATCCGGTTGCTTCACGATCAGCAAGGCCGGGGCCAGGATGAGGAGCAAAGGCTGCCACAACTCCCGGAGACCGAACTCATTGATATGGCTCCGGTCGTTGAAGAACTTGGCCAGACTGAGGATGAGCGTGATCTTGACGAGCTCCGAGGGTTGAAAGGAAAAGCCGCCGAACCCCAGCCACCTCTGGGATCCGGATCGCACGTCCCCGATCAGTGCGACCAGCACGAGAAGGCCCAGAGAAAAAAAGTAGGACGGATAGGCCAGGCGCTCCAGCCCGTGATAATCGAAAGTGGTCATGAGCAGCATGACCGCGATCCCCAGGAGAAACCAGTAAGCCTGCTTCATGAAAATCTGGGACCCGCCCGATCCCTTGATCGGGTAGGTGGCGCTGTAGAGATTGAGCACGCTCGCCATACCGATGACGACGAGCAGCAGAAGCAGCACCCAGTCGAAATGCTGAAGCAGTCTTCGATCGAACATACTCTTCGTTCCTAAAGAATGCTTGTCACCACAGAGGCACAGAGAAAGTCTTTTTCATTTGCCGGAAGATACCGGCAAATGAAAAGGCTCTGCTCTGAAGAAATCTCACTAAGGTCTTATGCCTTTCTTTTGTCTTTGAGAGGTTTTTTTGGATAACTCCCTCTCTGTGTCCTTTGTGTCTCTGTGGTGACAGATTCATTTGCCGTAAAAGGCCTCGAACATTTCCCGGGCCATGGGCGCCGCCGCGCTTCCGCCGTGCCCTCCGTTTTCCACGAGCACCGCCACGGCGATTTCCGGCTTGTCCGCGGATGCGATCGCGACAAACCAGGCGTGATCGTTAAAATCCGGAGGCGGTTCCTCCCCCTTCTGGACCGGTTTTTCCTTGCCCAGCGCCACCACCTGAGCCGTCCCTGTTTTGCCGGCCACAATGGGTCCGGTCTTTATTCTTGATCGGGAACCGGTCCCTCCGGGCTCGTTGACCACACCGATCAGGGCACTGCGGATCAGAGCGATGTTCTGCTCTTTCGCCTTGAGTCGACCATTCACTTCCGGAGTGAACTGATAAACCTGTTTGTCATCCTTTCCCACCCACTTCACCGCTTTGGGCTGATACAGAACTCCTCCGTTGAAGAAAGCCGAGATCAGCCTGGCCATCTGGAGCGGAGTGACCAGCACAAAACTCTGGCCGATGGAGGTTGAAATCGTCTCCCCCGGCTGCCAGGGAACGCCGAACCGCTTGAGCTTCCAAGGGCTGCTCGGAATCAACCCCTCTCTTTCGGAACCGAGCTCATAACCGGAAACCGTCCCCAACCCGCACATCTTGGCATAGTGGTGGATCTTGTCCACGCCCAGCCGTTTTCCCAATTTATAAAAGTAGACGTCACACGACTCCACGATCGCCCGGTGCAGTGCCACCCGACCGTGTCCCTGTTTGCGCCAGCAACGAAACGTGTGTTCGCCGAACGGGAATTTCCCGTCGCAAAAGGCCTCTTCGCGCGGGTCAATGCCTTCCTCAAGCCCTGCGAGAGCCATCACGATCTTAAACGTGGACCCCGGGGCGTATTGCCCCGCAACCGACCTGTTTTGAAGGGGATGGTCTTTGCTCGTGACGAGCCTCGCCCATTCCGTCCGGTTCAGCCCTTCCAGGAACAGGTTCGGGTCAAAGGCGGGATTGCTCGCCATGGCCAGAATCTCCCCGGTCATCGGATGGAGCGCGACAATCGATCCTCTTTTGTCTTTCAGACACTTCTCTGCCGTGAGCTGGAGTTTTTTGTCGATGGTCAAACCGAGGTTCTGCCCCGCGACGGGAGGTCTTCTCGATATCACGCTCAGCCGGCGTCCCGCCGCATCCACCTCCACCTGCTCCCCGCCCCGGATCCCGTTCAGATTTTTCTGCCAGACCCGTTCCACCCCGGCCTGTCCGATCAGATCCCCCTGTTTATTGTCCGAATAACTGCCGCTGGCCAGCTGCGTTTCGCTGATCTCTCCGAGATACCCGATCAGGTGGGCGGCCAGCTCCTTGTAAAGATAGTACCTCTGCGGCTTGATCTGGATCATCACTCCGGGCAGATTGAAGAGATTGCCCTCCACAACGGCCAACTCCTCCCGGGAAAGGTTTTTCTTGAGGAGCACCGGTCTGAAAGCGTATTTCTGAGATTCCTTGCCCAGTTTTTCTTCAAGGCTGTTGGGATCGATCCCGATCAGCGCATGAAGGCTCCGGATGAGCTCCTCACGATCGGAGATTTCTTCAGGGATGACATAGGCATCAAAGGAGGGACGGTTATCGACAAGCAGCTCCCCGTGGCGGTCGAAAAGCATTCCGCGGAAAGGGACCACATCCTGGAGCCGGATCCGGTTGTTCTCAGACTGAACCCGGTAAGAGGGTCCCTGGAAGATCTGGAGAAACCACAACCTCAGCAAGAGCACGACAAACACAGCGACCACCAAGAAGGGCAACCTGCTGAGTCGCTTCCGTAAAACTTCTACCGATGCCTGTTCAAAAGCCTGGTTCCTCAACGGGGTGAAGCCTCTTTCAATGAAGATAAAACCGGACGCATGTCACAAAGCCTCTTTGCTTTCTCCTCCGGTCCGGATCTGAACCGTCTTAAGAATACTAGAAATGAGAGGCGCAATCAAGCCTGTGAAGAAGGCCGAGGCTGCGAACCAGAAGAAAAGAGAGGCCGACAAAACCACCTCAAAAGCAAACACGTCCAAAAGGCCGACCAGGACGAGCTCCTTGATAAAAACAACCAGGCCCACCAGGATGAACTGCCCCTGCACCGAGGCCAGATCAAAGAACCGCGCCCCGAGTTCCAGACACAGAAAGCTGATGACATAGAGGAGAGCGAAGAACCCCAGGAATCCTGCCGAGAGGAGATCGATGAGCATGCCCTGGCCGAAAGCAAAGATCGCCGCCCCTGCGCTTCCGGAACGGATCAGAAGGGAGGCGGTGATGACAATGACCAGATCGATGTCGAAAAAAAGGGGAGTGAGGTCGTTCACCACGCTCCCTTTGAGAAGGATGTAGACCAGGGAAAGCAACCAGGCTGCTCCGTGGAGGACTACTTGGTTCTTTGAGACGGGCTTGATAGAGGATCCTCCTTGAGCAAAACCAGCACTTCTTCCAGCTTCGAAAAATCCGCAGAGGGTTTGACCCTCACATCTTTGAAGAACTCCCAGGGCGTATCCACAATCTCCGTCACCTCTCCTACGGGCAGTCCCTTCGGGTAGATCCGGTCCAATCCGGAGGTGACGATTTTGTCGCCTACCGCAACATCCGCGGCCCTGGAAACGTAGTGGAGCCTGGTCCGCTGGGAGGGCAGCCCCTTCAGGATGCCTTTCTCCCGCGTGCGCTGGATGAGGCAGTCCACGGCGCTGTTCTGGTCAATGATCAGAAGGACTTTCGAGTAATTCGGGGAAACCGCCACCACCCGCCCGATGACCCCCCGGGCATCCACCACGGGCATGTTCAGCCTCAGCCCTGCATGGGTTCCCTTGTCAATGAGGATAGCCTCAAACCATCCGGTGGGATCTCTGCCGATGACCTGGGCGGCCGCCATGGGTGAGCGAAGGCTCTCCTTGACCTGCAGGAGTTCCCGCAGCCGGGCATGGGTGGAAGCCAGCTCGCGGTAGAGGTCGTTCTGCATTCTGAGATCGTCACGTTCTTTTTCCAGGCGGGTGTTCTCTTCGCGCAGATCGACAAAGCTGAAGTATTTCAGCCACGCCTTTTCCACGGTCTCTGAAGATTTCCTGATAAACTTCTGCACCGGGGCTGTGAGTTCAATGACCCCCTGCTCCACAGGAGTCCACGATCGCCGCTTGCCCGCATTGAAGGAGATGAGAACAAGAGCGACAAAAACGAAGATGACCCATATCCAGTACGCTCTGATTCGTTTTAAAGGGTTCAAAGATGCCTTTGAGCTCCACAGGAAATAGGGTTACCTTACCGCGACCTCTTTCAGAAGCGCCATGTCGTCCAGAGCCTTTCCGGAACCGAGCACGACCGCGGCAAGGGGGTCCTGCGTCACCGTGATCGGCAGTTTGGTCTCCTCTCTCAGCAGGACATCCAGGTTCTTGAGAAGAGATCCCCCGCCGGTCAACACGATGCCCGTGTCCACGATATCCGCAGCCAGTTCCGGAGGAGTCTGCTCCAGGGCGATGCGAACCGTCTCCACAATCGTCTCCACCTGCTCGGAAATGGCTTTCCGCACCTCATCCGAATCAATGGTGAGGATTTTCGGGATCCCTGTCACCAGATCCCTTCCCTTCACTTCAATCGTCTCCACCTGATCTGTGGGATAAGCGTTCCCGATCGTGGTTTTGATGATTTCGGCCGTGGCCAGACCGATGAGGAGGTTGTATTTCCTCTTGATGTGCTGCAGGATCGCATCGTCCATCTTGTCTCCCGCCATGCGAACGGATTTGCTGTACACGATGCCCGACAGAGAGATCACCGCCACTTCCGTGGTTCCGCCGCCGATGTCCACGATCATGTTGGCTTTGGGCTCGGTGATGGGCAGACCCGCACCGATGGCTGCGGCCATGGGCTCCTCAATGAGGTAAACTTCCCTGGCTCCGGCCGACTCCGCCGATTCGCGCACCGCCCGTTTTTCGACCTGGGTGATGCCTGAAGGCACACAGATGATGATCCTCGGCCGGACCAAGGTCCGCCGGTTGTGCACTTTTTCGATGAAATGCCGCAGCATGGCTTCCGTGATCTCGAAATCGGCGATCACGCCGTCTTTCATGGGGCGAATGGCGACGATATTGCCGGGGGTTCGTCCCAGCATCATTTTTGCCTCGCGGCCCACGGCCAGCACCTTGCTCGTCCCCTTGCTGTCTTTGCGCACAGCCACCACAGAAGGCTCGCTAAGAACGATGCCCTTGCCTTTGACGTAGACCAGGGTGTTGGCTGTCCCTAGGTCGATCGCCAGGTCATTGGAGAACAAACCCAAGAGGGGATCCAGCAGCATGAAAAGGCTCCTTTCGGGCGTCCAAAAGCTCTCCCTTTCCCGAACAGAAGAGTTGGACTTGACAAACCCGCAAATTCTGTTTATTAAAGTTCTCTTTTGAATTCAATCAAAAAACGGATATAATGACACCATGAAAAGAACGTATCAACCAAGCAACATCCGAAGGGCGCGGACTCATGGCTTCAGGGCAAGGATGAGTACGACCGGGGGCATCAAGGTCCTGAAACGAAGAAGAGCCAAAGGCCGAAAGCGTTTGACCGTTTAACAGTGCCCTAACCTTCTGAAACGACCATCGTTACCGAATGCCTGCTTCTGCCTTTTCAAAGAGTGAGAGGGTATTGAACCGCAAGGATTTTGTCAATCTGAATCGGTTCGGGCGGAAGCTCCGCACGGCACACTTTACGGTCTCTGTCGCAAAGAACGGCTTGGACCATTCAAGGCTGGGAATTACAGCCAGCAGGAAGGTCGGCGGTGCGGTCGTCAGGAACAGGTTAAAGCGGCTCGTCCGAGAAGTCTTCAGGCTCCACAAGGGATTTTTCCCCGCAGGTTGCGATATTGTGGTTATCGCAAGAAGGAGCGCCGACGACCTTGATTTCCGGAAAGTGAGAGAGGAACTCCTTGAGCTTGTCTCTGATTCGACGTTGCACTGATCCTCTTAGGTATGTCCCGATAGGAATGATTGTTCTCTACCAGAAACTCATTTCCCCTATGCTCTTGCCTTCCTGCCGCTTTTACCCGTCCTGTTCAACCTATGCCCGCCTTGCCCTCAAGAAACACGGAATGATGAAGGGAGGCATTCTATCCTTGACGAGGATTCTCCGATGCCACCCCTTGCACCCGGGAGGCTATGACCCGGTTCCTTAGTCAGGGTCGGCCTCCGCCGCCTATGAGAAAAACAATCTAGGGTCAGGGAGTATCCATGGAAAAGAAAACCATTTTGGCATTTGTTTTGTCTCTCGCCGTTCTGATCGTCTGGTCTATCGTGTTCGCACCCAAGCCGGCGCAGAAAACAGATTCACCTGCAAAAGAAGGGATCGCCCCGTCTCAACCCGCTCCGACCGCTTCGCCTCAACCGGCCCCTAGCGTCCAGAAGATGGAAAAGCCTGCGGAGCCGGCGGCTGTCAAGGGTGTAGAAAAGGAAGTGACCGTGGAGACTCCTCTCTACAGAGCCGTGTTTTCGAGCACAGGAGCTTCCATCAAAAGCTTCAAGCTCAAGAAATACCGTTTGGCAGCCGATCCGGATTCGCCTCTGGTGGAGCTCGTTCACGGCCAGGCTCCTCTGGTCGCCATCCTGTTTGATGCCGGCGGAAAAACCGAGTCCAGCCCCGTGGTCTACAACGTGGACGAGAATTCGCTGACCCTGGAGGCAGGAGCTTCCCCCAGGGAACTCACCTTTCGCGGCACCACGTCCGAAGGATTCCTTCTTCAGCAGACATACCGCATTGATCCGGACCAGTATGCCATCGAGCACGGTTTCACCGTTTCCAATCCTCTCGAAAAACCCGTGGAAGGAATCCTGAAAGCACGGATCTCGAATCTGCCTCCCAAGGAGTCGACGAGCTACTACTCCTTCATCGGAGTCTCTCTTCTGTTGAACAACAAGTACGAAGAGACGGCATCTACGGACCTCAAGGAGGACAAGAGCCAGTCCGGCCTGATCGCCTGGATTTCCTATCAGGAAGATTATTTCATGACCGCCTTCGTGCCTGAGGCGGAATCTCAAAGCAGCTTTTTAGCCCGCAAGCTGGGTTCCGGTATCCTCGAACAGACCTGGAGCGAAGCGCTCCAGCCCATTCCTCCCGGGAATCAGTTCTCCACCCACTCGACCCTGTACATGGGACCGAGGGATCTGAACATGCTAAAGGTAATCGGGAAGAAACTGGATCTCGCCATCGATTTCGGCTGGACCGATATCATCGCAAAGCCTTTGCTCTACCTGCTCAACTTTTTCAACCAGTACATGGGGAATTACGGCATCGCCATCATTCTTCTCACCATCCTCATCAAGATCCTGTTCTGGCCCCTGACCCACAAAAGTTACAAGTCCATGAAGGAGATGCAGAAAATACAGCCCCTCATGGCGAAGATCAGGGAGAAGTACAAAGACAACCGGGAGATGATGAACAAAGAAATGATGTCTCTCTACAAAACCTACAAGGTGAACCCCATGGGAGGGTGCCTTCCCATGGTCATCCAGATTCCCGTGTTCTTTGCTCTGTTCAGGATCCTGGGAAACTCGATCGAGCTCAGGCATGCTCCTTTCGTGCTGTGGATCAATGATCTTTCCGCGCCTGACCGGCTGTTCCACCTGCCCTTTACGATTCCTCTCATGACACCGCCCTCGGGAATTCCGGTGCTGACCCTGCTCATGGGCGCCTCCATGTTTATTCAGCAGAAAATGACTCCAACGCCCGGTGATCCCACTCAGGCCAAGATCATGCTTCTCATGCCCGTGATTTTTACATTCATGTTCATCAACTTCCCCTCTGGCCTCGTACTCTACTGGCTGGTCAACAACGTCCTGTCCATCGGCCAGCAATACCGCATTATCAAGCGAGCTGCTTAGCAACTGGAGGATCGTCATGGAAACTTACGAATTCGAAGGAAAAACCACTGAAGAAGCCATTCAGAATGCCGCGCGTGAACTCAACCTTCCTGCGGAAGAACTGAGTGTTGACGTGATCGAGCCCGGATCTGCAGGCATTTTTGGCCTGGTAGGAGGTCGAAAGGCCAAGATCAAAGTCACCCTGAAGACGCCGGCCGAAATCGAGGAAGAAGAGGGAGAAGAAGAGGAGGAGGAGGAACAAGACCGCGGGGAGAGGAAAGAGGAGCCTCAAGAAGGCGACGTGAAATTCGCCAAGCGGACCCTGGAAGAGATTCTTGCCCTCATCCCGGTGGAAGCGACGATCGCCGCCAGCCGGGGGGAAAGGAGGATCAACCTGAGGATCCAGGGCGATCGCTCCGGCCTCCTCATAGGCCGAAAAGGGAAGACGCTGGATGCCCTCCAGTTTCTGGTGAACAAGATCGTGAGCAAAGCTCTGGACAAGAAGATCGATGTGGTGATCGATTCCGAGAATTACCGCCGCAGAAGGGAAGATTCCCTGACGCAGCTGGCGCTGAAAATGGGTGACAAGGCGAAAAGGATCAAGAAGCCGGTCACCACCAATCCCATGAACCCTCACGATCGGAGACTCGTGCACCTGGCCCTGAAGGACGACGAGCACCTGGAAACGAGAAGCCGAGGCGAAGGACTGATGAAGAGGGTCGTGATTATTCCAAAAGACAAGGGAGCGATCACGGATAAGGAGTAGGATCACAGGTGCAGGGTTCTCCGTGCGCCTTGCACCGTGCACCGTGTACCGGTTCTTTCCTATGTTCCTCGATGCGTCCGACAAAGATACCATTGCTGCCGTAGCCACGCCTGCGGGGCAGGCAGGGATCGGTATCGTCCGCATGAGCGGCCCTGAAGCCCGAAATATCGCCGACAAGATTTTCAAACCCAGGAACCCGGTGGACTCCTTTCAGAGCCACCGGCTTTACCTGGGTGAACTCACTGATCCTGCCTCAGGCGCAGCCGTCGATGAGGTCCTCGTTTCCTACATGGCGGCGCCTCACACCTACACGCGTGAAGACGTGGTGGAGATCAACTCTCACAGCGGCCCCCT
>Ga0105105_10001178_pt1 | contig 11247 bp, 10 predicted proteins | sample PPLLaktember2015_4_FD_79108 | JGI IMG/M metagenome (GOLD analysis project Ga0105105, IMG submission 79108) | Freshwater sediment microbial communities from Prairie Pothole Lake near Jamestown, North Dakota, USA - PPLs Lake P8 Core (1) Depth... | ecosystem: Environmental > Aquatic > Freshwater >... | reverse complement strand
GGCCTATCTCAAAGGCGCAGGTATCGACGTCGTCAAAGAAGGGACCACGCTGACCCTCGCCCCGCTCACCGACCAGCAGGTTGAAAAGATGTCGTCGGGAGCCGTTCAGAAAGCCCATTTCTACCACGCGAAAGACCTCAAGCCCGTGAAGGGGGGATTCTACGACCCCCATATCTTTGGTGGGCTCACAGGCACCCGCTGGGGGCACATCGCTCTTAAAGAGCCGGTCATCAACCCCGTGTTCGAAGATGCGACGAGAAAACTTTTAAACCTCTCGGGCAAGTTCGACGAGATCGTTGCCGGCAAGCTCTACGTCGACAAAGACGGCGCTGTCACAACGGAGAAAAAAGGGCTCACAGGCGGAGCTGGGATTGAGGCGCTGCTCAAAAAAATCGACGTCGACGGCGAGCTACAGTCTCTGTCGAAAAAAGCTGTCTCGGCAACCGGGCTAAAGCTCGACGATATGAATAAGAAGATGCGCTATCTTACAGCCCTCAAAAGCGCCGGCCTCAAACCCGAAGAGGCCTACATTCGGCGTACACTGCCCGTCTTGCCGCCAATCTATCGCCCGGTCTACCCACTTCCCTCGGGTCAGATGGGCGGCTCGCAGGTGAACGATCTATATCAGCGGGCGGGGCTTATCAATACCATGATGGACCTTCCCGTCATGAAGCTTTTGGCTGACGAGGAAAAGGCCAATATCCGAAAGGACCTCTACGAACACGTCAAGGGCGTGGCAGGTCTCACCGATATCTCGATGAAGGGCCGCTCTCGCGACGGGCTTATAGCTGAGATTAAGGGCGGTACCGGAGGCCAACCCAAAGAAGGTTTTTTCATCAGTAAGCTTCTAAGTAAGAAGCAAGACTTCGTCGGGCGGGGGACGATTATCCCCGAACCGAGCCTTGGCGTCGATGAGATGGCGATGCCCGAAGACATGGCCTGGAAACTATTCGAACCGTTTGTCGTCAAGGAGCTCAGAAACCAGGGCCGAAACCCTCTTCAAGCCAAAGAGGAGATCAAAAAAAGAACGGCTCTCGCGCGAAAGGCCTTAGACCTTGTCATGGAAAAGCGCCACGTTCTTTTAAACCGTGCGCCCTCGCTCCATAAGTTTTCGATCATGGCTTTTAGACCGAAGATCACCGATGGCAAAGCACTGAAAATACCGCCTCTCATAGTGGCCGGCTTCAATGCCGACTTCGACGGCGATACCATGACCGTCCACGTCCCGATCTCCGAGGAGGCAAACAAGGAGGCTGAGCGCCTTCGCCCCTCGGCAAACCTCTTTCAACCTGGTACGGGTAAGCTCATGATCCAGCCCTCGCAAGAGGCGCAGATCGGGCTTTACTACCTCTCGAAGACGGCGGAAGGTCGGGCGCGCATCAATAAGTTTTTGCCCGATAAGTATAAAGTCACGACGCTTCTCGATAAGAAGACGACCAGCACCCTCGTACAAAAACTGGCGAAAGAACTGCCCGCAAACGACTTTGGTCCTCTCGTAGCATCTCTCAAAGCTGAGGGCGAAAAGCACGCCTTCGAGCGTGGGTTTACCTTGGGACTCGATGATCTAGCTCAGTTTGGAAGCGTGCGCGACCGTATCGTCGACGCGGCTGCGAGCTCGGCCCTGCGCGCGACGACCCCCGAGCAGCTCATGAGCGTCAATAACCGTGCGGCAAAGCTGATCGATAAGATGATCGACAAGCGCCTTGGCAACAAAGAAAACCCGCTGTTCGATATGGTGCGCTCGGGGGCCCGCGGTAACGCTTCCCAGCTCCGGCAGATCATAGCCACCCCACTTTTTATGTCAGATGAAAAGGGGCGCATCGTACCGACGCCGATCAAAAAATCCTACGCCGAGGGCCTTGACGTCGGTGACTACTGGGTGAGCATGTACGGGGCTCGGCGAGGGATGATGGACAGGGCGATTCAGACGTCACTGCCTGGCGCCTTTAGTAAAGACATCATGGCGACGACGATCGATAACGTCATCTCTGCGAGCGATTGCGGCACGAAAGAGGGAATCCTTTTGAAGGTGGAGGATGCCGACGCGCAGGACCGCTACCTTGCCGGCGAGCAGGGAGGCTTTGCCCATAACACCCTGGTCGATGGCCGGGTAACGAACGAGCTCAAGAAAAAAGGGCTCGTGATGATCAAGGTGCGAAGCCCCCTTCGCTGCCTTCAACCCAAGGGCACTTGCGGCAAGTGCTATGGTCTTGACGAGCATGGGCAGATGCCTGAAAACGGCGAGAACATCGGGGCCAAGGCCGGCCAAACAATCTCTGAGCCACTTGTGCAGATGGTCATGCGAACGTTCCACACAGGTGGCGCGGCTGGTACGGGGGCTGACGTCCAAGGATACGCCAGAATTGATCAGCTCCTTAAACTTCCAAAAGTCGTCGTGGGAGCTGCGCCTCTCGCCCCCGTAACGGGCAGGGTGACAAAGATCAATAAAGGCCTCGGCGGCGGCCACATCGTGACGATAGGTAAAGACGTGACGGTGCCCGTCCCACAAGGCCGAACCCTCAAGGTGAAGGTCGGCGACACGATTGAGATCGGCTCACCGCTCTCGGACGGCGTCATCAAACCCCAGGACCTCGTCAAGCTCAAGGGGATGCATGCGGCCCAGGACTACATCACGACCGAGCTTAAAAAGTCCTACGAGAGTCAAGGGGTCGGTGTGCACAGGAAGGTCTTTGAGACCGTCGTGCGCTCGCTCGGCAACACGACCAAAGTGGTCAACAATCCGAAAGACTCAGGATTTCTGCCGGGCGACATCATTTCCTACACGGTGGCCGAGCACCATAATAAAAACCTCCTGGTCGAAAAGCCGATCGAGGAGGCTGAGGGCTATAAGCTTGCCGTCGCCGTGGGAGAGATGCGCATCGGTCACAAACTCGACCATAAGGATATCGAGCTCCTGAGGGCGCGCGGGATCAAAACTGTATCGATCAACCGAGACGCAATTGTCCACGCTCCGCTGCTCCGCTCGGCGCGAAACCTTCCGCTCCTCAAGAAAGACTGGATGGCAGCCCTCGGCTATCAGCAGCTCGAAAAAGCTCTGACGATCGGGGCGGCGCAGGGCTGGAAGACAGACACGTCAGGCTATCACCCAATCCCTGCGTTCGCGCAAGGGGCAGACTTCGGCAAAGGAAAGGACGGTAAGTATTGATGAAGAGTTTTTGGATGGGGTTTGAAAAAGCAGCGCTCAATTTAGCGACGGCGAGGGCGGCGGTCGGCCGCATTAAAGACAAAGGGATTTTAATACGAAGGGGCCTATAAAGCTCCCGACATCGGAAAGGTAATAGGGGGCTAAATGAGCAATCAAAAAAAAGTATCTAAAGCTGACCTAACCTTCGCTCTGCGAAAGCACGAGGAGCGGGAGACCGAGGAGCAAGAAGAGAAGGAGTCTGCCAGGGAGCAGCAGATAGAGGAGGACGCCGGCCTTCACGAAAAGAAGGGGTTCTGGGCGGGGTTTCTCGAGGCGGCCAACCGCTAAGGAAATTTGGTCTTTCCCCTGCAGACGAGTGCGGTACCGCCATCCTCTAAGCATTTTTCGAAACGGCCGCATGACTGAAAGATAGAGTAAAAAAAATAAGAGAGCGCCGCGAACAAAAGAAGCTGCGGTAAGATCATCCTCGCGCCTCTCATTGCCCACCCCTTAAAAGCGTACAAACATCGGGCGAAACAACTGCTTCAAGTGGAACCCAGAGCGCCAGTTTAAAGGAAGCCACGGGTGTCGCGGCACCTTTCGGGAAGAAGACAAACGCCTCCCTTTCATATCCCACGAAAGCTTTTCTCACGTAGGCCAAATCGGAAAAGCTTGGCAGATCGAATCCAGCCCCCAGGTTGAGTTTAAGCCAGCGCTTGTCCTCGCGCGTTTCAATCGAGCACTCCACCTCGAGCGTTCGTGCGCCAATGGTAGCTTGATACACGGGGTTGCCGCTTGAGCTGGCGAGACGGCGAAACTGATTTTTTTCGGGACCTACGCCGAGTATGTCAGTGATCTCTTTTAGTTGACCAAAATACTTGGCCGCTTCATGTTCGTGCGTCATGGGGCTCCTTTTCAAGACTAGGCTGGCGCGGCAACATTAGAAAAAAAAGCCGTTGGTAGCCGCGTAACGCCAGAGTTACTGCGACATCGAGAAGCGAAAGCATGAAAATGAAGGCGGCGATAAGAAGGCCAAAGATAAGCAGGTACTCCCCGTCCACTAAGGTGCCGAGAATACCGTAGCCGAGGACTCCGACCGTGAGCCAAAGCATGGGTTGGTTTTGCATCTCATCTGCCACGAGGTGAAGGTGTAAAACCAGTTTCTTTTAAAATAGGGATTTAGGCCAGTTAATTTTAACTAGCTAGGCTGGCGTAAAGCACGGCCGTGAAAGCCGTGCCTAAATCTTCAATGTTTAGCCTGGCGCCGAGGCTTGAGACGTTTTTTGACGCCCTCTTTGAAATCTTTGCCTGGTTTAAAACGAGGTATCGTAACGGCAGCAATGGGGATTTCCTCGCCTGTTTTGGGGTTTCGTCCCACCCGCTTACTGCGCGTGGCCGAATAAAATGCCCCAAAACCTACGATGGAAACGCGGCCGCCCTTTTCAACCTCGAGCTGAATAGCGCCTATTGTCGTTTTAATGATTTCGCGCGCCGTGTCCTTGGAAACACCGGCCTCGGCGGATACCACGCTCGTGAGTTCTGCTAGATTCATCGCCTTATCCTCAAGATCTGATCGACATTTTAGAGAAGCCAATAATAGTAGGCTCACCGCGTAAATTGCAAGGCGGAATCTTTTGAATTGCGTGCAGCGGAAGGCATACACGCAAAAATGTTACCGCTAAAAGGGGATATCGTCGAGCGAACCTGAGAACATGCCCGACGGGGAAGAAAAAGGCTTTTCCTGCTCTTTTTGGGGGAAAGATCGCGAGGCGAGGGGGGCCTGCCGCGCACTGTCGTCGGCTTCCGCTCGTTCCGGGCGTCCGCCCTTCGAGTCGATAAACGTTACTCCGAAAGGCGCTGCGATGATTTCGGTCGCGTACTTTTTCTGCCCGCTTTGCGCGTCATCCCAGGAGCGCGTTTTGATGCGCCCCTCGATGTGAACTTTGCTTCCTTTGCTCAGGTATTTGGCCGCGTTCTCTGCCGCCTTATCCCAGACGATCACCCGGTGCCATTCGACTTCCGAGGTTCTGTTGCCACCGGCGTCATTGCGCTCCTCGCTCGTCGCCACGCTGAGCGTACACACGGCTTTCCCCGTGGGCGTGTAGCGAAGCTCGGGGTCCTGGCCAAGGTTCCCTAGGATAAACACTTTGTTGATCGAAGACATGAAAGCTCCTTTATCTATGAGGTCTTCAGGGCCTCAGGTATACTTTTGACGAAAGGCTCTTTAAATACTCTGCCAAAGAGCTTATACCAAAAGGTGCCCCTCCTTACATGTGTGGAGATCCTATGAGTGACCGATCGCTCTACGAGCGAGACCACCCCAATCGCATTGAACAAGCCTTTGGCTTTGCCTTTGGCCGGATTGTAGAGGTCTTCGCAAAGGAGCGCTACTGCACGGTCTCCACATTTTTAGGTAAGGGGACGATGAATGACCAATATATACCGCAGTGCCAATGGATCAACCTAGATTCGAACCCCGAGGGCGATGAGTCTACCTCGATACCTCGCCGAAATTCTATTGGTATAGTTTTTTGGATCGACGGGGAGCCGTTCATTTTTGGGTTTTTCAAGCCCCTCTCACGTAACGCACGCACGACGACCGGCGACGAACCCTCGAAGCTTATCGAAGGCGATAAGATTATCGCTACCGCTGGCGGCAATAAGATCGTCGTTAAATCTAACGGTTCGATCGAGCTCGTCACAAGTAACACGCTGCGCCGCGTCATGATCCCGACCGGTAGCGCAATCTTCGATCTTTGTCGCCGCTATCAACTCAAAACCGACGGCGGGACAATTGAGTGGGCCGCTGACCCCCTTACGCAGCTCACGCTCCACTCGGCCGAATACCGTCGCGATCTTCTGCGCACCGTCATCCTAACGGAAGACCGTGGCGGGGTCGATGCGACGACGATTTTTAAAAGGCAGATCGGGCCGGCAATCCCTGGGGTCAAAGGGGTCCAGCTGCCTACCTTTACCGAGACGATTAGCGTCACGGGCGAGGTGGAGACGCAAATTTCGCCACCCGTGCCCTTTGGCACTCCCGTAGGTATCCGAACAAAGCTAAGCCCTGAGGGCGCCTACAATTTCAAGATAGGGCCGATCCCAAACTTTGAGGTCGATATCTCGCCGACCGGCGCAAGTAAGCTGTCGGTCAATAGCCTTCTTACGATAGAGCTCTCAGCGAGTGGCGCCTTCACGCTCAAAAACCCGACCTGCGAGCTTTCCGTCACGGAGACGGGTGACATTACCGCCAAAAACCCTCTCGTCACACTTGTCCTCCTCGCGACGGGCGACTATGAAGTCACGGCACCAGGCGGGTCGGTCAAGATCACGAGCGCAGGTGAGATGACGTTCACCGCACTGCAAAAGATCACCCTCGACGCAAAGGCCGGTATCGATGTCAAAGCTCTAGGGCCTGTGAAGGTAGAGGCGTTAGGCCCGGTGGATATCAAAGCGATGGGCGCCATCAACCTTGATGGGGGCACGGGACCTACCGACAACGTCCTGACCTACCCGACGACCCTTTCTCCCTTCACCGGATCGCCCCTCGTTCCCTTTTCAACCACTGTGAAGGTTTCAAAGTAATGCCGGCACCGAGCGGATCTCTCATGTCAAAGCAGGCTGTTGCCGCCTACGGTATGCCGCTGGCGGGCGAAGCGCTTCAGTATCTCGACGGCATTTTCGGAGCGGTCGAAAAAGCCTGGAAAACTTGGCAGGATTCCATTCAGTTCGGCACCCTCGTCGTGAACGGCGCAGGCGTAGGGGCCTGGTCTGGCGTAGGTTCGGGGGGCATCATGACTGGGGGGCCGTTTCTTGTCGAGCCTGTCAGCTTTGGCGCCGACTCCCCCGAGCAAGTGCAGTTCACTCAGGGCCTCATCTCTGCGCTCCAAACAAAATTCACGCCTTGGCCGGCAAGCTATAAGTTCTCATCTTTGAACTACATTGGCACATCGGGTGCAACCCCGATCAACCCGGGGCCCGTGTCGGCGCAAAACATACCAACCCAGCTTGCTGCCGTCGGCGCAGGGCAGCCCATCTCCGGACTAGCTGATCTTTGGATACAGAGCCTGCCCCCGCCCGTCTGGGATCTCGACAATCCTCAAGCCAAATCAAAGCCTTTGATTAAAGCCATCGCCTCGACGATCGAGACGACATTTCAATCGACGTGGCTAGCGACCACAATTGCCCAGGGAAGTCTTATCACCACGGCGGGAGCACCGGGCGGCGTTGTGGCCGGAATTCCTAGCCAGCCAGGGGGTAAGCTTGTATGATAAAAAAGGATTTTCAACAAACGGAGACTAGCTCATGACGATGCCTGCTAACCTCTTCATCGATGCCCCTGAAGTGCAGGACGTATCGTTGACCCATCTTTCTACCGACACCAACCAGTGGCCTGAGGAAATTCTGCAAAAGTTCAAAGAGCGCATCCCACGCTCGGAGGGCTTAAACCTCATGGTCAAGTTCATGAAAAAAGACGACGAGATGGGGACCGCCACAGGCTCAATCGTCGCCAATAGTAACGATCGAGCCATCGTCGTGCCGATCATCGTCAAAGACTTTATGCTCTTTCCGATCGATGTCATGATCGCAAAGGGAAAGCTTTTGCCGCTCACGCCCGATTTTTTTTCGGAAGTCTTTCAAAAGGGCGACGTCTTCGAAAGGATCGAGGAGTACCCCACCTACGGTGGCCTTGGCCGTTTTGAGGATGCAAACCTTTGGAACGCCATCTACCCGCCCGCCCTTGGGCGCTATGCCTACGCCTCGGCCGGCTACCCACTTCTCGATCAAATATCGGGGACGATCAAAAACGCGCACGAGCTTAAAGAGTGGCTCGAGCAAAACCCCGCCTACGCCGTGAACTTTAAAAAGCACGGCCACCAAGATCTCATCAAAAAGCTCGCAAACCTCCGCCCGGTGAACATGAACGAGTTTTCTCAAGGCGAAGAAAACTTGATCCCAAAAAGCGTCATGATGGTTCGCCGCGAGAATGAGAATAAGTATTCGATCCTCTCGAGTAACGATCAGGTCTTCTCGCCGGCGATCAGCCCCGTGTTGGACTACGATCAGTGTCGGCGCTTCATGGCGACCATCACTGACGCTGTCGACGATGCGATGAACGAGGTGGACCAAAACGGCGAAAAGATGCTGCGTGTCCCAGAGCCCTCCGACAGCGTCATCCTGGCGAAAACCGACGAAGAGATTGCCGAGGTTGCCGACTCGTTCGACGCCTACTCGGTAAAGTCCAACACGGGCGTTTCGGTCGTCGGGCTTGTCATCCCGAAGGTGATCGACTTTGATCAAAAGCCTGTCGATCTTAAGATTTTTATCGGCAAGACGATGCAAACCATCCAGCCAGAAATCTGCGGCGTGCGGCTCAAAAACGATCGCATGGAGCTGCCTGGGCAGATGCCTAACATCGGGCAGACGGGGACGTTTGTCTATCAACCCGATAAAAGTCACGCCCTGGCGACGGTTCCTGTGACAATCAAATCCGTTTCTACCATCGGTCAAAGCCTTAACGTCGTCGCCTACGATCTCATGGGTCGGCCCTACCGCCTCCGAACCGAGTCGACGATGGGTCTTAAGCGCATCGCGCTTGCTCACGACGGCACCTATCTCATGCCCAAAGAAATGAAATGGATCCCGATGCAGGGCTTCGGCCCGGTCAGCAACTCGCCCGAAAGCTATGCGGTGAAGGTGGCTGGCGCAAAAATCACCGACCGACCCGTAACGATTATCCCTACAGGGTTTGGCCAGTACTCGGTTAAGGGCCTCGGTAAGTACGCGGCTGCCGCAGGGTGGGATCCGACTAATCTCGAAGGACACCAGATGCGTTTTCTTTTGACCTCTCTTGGGGTCAGCCAAATGAAAATCGCGCAGGTTCAAAAGCATGCCGCTCGGAAGGGGCATGCTGAGCTCCATGGGCTTCGGCAGATTCCGCTTGTCTCGGAGAAAGTAGCAGCCGCCAGGCCGACGGCAGAAAAGCTTTTGAAGATCTCAAAGCTCTTGCGGCGCAACCTCTTCAAGGAAGCGTCCTACATCGACAATGCGCAGACGGTCGACGCAATGCTTGCTTTACACTTTGTAAATCCAGACAATATTGCTAAGTTCATCGGAAAGATACCGCATCTCAAAGGGGCGATCTCGACTCTGGCTAGCTGCCTTCTCGCAAGCCGCGTGGGTCTGAAAGAGGTGCCCGAAGAGGCTGCGGCGACCGCCATGCACAGGCTGGTCGAAGTCGTCGATGGCTTGGAAAAGCTCCGTGCCGCAAAAGACATCGTCCCCTCCTAAAGGATGGGTTCCGGGTGTCGGCTCGGAACCCACTCAGCCGCACTTAAATTGAATGGAGTCCGCAGCGATACGATGAGACATTTTTGGCAAGGTTTTGCCCTGAAAACATCTGCGCCGATTCAATTTAAAAAACACGTGATTCTTCTTTTTTGGAGCGGCGACGACCCCCAAAGCGAGGGCACGAAGGATAACGTGCGGCGACTGTCCTTTCGCTATCCTTCGGTGAAGGTCAAAGTCATAGACGTGAAGAAAGATCCGACTAGACCTCTCAAACACAACGTTACGAGTTTTCCGACCGTGGTATTACTGAAGGATGGCCGCGAGGTCGACCGGCTCGCTGGCGAGAAGGATGGCGCAACACTTCTCGAGCAGCTTTTTCGAAAAGCGCATACGTGACGGGCGATGGCACTACCCTTTGAACTCTACATCAGGTTTTTAGCGCCGAAGGGTTACGACGACCTTGACGAAGTGAATGCATTTCTCGAAGAAGATAATCTTACCCCCATCGAGCAGGCCGACCTCGATCGGCACTGGGCTCTTATCAACAACACCCTCCCAAAGGGCGTGCTCTCGCAAATCGAAAACAAGAGCTACGGGGGCGAGGACTTTCTCCGCTGGATGGCTGTCCTCAACGTCAAAGAGCTCTGGCAGGCCGAAAAGCCTTTTGCGACGGCAGAGCAGAGGACCCTCGTCAAGCTTGCCAGGGGTATCAACGACGACCCCCAGATGCGCCTAGCCATCAATTGTCTTGCGATCAAGGGCGTCGCCCCACGAGACATCTCACAGACGATCCAGGCCAAGTTTAGCTCGCCCCTGCGCGATACCCATATCGAGGTCTACCAGAAGTTCTTCTTTGACTCGCGGAGGATGAGCCGGAGCGACTGGAGGGTCTACCTCCATAAGTTCTCAGATTTCGAGCAGCGCGCCTATTTTACGGCCCTGACCGAGCCGCTCGACGTTGTCAAAAACGAGCTCGACCTTCCAGCTAAAGCCTCCGTCAGTCAGGCGCTTCAGTGGCTTTTCTCAAAGTCGTTTCAGAAGGCCAAGATTCTCATCAATACCAATACGCCGGAGGCAGGTCGCGAAGCCCGGGCTTGGATCGATCAGGTTGTCACCCTGGCGGACAAGTACGAAAAGTACCGTTCGGCAGACCAAAGCGATTTTGCGCAGTCGCTCCAGCTCGAGTTTGAATTCGTGGAGAGCGAATTTGAGACGCCAGACAGTGAGCTCCTCCGAGAGGTGACAGAAAGACTCAAGGCCAAGCCGGCTGAATAGTGCCTATTTGTCTCGCCGCCCTTCTGGCGGCAGCATAGCCTTCTGCATAATTTGAATTTCTATGCGCGGTCAGCCCACGGGCGGGGCCTGTGATTGAGCTTGTCTGCGCGGCGGCTGCTCTTTTTTTAAACACTGTCTCCCATCGTGGGGAGACAAAAGTGGGGATGGGAGACACATGGGGAGACAAAATCGAGGGGAAAAAAGTCTATATTATTATAAGTATATGTGTTGGAAGAGTCACTGTCTCCTATGTCTCCCCAGTTTTTCTCTTTCTCTCGTATAGGAGAAATTTTTTTTCTCAGACTCATTTTATGAGACGTGTACATATGACGGTACTAACACAGAATGAAAATATTTTTTCCATATACGTTCTCTGTTTTCGAAAAACTGGGGAGACATGGGAGACAAACTATTTTTCGAGTCGTAAGGTTACGATATCAAAGGATTAATCGGGATTGATTTTGTCTCCCCAGTGTCTCCCATCGTTTTTCCTGGGGAGACAAGTGGGGAGACAAACCGAAGTAAAAAGGTACCCG
>Ga0105105_10001177_pt1 | contig 11249 bp, 11 predicted proteins | sample PPLLaktember2015_4_FD_79108 | JGI IMG/M metagenome (GOLD analysis project Ga0105105, IMG submission 79108) | Freshwater sediment microbial communities from Prairie Pothole Lake near Jamestown, North Dakota, USA - PPLs Lake P8 Core (1) Depth... | ecosystem: Environmental > Aquatic > Freshwater >... | reverse complement strand
TCATATTGCTGTTCAATATCATCTATATCATAAAATGCAGGAAAGGCTTCAGAAGAATCTTGATCATTTTAATGAAGTTAAGATCTCTAATTTAGCTTTTACTCCTTTCGGCCTAATAAAATAATACAAAATCTCATTCTGGCTCAACTATTTTAGTAAAATTCTTACAAAACACTAAAATAAGTTTGGAACATTATTTGTCACGCCTTATATTCGAAACCAATAATTTGAACATTCCTAAATAATTAAGGTTTTTTATGTTGGATGATATTGATCTCCAGATTTTACGTACTTTACAAAAAAGGGGCAGAACAAAACGTAATGAACTTGCTGAAGAAGTAAAACTTTCTATTCCTTCAGTCAGCGAAAGACTTAACAAGCTTGAGGACAAAAAAATAATTGAAGGCTACTATGCAAAACTAAATCGTAGAGCATTCAATTACGATATAATGGCTTTTATACTTGTAATGATGGATTCATCAAAGCATTACAAAAATCTTATAACCAAAGTTGAAAAAATGCCTGAGATTCTTGAGTGCCACGCAGTGCTTGGAGAAGGTTCTCATCTCCTAAAAGCTTTGGTTAAAAATACAGAAGCTCTAGAAAGAGTCTTATCTGAAATTCAATCATTCCACGGAGTAACAGGTACAAAAACAACTTATGTGCTATCCACAGTTAAAGAAACTTTTGAAATTAATGTTTAACAAATCATAATAATCATAAAGGAAACACAATGGCAAAAACTTCTAATGGAGCAATTGAAAAGGTGCTCAAGTTTATAAAAGAAAAAGGGATAAAATTTGTGGATTTAAAGTTCATGGATTTTCCCGGACAGTGGCAGCATTTTACTGTTCCTGTTACACATTTTGATGCGGGATCTTTCGAAGACGGATACGGATTTGATGGCTCGTCTATTCGCGGTTGGAAAGCAATACACGAGAGCGATATGCTTTTAATTCCTGATCCTGAAACAATGTTTGTAGACTTATTTGTTGAAGCACCAACGCTAAGTTTAATTTGTGATGTTTATGAGCCAGCAACAAAAGAAAAATATTCACGCTGTCCGCGTAACATCGCACAGAAAGCAGAAGCTTATCTTCTTTCTACAGGAATTGCCGACACAGTTTATTACGGACCTGAAGCAGAGTTTTTTATATTTGATGACGTACGATTTGATTCGCAGCCAAACGGAAGTTTTTATGTTGTTGATTCAATCGAAGGAAAATGGAACAGCGGAAGAGAAGAAAATCCAAACCTTGGTTATAAGCCAAGATTTAAAGAAGGATATTTCCCGGTTCCTCCAACCGATTCGTTGATGGATCTAAGAAATGAAATGGTAACTAATCTTATCAATTGCGGAATTGATGTTGAAGCTCAGCATCACGAAGTTGCAAGCGGCGGGCAGTGTGAAATTGATTTGCGTTTTATGCCTCTTGTTAAAGCTGCCGATCAGTTGCTTATGTTTAAATACATTGTAAAGAACACAGCAAAAAAGAATAACAAAACTGTTACGTATATGCCCAAACCAATTTATGGTGATAATGGAAGCGGTATGCACGTTCATACTTCACTATGGAAAAAAGGCAAACCGTTATTTGCTGGCTCCGGTTATGCTGGATTAAGTGAAATGGGATTATACTTTATTGGCGGCTTATTAAAACACGCACCATCATTACTTGCATTTACAAATCCAACTACAAATTCTTATAAAAGATTAGTCCCTGGATTTGAGGCTCCTGTTAATCTTGCATACTCACAAAGAAACAGAAGTGCATCAATCAGAATTCCAATGTACTCATCATCTCCCAAATCAAAGCGTGTTGAGTTTAGATGTCCTGATGCCTCAGGTAATCCGTATCTTGGATTTTCTGCAATGCTAATGGCAGGTTTAGATGGCGTGATAAACAGAATTGATCCGGGTGAACCCCTTGATAAAGATATTTACGATATGGAACCGGAAGAATTAAAAAATGTTCCTTCAACTCCAGGAAGCCTGGAAGAAGCATTAAAAGCCTTGGAGAATGATCACGAGTATTTATTAAAAGGCGATGTGTTCACTGAAGATGTAATTGAAACCTGGATAAAGTATAAAATGGTTAAAGAAGTTAAGCCAATGGCATTGCAGCCGCATCCATATGAGTTTGGCTTGTATTATGATGTTTAGATTATAATCTCCGTGACTCTGTGTCTCTGTGGTGAAAATATTAACCACAGAGGCACTGAGAACACAGAGGAATTAAGAAATTACTTAAGTATCCACATGCTCCAGACATCTGGTTGATAACCAATAGTAACCAATCTCTCATTTCTTACAATCGGAGTCTTAAGTAACAAAGGATCAGCTAACAATTCTTCTTCAATGTCAAAAACCATAAACTGCATTCCGCGGTCTTTAAATCTTTTACTATCTCTATCGATCAAATCTTCAAGAGAAATTACTCTTGTAATATTCTCAAGCTCACCTTTTGCTAAGCCTTTTTCAGTTAAATCTCTAAAGTGAAATGGAATTCTTCTATCTTTAAAGTAGCGTTCAGCTTTTTGAGTTTCTTTGCACTTTTTTGTGCCAATTATCTGGATGTTCATAGAATAACCTTGATTATCTCTTTTGAGTGATAAAATCTTATATACAATATAAAAATCATTTTATCCTAAACGTAGAGCAGAATTCAGTCTTCTGATTATAAATTTTTATTGCAAAATACTTTTTTTAAGCAAAATCCATAACAATCACAGACTGATCCGCCGTGGCGGACTGTGCTACGGATTTTTGTGAATTTGTTTAAATGGTTTCCGATTCCGGCCTTTAATTTTTAATTTGCAATTAGATAATCATCAATTTGGAAATACAAATGAGAAATAAAATACGACCTTATATTCTTCTTATACCCGTTCTTCTAATAAATAATTTTTCAATTGCGCAAACTTACTACGGTATCAATCCTGATACAGTTAAAGCTCAAAAGTTTGATATGGGAAAGATGTGGACTTTTGAAAATCCGCCGCTTGATTATTTTGAAAAAGAATATGGTTTTAAACCTTCTGCTGAATTATTAGAAAAGTTTCAGAAAAGTGCTTTAAAATTTGGTAATGGCTGCTCTGCATCATTTATTTCTGAAGACGGTTTGATAATGACTAATCATCATTGTGTGCGTGGAAATCTTGCCTCCGTTCAACAGGGAGATGAAAATATTTTACGTGATGGATTTTATGCCGAAACTTTAGAAGAAGAACGCACTGTTCCAAATCTTAAGGTTGAACAGTTGATAGTTATTAAAGATGTTACAAATGAAATTCAATCAGCAATGGATGAAGGGAAAAATGATGCTGAGAAAATAGAGATTCGTGATAAGAAAATTGATGAATTAAAATCAGTAAACTCCCAAAAACATCCTGAATTAACTTTTAAAGTTACTTCTCTTTACAACGGCGGTAAATATTCATTGTATGGTTACAAAGTTTATAGCGATGTACGATTAGTTTTTGTGCCGGAATTATTTGTTGCAAAACTTGGTGGTGATCCGGATAATTTTACTTATCCACGTTACGGCTTGGACTGCGCATTTCTTCGCGCTTATGAAAATGGCAAACCAATTAAAACCGATTATTATTTCAGCTGGAGTAATGAAGGTGTAGTTGAAGATCAACCAGTATTTGTTGTTGGAAACCCCGGCGGTACAGATAGAATTAACACGATGGCACAGATTGAGTATGCAAGAGATATTCAATATCCGATGGTAGTTGGTATGTTTAATGAAATGTACAACATTTACGAAGAAATGGTTACTGAGACAAAGGCTGAAGATTTTAATTTAATAGCGAGACTCTATTCAATCGGTAATGCGCTTAAAGTTTATTCGGGAACTTACAAAGCATTGCTAGATCCTTTTTTAGTCGCGCGTAAAAAAGATTTTGAAAAGGGCTTTAGAGAATCGGTAAATAAAAATCCTGAATTAAAAGAAAAGTACGGAAGTATCTGGAATGAAATCGAAACATCACGTAGTCAAGCAAGAAAAGATGCACATAAAATCTATGCCTATACTATTAGCGGCTTTTATTCTCCACAATATATTACGATGGCGAGAAGCTTGGTTAATTATGCTAAGCAATTAAATAATGATGAAATAACAAGGGAAAAATATGATTCGTTAACCTCTCAGATATTCCCAAGAGATTTTAACAAAGGATTGCAGGATAAATTACTTGTCGTACAGTTAAATATATTGAAAAACAATCTTCCTGTTGATGATAAAATTGTTAAAGAATTAATAGGCGATAGATCAACAGAACAAGCAGCAAAAGACCTGATTGCTGAATCACATCTTACAAGCAAAGAAAAACTATTAGACTTAGCAGATGATGGATATGAAGCAGTTTTAAATTCAAAAGATCCATTTATCTACCATGTGCTCAATACTCAAGATGAACTGAAACAAATGCAAGATGAAAATCAAGCACGGGTCGATAAAGAAGAAATATTGAATCAGATGTTGGGAGAAGCTCTCTATAAAGTTTATGGCGATGCAATTCCTCCTGATGCAACGGGCACTTTAAGATTGGCAGATGGAATTGTGAAGGGATATGATTACAATGGAACCCTGGCTCCAATAAAAACTACTTTTTATGGGGCATTGGATCGATATTATTCATTTGATAAAAAATTTCCTTTCAATCTTCCAAAATATTTTGAGGATTTGCCGGATGAATTTGATCCATCAGCCCCATTGAATTTTATAAGTACAAACGATATCGTAGGTGGAAATTCTGGAAGTCCGGTTTTAAATGTTAACGGTGAGATTGTAGGTTTAGCATTTGATGGAAACATAGAAAGCTTGCCCAGTAATTTTATTTATACTACAGAAGCAAATAGAACTGTTTGTGTAAGTGCGCTTGGAATGATTGAAGCGATTCGTGATCTTTACAAGGCTACAGAATTAAGCGATGAAATTACAAACGGAAAGTTGAAATAATATGCAGTGGATAATTTTATTTGTTGCTGGTTTGTTTGAAGTTGGTTGGGCAATCGGTTTAAAATACACTGAAGGTTTTACGAAATTCTGGCCTTCACTCTTTACAGTTTCATGTATGATAATTTCTATGGCTGGTTTAGCTTATGCAGTTAAGCAACTTCCGGTTGGAACAGCTTATGCAATTTGGACAGGGATTGGCGCAGTTGGTACTGCAATTCTTGGTATAATTCTATTTAACGAGTCGAAAGAACTAGTCAGGATCTTTTTTATTTTTCTGATAATAGTAGGAATAGTAGGACTAAAAATTTTTTCAGGGAACACAGCTTAGCCTGATTTTCTAACGGTGCCAATTTTAGCCAGTTCATTAAAAAGCTGTTCTGTAAGCACAACGTTATCCTCTATATCAATTCCTGCTTCTTTCAATCCTTTTGCTAACCATGTGTTGCAAGTATTAAATAAGTGATATGAACCAACTGCTTTATAAAAAATGATTTTACCACCAGCCTTTTTGTTGAGAATTGATGTTTCGCCGGCATCGTTTATATGTAAAGTATTGTTTATAAAAGCACAAATATTTTTAAACTGTTGATCGGAAACTTCAAGTTCAATTACAATTTCTGATAAATCAAAGTAATCTTCTTTTGTAAGATTTATTCCCTCAACTCTTAAAGTGCTTGGAGTTGCATAGAATAAAGCCTTAAATGCAAGTCCAGAATCGAATCCCGGATATTGATAAAACTCTTCATCGCCCCAGCCGATATCAATTAAACCAAATTCGGAAAAGGAATCGTACTCTCTAAAAAGTTGAGAATCAAGTTCTTGAGCATTAAAGACAATAGCGGTGTGCCAATTCTGTTTAATAAAATAGATTTTATGAAATCCATCTCTATAAATAATTGCACTTTCTGAAACAGAAAAATGCGGAGAAGTGTTCAGAAAGAAGAAAATGATTGGAAAAATTATTAAGTTGTAAGTGTTCATCACTCGTTATTTATCATAATTTAAAGAGGAGCCTGTTTTGAACCTAAATTTTCTCCGCTCAATAATAATGTTTTATATTATTTTATTCATCATAATAATTAATCAAAACATTTTTCCTCAAGAAAAAAATGGCACGTATACTATTGTAATTCACGGTGGTGCCGGCTACTTTCAAAAAGATTCCCCAGAAGAACTGAAGCAAAATTACTTTAACTCACTAACCGAAGCTTTGAATATCGGAAAAAGCATTCTTGTAAATGGTGGAACAAGTTTAGATGCGGTTGAGAAAGTTATTAATTATTTAGAAAATAATGTTTTATTTAATTCAGGAAAAGGAGCTGTGTTTACTTCAGAGGGAAAGCACGAGCTTGATGCATCAATTATGCAAGGCAAGGATCTTTCCAGCGGGGCCGTTGCAGGAGTAACAATTATTAAAAATCCTATTTCACTTGCGCGATTGGTTATGGAAAAAACTGAGCATGTTCTTTTTGCGGGGAAGGGTGCCGATGATCTTGGAATTCTCATGGGCGTCGAAATTGTTCCCAATTCCTACTTTCATGATTCAACAAACTATCAGAAGTGGTTAAAATCCAATTTACCAAAACAGCAAGGTGAAACGGTAGGCTGTGTTGCACTTGATCAATACGGAAATATAACCGCTGGTACATCAACAGGGGGAAGGCAAAATAAAATGCCAGGTAGAGTTGGTGACTCGCCTTTGATCAACGCAGGTACTTATGCAAATAATAATACTTGCGGTGTTTCAGCAACAGGCTGGGGTGAATTGTTTATTAAAAATACAGTTGCGTTTAATATCTCAGCATTAATGGAATATAAAGGATATACTCTTAAACAAGCCTGTGATGAAATGATTTTTAAAAGGTTAACAGAAGGAAGCGGTGGAATTATTGCTTTAGATAAGGATGGAAATTATGAGCTGCCATTTAATACGAAGAGTATGATGAGAGCAGTTGCTAATTCCAAAGGCGAATTTAAAGTTGAAATATGGAAATAATTATTAAAAATATTTTGTGGAGGATTTATGCGTCCTGCTAAAACTGATTATGGTGAGTATTATCAAAAATATATTGACCTTGTTAAAGGCGATGATATTTTTAGAATTCTGATTGAACAGAATCTAGAATCACAAAACATTTTAAATTCATTCTCAGAAAGTAAAGGTAATCGAAGTTATGCAGAAGGGAAATGGACGGTTAAGGAGGTTATCGGTCATATGATGGATGTTGAAAGAATATTTGCATATCGGGCTTTATGTATTGCGAGGGGTGAAACTAAACCCCTTCCAGGGATGGATCAGGATATGTATGTTACTAACGGTAACTTTAACAAGCGCCAGCTTTTCGATTTGATTTATGAGTACAGATTACTTCGTGAATCAAGTATTTTATTGTTTGGGGGATTTGATAAATCAGTATTACAAAACAGAGGCAACGCTAGCGGTTATAATATTACAGTTTTAGCCTTAATGTTTATCGCAGCTGGACATGAAAAACATCACTTAAATGTTTTAATGGAAAGGTATATGTGATTATTTAAATCACTTTATAAATTGCATCAAGGATTTTCTGTGTAGCACCAATGTTTGATTGAACGTAAGTTGCAGAAATATTTCCAGCTTTAGAGCGTAACTCTTCATCTGAAAATAATCTTCTGAGATTTCTATAAGCCTGTCTTTTATTATTTATAACTATTCCACCGCCGATTTCTGCAAGTTTCAATGCTTCCTGTGAGTTTTCTATTTTGGGGCCAAACAAAACCGGAGTACCATAAACTGCAGCTTCTAACACATTATGGATATTCTGTTTAAAACTTCCGCCTACATAAGCCACATTAGCATAAGTATAAAGTGTCAGTAATATTCCTATAGAATCCACAATTATTATTCTTTCATTTGAATAATTGTTAAGATGTGAAAAACGAATTGTCTTAACTTTTCCTGCAAATTCATTTTCAATTTTTTCAAGATGAAGTAAAGTTGGTTCGTGTGGAGCAACAATCATTAACACACTTTCATCCACAGAAGCTAGTTTTAAAAATGCTGGAAATATTACTTCTTCATCCTGTTCCCATGTACTTCCTGCAACAAAAACTTTTTTATTTTTCAAAATACTCGGTTTTATAAGCTGTTTATCTTTAGCAAGCAGACTTCTTTGATAAACCCTATCAAAGCGTGTATCGCCAACAGCGCTAACTACTTTATCATTAAATCCAAAGGACTTAAACTCCTTAGCATCAGATTCTGAAACAGTTAAAATTTTTGAAAGATTTCCGAATAGTATTTTATGGAAAGAATATAATAAAGGATATTTTCTTGGTGAATTACTTCTGAGTGTTGCATCAACAAGGTATATTGGAATATTTTTATTCTTTAGCGAAGTAATCATATTGGGCCATACATCATAACGCATAATAACTGCAAGAGTTGGATTTGTTATGGACAAAAATTTTTCGGCGTTTGATTTTATATCGAATGGTATATAAGAAATTAAATCTGCAAAAGGATATTTTTTGGAATTCTCATATCCCGAAGGCGAAAAAAAAGTAATAAGTACATTCACATTTTTTTCTTGTTTAAGCTTCTCAATTATAGGTTTTGCCTGTTCAAACTCGCCAAGAGAAGAAGAATGAAACCAGATAAGTTTTTTATTCTTATTTATGGATGTTGCATTAAGTATTAGTTCTTCATAAACCCTTTTTCTTCCCGAAATTCCTGTGCGTATTTTTTTGTTAAATAATCCAGCAATACGCAAAGCAGTATAAAGCAGCGGTAAAACTAAAAAATTATAAAATATGTTAAAGATTAAATTCATTATAGAGTTAAGAATGATTTTAGATTTTCAAAAACAAATTCCGGTTTAATCGAATTCATACAATCAAAATGTTTTTTCGGGCAATCACTTCGCCCAATGTGCGAACACGGGCGGCAAGTTAGTGAATTGTTTTCTAAGATTAAATTACGGCAGTTGTATGGCGCAAATCCAAACTCTTTAACTGTTGATCCGAAAATTGCAATTACTTTTGTGCCAGTTGAAGATGCTGTATGCATTAAACCGGAATCATTACAAACAACTGCTTTGCATAATTTCATATCAGCCGCGGTTTGAAGTAATTCATCATTATTGGATAGATTAATTGCACCGGATATTCTATTGACCAGTTCTGCACAAATTTCTTTATCAATCTTACCCCCAAATAAAACTATCTTGTAGCCATCTTTTGTTAGTTTATTACCGAGTTCAATGAAATATTCTTTTGGCCATCGCTTTGTAAAGTGTCTTGCACCCGGGCAAAATCCTATAAGATTATTTTTCTCAATTAGTTTTGCGTTTGTGAATTTATCTGTAAAAAGATCCAGCGCTTTTTCATCTAATTTAAGATTTTGAATTGTATTGGAATATCTAACAGGAATCTGTGGTGCTTCTCTGAGTTTATTAATCTTAAAATTCACTAATAAAAATTTATCAAAACTTCTTTTTTGAAACTTTACTTTTTTAATCTTTAAAGCGGACACTATTTTTTTAGATCGAAGATTATTTTGTAGATCAATTACCAATTCGTAGTGGTTATTTCTTAATTGTTCTATTAAGGCAATATTACTTTTTTCGTCCGTCTTGAATAAGAGTTTTTTGTCTATGTATGGATTTAACTTTATAACATCAGCATATTCTTCTCTGATAAGCATATCAATTTTAATGTTTGGAAATTGCGTTTTGATAGCACGTATAAAAGGCGTGGTTAGCAGAATATCTCCAAGCGAGCTGAGCCTGATGATGAGAATTTTATTAGTTTTTGATAATTCTTCGACTGTCAAGTAAATCTTTGTTTAATCTTTATACAAATTTATCATTTAGATAAGTTATATCCACAAAATGATTTGAACTTTTTGATTTAGTACCTAATTTTAAGCCATATAATTTAATAAGGACTGATTTATGTCAACTTTGCCTCCTCCAAAAGTGAAAAAAGCTCCGGAAGATTCACTTGAATCTAAAGTTTATACAATGGTAGAAATGTTTAAGGAATATATTCCAACTCCAAGTGATAGAAACAGATTATCTTATTGCCTATTTAAATATTTGAATGGCGAAGGTGATGCTCCAAAGATTTTATTAAAGACCTCCAAGATAAATTACGAGGGAATTTCTAAAGAGGAACTTGCAAAAAAACTTGATGAAGAATTGATGAAAATTAAATAGTATTATTAGAATTTTCTGGCACTCAGTAGCGGTGGAATTAGTTATCGTTATTCGCGCTGCAAACATTGGTTGGGATGGAGAGAATGTACCTAATATGTTTATGCCCGTTTGTTATTTTAATCTATAAAACTTTCCGCAGTTTATTCTTACAAAATTATTCCCGCTCATTTAGCCTTGAGCATTCAATATTAAACATTTACATTTACCCAACCGGTTTTACTTAGCTTAAGAAAATTAAAAAGTCACATTGTCCGCCAAAGGCGGATTGTCGAAATGTGACTATAAACTAACAGCGTTTCTTTCCCTAAACATTTTTGATAAGGTAATAAAGAAATGAAAAAAGTAATAGTTTGTTGTCTGTTGTTTGTTGTAAGTAATTTTATTTTAGCACAATCCGCCACAGGCGGAAGAGAAGAAAAACTGCAACAATTAAAAAACCGTGAGGATATTAAAGTAACAGAAGTTGAACCAAACTTACTTAAACTTGCATACCCAAACGGCAAAGTGTTATATAAAAATATTGCTGACTACCAGTATCCAGAATCCGGCAACCAGAATCTAGTTTACTCCCCAACTTACGACAACACAATTATAGACCTTACAACAATAGACACAACTCTTTATTACCAGAAATATAAGTTTTGGCAGGAAGTGCCGCTTGGTAATTTTAGGACATTACTTGTTGGTGATGTAAATGATAATGGTTTACCGGAGCTTTATGGACAAATGAAGGATTATAGTGGGCCTTATTCAGATATAGTTGCCTATGAGATGAATCAACAAGGTTTGTTTAATCAAGTATTTTACTATGATACAACGGTTGAAGCAATCTCAATTTTTGATTTAGATAATGATAATAAGAAAGATATATGTTTACGAAAAAATAACCCTAATGGTTTACCCGGCATGATTTATCAATACTATAAAAAAGATTTTGATACATCTATAGCTAAAAATCTCTTCGTTGAATTTGCACCAAACGATTCATTATTTCAGCAGAATGATAATTATTGGGGAGATTGGGATGGTGACACGAATAGAGATCAAGTCTATATCACACCAACATTTTATTTTAATTTCTACG
>Ga0105105_10001175_pt1 | contig 11252 bp, 6 predicted proteins | sample PPLLaktember2015_4_FD_79108 | JGI IMG/M metagenome (GOLD analysis project Ga0105105, IMG submission 79108) | Freshwater sediment microbial communities from Prairie Pothole Lake near Jamestown, North Dakota, USA - PPLs Lake P8 Core (1) Depth... | ecosystem: Environmental > Aquatic > Freshwater >... | reverse complement strand
GGTACGGCTGTTGGTTATGGTGGCACAATTCTAAGGACAACAAACGGAGGAACTAACTGGTCTTTACAATCTAGCGGAACTACAAATAATCTGTATGGCGTTACATTTACTGATTCAAATAACGGTATTGCCGTTGGTGGTAGTGGCACAATCCTAAGAACAACAAACGGTGGAACTAACTGGTCTTTGCAATATATCATAGCTATAAATCAATTGTGGGGTGTCTCATTTACTGATTCAGATATCGGCACAGCTGTTGGTGATTATGGCACAATCCTAAGAACGACAAACGGAGGAATTACCTGGTCTCTACAATCAAGCGGAACTAAAGTTACATTGACTGGTGTCCATTTTACAGATTCAAATAATGGTACTGCTGTTGGTTATCATGGTACAATCCTAAGAACAACAAACGGCGGGGTTACATTTATTGAAGATGAAGAAAACAACTTTACTCAACCAAAAGAATTTTTATTATCACAAAACTACCCAAACCCATTTAACCCAAGCACAAGTATCCAGTATGCAATTAGCAATACGCAATTTGTAACTCTTAAAGTTTATGATTTACTTGGAAGAGAAGTTGCTACTCTTGTCAATGAGGAGAAAACAGCTGGCTCTTATAATGTAGAATTTGGAATGCAGAATTTAGAATTAAGTTCAGGAATTTACTTTTACAAACTTCAGGCGGGAGATTTTGTTGAAACTAAGAAGATGATTCTTTTAAAATAAACTCAGCGACTTTGCGTCTTTGAGAGAAACAAAAAACACATTTCACGCAGAGACGCTAAGACGCAGAAAATTCTTGAACTTAAACTTGAACTTTCCAACAATATTTCTTTATGTTTACGTAAAATAACTTATCAAAATATTTAATTTGAAAAAGAAACTGCCGCTTCACACAAAAATTTTATTCGGACTGTTATTTGGTCTTACTTCCGGACTAATTGTAAATGCACTTTATCCAGCCAATCAAAATGTACAATGGTTTGTTAGTAATATTGCCTACCCTGCGGGGCAAATTTTTCTGCGAATGATTTTTATGATTGTCATTCCTCTCATCTTTACTGCAATCGTGCTCGGTGTTGCAGATTTCAAAGACATTCATAAAATCGGAAGAGTAGGAATAAAATCTTTATTTTTTACAGTTGTAATAACCGCTGTTTCTGTTTTGATAGGAATAACTCTAGTAAATCTTGTTCAACCCGGCGCAAGAATTCTTGCTGAAGACCGCGAAGCTTTGATACAAACTTTAAGCAACAATCAAAATGTTTCCCAAATAGTTAGTGCGGCAAAAGAAACAAAAGGATTGATGCAGATTATTATTGATATAATTCCACGCAACCCGTTTGTAGATATTGTTAATGCATTTGATCCAAACTATAGAGGCGGCGGATTGCTTGCCGTTATGTTCTTTGCTTTGATATTTGGAATAGCATTGGCAGTCAGTAAATCAGAAAGAACTGAGACATTAACAAAAACTCTTGAAGGCTTGTACGATGTTGTAATGAAGATAATCGATTTTGCAATGAAGCTGGCTCCATTTGGAGTTGCTGCATTAATCTTTTCAGTTGCCTCGCAGCTTGGATTTCAAATCATTTCAACTTTACTGCTTTATGTTTTGGTTGTGTTAGCAGCATTGCTTATCCATCTTTTAGTTACTTATGGAGCAATACTTAAGTTTATTATTAAAAGAAATCCCATTGATTTCTTTAAAGCAATAAGCGAAGTGATGATAACAGCTTTTTCTACTAGTTCATCCAATGCGACACTTCCAACATCAATGCGCGTTACATCCGAGAAATTAAATGTTAACAAAGACATTTCTAACTTTGTTTTAACAGTTGGTTCAACTGCGAACCAAAACGGCACTGCATTGTTTGAAGGAATTACGGTTTTATTTCTTGCACAATTTTATGGAATTGATTTGAGTGTTGGTCAGCAGATATTAGTTGTTGTACTTTCTATCATTGCTGGAGTTGGTACAGCAGGTGTTCCCGGGGGTTCACTTCCAATGATTGTAATGGTATTACAAACAGTAGGAATTCCAGCCGAAGGAATTGGAATTATTTTTGGAGTCGATAGATTACTCGATATGTCCCGTACAGTTGTTAATGTAACTGGCGATATTGTTCTTGCACTTTGGGTTGATAAATCGGAAAGTGTAGTTGACAAGGTAACTTAACAACAAGATCAATTAAATAAATTCACACTTTGATCCTGCCTACCGCAGGCAGGTTTAATCTGTGTAAGAATCACTTTAAATACTTTTCAAACCAATTTTTTCTCATTTTATTAATTTATTTCAAATAAGTTTTAGGCTCAAAAAGCTTCTTTTGATTTACAATAATATTATTTCGTGGCAGAATAGACAAAAACTGAATAAGCGCACCTTACGATGCGCTTATGGGAGAAGAGATGAAACTATTTCTTAAAGACACTAACATCACCGCCAGATGTGCTTGCAGTTAAAGGCTTGCCTCCTTTATTAATGCTACCAATAATTTCTGTTTCGCTTAATCGTTTTACTTCATTTAAAGTCAGATTACAATCAACATCTCCACCGGAAGTTTCGAGATGAACTTTTGCATCAAAATCTGCTGGAACTTTTACTTCAATATCACCGCCGCTTGTTTCAAGGTCCATTCCCTGATTAATTCCGGAATATTCAACTGTTATGTCCCCTCCCGATGTACTTGCTTCAATTTTTGAATTACTGCAGAACAAATTAATATCGCCGCCAGAAGTGCTTGCATAAAAGTTGCCTTCAAATCTATCGCCCCAAATATCACCGCCGGAAGTTTCTAAATAAATACCGCCGTGAATACCACCGATTTTAATATCTCCGCCTGAAGTATTTGTGTATACATTAAATTTGCCAGGTACTTTTATTTCAAACCTAAGGTTGATATTTGAAAACCAGCTCCAGCCGCCTTTTCTCTCTGCTTTTATTGTAATTTCTTCAGACGTACCATCTAAGTAATATTCATATTTATCAGCAGCATTATCATTCCCAATTATTTTAACATACACTTCAGATCTTTCCCACGGGGTTATAATTACATCACCACCATCAGCAGTAACGTTAATTTTTTTACCTTCAGAAATCTGAAATGATTTTTCTTTAATTACTTTCTTGTCATCGTGTTTTGAAGAAGCATACGAGTGATGCACTGATACAGCAAATATTAAAGATAAAGCGATTAAATATTTTGTAGATTTTTTCATTAAAACTCCTGTTAGATTTTATCCATTAGACACCCAAAACTACTTTATGGTTACTGTACATTAAAAGTTTTCTTAATGATCGGCAAGATATAATGATTAAAGGAAGATGGGAACGGTTAGTCTTTATTATTAAGCATCAAGCAGATCAATTGCCTGATCAACAGAAAGATGTGTTCCGTAAATTACAAGTGTATCAGTCTCTTTTATTATTTCTTTTGCAGATGGATTTGAGATTGTTTTACCGTCTCTAACGATTGCAATTATTGTTGCCTCTGTTCTTGCACGCAGATTTATTTCACTTAAAGTTTTGTTAATGTGAACATTGTCATTGTTAACGTAATATGTTTCAGTTAAACCCTGTGCAAGTATTTCATCAAGATGAGTGAACGAGCTTATGTCGACTCCTTCTTTTCGTAAAAAGCTGTAGGATTCTTCTCGCAGAATAGTTGTTTGCTTCATAATTACGTTAAGAGGAATGTGATAACGTTCCAATACTTTCCTAAATATTTGAAGTGCGGTTTCAAACTCTTCGGGAATAACATCATCCGCCCCAAGTTTTTTTAATTCATCAACTTCGTTTACATATCTTGTTCTAACTAAAGTGTAGATGTTAGGATTTAACTTCTTAGCAAGCTTTAAAGATAACCTGGTAACCGCGGGATCAGAAATAGCATAAACCAGTATACTTGCTTTATCAATCTTAACAGCTTTTAAAACTTCTTCTTTGCTTATATCACCATAAATTATTTTCTCACCTTTTGCTTTTTCTCTTTTAACAGTATCAGGATTAAGTTCTGTAACAATATATTTTATACCCGTTTCCTTTAATACTCTGGCAAGATTGCTTCCGTTAAGTCCAAATCCCGCAATGATTACATGAGCATGTAAATTTTCTAAATAATTTTCATTGTGCTTTTTGTCTTTTTCTAATGCTGATGTTTTACCTGCAATAAATGGGGAAAGTTTAATCAGAAGAGGAGTGAGAATCATTGAAAAAATAGTTGATGCAAGAAAGCTGTTGTAATAATTGTCTGCTATTAGTTTAAAATTTAATCCGGCTTGAGCAAGTACAAAAGAAAACTCACCGATTTGTGCTAAACTTAATCCCGCAAGAATACCAATGCGTAATGGGTATCTCATAAAATAAACTATAGTAACAATCACGAGCATTTTCACAATTAAAATTCCGAGTGTAAGACTGCTAATCAGTAAAACATTTTCTAACACAAATTGAATGTTGAGCAATAAACCGATCGAAACGAAAAATATACTGTTAAATGAGTCACGGAACGGTAAAATATCTGAAACTATTTGATGATTGTAATCAGATTCAGATAATATAAGTCCCGCAATAAAAGCACCAAGTGCAAATGATAAACCGAATGAATGTGTTATATATGCAGTGCCAAGTAATAAAAGTATTACGCCAATTGTAAATGCTTCACGAGATCTTATGTTTGCAAGTTGATAAACAATTAGCGGCATTAAAAATCTTGCAAGAAGCAGCAAACCTGCAAGTACTCCAAACGCAATAAAAATTTTTAGAGCAGCATCAGCAGCGCTTAAATCTCCCAATCCGCTTAACAAAGGAATCAGAAGAAACATTGGTACGATTGCGAGATCCTGAAAAATTAAAATGCCTAGTGAAATTTTTCCATGCGGTGATTCAAGTTCATCTTTATCAGAAAGTATTTTAAGAACGATTGCTGTACTTGATAGGCTAACTAATAATGAAAAGAAAATTGCCTGATTGAATGCGATGCCGAGAGCAGAAAAGATTATTGTGCTTATAATTATTGTTATAACCAGTTGAAATCCGCCGGCAATAAGAAGAAATTTTTTAATTCTAATCAGTTGGGAAAGAGAAAATTCCAAACCAATCGTAAACATTAAAAGCATAACACCTATTTCTGCCATTACGCTAATCTGGTTTACTGATTTTATTAGCTTGAATCCGAAAGGTCCGATTATCATTCCCGCGATTAAAAATCCAATTATGCTTGGCAGATTAATTTTTTTGAAAAGAAAAATGATTGGTAAGGAAACCAGTAAGATTACAACAATATCTTGTATTATTAAAAAGTTATCCATAACAAAAAATTATCTAAGGAGTATTAGTCTAAAGATTTTTTATAACAGCGTCTTCGCTTATGCTGGCGTGCATCATATAGCTTCCACTGAGCTTGCACTTTGTCATTTGTTTCAAGTTCACGATTTGTCTCTACGTACTTTATTCCGTTTTTAATGCAGACTTTATTAATCTGATCAATCAAAAGTGCATTTACACCTTTGTTCTGCAAATCTGTTCTTACGGCAGTAAGATATAAATCCAGAGAATTACTTTTTTTCATTTCTTTTAGAATGTGTAGAAATCCAAACGGAAAAAGTTTACCATTAATTTTTTGAAGTGCTCTATTCAATGACGGCATTGTAATACCAAAAGCAGCAAGCTTATTGTTTTCATCAAGCACGAGAGGAAGATATTCGGGACGAATGAAAGAAAAATATTGTTTAACATAAGAATCAATTTGCTTATCTGTTAATTCAACAAATCCATAAAGATCTTTATAAGTTTCATTAATCAGATAAAAAATATCCCTTGCATAAGGAAGCATATCTTTTGCTTTTTTAAACACAGGAACGTGAAGTTTATTCCTTTGCAAAGCTATTTCTGCAATTCTCGCAATCTTTTCCGGTGTGGATGAAACAATGTTAACTCTAAATTCTATCCAGTCAATATCTTTTGTATAACCAAGTTTTTCAATATGATTTCGGTAATAAGGATAATTGTAAATGCTTCCAAGTGTACTTACTTCTTCATATCCCTCAATAAGCATTCCTTCACCATCCATATCCGTAAAGCCTAAAGGACCGTGAATGCTTTTCATTCCTTTTTCGACAGCCCATTGTTCAACTGTATTAAAGAGTAATGATGAAATCGATGGATCGTCTTCAAAATCAATCCAGCCGAATCGTGCTTCTTTTTTATTGAACTTATCATTGAACTTTGAATTAATGATTCCTGCAACTCTGCCAACAACGCAATTGTCTTTATAAACCAGCCAATATTTTGATTCACAAAAATCAAAAGCAGGATTTACTTTTTTATCCAATGATTTCATTTCATCAAAGCGCAATGGCGGGATAAAGTATTTATTATCTTTATATAGATCGTAGGGGAATGCGATGAATTTTTTTAGATCTTTTTTTAATGATATTGCTTTAAGAGTTAAGCTCATTTGTAATAGATTTCTTTTAGATAATTGTTAGTGTAAATATAACATTTTTAGAACTTGACTGATATATGAATTATTTTGGACTCAGAACTAAAGTACAATCAAAGATTAGTCATTCTTGATGAAGTTTGAATAATTAATCAAACTAATCACTCCATGCGTCAGCAGAAAAAAGGGAAGAATAATTACCAAAAGATTTTCTGCTGGAGGCAATTTTGCATTCCAGAGTGGAATGAATTGCATTATGATTATGAGTGAAATGATCATGATAAAAATAATTACTAAACTGCTTTGCAATCTTTTATAGAAAAATTGAAAATAAGTTTTTTCATCTTTAATGTTTTCTTTTCCAAGAACAATTGGGCGTAAAGCTAATATTGAAAGTGCGGCTAAACCCTTTGGTCCCATTAAACTAATTGACAGGATGGTTCCTAATCCTACAAAAATTTCAATCAAAAAAGCTAATTTTAAATTTTTATACTTCTTCAATTTCAACTCCGGGTTTTAATATTACCCCACGATTTTCATGTCCATTCATTTTAACATTTATAGGTTTATCAAATCGTAAATGACGCGTAAAGTTAAACTCCTGAATCGCTTCTTGTTTTGTTAACCAATCCCAGTCAATAAAGTCAGCTTCGTCAATCGAGTTAACAGTAAAATATCCAACTCTAAATGAAGTAAGGTTTTGAAAAAAGTGCGAGCCTTGTGATGGTGTTACGCTAAAATCTTTAAAGCCAGCTTCAACAATCACGGATGCGCCTGAAATTTGATCCCAGGTAACAGGAATACCAAGCCACGGATCCATAGAGCCCCATCTGCCAACTCCAAACAGAAGATATGGTTTTCTTTCAGCAATAAGTTTAGAATTTATTTTACTTACTTCCATAGCCACATCTTTACTTTTCCCTCTATCATACTTTTCATAATCAACAATAACTACGTCAAATATTCCATTTATAGCACCATTGCCAAGCACCTGATTGCTCTGGCAAATCACATCCTCTTTTTTTACTTCGCCAATTATCAGTTCTTCACTTTCACGGCTAAGAACCATTGGGCGCATTTGAAGCATTGCAAATTCTTTTCGATCACCTTCTGGCACACTAAGATTAACTGCAAATTCAATTTCAACAGGAGTTCCCATTCCCCAAGAACCAAAATCAAGTAAGAGATCAAGTATTTCTGGTAATGGAAAAATTTTGTGCTTTAAGATCGATGCAAAGGTTACAACTCTAATTCCATTACGGGATATTCCATCATATATTCCATCATTCTCAGCAGAGTAAGTTGATCCAACGGAAGATAATGTTCCGTCTTTTTCAGATTCGGATAAATCATAACTTTTAACAAGCGGATCTTCGATACTATCCGGATGATGATCCAGTTTTCCATTCAAATCTAAAGCGTAAAATTTTTGCTGTGCATTTTTTAAAGTTTCTTTTGGAGAAAAAAACTGAAGCATGTGTTTTGGATATTTAGGACAGAATCTAATTGCATTACCACCTTCAACTACTGTTTTGCCTAAGCCGAGTGCAACAAGCGCAATACCGTCTGTAGATTTTTGTGGTGTTATTGGATAAAAATTGTAAGACTTTGCAACACCTGCAAAATCGGGATAGAATCTCTGCTCTCTTTTGGTTCCAACTAATCTTTGAATAACCACCGCCATTTTTTCTTCTTCTAAGCCGTAAGAAGTAGCTCTTATGTAATCTTTCGCTTTTTTATGAAATGTTGATGCATAAACACTTTTAATTGACTGCAGAAGTTCATCCAATCTTACATTTATATCCGGATTACTGTTCGGAATCATGTACGTTTCATAAACTCCAGCAAACGGAAGAAATTGTGAGTCTTCTAAAAGACTTGATGATCTTACTGCAAGCGGGCAATGAGTTATTTCTAAAAATTCTCTGAGCTTTGATATAATTTCAGCAGGATAATTTTGTGAATCCACAAACTTTTGTGTTGTCTCCAGATCATCAACATCGGTAAATGCAAGATACTCTAACTTATTACTGCTTAAAAATTTGTCATAAACTTCTGTGCCTATTACAATAGCCGATGGAACACTTATTTCAACATCATCAAATTTATGATTTAGATTATAGTTGATGATGAGTGTATTGATAAAGCCCAAACCTCTTGCTTTTCCGCCGATTGAACCTCCGCCGATTCTTGCAAAACTATTTTTGGGATCAAATAAATCTTTTTTAAAATCAAGGATTACTCCGCTCTGCTGAATTTTTCTGTACTCCTTAAGTGAAGTAAGCAGCCTGTCACGTAGTCCCTGGACTGATCCAAAATCAGTTACTTTATGAGGTCTTAATTTTAAGGAAAGATAAAATTCCGTACGTGCTTTAAGCCATTTAGAAAAATGATTTCTTGAGGCGTGATAAACTAAGCTTTCATCAGGAATTTTTATTAATGCTTCTTCTAACTGAGATAAGTTTGCAGCTCTAAAAACTTCGTGTCCATCGTTGTTTACAAAAACAAAATCACCAAAGCCAAAATTCTGAAGCATAAACTCTCTTAGCTCCTGCAATAACCGTGGAGAGTTTTTGTGCATAAATGAAGCGCCGATTTGATAAGCCTTATCTCTAAAACTGGCATCGCTGGATTGAAGCAAGATTGGAATGTCATCATGCTGAGAACGAACAGTGCGTGCAAACTTTATTCCTGCTTCCGGATCCTTTACTCCGTGATGTTTAAAATTAATATCTAGCACTAACCCAAGCACATACTCCTGATATTTTTCATAGTAATTCCAGGCTTCCTCGTAAGTTGTACAAAGTAGAATTTTAGGACGTGCGCGCATTCTTAAAAATTTGTGTGTAAGATTAACACCTTCCTGAATAAGTCTTTGAGAGTGTTTAAATATTTCCGTGTAAATTATTGGCAGATAAGATGAATAAAATTTTATGTTATCCTCAACAACAATTATAGATTGAACACCGATGTTCTTTGTATCGTTCTCAACATTAACACGATCCTCAACATATTTTACAATTGCAATTAGAAGTCTGTAATCTCCATTCCAGATAAAAATTCTTTCAAAAATTGAAGTATCATAATTTGCAGTAAGTTCTTTTCTTTCACGGTTATCATAAGCCAGTAATATTATTGGCAGATTAACGCCGGACTGTCTTACCATCTGGGCAAACTTTACAACGTGCATATCTTCAATGTGCAGAGTTGTTATGATAAGATCATAAGTGTGCTCACCGCTTAGCATTTCAAGTGCATCCTCACCCGTTGTAACGTGTATCAGCTCAGGAGCAAAACTTAAGTTTAACGATTGGTATTCTTCACGAATCAATTCATAGAGTCTGCCGTCTTCTTCAAATAAATAATTATCGTAGATGCTTGATACAAGTAAGATCTCACGGATTTTATAACGCATTAGTTTCTGGAATTTTTTGATACGCGAACTAAATACGTCTTCTAAACTATGCCGCTTAACCTTTGATGATCTGTTTTCCATAAATAAGATGAGATTGTTTTATTGATGTTTAAAATATAATAAAATAGAAATCAGAATTCAGAGATAGTTTTAAAAATATGTTGACAGAAAAGATTCGATTGGTGATGATAAAACAAAAAAATTATAAAAAAGCTAATTCAGGGATCATATTATAATGGTTAAGCCGTAATTGTTCAATTATTCTAAAAAAATCATGTATACAAACCCAGTTTCTCGGGGAAACTGGGTTTGTAGTAAACAATCACTTCAACAAATATTTTTCTAAGAAAAGGACTTCAGACCAAATATAAAAATCACGATTAGTTTTTTTTCTGAAACCGTGTCCTTCATCCTTTGCAAGTAAGTACCAAACTTCTCCGCTGTTCTTTCTTATTATTTCTACCATTTGCTCTGCTTCTGTGTAAGGCACACGAGGATCATTTAATCCCTGCACAACAAACAACGGCTTTGTGATTTTATGCGCATTAGTAGTTGGAGAAATCTTTTGTAAAAATTCATTCATCTTTGGATCGCGTTCATCGCCATATTCAACTCTTCGTAAATCTCTTCTGTAATCCTGAGTGTTTGTTAAGAAAGTTACAAAGTTGCTTATTCCAACAATATCAACACCGCATTTTATTCTATCATTAAAATGCGTCATCGATGCAAGCACCATATAACCGCCGTATGATCCGCCGGTAACAGCAACACGTTTTGCATCAAGGTCTGGCTGTGTTGCAATCCAATCTAAAAGTTTTCCAATATCCTGTACAGATTCTTCACGTTTAAATCCATTATCCATCTGAAGAAATGATTTTCCATATCCGCTTGAGCCGCGAACGTTTGGTTCAATAACTGCAATACCCAATTCGTTAACATAATATTGATTTATTGGATTGAAGTAAGGTTGTGCCTGTCCTTCCGGTCCACCGTGAATATCAATTACAACAGGAAAAGGTCCGCTGCCTTTTGGTTTTGTAATAAAAGCAGGAATCATTCTTGGCTTGCCATCAACCTGATCAAAAGTTTGGAAGTGAATTAATTCAGGTATAGAAAATTTAGAAGTGTTTAAACCACCAACTTCACTGTATGTCCAGCGCTCGAGTGAATTGTTGGAAAGATCCATAACAGAAACATCTCCCGAAGATTGAGGAGTGTTTAAAACCATTGCAAGTTTTTTTCCATCAGGATGAAAAGATAAACCGTAAACCTGTCCAACTGGAATTCCTGGAACTGCATTATACTTCATCGTTTTTGTATCAAGCATATAAAGTTTTGCCATTCCATCTTCATTAACTGTAAATGCAACTTTATCGCCTTGCTCG
>Ga0105105_10001173_pt1 | contig 11261 bp, 9 predicted proteins | sample PPLLaktember2015_4_FD_79108 | JGI IMG/M metagenome (GOLD analysis project Ga0105105, IMG submission 79108) | Freshwater sediment microbial communities from Prairie Pothole Lake near Jamestown, North Dakota, USA - PPLs Lake P8 Core (1) Depth... | ecosystem: Environmental > Aquatic > Freshwater >... | reverse complement strand
GCTGGCGGTGCTGCGGCTCGGCGCGATCGCGGTGCCGGTGTCGGTGCGCGAGCAGGCCGACGGCCTCGCGTACGTGCTCGGACAGTGCGGCGCCGCCGCGATCGTCTACGACGACGGCCTCGCCGAGCGCCTCCCCCCGGCGGGCACGCCGGCGTCGCTGCGGCTGCGCCTCGCGGCGAGCGAGGCGGCCGCACACGGCACGGACGCCGCCCTCGCCCCGCGCCGCGAAGCCGCGCCGGTCGCCGAGGAAGACACCGCCGTGATCCTCTACACCTCGGGCACCACGGGGCGCCCCAAGGGCGCGATGCTGTCGCAGCTCGGGATCGTGCATTCGTCGCTGCACTACGAGCACCACATGCGGCTCGGCCCCGACGAGCGCTCGGTGCTCGCAGTGCCGGCGAGCCACGTCACCGGGCTGGTGGCGATGATCACCACGCTGTGGCGCACCGGCGGCACGCTGGTGCTCGTGCCGCAGTTCAAGGCCCCCGAGTTCATCGCGCTGGCCGCGCGCGAGCGGATCACGCACACGATGCTGGTGCCCGCGATGTACGCGCTGTGCCTGATGCAGCCCGAGTTCGGGACCGCCGAGCTGTCCGCCTGGCGGATCGGCTCCTACGGCGGCGCGGCGATGCCGCGCTCGATGATCGAGGCACTGGCCGAGCGGCTCCCGAGGATGACGCCGATGAATGCCTACGGCTCGACCGAGACCACGTCGCCGGCGACGCTGATGCCGATCGGCGAGCAGGCCGCGCACCTCGAGAGCGTCGGCCGGCCGGTCGCCTGCGCGCACATCGTGGTGGTCGACGACGACGGCCGCGAGGTGCCGCCCGGCGAGACCGGGGAGCTGCTGATCGGCGGACCGATGGTGGTGCGCGGCTACTGGGACAACCCCGAGGCGAGCGCGGCCGGCTTCGTCGCCGGCTACTGGCGCTCGGGCGATCTCGGCAGCATCGACGCCGAGGGCTACGTCCGGATCCACGACCGCAAGAAGGACATGATCAACCGCGGCGGCTACAAGATCTGGTCGATCGAGGTCGAGAACACGCTGGTCGGCTTTCCCGGCGTGATCGAGGCCGCGGCGGTCGGGGTGCCCTGCCCGGTGCTCGGCGAGCGGGTGCATGCGTTCGTGCACATGGACCCGGCCGCACGGGCCGCTGGCGGCGACGCCGACGCGCTCGCCGAGGCGATGCGCCGCTTCTGCGCCGAGCGGCTCGCCGACTACAAGGTGCCCGAGACCGTCGGACTGAGCGAGACCCCGCTGCCGCGCAACGCGAACGGCAAGCTGCTCAAGCGCGAGATGCGCGGCTGGGTGCCGGCCGCGGCACCGCGCTGAGCCGGACCCCGCCGGGTCGCGCGCGACTCAGCGGGCCGAGAACTGCCGGTAGGCCGCGGGCTCGAACCAGTCGCGCCAGCCGGCGAGGTACTGCTTGCCCGGCGTCGGCTCCGGCAGCGGCTCGCCGTGGTCGTCCGCGGTGAGCTCGAGCAGCACGCCCGACGGGTCGAACACGAAGAGCTGGTACGGCCGCCCCGGGCGGCATTGCTCGCGCCAGTCGAGCCCCAGCCCGCGCACCCGCTCGCGCAGCGCCGCGAAGCCGCTGACCGTGATCGAGACGTGATCGACCGCGGCGCCGCCCGAGGGCACCGCGCCTTCGCTGCCTGCGGCGGCGGCACCCGCATAGACGTGGATGATCGCCGGCGAGCCGGCCACCGGCGCCCGCAGCCAGACGCCCGGGAACGCCATCTGCGGTCGGCCGGTATCCTCGACCATGCCGAGCACGCGCGTGTAGAACGCCCGCGTGGCATCGAGGTCGGCGGTACGGATGGCGACGTGGAACAGTCCGAGCGCACTCATGGGCGGGCCTCCGGGGGTCAGGCGAAGCGGTAGGGGCCGCCGCGCTCGAGCGCGCGGCGGTAGGCGGGCCGCGCCTGCATCGCGCGGATCCATCGGTCGAGGTCCGGATAGGTGGCGCGCAGGCCGTAGGCGCCCGCCACCTCGCCGACGAAGCTCATCTGCACGTCCGCCCCCGAGAAGGCGTCGCCGACCATGAACTCGCGCCCGGCGAGCGAGCGGTCGACGTAGCCGAGGTGATTCGCGATCTCGCCCTGGATGCGCGGATGCAGCGGCGCGCCGGCTTCACCCAGCCGCGACACGTACAGGTTCAGCATCAGGGGCAGCATCGCCGACCCCTCCGCGTAGTGCAGCCACTGCTGATAGCGGTCGTAGTCGGCCGAGGCCGGATCCGGCTGCAGCCGTCCGCCGCCGTGCCGGCGCACCAGGTAATCGACGATTGCGCCCGACTCGATGACGGTGTCGGCGCCGTCGGTGATGACCGGTGACTTTCCGAGCGGGTGCACCGCGCTCAGCTCGGGCGGCGCGAGCCGCGTCTGCGCGTCGCGCTGGTAGCGGCGCAGCTCGTACGGCAGCCCGAGCTCCTCCAGCAGCCAGAGCACGCGCTGCGAGCGCGAATCGTTGAGGTGGTGGACGACGATCATCGAAGGGGTCTCCTCATGGGGCCGCGGCCGGCCGTCGGCGATCATAGCCCGGGCGGCAGGCGCATTCCCCGCCCCGCCGCGGCGCCGTCGACCATGGCGGACCCATGACGCCGAACCGACGCAACTACTACCGGATCCTGCAGGTCCAGCCCGAGGCGCCCCCCGAAGTCATCAAGGCGAGCTGGCGCGCGCTGATGCACGCCGGCCGGGGCCACCCCGACCTGGGCGGCGATCCGGCCACCGCGGCGCTCATCAACGAGGCCTACGCGGTGCTGGGCGACGCCGAGCGGCGTCGCGACTACGACCGCCAGCTCGACCTCGGACGGATGCGCGGCCGGATCGCCGCGGACGCGCCCGCCGTGCCCGCGCCGCGCGTGGACCCCGCCCGCTGGCGCACCGACCGCTGCTGTCCGATGTGCCGCACCGCCCTGCCCGCGGCCATGCGGGTCGACGCCCGCTGCACCTGCTGCGACGCGCCGCTCACGCCCGCGCCCGAAGCGGCCGCCGGCGAGCGCGAGCTGGTCGGGCGGCGGGCGGCCGCGCGGCGTGCCCGCAGCGACAGCGCGGCGCTGATCTCGGACTGCCGCGGCGTGCCGATCGATGCCCGCCTCGTCGACCTGTCGCTCGGCGGCGCCGGACTCTTCGCCGCCGCGGCCGTGTCGCCCGGCACCGCGGTCCGGATCGTGACCGGTTCGATCGACGCCGTCGGCCGCGTGGTCGCCTGCCACCGCAGCCAGGCGCAATGGCGGGTCAGGGTGCAGTGGCTGACCGCACGGCCGCTGGCCGGCAAGGGCGTCTGGGTCCGGGTCGCGGCCTGATCCGAGCCGGGGAGCCGCTGTCCCGCCCCCGCAGCCCGCCCCCGCAGCCCGGCGGCGCCGGGTCCAGGCCCGCGGACATCGCGCGCCTACTGGATCGCGAGCACCTCGACCTCGAAGGTCAGGGTCGCGTTCGGCGGGATGACGCCCGGCACGCCGCGCGCACCGTAGGCCGTCGCACCCGGGCAGGTCAGCCGGGCCTTGCCGCCGACCTTCACCTTCTGCATGCCCTCGGTCCAGCACGGGATCACCCGGTTGAGCGGGAAGCTCGCCGGCTGGCCGCGCTTGTACGAGCTGTCGAATTCGGCGCCGCCGTCCAGCGTGCCCTTGTAGTGCACGGACACCGTGTCGGTCGACTTCGGCGCGGCGCCGGTACCCGCCTTCAGATGCTCGACCACGACGCCGGAGGGCAGCGCCTCCTTCTGCGGCGGGGCGGTCTGGGCGGCGACGGGCGTGACCGCGGCCGTGATCGACAGGGCGACGGCCAGGGCGGCGGACAGGACAGCGGACTGAAACGGGCTCGGTACGTTCAACGCAGTCACTCCTCGGAGGGGGAACGGGAGTGTGCCAGCGATCGGCCGGTCCGGTTCAGCGCTTGAGCAGCGACGGCAGCATCCGCGCGAGCACGTTGTCCTTGCGGAACAGGTGGTGGTGGAGCGCCGCCCCGACGTGCATCGCGATCAGCGCCACCATCGCCAGCGCCAGCAGCGCGTGGATCTCGAACACCGCCTTGGCCGCGTCCTTGTCCGGCGCGACGACGCCGGGCAGCTTGAAGCCGTAGATGTCGAGCGCCGGGAACAGCGAGATGCCGATGTAGCCCGCGACCGGCACCGCGATCAGCAGCAGGTACAGGCCCCAGTGGTTGAGGTGGCTGACGAGCCGCTGCCACGGCTCGAGCGTCGGCTCGTCGGCGGGCGCGCCGCGGCTCAGCCGGTAGGCGATCCGCCAGAGCACCAGCAGCAGGATCAGCACGCCGCCGACCTTGTGCCCGCTGTAGAGCGCGTTGGTCAGGCCGTCCCAGACGTTGAGGGTGCCGCCGCGGTACGACATGTAGAAGCCCACCGGGAGCTGCACGGCGACCAGGATCACCGTCAGCCAGTGGAGCACGCGGGCCGTGCGGGCGTAGATCTCGGTACGCGCCGCCGCTGAAGAGACACCGTTCATGTCGTTCGCCTCCGTCGCCGCATCGCCGGTCCGTGCCTCGGCACCGGTGGTGGTGCGGGCCCTCGGCCGTCGCGGCGCCTGTCCGACTTCATACGTCGGTCGCGCGGCCCATGCAAGCGATACCCGACGCGTCGAAGGGGCCGCGCCGGCCCGGGGGAGGATGCGTCGGCCCGCAGGGAATGCGTCGGCCCGGGCGGCGGATGCGTCCGCGGTCCGGACGCCCGGGACGACGGCCCCTCGTCCGGCCCGGGAAAGCTCAGTCGCCGTCGTTCGGCAGCGGACGCGCCAGATACACCGCCTCGCGCCCGACGATCGGCTCGCGGGTGGGCATCAGCACCGCGCAGTGCTCTGCGGCGCGGATCTCCTCGTCGCCGTCGGTCGCGATCAGCTCCCCCGCCTCGAAGGTCTCGAAGCCCACCAGCGGCCGGGCGAACCGGAACCCCGGTGTGCGCACCATCCTCGTCTCGAGCAGCTCGTAGCGCCTCGGATCGGGCCGCACCGCGCGCGGGCCGCGCTCGACGAGGCCGAAGTGCGCCAGCCAGTCGAGCGTGACCTCGATCGCCAGCGCCGCGGTTCCGCTGCGGAAGTGCTGGCCGCACTCCGCCACCAGTGCCGCGCCGGCGTCCGAGGCCCCGTCGCCATGGCGGCCGTGCTCGATCAGCGGCACGCCCGAGCCGAGCCCGCGCGGCATCACCAGGTGCACCGCGGGCCGGCCGATCGCGAGCGCGACCGCAGCGTTTCTCGCGAAGGCCGGATAGACCCAGAACGGCTCGACGTCCTGCGAGGTCGAGTGCAGGTCCAGCACGTGGTCGGCCGCCGCCACCACCGGCCGCAGTTCGCGGGCGCGGCGAAGCTCCGGGCTGTCCTCGCCGCCGTCGAGCCAGTCGGCCGACCAGACGCGATTCAGGTTGTGGACCAGCTGCCGGCTCTCGAAGGGCCGCGCCGGATCGAACGACTCGTAGGCCGCGACGTTCGCGAAGGACACCGTCAGCGATCCGATGCGCGGCCGCACGCCGGTGTCGAGCAGGTGCGTCGCCGCCACCATCCCGCACAGCTCGTTGCCGTGCGTGAGCGCGTTGACCAGCACGTGCGGGCCGGCGCGCCCCGAATCGAATCGATGGACGTAGTCGATGCCGACGTTGCCGGTGCGGTAGGCCGACAGGTCGCGTGGCAGGACTTCGAGGACGGGCGGGGGCTCGGTGTTCATGGCGCCGAGCATAGCCGACGCGCCCGTCGCTCGGCGGCGTGCCCGCCGGACCGTTCGACCCACCGGCGCGGCCACGACGCGGCGACCCGCGTCGGTGTCACGCGACCGGGCGAAGGACACGTCATCCGATGGACATCAGCGAGGCATTGCCGCCCGCTGCGGCGGTGTTCGTCGTCACGACGCGTTCGATGACGAGCCGCTCCAGCGCGATCGCGGTGTCGCCGGGGTCGAGGCGTTCGACCGTGACGATCGGACCCGCTCGTTCGGCCAGTTGCGCCTGCACTCGGGTCAACACGTCGAGACTGCCGTGGAGCAGCACGGCATCGAACCTCACCGACGGGTTCAGCCAGTCCCCAGCGATCGCCACATGGGCCTGGACATCGATGGGCAGCGCGTCCCGCAAGGGCGCCGCGTCGAGCGGCCAGATCGCCTGGCTGCCGACCGCGAGCGTCGCCGCGAGCTGGACCAGCCGATCCTCGTCGCGGGACGCCAGGCACATCACGTGGGCGCGTGGAGCGATCCGGTAGACGTTGCGCTCGCCGGTCGGGCCGGGCAGCGTCCGGGTCCGGGATGCCGGCAACCGCGCCGCGAACCGGTCGGCACATCGGGCGACCTGCGGGAAACGGTCGGCCGCCCAGGTCGCGAAGGACGTCAGCGTCCGGTTCGAACGGGAAGATGCCGTCGGGGCGTGCTAGGGATCGCCGTCGGTGAACGCCCTACACAGCACGTCATCGGGACGCTTCGAGAGCAGGCGATGGAGGTAGAGCGGACCGCCCGCCTTCGGTCCGGTACCGGACAGGCCCTCCCCGCCGAACGGCTGCACCCCGACCACCGCGCCGACCATGTTGCGATTGACGTACACGTTGCCTGCGCGGGCGATGTCGACGACGCGGGCGATGGTCTCGTCGATGCGCGTGTGCAGCCCCATCGTGAGGCCGAAGCCCGTGGCGTTGATCTGGCCGAGCAGCCCGTCCAGTGCTTCGCGGCGGTAACGCACGACGTGCAGCACGGGCCCGAACACTTCACGGTCGAGCTCGGAGATGCTGTCCAGCTCGATGAGCGTGGGCAGGACGAAGGTGCCGGCCCGCAGCGGATCCCTTGCCTGCGCCGAGACCTGGTGGACCGTGCGCCCCTTCGCGCGCATGGCATCGATGTGACGTTCGAGCGTCGCCTTGGCCTCGGCATCGATCACGGGTCCGACGTCCGTCTCCAGGCGCATCGGATCGCCGACCTGCAGCTCCGCCATCGCGCCGAGCAGCATGTCCAGGACGCGATCGGCGACGTCTTCCTGGACACAGAGCACACGCAACGCGGAGCAGCGCTGCCCGGCACTGTCGAATGCCGAGACCAGGATGTCGCCGACCGCCTGCTCCACCAGCGCGGACGAATCGACGATCATCGCGTTCTGCCCGCCGGTCTCCGCCACCAGCGGCACGGGCCTGCCCGCTTCGTCGGTCCGGCCGATCAGGCTGCGCTGCAGAGCGCGTGCGACGTCCGTCGAACCGGTGAAGAGCACGCCTCGGATGCGGCGGTCCGAGACGAGGCGCGCGCCCACCACCGAGCCGCGGCCCGGCGTGAGCTGCACGGCGGTGCGTGGAATGCCGGCGTCCCACAGCCTGCGGACCGCACGGGCGGCCACCAGAGGCGTCTGCTCCGCCGGCTTGGCCAGCACCACGTTTCCGGCGGCCAGGGCCGCCGCGACCTGACCGACGAAGATCGCAAGCGGGAAGTTCCACGGACTGATGCACACCACGGGTCCGAGTGCCCGATGCGTGGCGGTGTCGAAGTCCCGCCGCACCTGCTCCGCGTAGTACCGCAGGAAGTCGACCGCCTCACGCACTTCCCCGACGGCGTTCGACGCCGTCTTGCCGGACTCCTGCACCAGCAGGCGGACCAGGCACGGCGTGTCGGCCTCCATCAGCGCCGCCGCGGCCTCCAGCTTCAGCGCCCGCTCGACGGGCGCCACGTTCGCCCAGAGCGAGGCAGCGCCATCGGCCTGTCGGATCGCCTCGTCGACCTCCGCGAGGGTGCAGTCGCGCACCTCGCCGACGACGTGGACGACGTTCGCCGGGTTGATGACCGGCTCGTGGTCTGCGACCTCGAGGGTGTCGATCGCCAGGAGCGGGCCGGCTCGTGGCATCGCGTCGCACGAGGCCATGCGTTCGGCGAGCTCGATCAGCGTGGCGTCGCTGGCGAGGTCGAGTCCGCGGGAATTGGCGCGTGTCGGCCCGTACAGCGCGCTCGGCAGCGGGATCGACGGATGGGGCCGGCCCGGCGCGCCATCGGTGCGGGCCAGGGCCTCGATCACCGCGACCGGGTCTCGGACGAGCGCTTCCACGGCGAGCGTCCGATCCGCGATCCGGTTGACGAACGAGGTGTTGGCGCCGTTCTCCAGCAGCCGGCGCACCAGGTACGCGAGCAGCGTCTCGTGCGTGCCCACGGGCGCGTAGATGCGGCACGGACGGCCGAGCCCGCCGGCGTCGACGTCGCCGACCACCTGCTCGTAGAGCGGCTCGCCCATGCCATGCAGGCACTGGAACTCGTATTGCCGCGGCGTATGGCGCGCCGGGTCCGCCAGCTCGTGGATCGCCGCCAGCGTGCCGGCGTTGTGCGTGGCGAACTGCGGGTAGATCGCGTCGCTGGCAGCGAGCAGCGTCCGCGCGCATGCGATGTACGAGGCGTCGGTGTAGGGCTTGCGCGTGTAGACGGGATAGCCGGCCAGTCCGTCGACCTGCGCGCGCTTGATCTCCGTGTCCCAGTAGGCCCCCTTGACCAGCCGGACCATCAGGCGCCGACCGCTGCGCCGGGCGAGATCGATCAGGTGGTCGACGATGCGCGGGCATCGCTTCTGATAGGCCTGGACCACCACGCCCAGGCCGTTCCACGCCTGCAGTTGCGGCTCGACTGCGAGTCGCTCGAGCAGGTCCAGCGACAGCTCGAGCCGGTCGGATTCCTCGGCATCGATGTTCAGCCCGATGTCGAAGCGCTTGGCCAGTGCGCACAGGCGCAGCAGCACCGGATAGAGCTCGGCCATCACGCGGCCGTACTGCGCCCGGCTGTAGCGCGGGTGCAGCGCCGACAGCTTGATCGAGATGCCGGGCCCTTCGTAGACGCCGCGACCGGCGGACGCCTGCCCGATCGCCAGGATGGCTGCCTCGTAGTCGTGCAGGTATCGCTCCGCGTCCCGCGCGGTGAGGGCAGCTTCGCCGAGCATGTCGTACGAGTAGCGGAACCCCAGGCGCTCCTGCGCCCGAGCATGGTCGAGCGCGTCCGCGATCGTCTCGCCGGTGACGAACTGTTCGCCCATCAGACGCATCGCCCTGTCCACGGCCTTGCGGATGAGCGGTTCGCCGCCCTGCCCCAGGAGCCGTCCGATGGCGGCGGACAGGCCGGCCTCGCTGTGGGTCGACACCAGCCGTCCGGTCAGCAGCAGCCCCCAGGTCGCCGCGTTGACGAACAGCGACGCGCTCTTGCCGAGATGCGCGGCCCACTGCCCCCGAGCGATCTTGTCGCGGATGAGCGCGTCCCGGGTCGCCGCATCGGGGATGCGGAGCAGCGCCTCCGCCAGGCACATGAGCGCGACGCCTTCCTGGGACGACAGGGCGTACTCCTGCAGGAGGCTCTGCACCAGGCCCGCACGACCGGCCGACGACGGCCGCGCCCGCAGGGCCTCGGTGAGTCGAATGGCCAGGTCGTGGCTGCGCCGGGCCACGTCGGGTGGCAGGCGGGCGCCCTCGAGCACGCCTGCCAGCGCATCGGGTTCCGGGATCCGCGTGGCGGCGGTGATCGCCCGCCGCAGGGGCAGGCCGGCGAAAGGCGACGCTGCGAAGCACAGCGATGCGCGGCTCGGGTCGGATGAGGCTCGGGGAACCATGGCGATGCTCCGTATAGTCACATCCTCCATGATCCGTAATCTAGCTAGCGCTTTGTTCTATAATTCGTCCGTTCTATAGACAGACATTCGATCGATGCCCAGCCTGGACGACCTCGACCGCATTGATCGGCGCATCCTTTCCCTCCTTCAGGACGACGGCCGCGTGTCCAACCTGAAGCTCGCCGAAGAGGTCGCACTGTCTCCCACCGCAGTCCTGTCGCGCGTACAGCGCCTGACGCGCGACCGGTTCATCGTGGGCTACCAGGCCGTCCTCAATCCGAAGCAACTGGGTGCCGGACTCCTGGTGTTCGTCGAGGTCCTGCTCGATCGCACGACTTCGAACGTGTTCGATCAGTTCCGCGCGGCCGTCGAGGTCCACCCCGAGATCCTGGAGTGCCATATGGTGGCCGGGGGATTCGACTACCTGCTGAAGACCCGCGTGCCCGACATGGCGTCGTACCGGCAGTTCGCGGGGACGGTCCTGTGGCGGCTGCCCGGTGTGCGGGAAACGCGGACCTATGCGGTCATGGAGGAGGTGAAGACCTCCAGCAAGCTCCATCTGCCGACCTGAATGCGGTGGCGTGTCCGGACTGGAAGTTCGGCGCGCGGCAGGTTCGCCGGCATCAGGACCGTGCGTCCGGCGCTAGAGCGATCGGGACGACGCGCGGTACGCTGGGGTGGGGTGGCTGATGGGACTCGAACCCACGACAACTGGAATCACAATCCAGGACTCTACCAACTGAGCTACAGCCACCACCGGAACCGCCGGGACCAGCGTCACGACGGGTAGAACTCGACTTGCCTGCGGCCGATGTGTACCAACCGGAACACTGGCCTGCCCGACAGGACTCGAACCTGTGACCCTCGGCTTAGAAGGCCGATGCTCTGTCCAGCTGAGCTACGGGCAGAACGGTCCTGCGGGGGCAAGACCGCAAGTATAGCTCATGGTCGGGGCGAGAGGATTCGAACCTCCGACATCTTGCTCCCAAAGCAAGCACTCTACCGGGCTGAGCTACGCCCCGACTGCGATTCAGTGTAGCACCGGCGCCGCACCGGATCGGAGCCGGCCCGGCGGAGCAGATCCCCGACGAGCGGTCGCGACCGAAGGCTGCCCGGCCGCCCGGAGCTTCGGGTCGACCGTCCGTCCGTCGGTCGGCGGCAAGGCACGGGACAGACGGCACGCTGCCGGCTGCGTCGCGCACTGGGCGGCGCGCCTGCGGAGCGCACGATGAAGAAGACGATCCCCCTCTCGATCCGGCTTGCGGCCACCCTGACGGCCGGCGCACTCGCGGCCTGCGGCGGCGGTGGCGGCGAATCGTCGCCGGCGTCTTCCCCGACTGCCGGCGGCGTCGCCGCGCCGGCTGCGGCGCCGGCACCGGCTCCAGCGCCGGGTTCGGCACCCGCCCCCGCGCCCGCACCGGCCCCCTCGCCGGCCTCGGCGCCCTCACCGGCGCCCGCACCCGCGCCGGGTTACGTGCCGGATCGACTCAAGGGCAAGGCGATCTACCAGACCACCGGGGGCTCGACGGGCGTGGCGTGCATGACGTGTCATGGCACGAGCCCGACGAACCGGACGTCCACCGAAGCGCTGGAGTACGCCCTGATCTCGAAGGCCGTCTGGAACGCCAGCTCGCCCGGCAATGCCTCGATGTCGTTCTATCAGAACAAGCTGAGCGGGTACGACATGCAGGACCTCGCGGCCTACATC
>Ga0105105_10001171_pt1 | contig 11264 bp, 7 predicted proteins | sample PPLLaktember2015_4_FD_79108 | JGI IMG/M metagenome (GOLD analysis project Ga0105105, IMG submission 79108) | Freshwater sediment microbial communities from Prairie Pothole Lake near Jamestown, North Dakota, USA - PPLs Lake P8 Core (1) Depth... | ecosystem: Environmental > Aquatic > Freshwater >... | reverse complement strand
CCGTGTTTCTGATTGTGGTCGAGTCTTATGGCATGGCCGCCTTCAGCGACCCGCGCCATGCCGCAACCGTGCTTCCGACTGTTCGCGCGGCTGAAGACGAGCTGCGGTCCATCGGCTTCGACATGTGCTCCGCCTATCGAACGGCCCCGACCTTCGGTGGCGGCTCCTGGCTGTCCCATGCCACGCTGGCCAGCGGCATCCGCATCGACAGCCAGATCGCGCACGACCTGCTGCTGGCTTCCCGCCTCGCGCCCCTGGCCGAGTATTTCAACCGGGCCGGCTACCGCACGCTTCGCGCCATGCCGGCCACCTTCTGGCCCTGGCCCGAGGGCGCGTATTACCGTTACGGCCAGGTGGTCATCGCAACGGATTTCGGCTACCGCGGCCCGGCCTTCGGCTTCGCCCCCATGCCGGATCAATTCGTGCTGGACTGGGTGGCACGCCGGGCCATCCAGGCTGCGCCCGCCCCCCTGTTCGCCGAGGTCATTCTGACCGGCAGCCACGCAGCGTTCGATATTCAGGCCCCATACCTTGACGACTGGGACCGGATCGGTGACGGTTCCGTTTTTCACACACTCCCGCCGAAGCGCTTTCCGTTCGGTTGGAACGAGCTGTCCAAAGCGTCCCCGGCTTACAGCCATGCCGTCGTCCACGTAATGACGGCGCTGAAGGACTTCATGCGCCGCTTTATCGATGGGTCCGGACTTGTCATCGTGGTGGGCGATCATCAACCGTGCGTCGAACTGATTGGTGAAGATCAGCCCTGGTCGGTGCCGGTTCACGTGATCAGCGCCAAGCCTGGCTTCATCCAGGAATTCATGCGCAGGGGGTATACGCCCGGCCTGGTGCCGACGCAGCCCCTGCCGCATCCCGGCCTGGAGACGCTGTTCTGGGATCTGATCGAGGGACTCAGCAGCGACCCCGCCGCAACCAGCCGCTGATCTGAGCTGAGAGAATACTGCAACCCTGGTTCCGGAGCCCACGCACGACCAAGGCCTGCTCAGGCACCGCCATCGGCTTTCCGGCAAACCGGCGAATTCGGCAGATAGACCTCGAAGCGGGTGCCTTTTCCGATCCTGCTTTCAACGACAATGGCGCCTTTATGACTTTTAACGATGCCCGATACGACCGCCAGGCCCATTCCAGTTCCTTCCCCGCGGTGTTTGGTGGTGAAAAACGGCTCGAAGATGCGTGACCGGATTTCGGCAGGAATTCCATGCCCGCTGTCCTGAACAATAAGCTTCTGGTAGACGCCCGGCCGCAGTTCCGGGTGTTCGCCCAAAAAGACCGGGGTCGGGCGGCAGCTTTCGAGACCGATGAAAAGCTCGCCGCCATTTTCACGCATGGCGTGGGCCGCGTTGGTACACAGATTGATGACCACCTGGTGAATCTGCGTCGGGTCGGCCATGGCCTCGGCGTGGCTGAGAAGCTGCGTACGGATTGAAATCGCTGGAGGCAGCGAAGCCCGCATCAGGTTCAAGGCTTCCTCGACGATGCTGCCAATCTGAACCGGCTTGAATTCGCAAAGGGACTCCCGGCTAAACGTCAGGATCTGCCGGACCAGATCTCGGGCGCGATGGCCGGCCTTGAGAACCTGCTGCAGATTGCGATGCACCGCAGATGATGCGTCGGCTCCCATCATGGCGATTTCGGTGTGCCCCAGAATGGCTGTCAGGATATTGCTGAAGTCGTGAGCGATTCCGCCGGCGAGCGTACCGATGGCCTCCATTTTTTCGGCCTGCTGAAGCCGAGCCCGAAATCGGTTCGTCTCCATTTCAAGATTTTTTATTTGGGAAATGTCCGTAGCGATCTGAAGGCGGGCCCGACGGCCGTCCACCCATTTGATGGCCCGGGCGTAGTTGAGGTGCCATTTGCCGGTGTCCCCGTTCCGGCTTTCCCAAAACTCCCCCCCGGGTTGAACGACCGATCCCGCCCGCAGCGGGTTGCTGAAGCGGGCGCAGGAGCCCGTTTCCCCCGAAAAAATTTCACCGCATGCCCGGCCCCTGAGTTCCCGATCGAAGCCGGCTTGCAGATGCCGGTTCACGAAAAGAATTTCGTGGGTGTCCAGGTCGGCCACATAAATGTCCGCATCGATGCTGTCGAGAACCGTGACGAAACGGGCATGCGATTCGATCAAGGCTTTCTGGAAGAGTTTGCGTTCGGTGATATCGGCCGCCGCACCGACAAGCGTCGTCAACCGCCCGCTTCCATCATAGACCCCCCGCACTCGGTTGCTGATCCAGCGGATGCCGCCGTCCGGCCGCAGGATGCGATACTCGATGTCCCGTGGGCTGTCGCGAACCGAATGCATTTCCCTGAGCACCCGTGAATAGTCCTCCGGGTGCGCGGCGCCGACGATAGCGGCTGGCGGTTGCGGCGTCTGGTCCCATGGCTGTCCCCAAACACGCTCGAAGCCGGGGCTTGCAAACAGCAACGCACTCAGATCCGGCAGGCTGACCCAGAATACTTCCTGGATGGTTACGGCCATTTGATGAAGCAGGAAATGCGGGGATGGGACCACTGCCGAATTCGGATGGTCGTGGCCGACAGGAGTTGGTTGGCCGGGGGAGAGATCGTCTACACGTTGTTCCATGCCCTGGAGTCCTTCACTGAAAAAGAGTCGCTCACCTTAACCCGCCGGTTGCGGCGGAATGGTGTCTTTGATGGTCGCCTTTCAGTACGATGCACGGCCGACGGGAGGGAAGCCGTGCCAGAGGAAGGAACAGGGCCGAAATTTGAAGTATTCTAACACCAACCTCTTGTAACCGCAAGAAAAAATTAACGCAGTGCAATCTCCTGAAACGATAACCCCAAGGTCTGTGAAAGCATCTTCAGGTCTTCCTCGAGCCGGATCGTCCGGCCGTCGGCTTTGGAGACCGGAATCGCTTTATCGGCCACGACCACCAGCTGAATCTTCCGCGGGTCGAGCAGCCGACGCGCAAGATTCTGGAGTTCGTCTTGCGTGCTGGTGAAAAATGCATCCTGAATCCGATTCAGCGTGTCGAGCGGTTCCCCGCGCAACGCGTAGCGACTGTATGCCTGAACCAGTTCCGCTTTGGTGTCCACGTTGAAGACGAAGCTGTTCAACGTGTCCAAGCGTTTGAGCTCCAACTCGCGTTCGGGAACACCCTGATGCAGGGTTTTCATGATGTTGGCCGTTTCAAGGACGGCGTCCCCGGCCTTGTCCCCTTTGCAGCCGATGACTCCCACGAGAAGCCCTGCCTGCCATTTGGCGGTTTGATAGAATCCGGCCGAATAAACATATCCGAGATCATCCCGCAGCCGGGTGTACATCAACGAATCGTTTCCGCCGAACACACTCATCAGCAGGCTCAGGTTCCAATACGCCGGATCTGCGCGGGTGAGGCCGGGCAGTATCGCAACGACATTGGACTGGACCTGCCCCGGCTTGTGAATCAGGGCGACCGCGGGGGAGCCTGTCAATGGAGCGGCCGTCTGCCGCGGCGGCGGCTCGCCGGCCGGCAGGCCGGCGATGAACCGGGCCAGCGTATGCCGCACCTGGTCGATTTGAATATCTCCGGAAATCGCCACCACCATGTTGGCGGAAACAAAGTACGTAGACAGAAATCGAATCATGTCCTCGCGGGTGATGGCCGGAATGGTGTTCAGCGCGGCCAGCGGATCCCTGCCGTAGGGATGACCTTTGAAATGCTGGATCAGGGCCTCGCGCATGGCCACGGCCTGGGCGTCCTCACCTTGCCGCCTTAAATTGGCCATTTCCTGCTCTTTCGCTACCCCAAGCACTTTGGCATCGAAACGCGGCCGAGTGAGCACCTCCTGCAGAATCTCGAGCCCCTTCTCCCAGTCGGAGGACATCACCGAGAGCTTAACGGCGGTTTCTTCCAGGCCGATGTCTACACCCATTCTGATGGCGTTGTCATCGAGAAGTCCGGCCAGCTCCACCGGCGTGTAGCGCTCGGTTCCACCGCGGATGACCGTACCGTCCAGAAGGTCCGTCAATCCGGCCTTGGAATCCGGCAGATCGACCGCACCGGATCGGAGGTAAATCGTCATGTCGATGAGTGGCAGCTCAGGGTCGGGCAAAAAAAACACCTTGGCCCCGCCGATCGTCATTTGAACGGCTTCAGGATAGTTGACGCGGTGCGGATGGCGCTCAAAGGACAAGGGGTGTTTCCACCCCGAGGGCGTTGGGTAAATCGAATGATTCTGGAGCGGACCCTGGTAAAGCTCGCGGCCGGCGGCGGCACTGCCGCTGATCGAGCGGACCTCCGAATAGGCTTCGGCCGGGCGGCGCGCCGCTCCGCCTGGGATCACGAAACTCGTCGTCTGGTTTTCGGATCGACCAACCTCCCGGGCCACCCGCCGGATGTCTTCGGGGGTGACCGCCTCCATCCGGCCCAGATAGTCGTTGAGGTAACGCCACCCGGCCTGCACCTCCAGCGTCGCGAGGGCTCCGGCGACACTTTCGTTGCTGCGCAGCCGATCGAGGAAATCACGCCGGTTGAGCTTCTTCAGGCGATCGAGCTCTTGCGGCGTAACCAGTTCCGTTTTCAGCTTATCCAGCTCGGCGAGCAATGACCGTTCCAGGGACTCGCACGCGGCAAGATAAGCGGTGCGTTTTTCGTCCTCGGCTGCTCCCGGCCGCTTCAATTCGTCGGACTCATTGGGCGAGCCTCCCAGAATCAACATCCCGCCGTAGCGCTGGTCGGGGTTCCCGGCCCAGGCTTCGACCGCCAGCCCCTGTTCGACGATGTTTTGCGCCAGACGCGCGCTGCGCCCCTGACTAAGCACCATGGTCATCGCATCCAGGGCGAAGAAGTCGGGCGTGTTGATGCGTGCCCCGTGGAAACCGATGCGAACCACTGGCGTACGCGCCCCCTCCAGGAAGCGCACGCTCCTGCGCGGCCCCTGTTGGGGCGGCTCCGCCGTGACCATCTCTGGTGCGCGTGGTCCGGCCGGGTAGCGCTCAAAGTATCGTTCAGCCAGCCGCCGCGCTTCGGCCAGTGTCACATCCCCCACCAGCACGCAGACCGCATTGGCCGGATGGTAGTATTTCGAGTGGAAATCCATGGCGTCCCGGGTGCTGAACCGTTCCATGTCGGATTTCCAACCGATGACCGGATTGCGGTAAGGGTGGGCGGTGTAGGCCGTCGCGTTCAGGTCAAGCCAGGCCGCGCCTTCCGGGTTATTGATGTAACGAAAGGCCCACTCGCGCTGCACGACTTCCTTTTCGACGTAGAATTCGCGCCAGGACGGCTCGAAAAGCTGTTCGCTGATGATGGCGAACCACTGTTCGATCATGTCGGACGGCACGGAGGCGATGTACTGGGTCTGGTCCTGGGTGGTGAAGGCGTTGACGCCGACCGCGCCGTTTTTTCCAAGCTGAGAGGAAAAGACCTGGGGGATGTATAGGTTCTGGGCTTCCAGCCTCAGCTGCTCCATCTCCGCGAGTTTTTCCCGAATCATCTGAAGATCGGGGCTGCGTTTGGCCTGCTCGGCCTTGACCCGATCGTAAGCGGCATCGATGCGACCCTGGAGTTCGGCGTCCTTCTCGAAGTCGGTCGATCCGAAGTTCTTGGTGCCCTTGAACATCATGTGCTCCAGCATGTGGGCAATGCCGGTTTTCCCGCGTTCCTCCAGCGCGGACCCGGCGCGGATCGCCAGACGCACCGCTACCTGGGGTGTCGCCGGTCGCTCCACGACCAGGACCAACATCCCGTTCTTCAGGGAAAACTCCTTGACCTCCAGCTGGAGTCGAGTTCCGCTTTCCGCCGCGCTCGTCCCCCCGGCGGCGATCAGTGCCGCGACCAGAAAACCCATCCCGAATCGTATGAACCGCATCATGCCTGTCTCTCCAACGGATATGAGTGAAGCCGCAAGAAACGCAATAGGACAGAACGTATGGCCGGCGGCGGCATTTTTCAAGTCCGGCGTTTCCGCCCCCTGCGTGGCGCTCCGCTTTGAAGATGTGCCTCCGGCAATGAAATATGTTCAATGCGGCCATAGCACTCATCGTCGGGGCGAGGTATCCGATCCAAACCAGGGCAGAAACGAAGGCGATTCCGCTCATCCGACTGGTCGGCATTTTGGGGCTTGACTTCCGGTTCATATGGTCTGTATAAAGATATACTAACATAATTTTTCATCTGACTGGAGGGTTGGGCAACCCGATGCAGCAGCGTGGAGCCCCCCTGTATCTTAAAGTAGCGGCGACCGTCAAAAGCCGGATCCACAGCGGGATCTATCAACGGGGCGAATGGATCCCGGCGGCCAAGGATCTGGCGCTGGAATTCGGCGTCAGCACCATCACGATCCGCAAGGCCGTGGAACGTCTGATTCAGGAAGGCTATCTCGCTGCCCGTCAGGGCGCCGGCACCCGGGTGACGCTTCCGGAATTGAAAAAGGTGGAAATCCAGATCAGCGGGGATTTCCGCGAATGGTTCGATTCGGCCTCCGGACGAAGTCCGCGACTCGAAATCCAGCTGTTGGACATCGCTGCGATCCCGACCCCCCAGGGCATTCGCACCCTCCTGGGCGCCGGACGGGATGAACAGGTCGGGCGCCTCCGGCGACTGCGACGACACCAGGGGCACATTGTCTCCTATTTCATCAATTATTTCCGCGTGGAGCATTTGCAGCGGCTGCCGCGACGAAAACTGACCAGGCGGTCTTTCATTGAAGTCTTCCAGGAATCCACCCGCATTCGACTTAAACGAGCTGAGCAACGCGTCGAATCCATCATCGCCGAGATGGATCTGGCCGGTGTGCTCGACACCGACTACGGCTCACCGCTTTTTTTCGTTGAAAACATCTACTACTCGAATCAGGATCAGCCGGTGGTGGTCACCCACATGTACTACCGGGGAGACTGTTACATGTATCGCGCCTCCATCTCGTTACCCAAGGGTCCCCTGCCCCTGCAACGCTCGTTTGCGATTCTGAAATCAACCGCCACATGTCTGGAGAGCTGATATGCCGATGACCATCAGTGAAAAAATTCTGGCCGTCCATAGCGACCGACCGGAGGTGACGCCCGGGGATCTCGTCGAAGCGCGCCTGGATTTTGTTTTTGCCAACGATATCACCGCACCCATGTCAATCCGGGTTTTCAGGGACGCCGGAGGGGAGCAGGTCTTCGATCGGGAACGGGTGGCCATGATCCCCGACCATTTCGTCCCCAACAAAGACATCAATTCCGCCATGCAGGCCAAGGAACTGCGGGACTTCGCCCGCGACCAGCAACTGCCTCACTACTTCGAAGTCGGCCGCATGGGAATCGAACACGTTCTGCTGCCCGAGCAGGGCCTGGTCCTGCCGGGGGATGTCATCATCGGTGCCGACAGCCACACCTGCACCTATGGCGCACTGGGCGCCTTCGCCACCGGCGTAGGATCCACCGACCTGGGCGCCGCCCTGGTCACGGGCCGGACCTGGTTCAAGGTTCCGGAATCGCTTCGATTCGTTTTCAACGGGGAGTTGGGCCCGTGGGTCGGCGGCAAGGATTTGATCCTTTACGCCATCGGCCGGATCGGCGTGGACGGTGCACGCTATAAGGCTATGGAATTCACCGGTCCGGTCATCGAAGGCCTGCCCATGAGCGACCGGTTCACCATGTGCAACATGGCCATCGAGGCCGGAGCCAAAGCGGGCATCATCGCTCCGGATGCCGTCACCGACGCCTACGTCCGCGGACGGGCCAAACGTGCCTACCAATTCTACCGGTCAGATCCGGAAGCGGTGTACGAGGCGGTGCATGAATGGGATATTTCCGGGTTGGAGCCGCAGGTAGCCTGTCCCCACCTGCCGGAGAACGTACGCGGAGTCAGCGAACTGCGTGAAGTCCACATCGAACAGGCCGTCATCGGCTCTTGCACCAACGGCCGCATAGAAGACCTGCGCATGGCCGCCAGCCTTCTCAAAGGCCGCCGCATCGCCCCCCATGTCCGCTGCATTGTCATTCCGGGCACGCCGGAGGTCTGCCGCCAGGCGCTGGCGGAGGGATTGTACGAAATTTTCATGAACGCGGATGCGATCGTCTCCACGCCCACCTGCGGCCCCTGTCTGGGGGGATACATGGGTATCCTCGCCGCCGGCGAACGGGCGGTGTCCACCACCAACCGGAATTTCGTCGGGCGGATGGGGCATGTGCAGAGTGAGGTTTACCTGGCGTCACCGGCGGTCGCCGCGGCCAGTGCACTGGTCGGCCGCATCGCCCACCCGGCCGATATCGCGGCCCGATGAGGTTGACTATGTCGATTCGAGGAAAAATCTGGAAGTTTGGCAACGACGTCGACACCGATGTCATCATTCCCGCAAGGTACCTGAACACCTCGGACCCGGACGAGCTGGCCCGCCATTGCATGGAAGACGCCGACCCCGAGTTCATCCGCAAAATCCGTCCCGGAGATATCATTCTGGCCGGCAAGAACTTCGGCTGCGGATCGTCGCGGGAGCACGCCCCCATTGCCATCAAAGGGGCCCGGATTGGCCTGGTCATCGCCGAATCGTTTGCGCGCATTTTTTACCGCAACGCATTCAACATCGGCCTGCCCATCCTGGAATCCGCGCCGGCCGCCGCCGAGATTCAAGAAGGTGATGAGGTTGAGGTCGATATCGAGGCCGGTGCGATCATCGACCACACCACCCGGAAACGCTATCCAGCCAAGGCTATCGCTCCGTTCATGCGGGAGTTGCTCGCGGCCGGAGGTCTGGTCCCTTACGTGCGAGGCCTGCAGCGGCAGGCCGGCGAACGCTGAAATCCAAATTGAAGAAAGCGAATGAACCATGATGCCCCCATCTTCCTATCGTATCGCCGTTATCCCAGGAGACGGTACAGGCCCCGAAGTCATCCGCGAAGCCCTCAAGGCGCTGAAAGCAGCCGGAACTCGCGAGAATCTCCGGTTTGACCAGCAGCACTACGATCTGGGCGGCGACCGGTATCTGAAAACCGGCGAAATCCTGCCTGAACGTGTCCTGGCCGAGCTGCGGCAGGCAGACGCCATCCTCCTCGGTGCCATCGGACATCCGGATGTCAAACCCGGCATCCTGGAAAAAGGCCTGCTTCTTGAGCTGAGGTTTCGGCTGGACCAGTACATCAACCTGCGGCCGGTGGTGCTGTACCCCGGGGTGGAAACCCCCCTGAGGGACAAGGGTCCGGCGGAAATCAATTTCGTGGTGGTCCGGGAAAACACCGAAGGGCTCTATACCGGAGGAGGCGGGTTCCTGAAAAAAGGCACCCCGCAGGAAGTGGCGATCCAAGAATCGATCAACACCCGGTTCGGCGTCGAACGATGCCTGCGTTATGCTTTCGATTATTGTCGAAAACGCAACCAACGCAAAAAACTCACCCTGTGCGGCAAGACCAATGTCTTGACCTATGCGTTCGACCTCTGGGAGCGGGTCTTCCACGAAGTGGCGGCCGAATACCCGGACGTCACCACCGACTATGGCCACGTGGACGCCGTCAGCATGTGGATGATCAAGAACCCCGAATGGTTCGATGTGATCGTCACCGACAACATGTTCGGGGACATCATCACGGATATCGGCGCTATCATCCAGGGCGGCCTTGGCATCGCCGCCGGCGGGAACATCAATCCGACCGGCGTATCCATGTTCGAACCCATCGGCGGTTCGGCCCCCAAGTACACCGGGCAGAACGTCATCAATCCTCTGGCCGCGATCGGCGCGGCGGCGATCATGCTCGATCACCTGGGGCAGCCGGCAGCGGCCGCCCGCATCGAGAATGCCGTTAGAAAAGTAGTAGCCGGAGACATCCGCAGCCTGGCTTCCGGGAAAATGGGCAAAAGCACAACGGAAGTTGGCGACCGGGTCGCCGGCTACATTGCCGCGGATTGACCCGCCATTTAAGCATCGAGTCAAGAAACGAGGAGGGTCAGGATATGACCGATAAGCGAAAAATCCGGATTCGAGAAGTGGGGCCGCGGGACGGGTTCCAATCCTGGCCGGAATTTGTCCCAACGGAAAAAAAACTGGAAGTGATCCGAATGCTGATCGACACCGGGGTTCAAGAGATGGAGACCACGTCGTTCGTCAATCCCAAGGCCATCCCTCAGATGCGGGACGCAGCCGAGGTCATGGCTGGGGTGCCGCGGACCGGCTGCCTGCACACCCCCTTGGTGCCCAATCTGAAGGGCGCCGCGCTCGCCTTGGATAACGGTGCGGACAAGCTGGTGGTGGTGATCTCTGCCAGTAACGCGCACAATCTGGCCAACGTCCGCCGGACCATCGACGAGTCCCTATCTGATCTGAAAGCGATTTTCGAACTGGCGCGCCAGCGGGGCAAGCCCGTAGTTGGTTCGATCGCCGTGGCCTTCGGATGCCCCTATGAGGGCGACGTTCCGGAGGACGACGTCTTCAGGCTGGCCGACGCTTACATCACCGGCGGTGCGGCCTCGGTGGTCCTGGCGGACACCACCGGCATGGCCACGCCGCCGCGGGTCATAAAGCTCGTAAAGGGCTTTGCCCGCCGGTTTCCGGAGACTCCCTATTCACTTCATCTCCACAACAACCGGGGCACGGCCATGGCCAATCTGTATGCGGCCCTGGAGGCCGGAGCCGGCACGTTCGATGCAGCGTTGGGCGGCATCGGCGGATGTCCCAACGTGCCCCAAGCCGCCGGGAACTTGGCCACCGAGGATGTGGTCTACATGCTGGAAGACATGGGCTGCGACACCGGCATCGACTTGATGAAGCTCATCACCGCCGCTCAGCGCCTGGAAACCATCCTCGGCCGGACCTTGTTCGGGCAGGTCATGAAAAGCGGACCGCGCGACCCCAAACTGGCCGCAGCGGTCTGCCGGATCGGCCACTGAGCCGGAGCCTCTATCGCGAACTGACAGGAGCGACCACCATGCCACTCACCGGACTGAAAGTACTGGACCTGACCCGGGTGGTTTCGGGCCCTTTTTGCACCATGCTTCTGGCGGATTTCGGCGCGGACGTCATCAAAGTCGAAGCTCCCGACGGCGACCCCTCGCGGGTGACCGGAATCGTGGGCGCGGGGGAAAACCCCTATTTCGTCAACCTCAACCGCAACAAGCGAACCATCACCATTGACATGAAGCAGGAGCGCGGCAAGGAGATCGTCCGCCGGTTGGCCCAGACCTCGGATGTGCTGGTGGAGAATTTTCGCCCCGGCGTCATGGAACGGCTGGGGTTGGGCTATCCGGCACTGAGCGCCTTGAATCCGGCACTGGTTTATGCCGCCATCACCGGATTCGGTAAAACCGGCCCTTATAAGGACCGGCCTGCGTTCGACT
>Ga0105105_10001170_pt1 | contig 11281 bp, 9 predicted proteins | sample PPLLaktember2015_4_FD_79108 | JGI IMG/M metagenome (GOLD analysis project Ga0105105, IMG submission 79108) | Freshwater sediment microbial communities from Prairie Pothole Lake near Jamestown, North Dakota, USA - PPLs Lake P8 Core (1) Depth... | ecosystem: Environmental > Aquatic > Freshwater >... | reverse complement strand
TACCAGCTAAATTTATATGTTCTGTTTTGGAGTATAAAGAGAAATGTGTGAAACGATGCAAAGAACTTAATTTACAAGGTCCTCGGTCCACGTGGGAGATGCAGTTGAAAAAACATTTTGGATTGAAATGAAAAATATAGTTCTAACATAAAAGAAAAAAAGATTTTTTTGATTTTTGAAATAAGGTATTGTTTGGTGTCAGACTCGAAATCATTGTAGTGAATTTATAACGTTGAATAACGGAAACCCTTATTCTCGACGTCACGGCGCTTAAACATTCCTCGCACGTCAATGAGAATAGGGTTTTTTGTCATAAATCCCTTCATTTGATCCAGTGTCATTGTTTTAAATTGATCATGTGCGACAGCGATGATCACACAATCAATATTCGAAACCGATGCATCGAACATTTTAATATTGAAATGTTCGATATCATTTTTGCTTAAGAAGGGGTCATGACCGTAGATTTCACATTTAAACTCTTGTAATTCTTTAATAACGTCAACGACCGGTGCCTCACGAGTATCATCAACATTTTCCTTAAACGTTAGACCCATAATGAGGATCTTGGAGTCTTTCACGACCTTGCCGACTTCATTGAGTTCCCGAATCACCATGTTTGCTATAACCTGTGGCATATGGTCGTTAATCGCACGACCGGCGAGAATCACTTGTGGATGATATCCGAGTTCTTTTGCTTTGTATACCAAGTAATAAGGGTCGACAGGAATACAATGGCCACCGACTAACCCTGGGGTGTATCGATTAAAATTCCATTTTGTTGATGCGGCTTCCAATACTGCTTTGGTATCTAATCCTATTTTGCTAAAGATAATTGAAAGTTCATTCATGAGAGCGATATTTAAATCTCTCTGTATATTTTCTATGACTTTGGCTGCTTCAGCAGTTTTGATGTCCGCTGCTTTAAAGACGGTAGTTATTGTCCCATAGACCATGGATAGAAAATCGGTTGTTTCCTGGTCCATACCAGAGACAACTTTAGTGATCTTCTCAATGATATGCTCTTTATCCCCAGGATTCACTCGCTCAGGGGAATACCCGATTTTAAAATCCTTTCCAGCAGAAAAACCAGATTCTTTTTCTAATATCGGAGCTACGATATCTTCTGTGACTCCAGGGTAATAGGTGGATTCTAACACCACAACTGCACCTTTTTTCATATGTTTTCCAGCTATTTTTGCTGCTGATAATACGTATGATAAGTCAGGTTCTTTTTGTTTCGTGACTGGGGTTGGGACTGCGATGATCACCACGTCACCCTGTTGAATTTCTTTCGGGTCTGCTGTTAAATTGAGTTGTGGGTATTGTGTTTGTAATGTCTTTACTTTCTTTTCATTGATGTCAAAGCCGATCACGCGCATATGTTTTGAAAAGGCCTCTGCTAACGGCATTCCGACGTATCCTAATCCAACAATGCATATTACGACATCGTTTACTGTTGTTTTTAAAACCATTTTATCGTCTCCTTCAATCCTTCATTTATCTTATATTTAGGGGTATAACCAAACCCTTCTTTTGCTTTTGATATATCTGCCAGGGAATGTATAATATCTCCTTCCCTCGGTTCAATATATGTTGCTTCGATTTCTTTGTTACATAATTTAACGATTTCTTTCGCCAAATCATTAATTGATATTCTTTTTCCTCCAGCGATATTAAAAATACCGGTTGAAAGGCTTTCGGCAGCAAGGATGTTTGCATTGACAACATCATGGACAAAAGTAAAATCTCTTGTCTGGCTTCCGTCTCCATAGATGATGGGTGATTTATCATTTTTAATATTGGTGATAAATCGTGGAATCACCGCAGCATATTCGCTGGTAGGGTCCTGGGAAGGCCCATAGACGTTGAAATATCGTAAAGAAATGGTTAGGAGCTGATAAATCCGGGTAAACACATCACAGTAGTATTCTGCAGTCAGTTTACTGACCGCATACGGTGAGAGCGGACAGGGTTTCATGTCTTCTTTCTTGGGTAATGTTGGGGTATCACCATAGACGCTGCTTGATGATGCATAGATTACTTTTTTTACTTGATTATCTCGGGCGGCAAGGAGAACATTAAGCGTTCCATTTGCATTTACGAAATTGGTTTTAAACGGGTCTTTTACACTGCGAGGTACCGATGGTATTGCTGCTTCATGGAACACATAATCGATGTTTTTGAATGTGTTCTGTAACAAGGCTAGATCAGTGATGCTTCCTTGTACAAATTCTATTTTTTTCGAGGTGACAAGGTCTTGTATGTTTTTTAGATGTCCTGTTGATAAATCGTCGATTACAATAACATGATTTTTTTCATGTAATTTTTTCACGAGATTTGAACCAATAAATCCCGCGCCTCCAGTGACAATAACGTTTTTTTCTTGCATAGTTACCTACAGTTTCATTAATAGTTGTGTTGCACTCATCCAAAGGGCAGAATGAAGAAGTAATTTAATATTTTTGGGGTGGATCCCGATGTGTTTTATCTTGATTCTTCTATTAAAACATCTACGGGTTCGTTATTGATACAGACCCGTTTCCAGATAGAATAATTCAGCATATTCCAATAGGTCATTGCTCTATGTAAATCAGTTGACTGCATGTTACGGATTTCTTCTTCAGCAAAACACTGTGTTGTGAGTGGTATTAACGATTCGAAGATGCAATCCTTTTGTCCCCAGAGCTTGGGGTTCACTCCGAAAGCACTTTTCGGTCGATAAATAATTTCTTTGGGGATTTCTATTTGACGAGCGATATGGCGTAAAATATTTTTTGGTTTTTTTAATTTTATGTTCCAGGGTACTGAGAAGATATAGTTTATTAAATCGATGTTTGTGTATGGATAATACAGTATTTTTTTCTCGCCTTCCCCGAGTTTTGACCATATGGCTTGTGTGGCAGAGGCGGATCCTAAAAACAATAAGATTGAAATGATATCGTAGATTGGCCGATCGAGGGATTTTTTAATTTCTTCATATCGGTTTTGTATGATCTCTTTTTTTGTTACTTTGAAATAATTCATGGCCCAGTTTTGGTCTCCGTGAACACCAAGCGACCAAATGAGATTATTATCCGTATCTGTTATGGGAAATGTTGCTTGTTTATAATCGTGAACGGCGGTTCTGTAATTCTTATTTTTCTCTATGAAATATTTGATGAAAATGAGGTTTTGGTATTTTGTTAATAGTTTCAGTAACAGATTTCGTTTTATGCGAAAAAGATTGTATTGTGTGCTTGTTCCAAATAAATCATCTGCGCCTAGACCTGATACCACGATATTTTTATTCTCAGGGATTCTTTTAAACAAGAGATATAACGGGACAGATTGTAAATGATGAACAGGTTGTTCTGCTTTGGAGACTGCCTCGAGAAATCCATTCAGATATTCTTCAGGGGTTGTTTCAATAAAATGGTGTTTTGTTTGAAAGTAATTCGCTGCGGTAAGTGAGTATTCTTTTTCTACATTATTGGATGGGTCTTCAAAAGGGAATCCTGTTGAGAATGTTGTATCTGTGTGAAAATTGTTTTGACATATTTTGAACAATATGGAGGAGTCTAACCCGCCACTGAGCAAGACCGATATCTTGCTGTTGAGAGGTTCTAATGATTGTATTGATTTATTGAGAATGGTAAGGGTTTGTTTGATGATAGGAGTGATATCATTTTGTTGTTTTGGTTCGGGGGGGATATAGTGGAAAATACTGGAGAGGTATGTTTTATTGTTTTTAAAATTTATGAGTAATTGATCCCCGGAGTGTAGTTGAAAAATATTTTTATAGAGTGTGTTTGGTGGTATCACAAAACGGAACACAAAAAACTCGGGGAGAACCGCAACGTTTTCTTCTATGGGGACGCCGGCAGATCGTAACAGTGAGATATGGGTTGAGCAAAAGAATTCACCATCGGAATTGATATGGTAATAAACTGGTCGACCTGAAGTCGTAGATTTATTAATAGTAATATTATTGTTTTTGCTATCATACGTGATTTGAGAATAAATGATATTTCGAAAATCAGGGGTAGAGATTAGAGGGGATTCGATAACTGAAAAACCATCAGATTCCGTGATAAAATCTGATAAAAACTGATCAGTGACGACAGTGACCTTAAAAGAGTGAAGATTGAATTCTTCTACTTTATTAGATTGTAAATTCTGAGCAACACCGTTTTTTGTTATGGTGACTAAAAACATATAGCCGCGTGCAAAACAAATATATTTTTTGTATAAAAACGTATCTCTAGTTGATAGGGTATTCGATGAATGGATTTCTTTGTTTCTATTGCGAATAGAAAAAAGGAGCCGGAGATTGATAAATATTCAGTTTGTTTTTTCTAATTCTTCTTGTAACACTTCAAGTGGTGCATTGTTGATATGGAGTCGTTTCCAGATAGAATAATTCAGCATATTCCAATAAGTCATTGCCTTTTTCGGTTCAGGTGATTGCATTTTTTGGATTTCTTTTATGTCAAAAACTTTGGAGGCAAGGGGTAGTATTGATTCAAAGACACCGTTTTTTTCAGCCCAATCATTTGATCGTATACCTAGACTACTTTTTTTACGATCGATAATGAAGTTTGGGATTTGAGCTTGGTGAGCAAGTTTTTTTCGCAAGTTATCGATTGGTTTGTGTAGTTTTAATTCCCATGGTATGGATAATACATAATCCAACACGGCTTTATCATAATACGGGAAATAGACAATCTTTTGATTTCCCTCACCAATTTTACTCCATATCGACAGGGTGATCTGTTCATCACTAAATAAAGAATACAGCGCCCATATATCATTAAGAGATAAACTCTGAATATTCTTAATAATCTTATATCGTTCTTTTATAATATCATTTTCCGTGGTGTTGAAATATCCGCATACCCAGTTTTTACTTCCAAAATCCATCCAGGACCACAGCGGGTTTCTTGGATCCGAGTATGAATCTTTTAAATACGATTTATTAAGGATTTCAACGAGTTTTTTTGCACTTGGAGAAAATCTTGATGCTTTATTTAGTGCATGGAAGGGTGGTTTTTTTGACAATATTTTAAAAAATATTCTATTTTGTATGTATAGAAAATCATTGCTACCAAAAGTTGTTCCTGCTCCTTGGCCATGGACAATGATGCGTTGTTCTTTGGGGATTCCTTTTTTAAAGAGGAGATGAAAGAGAACAGACTGGAGATGATGTAGGGGCTCCTCAGCAAGCTCTATTGCTTCTAAAAAGCCAGTGAGATACTCTTGATTCGATGGTTCATAGAAAGTATGATCCATCTCTAAAGCTTTTGCAGCGGATAATGAATAGGTTTTTTCAAGATTATACGCAGAATCTTCAAAGGGGTACCCGGTTGAATATGATTTTTTGGTGAGTAAATTTTCTTTACAGATTGTTGAAAGAATCGATGAATCTATCCCACCACTGAGCAGTACAGTCGTTTCAACTTTACGGCTCTCTAGTTTTTTAAGAGATTCTGAAAGATAGTCATATACGTTTTTCGCACTCTGTGTAATCGATGTTATTTTTTTGTCTTGCGATGGTGGTTTGTACCGGGTGATTGATTTGATAGTGCATTTGCCATTGTTTATTTTGAGTTGTAATGCTCCATCACAGAAGAGTTGGTAAATATTTTTATATAATGTATTCGGTGGCATGATTAAGCGGAATACAAAAAACTCAGGTAGAACACTGAGGTTTTCCTCTATAGAGACTCCCGCAGATCGTAACAGTGAGATATGCGTTGAGCAAAAAAATTCGTCTTTGGCGTTTGTATGATAATAAATTGGTCGTCCAGAGAGTGTAGATTTAAAAACGTTGATGCTATCGGTCTTACTGTCATAGGTGACTTGGGAAAAAATTGTTTCACGAACATTGGGTTTTGAAATCAAGGGAGATTCTAGGATTGTGAAACCATTTTTCGCAGGGATAACATCTGATAAAAACCTATCGGTAACGATGGTTGCTTTTAAGGAGTGTATTTTGAGCTCCTCAACCTTTTTAGATGCGAAATTTTCAGCGATGCCATCCCTTGTGAGTGCAAATAAAAACATCTTATTTCTTGTAACGCAAATCTTTTAGAACTATAAAAGGATATTTATTTTTAACCTGACGGACTATTTTATTTTTATTTTAGCCATTCGGGTTCTGAAAAAAATCATGAAAAAACGTAAGCAAACTCTTATTAAAATATCTTGGTTTCTCACCTATTGCTCTTCATGAATAAAAAAAAATCTTTCCTTATTGTTTTTCTCTTGGCATTTCTCGTTTTTCTGTTGTTGTACAGTTACGTCGACTTTACTCAATATGATTATTCAAATAGCAATTATCTTTTTGAGAATCATCAGAGGTTTAACGATACAGAAATCACCTTCCGAGCCAGAATCGTAGAGATATATCCAACCAATCAGATCATTCTGGCGGCAGTTGATGAATACCCGCATACCGTCGTGGAGATAATAACATCGACAGGAGACTTTCATTTCCAGAATGATGATGTTATCTTTGTTATTGGAGTTCTGAAAGGGGAAAAAACGGTTTTTGCTGAAAAAATCTTAGTCAAGGGTCCATGGGATGATACCTTGATTTATATGCTTTCGATTCCGGCGATACCCTTTGTTCTGTATCTTTTCTTTCGAACGTGGAGATTTGATTGGAAAAGCTTCACTTTTACATGGAGGCGAAAAGATGCCTGATTGGTTGACCCATACCCTGATTGGTTGGATTACGGGTAAAATCCTAAAAAAGGAGGTGGCATTGGTCGCTATTGGCTCTATCATTCCTGATCTTGTGAAGCTGAACCATATTCCACTTTTATTTGGAGCAGATCTTCAGAGTTTTTTTAATCCATTTCATACTCCGGCAGGTTCGTTGCTTGTGGGAGGGGTTTTTGCGTTGTTTTTTTTAGATACCAAAAAGGCGTTTTTTGCTTTGGCTATCGGCATTGCTACTCATTTTCTCTTAGATTTTTTCCTCATTGGTGCTACCCGCGGGATTCAATTTCTATTTCCGTTTAGCTGGGAGTATTGGCGATTTAACGAAATCATGGTTGATTACCGTTTCACAATTATTCTAGTACTTGTTGCTCTTGTCTTGTATGTCTATTATTTTTATTTTGGTTCAAAAAAAATGAGAAAGAAACAGCAGATGTGATTCTATCTTTTTAAAGGCTGTCAATCTTCTCATGAATTTTCTGTAAAAGAATATCGTCAATATTCATATTGTAATTTTGGGTTGGAGTAATACGCTCTGATGGTTTGATAGATTTTTTTTCTGTGACGTGAGATTTCGTACTCTTTGGTTTCGGTGTTGATTTGGTTGTTTTTGAATGTCTTAACTGTGCGATATCTGAAATCAGATGTCTTGTCCATCTGTAAGCATATCTGAGGTATTTCTTCCCAATCTGTAGGAGCACAGTTCCTCTAGCAAGGAAAAGGAGAATCAATATGAGAGTAATTACGACTCCTATTAGACCGCTGGTAAGTAAAATCGAGAGAAAACTCATTGAATTTTGAGCAAATACACCCGCACCTGCAGCAACAATTACCGTGATTTTATTGTCATATGTTTCTCCTTGGTTGTCTGTGATGGTGAGAGTCACTTCATATTCGCCAGGGGCAGTATAAGAATAGGATGTTCGTTTCCCTGTGCTTTTTTTCCCGTCACCAAATTCCCATTGATAGGAAACGATTGTGCTATCTGGGACGTAACAGTATGAGGCATCGAACAGGACGCTTTCATTTGTTGAGATGTTATCAGCGGAAGTCACGATTTCTACTATAGCTTGTTCATCATCCGCGTTTGCTTGGGAGATGATTACCTCATAGGGGTCAGACCAACTGCTATTGAGTCCATGTTCATCTTGCGCAAGGACAGAGATATTGTATGATGAGATATTGGTCCATGCGTGTGGTACTGATACTGATACGTTTGATGAGATGTAACCAGTCCAATTACTGTAGGTTCCGTCTCCCCAATCAAACATTAATCGCATCGTATCATTGTCAGGATCGAATGTAGATGTTGTATAATAGGTGCTGGTGCCTGGTTGTATATAGGTTGCCCCGGTAGGTGGTGTTGGTTGGTTTGGTGGAGTATTTTGGATTAAAGGCGTGTCGTTTTCAGATGATGATGAGCCTCCACCACCAGGCCCACTGGGAGTATTTGATTCAGTGGTGAACCAAAATGTTTGGTTGGCCCATTGTCCGGTTGTAACATCTTTGCATTGGACATACCAATAATACGTCGTATCATAGTTCAGGGCTGAGATCGTGCAGGTTTTACTCCCGTCATACCGACTTGCGCCTGAGGTTGACCCGATTTTGGGGTTTGTTTTTATATAATAGTCGAAGGGATGGCCTTTCGAATTTTGAATGGTAACAGAGAGGGTTGAGGTACTTAGTTGAATGTTCCGAGAGCCATTACTTGGGATTATTCCTGATAGACTAAAAAGACTGCCACTTGGTGCTGAGGCTGTGGTAAAAGTGTACCAGTTTCGTTTCCAGGTTTTCCCATCGGTTGTATTGACGTACCAGCGGTAGGTTGTCGCATATTTCAGACCAGAGATGGTGCATTGTTTTGTGCCATTGTGTGTTCCTCGTACAGAGACGCTTCCTACGTTGGGCTGCGTCTGTATTGTATAGTTAAACGCATCACCGTTGGGGTCTCGAATTGTGACACTGAGTGAGGAGGTTGAAATCGGTATATTTGTTGATCTATTTGCCGGGGATGCCGATTCATAGACCGGAGGAGAATTAGATTGTAGAGATACTTTTACACTTCCGTTTGTAATTGCGATTGGGATGTATCCTACACTGTTCGTAACACCAACATTATTCAGATTAATTGAAGAAGTTCCGGTTGTTGATTTAGCTGTAAACGATATAGTTACAAAGGTCCCACTTGATGAGACGCTCCCTGGGCCTAGAATCACGTTAAAAATGTTTTTGATTGTACCCGCGGAATTATCAATAGTGCCTGCATTAAAATAGGTGGAATATCCATTAAAGATATTTCCTTTTGTAACAGAATTCGCTTTTAGGAGAGATGGATTGAAGACTACCTTTAATTCATATGACTTAATCGATTGACCGGGGACACAGAGGACACTTACCGTAAAGGTACTTCCGGTTGAAACGGTCTGACTTGCAGGGTTGATCTTCACTGTTGTTGTTGCTGCAGCAACCGGTATGATGAAAAGTCCAGACAAGAGCATCATGGAAATCATGGTACAAGTTGTTAACATCAGGATTTTTTTATGAAGACTTGTTTTCGATTTCATATCTACGGTACCCACCATTCTTCACGGTTATTGTTTGAATTCAATTTAATGTTTGCTATTTGTTGATTGCCATCGTTCCCATTTTTTGAGAACAAGGTGTTTGATTCATTGGGATTTTTTCGTGTACGTTCATTCATAGGTATGTCGTCCTTTTTTGACCATAGGAGTTGAGAGTAGTAGAGGGAGTGTCTAAAACGGTTGTCTTCATTTCTGGATGAACACAGCAGATCGTGGTGCTAACGTTTTTGTTACTCCGTTAATGGTGAATGTGACACTGCCCGTCCCTAAGAGGTTCAGATTTGCTGCGACGTAATAATTTGAAAACTCGCGAGCATAGACATAAGATGTTCCGCTCACACGATAGTAATCTCCTCGGGGTTGCCCTAGTGCGATATCCATCTCGGAATAATATCCATGGCTGTTGTCATCCATGTAGAAATTCCATGAGAAATACGCTTTTGTCACATCCACGGTTGCGAACGCAAGACATGCATAAGAGAACAGCGCCCATCGTTTCGCTTCAGTAGGATGAGAATCTGCGTTTGCACATCCGCTGTTGGTTGCGATGATGTTGCCGAGCTCTGCTTGTGTGTGGAGTTGTTCGATCGCGTAATGGATCATATCAATTGAATAATGATTGTCATTGTATGCTTTATCCCAATGGTGGATGAAACCTTCCCAGAAATGAATATGGGTTGTACTTTGGCAGTATGTTGTGTATTTCCATGCGTTGGGCATGAGCATATGATTTCCAATCGCGGTCTTGATGTTTTTTATATGTTGATTCATCCAGGAGCCCCAATTGGTAAACACAGAGGAAGGGATTTTTGAATACGCGACGGTAAATGGTATTCCGATTTCTTGTAGATCCGTTATGACGTCATCGGAGAAGATACCATCATATTGAGGGTTGTTGTTCAGGAACTGTTGACATTGTGAGGCATAATAACTGCTCCAGCCGGAGCTTGGGTTCATAATGTAGTTTGTTGGAACAATAGAAGAACGAACGCGGTTTCCATTTACATCATGGAGGAACCAAGATTCATGTTGATTCACATAATTCCAATCAGCGTAATTTGAACCCTGGATCATTGAGTCATAATATCCGAGGACTTTGATGTTCGGGTTTATACTTTTGATATGGGAAACAGCTGTTGGATAGGTTCTGGGGCAGTCGACCATATCGAAATGATTCGCGATAAATTCCTGATTATCTTCATTATTCATAGCTGAGCTATATGCTATTGAAAGTTTTTTTATCCGTGCGTTATCGGTCGGATTTACTGACGCTCCGTAATGATTTGCAACAAACATCATGTCACAGACTTGGATGATTCCGTTTTTATCAACATCTTCTTTAATCCATCCTGGTGTCCCTGTTTGACCCATGTGTTGATTCATTTCCACGAAGTCGGATAAATTAATGAGTCCGTCACCGTTGATATCGCATTGCTGAAGTGTCGGTGCTGCAAACACTGGAAAACTAGAGAGCCCCCCGATTAATAAAATTAACATTATTACCATTGCTTTTTTTACATTATGTCGTCTCTTCTCCATTTCCATCTCCATTTTCATTTCATGCTTTTTCGTCGCATGAAATTTATGTATTTTATTATTATTTTTACAACTACCGTGATTAAACGCCAAATTCGAAATAAGTATCTTGACGCCCATCTCCGGCATTCGTAGAGTTCTATCGGAGAATACCTTAATGATATAAATAATTTTTTATTTTGCATTTTTTTAGGAAAAAAAATTAAATCATGATGAAAAAAATTAAATCAGTTACTATGCATATTTGCCTGTGTATCTACCAAGATTCCCCAAAATGGTTTGAAACGAACACGAAATCTAACACTCGAATCTCGCCGTTATTATCTGCGTCTTCACGGATCCATCCATTTGTGCCTATCTGATTATAATGATTTGAAATGGCGACGAAATCAAGGATGGTGCAGTGGTTATCGTTATTGATATCCCAGTTTGGGGGCATGGAGAATAGGATGTTG
>Ga0105105_10001166_pt1 | contig 11297 bp, 12 predicted proteins | sample PPLLaktember2015_4_FD_79108 | JGI IMG/M metagenome (GOLD analysis project Ga0105105, IMG submission 79108) | Freshwater sediment microbial communities from Prairie Pothole Lake near Jamestown, North Dakota, USA - PPLs Lake P8 Core (1) Depth... | ecosystem: Environmental > Aquatic > Freshwater >... | reverse complement strand
GCTTGCCGGCGGCCACGAAGGCCAGATCTAGTGCCACCGATCCGCCGCGGCGCACGCCCTGGGTGCGGTGGCTAAACCAGGCGAATTCGGCGTAGTTGTTGTCCAGTCGGCTGCGGCGGTCGTAGGCAAAGCCGGTCACCAGCAATGCCTTTTCCAGGCTGGGGCAATTACTGACGGCCAACCTGCTGCCATTGCACCAGGAGCCCAGGCCTGGCGCGGCCCAGTAGAGCTGGTCTAGGCCCGGAGCGGCTAGGGCGCCGAGCAGGGGCACGCCCCGCCAGCACAAGCCCACCGAGGTGCCAAACAACGGGTAGCTGTGGGCGTAGTTGGTGGTGCCATCGAGGGGATCGACGCACCACTCCAGATCGCCGGGCCTGGGGCGGCTTCCGCTCTCTTCGGCCAGAACGCCAATCTCCGGGGTTTTGGCCTCGAGCAGCGCCAGGACCGCCGCTTCGGCGGCATGGTCTGCCTCGGTCACCAGATCTCCAGAGCGCCCTTTCTCTCGCACCTGCTGCAAGCGACCGAAGTGCTGGCGCAACTGGTTGCCACCGGCCTCCGCCGCAAGGCGCGCCACGGCCGCTAGGCGTTCGAGCTCGCCAATGTTCAGACCTGATTGCTCGTAGGCCGTGGTGCTGGTTGCTTTCATTCCTCCTCCAGGGGTAGGGCGGACCGCACTTTGCCGCGGCCAAAGTGCCGCCCGAATTGCAGCTCGTAGACCTCGTCTTCGTCTTGGGTTTCCACTTCCAAGGGCCCGGTAGACCTGGCCACACACAGCAATCCGTAGCCACGCCCGCGCAGCTCCCGGGAGAGGCCAAGGGCCTCGCGCTGATCAATTTCACCGTTGAGCACCCGCACAGCGCAGGCGGTGCAGCAGCCGTTGCGGCAACTGAAAGGCAGGGGATCTCCCTGCTGCTCAAAGCTGCGCAGGATGTATTCCCCTTCAGGAACCTCGTGGCGAATCACCTGGCCGGTTTGGCGCCAGTGAACCGTGATCGGATGGGTGCGAGTCATGCTGCTACATTGCCATCTGGTTGCCCCATTTTGCCCCTGGAGAGGTGGCCGAGTGGTCGAAGGCGCAGCACTGGAAATGCTGTATAGGGGCAACTCTATCGAGGGTTCGAATCCCTCCCTCTCCGTTTTAAAGCCGGCCTTGCAGCCGGCTTTTTTTTGGCTTGCAGAGATCGAGTAAGTCGACCTCCAGCCTGCTGGATATTTATTTATTCTATGTATATTTTTCTAGTGTAATTAAAATTATCCTGTTGTTGTCAGCCGAATCGGCCGCTAACGTAGTCCTGGGTTGCCTGCTGGCCAGGGGCATTGAAGATTCGTTCGGTGTCGTTGAACTCCACCAGGTAGCCCACCTTGCCGGTGCCGCCTTCCACAGCTTCGGCATTGAAAAAGGCAGTTTGATCGGCCACTCGCACGGCTTGCTGCATGTTGTGGGTCACGATGATGATCGTGTAGCTGCGCTTCAGCTCATGCATTGTTTCTTCGATCTTGAGTGTGGAGATCGGATCAAGGGCTGAGCAAGGTTCGTCCATCAAGATCACCTCAGGCTCGGTGGCGATGGCGCGGGCAATGCAGAGGCGCTGTTGCTGGCCGCCCGACAGGGCAAAACCGCTCTCCCGCAGTTTGTCCTTGCATTCATCCCAAACGGCAGCCTTGCGCAGAGAGCGCTCTACCAGCTCATCCATATCACCCTTGAAGCCATTGATCCGGGCGCCGAAAGCGATGTTTTCGTAGATCGATTTCGGGAAAGGATTGGGTTTCTGGAACACCATGCCGATGCGCCGCCTTACCTCCACCGGATCCACCTTGGGGTCATAGAGGTCGTGGCCGTCAAAAACCACCCTGCCCTTGAGTTTGCAACCCGGAATCAGATCATTCATCCGATTCAAGCCGCGCAATACGGTCGATTTACCGCAGCCTGAAGGTCCGATAAAGGCGGTCACCCGGCCTCGGGGGATGTCCATGAACACATTCTTTACCGCCTCAAACTTGCCGTAGGAGATAGTGACGTTCTGCAGTGACATGCAGACATCTCCTTTGCTGGAGCTGACGACTTGGCTGGAGCTCAGGCTGCTGGTCATGGGTCTGGAGGGAATGGGGGAAGGGAGGGACTGGAGGGTCGGGCTTCAGACTTTGGCCATCCGGCTTATCCAGCGGGCCAGCAGGTTGGCGGCCAGGATCATCATCACCAGCACAAATGAAGCGGCCCAGGCAAGTTCGTTTTGGGCCTCATAGGGCATGATCGCGAAATTGAAGATCAGCACCGACATGGTGGCGATCGGATTGAAAACCCCCTCAGGCCAGAAGGGGGAGAAGAGAGCCGTGAAGATCAATGGGGCCGTTTCACCGGCTGCTCGGGCGATGGCCAGCACTACGCCAGTGGCGATAGGCGTGAAGGCCGATGGCAGGGTGATCCGCATCACGGTCACGAATTTGGAAGCACCTACGCCGTAGGCACCCCAGCGCAGCTCCTGGGGCACCAGTTTGAGCCCCTCATCGGTGGTCTTAATTACAGTCGGCAGCATCAACACAGCCAGGGCGATGCCGCCAGCCATGGCGCTGTAGCTCTGGTCGAAAAACACCCGGGTGGCTACGACAATGCCGTAGACGAAAACACCGCTGATGATCGATGGCACGCCGGCTAGAACGTCGTTGCCGAAGCCGACGAACTGGGCAAACCAGCCGCGGTTCGAGTATTCGCTGAGATAGATACCGCCCCCCACTCCCACAGGGATGGCGATCAGAGAGGCGATCAGGGTCACCAGGATGGTGCCGAGGATGGCGTTACCTATGCCTCCACCATCCAGTCCGGGTGGGGGTGGCAGTTGGGTGAACAAGCCCACGCTGATCAGGCGGCCGCCCTGCATCAACACGTGGAACAAGACCAGAACCAGGGGCAAAACCGCAATTGCAGCAAATATGCCAGCGATGCTGGTGAACAGCAGATTGAGTCGGTTGCGCCGCAGGCCTGGATCGAAGTGCAACGGCCGCCGGTCAAATAGGGCGGTGTTGTCGTAGGTGATCGGGGAAGGGTTCGCCATGGTGGTGATCAGTAACGCAGGCTGAGGCGACGGACGAGCCACTGGGCGGCCACATTCACCGCGAATGTGAGCAGCATCAGGATCAAGGCGGCATACATAAGCGCCGACACCTGGATGCCATCGGCTTCGCCGAACTGATTGGCGAGCATCGAGGCGATCGTGTTGCCGGGAGCCAGCAGTGACAGATCGAAGTTGAGGGCGTTGCCGATAATCATCGTGACCGCCATGGTTTCCCCCATGGCCCTGCCTAGGGCAAGCATCACGCCGCCAGTTATGGCCGAAACCGCGGCCGGCAAGATCACGCTGAAAATGGCTCCCCAGCGAGTGGTCCCCACCCCGTAGGCCCCCTGGCGCAGTTCAAGCGGCACTTGATTGAGGGCATCTCGTGAGATGGCCGTGATGATTGGCAGCACCATCACCACCAGGATCAGGATGGCCGGGGCCATGCCAGGGCCCTGGGGCACGGTATTGAAGAAAGGACTCCAGCCCAACAAGCTGTGCAGCAGATTGAGGGCTGGGCGGATGGCCGGCTCCATCACAAAGATGGCCCAAAGTCCGAGCACCACCGAAGGAATGGCGGCAAGTAGTTCCACCATCAGGCCAATCGCCTCCCTCATTGAACTGGGGATTAGGTCTTCGGTGATGAAGATCGCCGTGCCCACGCCCAGGGGGATGGCGATGGCCAAAGACAGGATCGAGGTCACCAAAGTGCCGTAGATGGCGATGAAGGCCCCGTATTGCTCGTTGACGGGATCCCAGCTGGAGGTGGTGAGGAAGCTGAGCCCAAAACTGGCCATCGCCTCCCGCGCACCTTGGAACACGGTGAGGAAAATGCCTAACAGCACGATCGCCACAGCTGAGGCGAGCACCAGGGTTAGCTGGCGAAAGCCCAGGTCAAGCAACTTTTCTGAAGGTGGGCGGCGACGCAGGGTGAAGGCGTCAGCAGCCAAATTGCGGCTTGGATTCACAGGGCCTGAGCCCGCTTGGCTGGAGTCCGTCAGCATGGGGATGGATGGCTTTGCATCGGTCAGCGCTGAGCGGCCGATCCAGGCGAAATCTACGAACCGCTGGACGCGCCGCCGTTTAAGTAGTGATTAACGTCTGAAGGCCCGGTAGTTTTGGGGCTCCACAGCGCGGGGCCGAGCCGCCGTTTTCATGGGTCGACTGGGTTCCAGTGGCATGGTTACAGATAGGTGGGTGCCATGTCCCGGATAGTTGGTATCGACCTTGGCACCACGAATTCAGTGGTGGCGGTGCTGGAAGGCGGCCGTCCCCAGGTGATCGCCAGCGCCGAAGGCGGCCGCACAACTCCATCGGTGGTGGGCTTCAGCCGGGAGCAGGAGTTGCTGGTGGGCCAACTGGCCAGGCGGCAGCTGGTGCTGAACCCACGTAACACCTTCGCAAATCTCAAGCGCTTCGTTGGACGTCAGTGGGACGAGCTGGAGGAGGGCAGCCTCTCGGTGCCCTACAGCGTGCGGGCCAACGAGCAGGGCAATGTGCGCGTGGTTTGCCCAGCCACTGAGCGGGAATATGCCCCAGAAGAGCTGGTTGCGAGTGTGCTGCGCAAGCTCTGCGATGACGCGGCCACCTATCTGGGCGAGCCCGTGGAAGCGGCGGTTATCACTGTGCCCGCCTATTTCAACGATGCCCAGCGCCAGGCCACCCGTGACGCCGGCCGCCTCGCGGGCATCAGCGTTGAGCGCATCCTTAACGAGCCCACGGCGGCAGCTCTGGCCTATGGCTTTGATCGCAGCACCGTGAAGCGGGTGCTGGTGTTCGACCTGGGTGGCGGCACCTTCGATGTCTCGGTGCTGCGCATCGCCCAGGGCGTCTTTGATGTAAAGGCCACCAGCGGCGATACCCAGCTGGGCGGCAACGACTGGGATCGGCGCATCGTCGACTGGCTGGCTGATGCCTTCCTGACGGAGCACGCCATCGACCTGCGCCGCGACCGCCAGGCCCTGCAGCGGCTCACCGAGGCGGCTGAAAAGGCCAAGATCGAGCTCAGTGGCGTGCAAAGCACGCCGATTTCGTTGCCTTTCATCGCCACCGGCCCCGACGGGCCGCTGCACATCGAAACCACCCTGGAGCGGCGGGTGTTTGAGGGCCTCTGCCCCGATCTGCTGGATCGGTTGCTGCGGCCGGTGCAGCGGGCCCTGAGGGATTCGGCCTTCGCGGCAGAAGATATCGACGACGTCGTGCTGGTGGGTGGCTGCACCCGTATGCCGATGGTGCAGGAGATGGTGCGCACCCTTATTCCGCTGGAGCCCTGCCAATCGGTGAACCCGGATGAGGTGGTGGCGATCGGTGCTGCGGTGCAGGCGGGGATCCTCACCGGTGAGCTGCGCGATCTGATGCTCAACGACGTCACGCCGCTTTCGCTTGGCCTCGAAACCATCGGTGGCGTGATGAAGGTGCTGATTCCGCGCAACACTTCGATCCCGGTGCGCAAAAGCGACCTGTTCAGCACCTCCGAGGCCAACCAGAGCTCGGTGGAGATCCACGTGCTGCAGGGGGAGCGGCAGATGGCTGCCGACAACAAGAGCCTGGGGCGTTTTCGCCTGTCTGGAATCCCGCCGGCGCCCCGGGGCGTGCCCCAGGTGCAGGTGTCCTTTGATATCGATGCCAATGGCCTGCTGCAGGTATCAGCCACCGATCGCACCACCGGGCGCCAGCAGAGCGTCAGCATCCAGGGGGGCTCCAACCTCAGCGAGGAGGAGATCACCAAGTTGATCGAGGAGGCCGAGCTCAAGGCAACTGAAGATCGCCGCAAACGGGCTGAGATCGATCGCCGCAATCGCGCCCAAACCCTGGTGGCCCAGGCAGAGCGCCGCCTGCGCGACGCCTCGCTTGAATTGGGGCCCTATGGCGCTGAGCGCCAGCAGCGCTCAGTGGAGATGGCCCTGCGCGATGTGCAGGATCTGCTGGCTGCCGACGACCTGGTGGAGCTGGAGCTGGCCGTGAGCCAGCTCCAGGAAGCTTTGTTTGGCCTCAACCGCCGCCTGCTGAGCGAACGCAAGGCCGATCAGGGGCCGCTGCAGGGTCTCAAGAACACCTTGGGCTCGCTCAAAGATGAGTTGTTTGCCGATGACGACTGGGATGACTGGAACCGCCCTGGCAGCGATCCCTGGGCCGCCCCCCCCCGTCGCTTCGACCGGGATCCCTATCGCGAGCCCTATCGCGAACCTGAACCCGTAGCGCGTGAGCGCCGGCCCCGCAGCGACGAAGACCCCTGGGGGGATGGTTCTTACCGGTGACGCGTAGCCCCGCCGCCCCGGCCGACTACTGGTCGGTGCTGGGCCTCGAGCCTGGCGCCGATGCCAGCAACCTCAAACGGGCTTTCCGGGCCCAGGCCCGCCGCTGGCACCCCGATCTCAACGGCAACGACCCGTTGGCGGAAGAGCGCTTCAAGCTGGTCAATGAGGCCTATGCGGTGCTCTCGGATCCGCGGCGACGCCAGGCCTGGGAGGCCGGTATGCCCGGCGACGGCCAAGACCGGCAGCCCCAGGATCCCTTTGCTTCTGGTTTCCCAGACTTCGAGGAATACCTCGAGGTCCTCTTTGGCGAGCGTCAACGCTCCCGCCGGCCCGCTGAACCCGAGTGGGAAGCGCCCGAGCCCGAACCTCCTGCAGAAAAGCCTCGTCAGGCGTCTGGTTCGGTAACTGCCTCGCCGCCGCCGCCACCGCCGGTGCAGGCTTCCAGCGACCAGGAGAGCCTGGTGGAGCTCACTCCCGAGCAGGCGCTACAGGGGGAGCGGGTGGAGCTGGAGCTAGCTGACGGCACTGCGGTGGAGGTGTGGACTCCTCCTCTAGCCGGCGATGGCTGGCGCCTGCGGCTGGCGGGCGTGACCCCCGGCGGCGGCGACCATTTCTTGCAGCTGCGGGTGCGCACCGCAGAAGGCCTGCGCATCGACGGCCTGCGGGTGATTTATCCCCTCGAACTGACACCAGCGGAAGCGGCCCTGGGCTGCCAGGTGGTGGTGCCCACCCTGCGCGGACCGGTGAAGCTGCGGGTGCCGGCTGGCTCCTCCAGCGGCCGCCTGCTGCGGTTGCGGGGGCGGGGCCAGGAGTGGGGTGAGCAGCGCGGCGACCAGCTGGTGGAGGTGCGCATCCTTGTGCCGGAGCAGCTGGGTGAGGCGGAGGCTGCCCTCTACAAGCGGCTGCAGGAGCTCGCCGACGACCCCGATGGCCTGGACCGGTGACACACTGAGGTTGTCATTGCCCTATGCCGCGTTCCATGCCGGTGCATGTGCTGCTCTTCGATGCCGGAACCGACCAGGAAGGCATCCATTCGCTCGAGCTCAACGGCCGCACGGTGGTGCTGCTGTTTGAAGACAGCGACGATGCGGAGCGCTATGCCGGTCTGCTCGAAGCCCAGGACTTCCCGGTGCCCACCGTGGAGCCGCTCGACCGCGAAGAGATGGAGCTTTTCTGCGGCCAGGCGGGCTATGAGGCCCGCTTTGTGCCCGCCGGCTTCCTGCCCCAGAGCGCTGAAGACCGGCTGCTGATCGCTCCGCCCGAGCGCAATATGGATGTGGCCAACTGGCAAGGGCAGCAGGAGCAGCAGGAGCAGGCGGGAGAGAGCACCGCTGATCCCAGCCTCGAAGCCTTCCGCCGCCAACTAGAGGGCTTGCTGTGAGCTCTCAGGTTGATCGCGGTCACCTGCTCACCGAACAGGCCAACCCCCTCAGCGAGCGGCTCGACCAGCTACCCACCGACGAGCTGGTGGGCCTTTTCTGCGCCAACGAAAGGGAGCCCCAGCGGGCCCTGGAAGCAGCCGCTCCCGCCCTGGCTGCCGCCGTGGATGCCATCGCCGCGCGTCTGCAGGCTGGCGGGCGACTTTTTTACCTAGGGGCGGGCACCTCCGGCCGGCTCGGTGTGCTGGATGCGGCCGAGTGTCCGCCAACTTTCTGCACGGCGCCGGAGCTGGTGCAGGGCGTGCTCGCTGGTGGTGCTGCCGCCCTGCTGCGCAGCTCCGAGGGCTTGGAGGATCTGGCAGCTGCTGGCCGCAGCGATCTGGAGGAGCGCGGCTTTGGCCCGGCCGATTGCTTGGTGGGCATCGCTGCTGGCGGCACCACTCCCTACGTGCTCGGGGCCCTGGAGCACGCCCAGACGATTGGAGCCTTGGCGATCGCCATGGCCTGCGTGCCAGCCGAGCAGGTGCCGATGCCCTGCTCCATCGACATTCGCTTGCTTACGGGCCCCGAACTACTGGCGGGCTCTACCCGGCTCAAGGCCGGCACCGCCACCAAGATGGCGCTGAATTTGCTCTCCACCGGCGTGATGGTGCGCCTGGGCAAGGTGCATGGCAACCGCATGGTGGATGTGGCCGTCACCAACAGCAAGCTGGAAGATCGGGCCCTGCGCATCCTTGGCGATCTGGCTGGGCTGGAGCGGCAGCGCGGCCGGGAACTGCTGCTGCAGAGCGGCGGCTCGGTGAAGCTGGCCCTGCTGATGGCCGAAAGCGGCCTGGATGCGGCCTCAGCCGCCGCCCACCTGGCCTGTCATGGCCCTTCATTGCGTTCGGCCCTGGCGGCGCTGTGATGCCAGTTACTACCGCTCCAGGCGGTTGAGCCTCACCACCACCCAATGCCGCTGGGCCTTGCCACCGGAACTGCTGGGGCTGACGCCGCGGTACACCGCCACCTTGCCATTGACGCCCAGCTTCACCAGGCCTATCGGGTAACCGGCGCGGCTGCCCAGGTTGGAGAGGCTTGCGGTGGAGCGGTAGCCAAGTGCTGTTGCCGCCTCCCGCGCCGAGACGGAGGGTTCTGCGGCCAGGGTTTCGAGGGCTGTGGGGTCCAGCACAGCACCTTCATCGAGAGGGGTGGCAGCGGTAGTGGCAGTGGCGCTGGAGGGCAGTCGACGCTCCAAGGCCTCCAGCCTTTCGATGAGCTCCTGTAGAGCTGGTTGCCGCGGCGTGGCAGCGCTCGGCTCTTCGGGAACCTTCTCTGCCTGGGGTTCAGCGCCGCTGCGGCGGCGCATCACCATCATCAGCAGTGAACCGAGCGGAAAGATGCCCACCAGATTCCAGCCCTGGGCTCCATGGCCATTGAGGAAGTTCTGTAGTTGCTTGGCGGGATGCAGCGGTGGTGGCGGCGCGGCGCCACCGCCCGCCTCAGGCTGGGGGAGGTTGTAGTGCTGGGGAAATTCCTGCTCTAGATAGCTCTTGGTGAAGGGAGGCGGCACGTTTTGGCCCTTGGAGGGCTCCCCCCCCTTTCCGGGTTCCACATTGAGGTGGATTACCTGGTATTCCCATTGAGGCATGGCGAATTCAATCGGTGAATGGGCCCCAGTAGGGGGCAGTGAATAGGTCGAGCTTGCGGCGAGTGGCGGCGGGCACTTGCTCCTTGGGCGTCATCAGGGCATGGCGCAGGGCCTGATGGGCGCTGCTGCTGGGTCGCTGGGCCTCAACCCGCTCGGCGGCCACCCGCACGATCTGCTTGGCCAGGCTGGCGTTGGCGTGCAGGTTGGCGATCACCATCTCCACCGACACGGCAGCGTGTTCCTGGTGCCAGCAGTCGTAGTCGGTCACCATTGCCAGGGTGGCGTAGGCGATCTCAGCTTCCCGGGCCAGCCGCGCTTCGGTGTGATTGGTCATGCCGATAACGGCGCAGTCCCAGGAGCGGTAGAGCTCCGATTCGGCTCGGGTTGAGAAGGCGGGCCCCTCCATGCAGAGGTAGGTGCCGCCGCGGTGCAACTTGCGGCCATCGGGCATCAGGCTTTCGGCTACATCGGCGAGCAGCCGGCTGAGCACCGGGCAGAAGGGGTCAGCAAAAGCCACATGGGCCACCAGCCCCTCCCCAAACAGGGTCAGCGGCCGTTGGTGGGTGCGATCGATGAATTGATCTGGCACCAGCATGTCTAGGGGCCGAAATGGCTCCTGCAGGGAGCCCACTGCCGACAGCGACAGGATCCAGCGCACCCCAAGGGAGCGCAGGGCCCAGAGATTGGCTTGGTAGGGCACCTCGCTGGGGGTGTGGCTGTGGTGGCGGCCGTGGCGGGCTAAGAACACCACCTCCAGATCGCCGATACGGCCGAGGCGCAGGGCATCGGAGGGGGCGCCGTAGGGCGTCTCGACCGTGAGCTCCTGCACGTCTTCGAGGCCCTCCATGGCGTAGAGGCCGCTACCCCCCAGGATCCCCAGGCGGGCCCGGCTGAGATCGATGCCGTGGGGGGAGCTGGGGGTGGGGCTACTCATCGGCGGCGGGGTCTGGCGACGGGGCGTTGTAAGGGATCGGTCCGGCAGGACCGTGCCCCATTCTCAGCACGGCGTTTCAGCCGGTTCACCGGTGCCACCCCATACAGTCGACGTTTATTCCCTGCCACTGTGACCAAAGCCTTGATGGAGACCGATGCCGGCACCATCGAACTCGAACTTTTCGAGGCCGATGCACCCAACACCGTGGCCAACTTCACCAAGCTCGCCAAGGAGGGCTTCTACGACGGCCTGGCCTTCCACCGCGTGATCCCCGGTTTCATGGCCCAAGGCGGTTGCCCTAACAGCCGCGAAGGCGCCCGTGGCAGCGCCGGCACCGGCGGCCCGGGCTATCAGATCAACTGCGAGATCAATAGCCAGAAACACCAGGCGGGCACCCTGGCCATGGCCCATGCCGGCAAGAACACCGGTGGCTCGCAGTTTTACATCTGCCACGGAGCTCAGCCCCACCTTGATGGTGTGCACACCGTGTTTGGCCACACTGGCAACATGGAAGTGGTAACGGCGCTCCAAAACGGCAGCCGTATCAACAAAGTGACAATCCAGGACTAAAAGCTGACAATCTAAGCCTGAAATTCAGCGCTTGTTCAGCAATTTCTACTGCCCTCCCCAGCGGGAGGGCTTTTTATTGATCAGCTGAATCAACCGAGTCGAGATAATTCGAAAGGAGGGAGACGATTAGATCGGTCAGCGATTGATCATTCAGCAGAGCCTGGCGCTTGGCCCGTAGATGCAGCTCTGCCGATAACAGCACGGAGAGCTTTTTGACTGATTTTCCCGAATCCTTCATCAAAGGGAGGGCATGTACGGCAGCTTTTGGAGAGCTCTGAAGAAGCTGCATTCTATTCATGCGTTTTCAGCATATTTGCAGCTTTTCAGGGTGGTAGTTGATGTTTGTCCTCCCCACCCTCCCCATCTGGGGAGGGTGGGGAGGCCGGTCGCCGCCGCCAAGACCAGGCTGCAGCTGCCAGGCGGTTGTTGCTGCCCAGCTTGCGTCGGACTGTCTTGACGTAGGTGCGAGCGGTTTCG
>Ga0105105_10001165_pt1 | contig 11303 bp, 9 predicted proteins | sample PPLLaktember2015_4_FD_79108 | JGI IMG/M metagenome (GOLD analysis project Ga0105105, IMG submission 79108) | Freshwater sediment microbial communities from Prairie Pothole Lake near Jamestown, North Dakota, USA - PPLs Lake P8 Core (1) Depth... | ecosystem: Environmental > Aquatic > Freshwater >... | reverse complement strand
CTTGAACACATGGTGTTCAAGGGCAGCGAGCGCCTAGGGCCAGGCGAATTTGACCTTCGCATCGAAGCGATGGGCGGCAATAGCAATGCCGCTACCGGCTTCGACGACGTCCACTACCACGTGCTGACTCCACCAGAGGTTGCTGGAGACGCCCTTGACCTACTTCTCGATCTGGTCATGCATCCCCGCCTGGATGCCGCAGCCTTCGACATGGAGCGGCAAGTGGTGCTCGAGGAGCTGGCCCAGAGCGAAGATCAGCCAGATGAGGTCGCCCTGCAGCAGCTGCTGCGGCTGGGATGTCCAAACCATGCCTACGGCGAGCCGATCTTGGGTAAGCGCGAGCTCTTGCTGGCTCAGACACCCGATGACATGGCCGCCTTCCATGGGCGTCTCTATGGCGCCAACCGTTGCGTACTGGCCCTGAGCGGCGGCCTTAAGCCGGAGGTCCTGGCCGACCGCATCGCCGCCAGCGCCCTGGCCCTTTTGCCAGTGGTCGAGGAACCCAAATTCCGACCCGCCCTGGTGGTGCAGCCGGGGATGCACCGGATCGAGGTGCCGCGGCTGGAATCGGCGCGCCTGCTAATGCTTTGGGGTCTGCCCCCCGCCGCTGATCTACACGGAGTGATGGGCGCAGACCTGCTCACAACAGTGTTAGCCGAGGGTCGCCGCAGCCGCTTGGTAGAGCGGCTGCGGGAGCAACTCCGCATCGTGGAAAGCATCGACCTCGACTTGCACGTAATGGAGAGCGGCAGCTTCGCCCTGCTTGAAGCAATTTGCGAAACAGACGAACTGGACTCTGTTCGCCAGGCGATTGATGAGGTGTGGACCCAGCTGCTGCAGGAGGGCCTTGCAGAGGCGGAATGGCAGCGGGCCCAACGGCTAGTCGCAAATGGCTACCGCTTTGGTCTGGAAGCCGCTGGCGGCGTGGCAGGACTAATAGGCAACAACCGCCTCTGGGGACGCCACCACATGCTGCAGCTGCCACTGGAGGAGATCGATCGCTGGAGTGCGGCTGAATTGCTGCAACAGGCCGTGCCCCTGCTTGATCCCAGTCGGGCCTGTGTGCTCGAGGCGGTGCCGGCATGACCAACACCCTTCAGCCAATGGTCAACTGGCAGAACACCAACCTCCAGGGCGGCCTACCCCTGATTTGGCAGCGGCGACCCGGCCCGGCGATCGTGGCCTGCAGACTCTGGATTCGGGGGGGGAGCAGCAAGGATCTCCCCGGCCAGCGCGGGGCAGCCCAACTTCTGGCCGGGTTGATGACCCGCGGCTGCGGTAGCTACGGGCCTGAAGCCCTGGCTGATCTGGTGGAGGGGCGCGGTGCCGCCCTGCGCTGTGAAGCCGCTGAAGACTGCCTGGTGATCAGTATCAAGTGCTCCAGCAGCGACACGGCCGAGCTGCTGCCCCTGTTGCTGTCGATGGCCCGGCAGCCCTGGCTCAGCCCCGACCAACTCGAGCTGGAGCGAGACCTAAACCTGCAGAGCCTGCAGCGCCAGCGGGAGGATCCCTTTCAGCTAGCCCACGACCAACTGCGCCACCTGCTTTATGGCCAGGGGGGTTATGGCCACGATCCCCTTGGGGTCGATGCGGAGCTGGCAGCCCTGCATTCCGAGCAGTTAGCAGCTCTGGTGACCGATCTCGGCCAGGACGGCGCCCTTTTAGTGGCCTGCGGCGATCTTGATGACGAGCTTCCCCAGCTGCTTAACCCTCTGCTGGACAACTGCCCCTGGACCACCACCCAGCCAAGCCCCGGCGCTGGACCAGGAGCTGCCAGCAGCCTGCAACGGTTCGCCAGCCTGGAGCAGGACACGGAGCAACTGGTGCTGATGCTGGGTGCGGCGACCGTGCCACTGGGTGATCCCGATGGCCTGGCCCTGCGGTTGCTTCAGGCCCACCTGGGCATGGGCATGTCCAGCCGCCTGTTTGTGACCATGCGGGAGGAGCGGGGCCTGGCTTACGACATTGGCGTCCACATGCCTGCCCGACGCGGCGCAACTCCCTTCATCTGGCACCTCTCCACATCCGCCGACCGGGCAGCAGAGGCCGCCACGGCCCTTATGGAGGAGTGGCAACGGATTCTGGAGCAGCCCTTGAGCGAGGCGGAGCTGAGCTTGGCAAAGGCCAAATACCGCGGCCAGGACGCCATGGGGCGCCAGACATGCGGCCAGATCGCTGATCGTCAGGCGCTGGTGCTAGGGCATGGCCTGGGCTGGAGCTACGTGCAGGACAGCCTTGAGCGGGCCCAGCAACTCGATGCGGACAGCCTGCTGGCAGCAGCCCGCCGCCGGCTTTTGTCTCCCGCTCTCAGCATCTGTGGTCCGGCGCCAGCCCTTGCAGCTGCTGAGCAGGCCTGGCTCCGCCACGGTCTCAGTGGTTAATCAAGGAGTGGCGGCCTGGAGTTGTTCTGCGTCCAGCAAAAATGTGCCGCGTCGGAAGCGAACCGCTAATTGGTTGCAAGGCTTGATGGCCAGCACCTGGCCCTGCTCATCGCTGTCCACAAGATCGGGGGGACGCAACATCGGCATTGGATCAGCTGTCTTCAGATAGTTGGGCCGGCCCTTCAGCTGCACCGCATCCCCCACACCGAAAGGCAGCAGCTCCTGGGACTCGGGGCTTAGTGGTTCGTCCATAGCGCCTCTTGCTGAAGTGAAGTTAGCGACCCCGTTGGCACGACCCCCCAAAATGGCAGGCAGACACGATGGGATCAGTTGAGGGCCCTAGCCACATGGAGCGGCGCTATTGCCGGTCTTCTGCTGATCTTGGTGGGTGGGCTGATTCAGGCCGCAGCCCCGCTTCCGGCCGCAACCGGCGGCTGGCACCTAGCCACCCTGCCCATCACCATGCAGGTCCCAGCCCTACTGCTCACTGCCCTGGTCTGCGGCCCTCGCAGCGGCATGTTGGCAGCAGTGGCATACCTCAGCCTGGGCCTTTTCCAGCTTCCTGTGTTTCAAGGTGGGGGTGGTGCCGCCTACCTACTCGATCCAGGCTTCGGCTATCTGGCGGGATTCATCCCGGCCGCCTGGCTCACAGGCAAACTCGTGCGCCAGCAGGGCATGGACGACCTTCTTGGTTTGTTTGGCGCCGCAGTGGTGGGGCTGGGCGTACTGCAGGTCTGCGGCGTAGCCAACCTGTTGCTGGGTGCCCTGGCCGGTCGCTGGGGACCAAATCTAGGAATCCTGTTGTTCAGCTACAGCCTGGCGCCACTGCTGCCCCAGTTGCTGCTGTGCTGTGCTGTGGCCATGGTTGCCCTCGTTCTGCGCCGTCTGCTGCTGGTTGAGCCATGAGACGGCTACGCAACCTCGCTTACACCAGCGCCGGCCTGGTTTTTTTGCTCGACCAGCTCAGCAAAGCCCTGGCCGTTGCCAATCTGCCGCTCGGGAGCAGCGCTCCTTTGCTACCTGGGCTGCTTTCCCTCCAGCTAGTCCAAAACACTGGAGCGGCCTTCAGCCTGTTCAGCGGCAACCCCCAGCTACTCGGCGTGGTGAGTCTGCTGGTCTCCATTGGTATTGCCGTCTGGATTCAGAGGCAGGGGCAGTTGACCCTCACTCGGAGCCTTGGGGTAGGGCTGCTGCTGGGGGGAGCCCTCGGCAACGGGCTCGATCGCTGGCGTCTTGGCTACGTGGTGGATTTCCTGGCCTTAGTTCCAGTCTCCTTTCCGGTGTTCAATCTGGCCGATGTGGCCATAAACCTGGCGGTGCTCTGCTTCGCCATCGAGCTGCTGGGGAACCATGGCCAATCCGGCGTTTGAAGCCCTAAGCCGCCGTTGGCAGCGGTTTAGTCAGCCCACTCAGGCCCAACTGCGGGTCCATCTCCCGGGACAGCCCTCGCGGCTGGTAGCACTGCATCCGGGCATCTATCGCATTGGACGCGATAACGATTGTCAAATTTGCATTGACCATCTGGCTGTCAGCCGTCACCACGCCCTGCTGGAGAAGCGGGGAAGCCACTGGTTGCTCTCCGACGACAGCTCGACCAATGGCCTCTGGTGGCAAGGCCGTCGGGTGCAGCAGCTGTTACTCCGCGATGGCGACAGCCTGCGCTTCGGCCCCAGCCAGGAAGCTGGTCTGCCCGAGCTCGATTTTCAGATCCGTCCCCTGCCCCAGCTGCAGAGGTTGCTGCGCGCCACGAGCCTGATGCTGGCTGCAACGGCCCTAGGCGGCCTTGGCCTGCTGATCATCTCCGGCCTACAAGTGCCAATTCGCGGCAGCCTGGCCACGGTGAGGGGTCCGTTGGTTCTTTACGACCGTCAAGGCAAACCAATCGCGACGGCCCAAGCCAGGGAGCACCGGGAGCTCAAATCCCTACAGGCTTATCCCCGGGTGTTGGTTGATGCCCTGCTTGCCAGTGAGGACAGCCGCTTCTGGTGGCATCCCGGCGTCGATCCGGTGGGTACGGGGCGTGCCCTTTTTACCAACGTGCTGGGCGGACGGGTACTAGAGGGGGGCAGCACCCTCACCCAGCAACTTGCCCGCAGCCTCTACCCCGATCAGGTGGGACAGGGCGAAACCCTCGGCCGCAAATGGCGTGAACTGCTGGTGGCCCTCCAGCTCGAGGCTCGCTTCAGTAAGCGAGATCTGTTGCTGAGCTACCTCAACAGGGTGTATCTAGGCGTCGGTTGGGGTTTTGAGGATGCCTCCCGCCACTATTTCGGCAAGTCTGCAAGCGAACTGAAGCTTGAGGAGGCCGCCCTACTGGTGGGGCTGCTGCCCTCGCCCAATGGCTACGACCCCTGCTTTGATCCCCAAGCGGCCCTGAGTTCCCGCAATGCCGTCCTCAGCAAGATGGGCGACACGGGTCGTATCAGTGCCGATCGGGCCCGCAGCGGCCGTCGCAGTCCGATCCGGCTTTCCCCCCAAGCTTGCCGCAGCAGCCCAGCACTGCGGGGAGCCCCATTTTATTCCGACCAGGTTGGTCGCGACCTCGATCAGCTGGTTGGTGCAGATGTGGCTGCCGAGGGCAATTTCCTCATCGATACCTACCTAGATCGCACCTTGCAGGAGCAGGTGGAGCGGCTACTGCGCCAACGGCTCAGCGCTAGCAAGGGGCTAGGCGTGGGTGAAGGGGCCGTGGTAGTGCTCGACTCCCGCACCGGTGGCATCTTGGCCCTTGCCGGAGGTAGGGACTATCGCCAGAGCCAGTTCAATCGGGCCACGATGGCGCTGCGCCAGCCCGGCAGCACCTTCAAGCTGATCCCCTATTTAGTTGCCCTTGAGCGTGGCGGAAAACCTGGCGATCTGATCAGCTGCGCACCGTTGCGCTGGCGTGGTCAGAGTTTCAGCAGCGGTTGCGGCGGCAGTTTGAGCTTGGTGTCTGCCTTCGCCATCAGCAGCAACACAGCAGCTTTACGCCTGGCTCAGCGGGTGGGACTTGAGGCGCTGGTGCAGAAAGCCCGCGATCTTGGCTTCACCAGCCCCCTGGCGACAGTGCCCGGCCTAGCCCTCGGCCAGAGCGAGGTCACCCTTCTTGAACTCACGGCTGCCTACGCGGCGATCGCCAACGACGGCGTCTGGCACTCCCCAAGCACAATTCGGCGACTAACCGATGGGGAAGCTTGTGGCGGTCAGTCATCAAGCCAGTGCCGCCAGGCCAACACCCCTGCTGCATCCCAAGCGGGAAGGCGTGTCAGCAGCGTGGTGACGGCCCGCGCCATGCAGCAGCTGCTGCGGGCCGTCGTGCAGCGGGGTACGGGCCAGATGGCGAGTATTGGCGGTCAGGAGGGTGGCAAAACCGGCACTACCAACGACAGCAGGGATTTGCTTTTTGTGGGCTACGAGCCTCAGCGCCATTGGGTGGTGGGTATATGGCTAGGCAATGACGACAACAGCCCCAGCAACGCCAGCAGCGCCATGGCTGCAGGGCTGTGGAGCGAGATCATCCGAGCAGCCCGATCCTGATGCCTGAGTTGTGAGCACCCGTACTCGTCTGTGGTTGATCGCCGGCCTGGCTCTGCTGGCCCTGATCGCCGTTGGCGCGGTACTGCAGGGGGTCAACAACCTCTATTGGCAGCTGAGTTGGTATCTACCGAGCTGGATCGTTCAGCCGGTGTTTGCGCTTGTGTTCGCTGGCCTCGTGCTGCTGCTGGTGCAACTGGCCTGGCCGTGGCTGCGGACCCTAACCGGCAAGGCCCGACCGGGAGCAAGTGCCAGCTTGCCTCCACCGGGCAACCGCCGAGAGGCCGCAGCCCAAAATCTGGCAGCCATCGACCAAACCCTCGATCGGGTGCGCGATGCGGTGGAACGGGAAGCCCTGCGTCAAGAGCGCCAGCGCATGGAGGTAGAGCTCGAACGGGGCGACCTAGTGATTGTGCTGTTCGGTACAGGCTCCGCTGGCAAAACCTCCTTGATCCGGGCCCTGCTGCAGGAGCTGGTGGGGAAGGTGGGAGCCGCCATGGGGTCCACCAGCGAAACCCAGCGCTATCGCCTGCGTTTGCGCAGCCTTCAAAGAGCCGTCGTACTAGTTGACACTCCCGGCATTCTCGAAGCAGGTGCTGCTGGGCTGGAACGGGAACGGCTCGCCCGCGACCAAGCCGGCAAGGCCGATCTACTTCTGCTTGTGGTGGATGGCGATCTGCGCGCCGCCGAGCTTGAGGTGTTTGAAGCTCTGGCTGGTCTGGGTAAGAGGCTGATGCTGGTGCTTAACAAGTGCGACCTGCGCGGCGAGCAGGAGGAGGCGCGGTTGCTGCAGTTACTGCGCCAACGCAGCCGCGACCGTATTGCGGCCGATGATGTGATTCCCGCCAGTGCTGCACCCCAGAGCGTGCCCATGCCAGGGGGGCGGCCTCTACAGCCAGCTGCCGAGGTCGATGCCTTATTGCGCCGCATCGCAGCCGTGCTCCATGCCGATGGGGAAGAATTAATTGCCGACAACCTGTTGTTGCAATGCAGGCGGCTCAGCGATGCCAGCCGCTCCCTGCTGGCTCGCCAACGCCGCAGCGACTGCGAAGCGATCGTGGATCGCTACATGTGGATCGGCGCTGGGGTGCTTGCCGTTACGCCCCTACCAGGGCTGGACCTGCTTGGCGCCGCGGCGGTGAATGCCCAGATGGTGGTTGAGATCGCCCGGATCTATGGCATCAGCCTGAGTCGCCAGAGTGCCCAGGATCTAGCCCTTTCGGTGGGGCGAACCATGGCCGGTCTGGGGCTGGTGAAGGGGGGCGTCAGCTTGCTAAGTGCGGCCATGAGCCTGAACGTACCTGCTCTGGTTGTGAGCCGCGCCATTCAGGCGGTAAGCGCCGCCTGGCTTACCAGGGTTGCGGGTCTGAGCTTTGTCACCTACTTCGAGCGTGACCAGGACTGGGGAGACGGCGGTGTTCAGGAGGTTGTGCAGCAGCAATACGACCTCAGCCGGCGCGACGGGGCCCTGAGTCGCTTTCTGGAAGCAGCCTTCAGCCGGGTGGTGCAACCGCTGCAGGCAAAGCAGCGGAGCTTGCCGCCTCGGCCTCCGGTCGAGTGATCGGTAGCAGGCCGAGCGCCTCGGGTGGCGGAGGCTGCAGTGGGCCTCGGCTGTCCAGCACCACGATCAGGGCCAGATAAAGCACACCAATCAAAACCGAGATTGCGCCGGTCACGATTGCGACCCAGCGGCCTCGTCCAGAGGGCGTCAAAATGGGGGGGTCACTCAAGGCGGAAAAGGGTTTCAGAATTGGCTGTCGAGACTGGTTTGCACCACCCGGGCCAATGTCTCTAGGTGAATTGGCTTTGTGTGGGGATTGCCGAGTACAGCCTTGAGATGGTGGCGCCCTGCGTAGTGGGGGCGTGAAAGCATCAGCTGCTCCTGAAGCAGGCTTTGGCGGGTGCGATCGCTCCAAGCCTGGCTCGCCACGGCATCCAGCTCATGGGGGGTGAAGGCCAGCAAGTGGAAGGAGCCACCGATCAGCTGCAGTCGATCATTTTGGGCCAGCAGGGCATGAAGCTGGCGGCGACGTTGAATCGCCCCATCGAGAACCGCTTCGATACCCACCAGGCCGAGCTGCCGCAATCCGAGCCAGAGCTTGAGAATTTCAGCGGGGCGGGTGCCCTGCAATCCACTTTCACCGCCATGGCTACCGCCCCAGCTTGGTTCCATGTATGGCAGGCCGGTGTGAAACGCCTCCACCAGTGCCTGGGGACGGGCCAGCAGCAGCAGGGAGGAGGTTTTGGTGATTCCCAGCAGCTTCTGGGGATTGATCGTGATCGAATCTGCCCGCTCCAGTCCAGCAACTCGGAAGCGGTGTGCCGGCACCAGGCCAAACACCGCACCGATAGCGCCATCCACATGCAGCCATTGGCCGCGCCGCTGGCAAATCCCAGATATCTCGCTGAGGGGGTCTACGGACCCCCGAACGGTGGTGCCAGCGGTTGCCACTACCGCAATCACAGGCAGCCCTTCCCGCTCGAGTTGATCAAGCTCCATTTCCAAGGCGGCTGGATCTAGCCGGCCCTGGCTATCAACAGCTACCGGCCGCAAGGCCTGGGCTGGCAAACCCATCACCGCCAGAGCCTTGGCCAGGGAGACATGGGCATCAACGCTGGCGACAAGAACAGCCCGACCATCTGTGGCGAGACCCCGCTGGCGCCGGGCCGTGACCAAGGCCATCAGGTTTGAAAGGGTGCCGCCGCTGGCGGCCACGCCGCCACTGCCCGCAGGCAGGCCGAGCTGCTCGGCCAGCCAGGCCGTGAGGCTGCGCTCTAGGCGGCTGAGACTTGGGGATAACTCCTCAGCTAGCAGGTTGTTGTTAAGTCCGGCGCAGATCAGATCGGCAGCCACGGAGGCTGCCAGGGGTGGAGGATCGAGGTGGGCAAGTGCCCCTGGGTGGTTGGGATTGAATGCCCCATCCATCACCAGCTGCAGATCGGCCAGCAGGTTTTCCGGCGTTAGGCCTTGACTTTCCGGCTCCACCGGAGGCAAGACGCTTAGGCCAGGCAGGGGAGAGCGTTCGGCAGCGCTACCTAGCCACACACAGAGCTGGCGCGAGGCTTGCTCTAAAAAATCCTGCAACCTTGGATCTAGCTGCTCCGGACTGGAGAAGGACAAGGGCTGGCTGGCCCGCGAAGCAGGGTGGGCGCTGGCCAACGACAAGCGATCGGTTTAATCCATTCTCACCTGTGGAGGTGGACTACAAGTGGGGCTGTGCTGCGGGCAGCAAACCAGTGGATCGCTCCCTACTCACGTGCCCGCTAGGGCCTGATCTGCAGCTGCAATGGATGGGCTTGTTGCTGCGCCACGCTGAACGGGCAGGAACCAGGGGCGAAATTCCTGTGGCAGCGGTGGTGCTAGATGAAGATGGACGTTGCATCGGCTGGGGCAGCAATCGACGCGAACAGCACAACGATCCGCTTGGCCACGCTGAACTAGTTGCCTTGGGCCAGGCGGCCCGGGTGCGCGGCGACTGGCGTTTCAATGGCTGCACTCTGCTGGTGAGCCTGGAGCCTTGCCCGATGTGCGCCGGTGCGTTGGTGCAAGCACGCATGGGAACGGTGGTTTTCGGCGCTGCAGATCCGAAACGTGGCGCCCTCGGCAGTTGCCTTGATCTAGCCAAGAGCTCCAGTGCCCACCACCACATGCGGGTGATCGGCGGGGTTCTGGGCGACCAAGCCAGCGGCCTACTGGCGAGCTGGTTCAGGCAGCGACGGCGGCAGGGGTAGCCGCAGGCCTGAACGCAGGCAGCTCCATTTCAAACAGGTTGAGCAGGCGGTCGACGTTCTCAGGCTGGCTGTTGTAGCCCATCAGACCGATCCGCCAAACCTTGCCGGCCAGGGCTCCCAGGCCACCACCCACCTCAATTCCGTACTTGTTCAGTAAGTGCAGAGAAAAAGCCTTGCCATCAACCCCCTCGGGGATGCGCACTGTGGTGAGAGTGGGTAGGCGAAGTGCTTCAGGGGCATGAAGCTCTAGACCGAGTGCTTCGAGACCAGCCCAGAGGCGCTCGGCATTGATGCGATGGCGGGCCCAGGCTGCATCCAGCCCCTCCTCGGCAAGCAGGCGCAGGGCTTCTCGCATGCCGAAGTTCATATTCACTGGCGCGGTGTGGTGGTATACCCGATCGCTACCCCAGTACTGATTAAGCAGGGTAACGTCTAGGTACCAGTTAGGTACTTTGCCCACCCGAGCCATCATTTTTGCTTCGGCTCGGGGGCCCATGGTGAAGGGCCCTAGACCAGGCGGGCAGCTGAGGCCCTTCTGGCTGCAGCTGTAGGCCAGATCCACCTTCCATTCATCTAGGTAGAGGGGCACCGCACCAAGGGAAGTGACGGTGTCAAGCAACAGCAGGCAGTCGTGCTGACGGCAGAGATCGCCGATGCCCTCCATGGGCTGGCAGATCCCGGTAGATGTTTCGGCGTGGACAATCGCAAGGATTTTGGGCCGATGGGTGACCACGGCGGCCTCGAGTTCAGCAAGGCTGAAGGCTTCCCCCCAGGGCTTCTCGATCGTCACAACATTGGCCCGGTAACGACCGGCCATGTCGGCAAGGCGCAAACCGAAATAGCCCTTCACTGCTACCAAAACGGCATCACCAGGCTCAATCGTGTTGGCCAGGGTGGCTTCCATGGCAGCACTGCCGGTGCCGCTCATCGGAATGGTGAGGCGGTTGTCGGTCTGCCAGGCGTAGCGGAGCAGCTCCTGCACCTCACTCATCAGCTCGACGTAGAGGGGATCGAGGTGACCAATCGGCGTTCGGGCCAGTGCCTGAAGCACGGTGGGATGGGCATTGGAGGGGCCAGGACCCAGCAACAAACGATCCGGCGTGGCTATCGGAGCAAGCGTGCGGCGATGGGCTGAGTTGACAGGTGGCAGCACGGGCAGGGGAACCAAGACCGGTGAATAGCGTATGGATTGAGACTAGGCAACAACTCTAAGGACCTAGCGGGCCCGCAAATTGGTGGCGCCAAGACCACGACAGAGGTGTTCAAAGGGAGCCCGCACCACGGAGGTGGAGGTCACACCTGCATCGAGCAACATTTCGCTGACCACATCGGCCATCAAGGCAATGCTGCGCACGGTGGGCCCGGTGGGCACGCCAAGACTCTTGTAAGTGTCGTCTAAACCGTTGAGAACCCGCTCGTTGAGGATCGTGGCGTCGTCCGCGATCAAGGCGTAGCTGGCGTAGCGCAGGAAGTAATCCATGTCGCGCAAACAAGCCGAAAGACGCCTAGTGGTGTAGGCGTTGCCACCGGGCAGGATCAGCTCGGGATCGGCAAGCGAGAGACGCTGGGCCGCCGCCCGCACGATGGCGGCAGCTTCTCGGTTGATCAGCTGCGCCGCGGCCAGGCGAACGCTGGACTCGGAGTAGTAAGTGGAGATGCGGTCGATCGCATCACGAT
>Ga0105105_10001164_pt1 | contig 11322 bp, 12 predicted proteins | sample PPLLaktember2015_4_FD_79108 | JGI IMG/M metagenome (GOLD analysis project Ga0105105, IMG submission 79108) | Freshwater sediment microbial communities from Prairie Pothole Lake near Jamestown, North Dakota, USA - PPLs Lake P8 Core (1) Depth... | ecosystem: Environmental > Aquatic > Freshwater >... | reverse complement strand
TGTTGCGGGTGCTGCAATGCCTGAGTGGTGCGAGGGGTCATTCAAGATCCCCTTGATCGTTTCCGGTAACGCATCTACAGTCGAGCCGTCGACATCGATAGCCAGCACCCCGATTCAGGGGAGTTGCGAACAAGGGGCCCCGATTGTGTGGGTCACTCAGTGGGCGAGGCGCCGCAAGGATGCACAAGCCCCCGGCAAGACAAGCTGGCCGATGTCGACACCCAACAGCGAATCTGGAGATCAACATGCAGCCGATCGAGTTCTTCGCCCACACCGACATCGTCATCATCGGCACCAACCCCGAGGCGGCCGACTACACCAACCCTCGCGGCAACATCTTCGGCCACTCGGCCCACGTGGTTGCCGAGGACAAGAACGGCAATCGCTGCCGCCTGCACGTGGCCACCAGCCGCTTCGAGGATGACGTCCTGCCCCAGGCCGAGCGCCTCGCCGCCGCGCTCAACGCCCGTCTGGCCCTGGGCAAGCTGCCCGTGGGCTTCGGTAGCTGGTCGGCCGATCGCCCGGCCTACGGCAGCGCGGCCTACGAGGCCTACGGCGCCTTCGACGACCTGATGGTCGAGCGTCGCGAAGCCGAGGACGAGTGGCTTGCCTGACCCAACCCCGCTGCGGTGGCAGCGGTTTGCCCCGAGGCAGGCCAGTGTCACCCAACAGGAGCAGACCGTGACCCCCGAGACCGCCGTCCAAAGCCTGCGGCAGCAGGTCGCCACCGCCCAACGAGTGGCCTCCCTGCGCCAGCGTAGAGCCTCCCAGGGGCTGGTGCGCCTGGAGCTGTACGTCCACCCCGACGACCGCGCCGCCATCAAGGCGTTGGCCCAACAACTGCATCGCACTCGGACTGAATCAAAATGAATCGACACGTAATCGAAGAGGTCATCTGCGGTATACTCTTCGTTGTGTGCGTGGTCGGCCTGACCATGCTGCCTGACATCTGGAGATGACAATGGGACTGAACGTCTATGTGGTCAAGGCCGAGGGTCGGCCGGACCGGCTCATCGAGGCCGCCACCATCACCCAGGCCGTCGCCTACGCGGCCCGGACCACCTTCTCGGCGGCCAAGGCCAGCCAGCAAGATCTGATCCGCCTGCTGCCCGGCGGCACCCCGGTCGAGCGCATGAAGGATCCGCAGGGTGATCTGCTGGACGACATCGACGTGAAGGTCGACACTGCCGGCAACGTCGTGCAGATCGCAGCATGACCGCCGAGGAGTACATCGGCATCAGCGTGGCCGGCCGGCGCCTGCAAGAGGCCTGCCACGGCGTTGCCAAGCGATCAGGCTGGTGGACAGACCGCACCACCGGGCAAGACCTGACGTACGCCTACACGCCGATCCAACCCGGCCACAAACCCCCCAGGAACATCGGGGAGATGCTCTGCCTGATCCACTCCGAGATCAGCGAAGCCATGGAAGGCGCCCGCAAAGGCCTGATGGACGACCACCTGCCAGACCGCACCATGCTGGAGGTGGAACTCGCAGACGCAGTCATCCGCATCATGGACATGGCCGGAGGCCTGCATCTGGACATCGGCCGCGCCATCGCCGAAAAGCTCAACTACAACGAGCACCGCGCTGACCACAAGCCCGAAGCACGCGCTCAGGTTGGCGGCAAGAGCTTCTGATACGCTCACCGCAAAGGAAAGCATCATGGGCAGGCCCAGCAAGTACACCCCTGACGTCGCACACAAGATCTGCGAGCTACTCAGCGAAGGTGTCCCGCTGCGGGAGATCTGTCGCATGGAGGGCATGCCTTACTGGCGCACGGTGTACTTGTGGATGGAGCGCGACGCCGATCTCGCTGCACACATCGCACGCGCCCGGGAAGCCGGGTACGACGCCCTGGCGGAAGAGTGCCTGACCATCGCGAACACGCCGATGATCGGCAGGATCACCACCGACGATGGCGAGAAGACGACGGTGCGCGAGGAGGACATGCTGGGGCACCGGAAGCTCCAGATCGAGACGCGGCTGAAGCTCCTGGCGAAGTGGAACCCGAAGAAGTACGGGGAGCGGCTGGCGGTGGCTGGGGATGCTGAGAACCCGCTGAAGGTGGAGGCCGAGCTTGGGGCGGAGAAGCTCCTGAAGGCGATTCTGGAGAACGCCCAACTGAACCGGCAGGCTGACCAGTCCTGATGGGCTGACCGATGACGATGAGCGCGGCGACCCCCGTGCCTGCCGGGTGGCAGGTGTCTGAGCCGGGGGACCAGAACGAGGGTGCGACTTCCCGAGACCGTTGCTTGGTCGCCGTCATCGCTCAGCCCGTGTGGCCTGTTGCAAGGCCTGCTGACGTGCTCTACACTGGCGTCCGTTGGCGTGAGAACCGACCTAGAGCCCTTGCTCATGCACCCGCCTCCCAGATCACTGGGGGGTTCTCACCGGGTGCAGTAGCAAGGGCTTTGTCGTTTCTGGGCCAGCCGTTGAGCGACGATACAGACGGTTGCGCCGCAGCCACCTCACATGCGGCAGCCCATCCCCGGCACTGGGGTACACGGTATGCCGCGAGGCTAGGGGGCAGTTCCCGAAGAATCCGTGCGACTGGCCGCATCGTCAAGTCGAGGGGCACCCGGAGGATCCGGGGCATGACGATCCGCGCAAGCGGGGTGGCGCCTGACCCTTCTACCCTGGTGTGGGGTAGGGGGGCCTTTGGGTGGTAGGAGGGGGAACTGCCTGTCTTGATAGCCTGCATTGATCGCTGGGGGCTGGTGGTCTCGAAAATCTCGGGGTTGTATCCGAGCCCCGATAGGGAACGTCTATGAAGTGGGGGGGATGGATGCCGAGCAGTGCTGCGAGGGCCAGGATCAAGCGTCTGGTGGCGCTGGTCGAGGAGCGGCCGAGGAGTGCGGCGGAGTTGATGGCGGAGATCCCTGGGCTGGACATGACGGCCATAGGCAATGCGCGGTGGCGCGGGGTGATCCGGCAGGAGGGTGGCTTGTTCTGCGGGCCGTCGTCAGGTGGTGTGCCTGCTGAGGCGGTGCGGGCGGCGAGTGTGTGGGACTACGCAGCGAGGTGTCATGAGCCTGGAGCGAGTGATCGCGGAGCAGATGAAGACGATCGATGGACTGCGCTCGCGGGCGGAGCATGACCGCCGGCAGATCGGCGCGATGCACGAGGCGGAGCGCGAGGTGGGTCGAGCGGTGTTCGATGTGCTGTACCGCCGGCCGGACGAGTCGGCTGCGCGGCAGCGGATGCGTGAAGTGATGCTGAAGCAGGGGTGGTGCTTCCGGTGTGAGTTGCGGCCGTGCGCCTGCGTGGGAGACGACGAGTGACTGACGAGCGCATCGCTGAGATCATGGGCTGGTCTGCCAACCCGGCGCACGTCACCGGCGTGCTGGGCGGCGGGCCGGATGATCTGCCGGCGCGGGTGCGGGCGGTGGCCCAGGAAGCGGCCCAGGAGGCTCTACAAGGCGCTGATGTCCTGGCGGAGTACCACGGGCAGGGTGAGGCCCGACAGTGGGCTTCTGTGGGCTCCTGGCTCTATCCTGGCGAGCGCATCGTGGTGCTGCGTGACTGACATCGCGGAGTTGCTGGCCAAGCCGGACGTCCAGGGAGCGTTGCAGGCGCTACCGGCGGACAAGCGCTTGGCGTACCTGTGGCGGGCGCGGTGGATCCAGACGGCCCACGCGCATCAGGTGCTGCCGCCTGGGGACTGGTGGTCGGTGTGGCTGATGTTGGCCGGACGCGGAGCTGGGAAGCTCTTGTGCGTCGACACCCCGATCCCGACGCCGTCTGGCTGGGTGCGCAACGGCGACATCCGAGACGGAGATTTCGTGTTCGACGAGCGCGGCAACCCATGCCGGGTGGTCGAGGCGCACCCGATCACGGTGCCTGAGACGGCGTATCGGGTGACATTCAGCGACGGGTCGACGATCGACGCTGGCGGCGAGCACCTGTGGACAACGCTGACGCACCGCACGCGCAAGCAGATGCAGCGGCACGGCATCGACCGGGTGCCGGATGACTGGGCGACGTACCGTCACCCGCTGCTGGACCGATACCACAACGTGGTGGACCTGTGTGGTGCTGAGACGTTGACGACGGCCAGGATCGCGCAGACGTTGACGTGCAGCGCCCGGGGAGATCTGAACCACTGCATCCCGACGACGCAGCCGCTGAACCTGCCCGAGGCGGACTTGCCGATCGATCCGTGGACGCTGGGCTACTGGCTGGGCAATGGGGACTCAAAAGGGCAGAGACTGACGGTCGGCAGCTACAAGGGCGACTTCGACGACACGCATGTTCTGGGCATGCTGGGGCGCGAATGCACCATCACCAGGGAAGCTGAGCACGGCAGGTCAAGCGTGCGAGTCCCGGGCCTGCGACGTCAACTGAAGGCGGCGGGCCTGCTGGGCAACAAGCACATCCCGGCGGTGTACATGCGGGCGTCGGTGGATCAGAGGCTGGCGCTGCTGCGGGGCCTGTGCGACTCGGACGGGTACGCCGACCACAAGATCGTCGAGTTCTGCTCGACCGACAAGGTGCTGGCGCAGGACGTCCACGAGTTGGTGGTGAGCCTGGGCGAGAAGGCTGCGCTGAATGAGGGCCGGGCCACGCTGGACGGCCGAGACTGCGGGCCGAAGTACCGGGTGACGTGGAGGTGGTCGAGGTTCAACCCGTTCAGTCTGCCGCGCAAGGCGGAGAAGCTCGGGCCGCCGAAGGCGCAGGGGTTCAAGCACGGCCACCGCATGATCGTGAGCGTGGAGCCGATCGAACCCAAGCCGATGCGGTGCCTGACGGTGGACAGCCCGTCGCGGCTGTATCTGGCCGGGCGGAGCATGATCCCGACGCACAACACGCGCACGGCTGCCGAGCAGGTGGGCTGGTGGGCCTGGACGGAGCCGGGCACGCGGTGGCTGGTAGCCGCGCCGACGAGCGCCGACGTCCAGGGCACGTGCTTCGAGGGCGAGTCGGGCTTGCTGGCGGTGATCCCGCCGCCGCTGGTGAAGCAGTACCTGAAGCAGCCCAGGCCGACGATCACGCTGACGAACGGGTCGATGCTGATCGGCATCCCGGCGTCTGAGCCTGAGCGGTTCCGGGGCCCGCAGTTCCACGGGGCTTGGTGCTGCATCCCGGGGACGCTGATCGCGACGCCGGGCGGAGAGCGGCCGATCGAGACCCTGCGGGCTGGTGACGTGGTGCTGACCCGGCATGGCCCCAGGCGAGTGCTGGCGGCCGGCCTGTCGGGCAATCCCGCGGGTCTGGTAAGGCTGGATTGTGGCGAGACGAGCTTGACTGTGACGGAGGACCATCCCATACTGGCGGGCGACCAGTGGGTGCCCGCTGGCGACGTCAAGGAAGGCGCCTCGGTATGGGCTACAAGTACATCGGCGGCAGGTACGCGCACCGGGTCATTTACGAGCGGCATCACGGGCCGATCCCGGCTGGCTGGGTGGTTCATCACCGGGATGGCGACCCTGGCAACAACGACCCTGCGAACCTTGAGGCGATGCCTCGGGCTGAGCACAACCGGATGCACCAGACTGGCAAGCCGACCACGGACGCTCAGAAGGCTGCTGCTTCGGCGACCCTGGCCAAGCTGCGCACTCCCAAGGACGGGTGCTGCCTTCAGTGCTCCGCCGGGTTTGTTTCCCTGGCCGCTGGGAGGGTGGGTTCCTTCTGTTCTCGCGACTGCCTGGAGCGGTGGCGGCGCAGCGTGTTCCAGCCCGAGCAGCGAGCTTGTGAGGTCTGCCGAGGCGCATACATGGCGACGAAGCGGTTCCAGCGGTACTGCTGCCGGGCGTGCAACAACCGATCCAAGGTGCGCACCTATCGCAGTCAACCCACTGGCGGTACGGCGCGTCGAACGCTTGCCCAACGCGCCGACGTACAACCTGACGGTTGAGGGCGAGCACGAGTTCATCGCCAACGGCATCGTCGTCCACAACTGCGATGAGCTTGCCGCGTGGGACTACCTTCAGGAAACCTGGGACCAGATCCAATTCGGTGTGCGCCTGGGGCAGAGGACGCGCACGGTGATCACGACGACGCCGCGGCCGAAGGACTTGATCGTCGAGTTGATCGGCCGGGAAGGGGATGACGTCACGGTGACGCGGGCGTCGACGTACGTGAACCTGGGCAACCTGTCGTCCAACTTCAAGCGGCAGATCCTCCAGTACGAGGGGACGAAGCTCGGGCGGCAGGAGTTGCACGCCGAGATCCTCGACCCCGAGGACGGCGGCATCGTCAAGCGCGACCAGTTCCGCCTGTGGCCGAAGGACAAGCCGTTCCCGAAGTTCGAGTACGTGTTGCAGAGCTACGACTGCGCCACCAGCGAGAAGACGCAGAACGACCCGACGGCCGCATCGACCTGGGGCGTGTTCAAGCCCGAGGACGGGCCGATGGCGGTGATGCTGATCGACTGCTGGCAGGATCGGTTGCAGTACCCTGACCTGCGTCCGAAGGTGATTGAGGAGTACGACACGGTCTTCGAGTCGGGCGAGAAGGGGCGGGAACGCAAGCGGGTGGACCTGATTCTGGTGGAGGACAAGAGCGCCGGGATCTCGCTGATACAGGACTTGCAGCGGGCGCATCTGCCGGTGAGGGCGTACAACCCGGGCAAAGCTGACAAGGTGCAGCGGCTGAACATCGTCAGCGCGATCATTGCCAGGGGTCGGGTATGGATTCCTGAGTCGACGCAGCGGCCTGGGTTTGTGAGGGACTGGGCGGAGCCGTTTGTGTCGCAACTGTGTTCGTTCCCGGAGACGACGCACGATGATTTTGTGGACACTGCGACGCAGGCTCTTCGGTATCTGCGGGACTCGGGCTGGCTTGAGATCGATCCGCCGCCGCAGGACGACTGGGATGATGATGACTGGGCAGACACTGGGAGACCGAAGCGTGAGAACCCATACGCTGCCTGAAGCGGCTGAGATCGAAGTTGTCGAACGGCATATCATGGCGGAGGGTCGCGAGCACTGGCTTGGGCCTGAATGCTGGTGCTTCCCGCGCCTGGACTACGTGGACCCGGACTCAGGAGTAGAGGTCTGGGTGCATCACGAACCGCACTGAGGTGGTCATGGAGTTGACGGAAGAGGAGCGTCGCAGGCTTTCGAGGCCGTCATTCCGGATGTCTGGTGCTGGTGGGCGGCGACCGCAGGGTCCGCTGTCGACGGGCTTGCAGGGGTCGGGCGAAGCTGCGGCGACGATCGGGTCTGCCGTGCTGGGTTCTGTGCCGGCTGGACTGGCTGGTCTGGCGTCGCTGCCCTTCAAAGGGCCCCAAGGGGCCGCCAGGGCCGTCGAAGACGTGCAGGAGGCCCTGACCTACGTCCCGCGCACGCAAGAGGGCGTGAAGGCCGTACAGGGCGCTGTAGGCCCACTGTCTGCGATGGGGGCGCCTGCTGAGTACATCGGCGAGAAGACGCGGCAGGCTATGGGCTCACCTGCACTGGCCACGTTGGCCGAGGTGGTGCTGGATCCGCTGAACCTGATCGGGTCGGCTGTTGCTGGCAAGGCGGCTGCGTCGGGTGCTCGTGCTGTTGGTCGCGGTGCCCAGGTGGCAGCACGGGAACTCGGCCCGAAGGCGGCTGAGATGGCCGAGGGGTACATGCGCCGCGCCGGGATGATGCCGCAGATCTTCATTGGCAAGTCGGCCAAGACCTGGGATGCTGCGTCGAACGCCCGCGCAGCCGAGATGGAAGCTGCCGGCATCCCCCCGCAGACCATCTGGCGCGAGACCGGCAACTGGCGGGCTCCTGATGGCCAGTGGCGGCAGGAGATCAGTGACGCCGCTGCAGATTTTAAGGCCGATGATGATTGGGCAATTTTGCAAGGCCCACTTTTTAGGGTATTGGAGCACAAAGAACTTCAGTCTGCATATCCGGGCTTGGCAAAAATTCAAGTAGAGGCAATTGCGGATTCACCTCAAGCGCATGGATCTTTTTCAGATGCGTTTGGAAAAAGAATTGACGTTGCTGGGCCTGATTTGGAGTCAAAAAAGAATGTGCTCCTGCATGAAATTCAACATCCAATTCAAGAAAAAGAAGGGTTTGCAGCAGGCGCAAACCCAAATATGTTTGAATCTATTTATGAGCAAACACAGAAACAGAGGAATGCGTTTAATGTGTTTGCCAATTTAGTTGAAAAGTATGGCGATGAAGTAATACGCCCATCTGATTTGGGTAGATTTGATGATGTTTATGAGTTTATTGATGCTTATCTGCCGGCAGTCAATATTAACCGAAGGTTATCAAAACAAGACTTTGAAGACTTCAAGTCCGCAGTAAAATCAATTGGTCTCAAGCCGCCTACCAGTCAAAAATATGGCATAGGCGCATATGCAGAAATCATTGCAGACAATTTGCGAGCAGAAACCGAGAAAAAGTTTATTTTACGAGAGGAGCAGTATTTTAAGCAAATGGGTGAAGCGGAAGCCCGCGCCGTGCAGGCTCGGATGAATCTGACGCCTGAAGAGCGCCGCGCCAAGTTCCCCGAGGAGAGCTACGACGTCCCCATCGGGGAGTTGCTCAAGGGTCCAAAGACGCGTGGTTCGGCACTGTCAATGGAGGCCAAACTGCAGACAACGCCGGCCATAATCTTCGACGACACGCTGATGGAAGCGGCGGTGCGCGATTCAAGCGGCGCTACGGGTTTGATTGACAACGCGCTGCAAACGGATGCCCAGGGGGTTATTCGTGGGCGCCCGAAACAACTCGACCGAGATCTTGCGCGAGGTCTATATACCGAGAGCGACGTCCAGAAATCCTTTGCCAGCACACTGGATCAGATTCGTTCGAGGTTCGGCGACACCGTTAAGTTATGGCGAGCGGACGCGCCGGTTGGCGAAAGAAATCCCGACACGCGCACGGTATTCATGGCAGACGAAGCAACCGCCCGTCAATATGAGAAGGGTGGGCGCGAGGCTAAGCCGTATATTGTCAACACAGACGACATTCTTGGCGTCTACGCTCGCCCGAGTGGATATCGAGAGGTGATTGTTCGTAGTAGTGCGCTGAACGAGCGGCGCCTGCCGCGTGAGAAGGACATGGCGAAAGCTGGCGGCGGTGCCGTCGAAGGGGTCAACATGAGCTTTGCAGGTGCGGCTGACGAGATCGCGAGGAAGCTGGTCAGACAGGGCATGAGCCAGGATCAGGCTCTGATGCTGGCGCTGCGCATGTCTGGTGCGCGGATGAAAGCCGGCGGTGCGGTGATGATGGCCGGCGGCGGCTTGCTCAAGGGCGCGGCGCGTGCGGCAGAGAGGGCGGCTGAGAAGGGCGCCAGAGCCGCTGAAGCCGCTCAGAAGGCTGCGGCCCTGTCCCCCATAGAGCGAAGCGCTCAAGACGTTGTACAGCGGCTGAAGCAGGCTGACAAGGCCATCAGCGTGACGCCTGCGACGGTGCAGCGGATGATTGGTCAGAAAGCCGAGCAGTTCGCCAAGGACAACCCGAGGCTGACGGAGGAGGCCGTCCTTGCTCGTGCGCAGCGAGAGACGGAGCGTCAGTTGCAGTGGGAGCGCCAGACGCGCCCTGAGCTTCAAAAGCGGTATGGGCCGCTGTCGCCAAGTCAGTACGATCAGCCGGCTCCGCGGCGCTTGCGCAACCTGCCGGCGGCGGTTGAACAGCGTGCTTCCAAGGCGCAGGGGTTCCTGTCCAAGCCCACGCCGCCGTGGGAGCCGCCCAAGGCAGAGTTGCAGGCGTTCGACCGCAACCTGATCAAGGACGCACTGGAGGGCTTCCCGGGGATCGACCAGACCCGGTTTCCCCGGTACGAGGCGCCCCGGGCGCAGACAGGCTACATCGACGAGATCTACGACGACCCGCGCAACCGCGAGTTGATCAAGCAGCAGATCAAGCGCGGCCTGCCGTTGGGTGGCGAGACGTTCTATGCCAGCCTGTACCCGGTGAAGGTTGCGGCGATGGAGCGCGGCATCCCTGCGGAGAAGTTCGACAGGTTCGTCTACGAAACGGCGCCGGCAAGCGCCCGCAACTCGATCATGAACGAGATGGCGGTGGGCCAGTTCATGCGCGACATGAAGGCTCGGGGCCTGCCTCTTGACGAGGACACCGTGAAGGAGGAGATGGCGAGGTTCAAGCAGCGGTACGGCACTGGCTTGCCGCTGATGCCCGTCCACCGCGAGGGTGTGCGTACGATGGTTGAGAGCGGGGCGAACATGCGCGACATGCTGAAGGCCGACATCCCGACCAACTACAAGATCCCGACGTACGGCACGCAGAAGGCGGGCGACTTCGGCAAGAGCATGGTGCTGGATGTCCACGAGGCGGCGGGCCAGACGCAGGGCAGCCGGTTCCACCCGTACTTCACCGAGCAGGGCGGATTCGGCCCGACCGAGTACGGGTTGGCCGAGGGCAAGATGTTGGACATCGCCAAGGAGCTTGGCGTCCCTGGAGGCATGGCTCAGGCTGGCCGGTGGTTCGGTGGTGGCGAGTTGACGGGGCTGAAGTCGCCCCGCGGTGATGCACTGGATCTGCTGGAGAAGCAAACGGCGTACACCTTGCAGGGCCAGGGCATCAACCCAACGCCCAAGGCCGTGCGCGACTACATCCTGAAGATGGTTGAGACCGGAGAAGGTGTGCTGATGCCTTACTTCAAGTCAAGCCCGATGCCTGACGTGCGAACGATGAAGGCCGAGGGCGGCGAAGTGAAGGCTCCGCTGAGTGCTATGGCACGCTGACACAAGGACAGACTGATGGCTACCCAATTTCCCATCGACCCGGAGTTCAACCGCTTCGTTGAGGGCGTGCCTGCTGACGCTGACGGCGAGACGGAAGGGGTCGAGGTCGACCTGCAACTGGACGACACCGACATCGAGGAGCTTCCCGACGGGTCGGCGGTGGTGCGCCTGGACACGAACGGGCCGATGGACAACGAGGACTTCTACGAGAACCTCGCCGACAGCGACGTGGTCGATCCGGTCAAGCTCAGCAGCATCGCGCTGAAGTACCTCCAACTGGTTGAGAAGGACCGCTCTGCCCGTCAGCAGCGCGACAAGCAGTACGAGGAGGGCATCCGCCGCACCGGCATGGGCAACGACGCCCCAGGCGGGGCCACCTTTGCTGGCGCGAGCAAGGTCGTTCACCCGGTGATGGCCGAGGCCTGCATCGACTTCGCTGCCCGCGCCATCCGCGAACTGTTCCCGTCGGACGGCCCAACCCGCACGAAGATCCTGGGGGACGTCGACGAGGCCAAGTTGCAGGTGGCCGAGCGCAAGCGCGACTACATGAACTGGCAGTTGACCGAGCAGATCGAGGAGTTTCGCGACGAGCAGGAGCAGTTGTTCACCCAGTTGCCTCTTGGTGGCTCGCAATACCTGAAGCTCTGGTACGACGAGGAGAAAAGGCGCCCCTGCGCTGAGT
>Ga0105105_10001161_pt1 | contig 11333 bp, 6 predicted proteins | sample PPLLaktember2015_4_FD_79108 | JGI IMG/M metagenome (GOLD analysis project Ga0105105, IMG submission 79108) | Freshwater sediment microbial communities from Prairie Pothole Lake near Jamestown, North Dakota, USA - PPLs Lake P8 Core (1) Depth... | ecosystem: Environmental > Aquatic > Freshwater >... | reverse complement strand
TAATCGCGGATTTGGGTTTCGGGCGCTCCTGAAATAATCATTTCATAGACGGCGTCGTCGACGGTGAGCAATTCATAAATGCCGGTCTGGCCGAGATACCCGGTCATGCGGCATTTATTGCATCCGACCCCGTGTTTAAAGTCCACTTTATCCAGGGAATTTTCCAGATTGGCCAGTCGCAGGCTGGCGAAATCGGGTCGATAACTCTCTTTGCAATGAGGGCAGTTCGAACGGACCAGCCTTTGCGCCAGGATGCCTTCCAGAGCCGACGCGGCCAGATATTTTTCAAGTCCCATATCGATCAGACGAGTGATACTGGCGGGGGCGTCATTGGTATGCAAAGTGGAAAAAACCAATTGTCCGGTCAGAGCCGAGCGCAACGCCATCATGGCGGTTTCCGTATCGCGGATTTCACCGATCATGACGATATCCGGATTCTGGCGCAGAATATGCCGGAGAAGCCCGGCAAAGGTCAACCCGGCTTTTTCATTGACTTGCACCTGGTTTATAAAGGGAATGGAATATTCCACCGGATCTTCGACCGTAATGATATTTTTCTCGGCGGAATTGAGTTCCTGCAGCACGGAATACAGAGTGGTGGTTTTGCCGCTCGAGGTCGGTCCGGTAATAAGAATGATGCCTTCCTTTTTCTGAATCAGGGTTCGCCAGCGGTCCAGAATTTCGGGGGTGAACCCCAGATCTTCCAGGCCAAAACGAAGAATTCGTTTATCGAGAATACGGATTACCACTTTTTCCCCATGTATGGTGGGCAGGGTGGAGATCCGCAGGTCGATATCAAAGTCGTCGACCCGGGCCATCATGCGGCCGTCCTGGGGCAATCGTCTTTCGGAAACATCCAATTCGGCCGCGACTTTAATTCGGGAAATAAGTTCGGCCTGCAGCGCCTTGGGGGGAGAGGCTTCTTCTTTCATGACGCCGTTGACGCGGTACCTGATGCGCAGGCTTTTTTCATCCGGCTCGATATGAATATCCGAAGCATGCTCCTTGACGGCCCGGTTAATAATCAGGTCGACTAGGCGCACCACCGGCGCATCGCTATCCCTGGAAGCCACGGGCGAAGGTTCCGGGGTTTTGGCCGCCCCCAGTTCGGGATAACCTCGAATTACCTCGCTCATGGAATCAGCCACGGAATAGTATTCTTCGATGGCGGCCTTGATTTCGGAATTGAGAGAAACGACCCGGCGGACATCGCACTGGGTGATGTATTTTAATTCGTCGAGGGCAATAATATTTAAGGGATCGGACATGGCCACGGTCAGAACATTGCCGATGCGAAAGATGGGGATAAGAGAATAGCGCCGGGCGACTTCCACCGGGACGGTCGAGATTACGCGCGGGTCGATAACGAGAGCATTGAGGGAAATCTTGGGAATATTCAGGCGTTCTGAAATAGTCACCGTCAGTTGTTCTTCGGTGATTAACCTTTTCTGGACCAGGATTTCGCCCAATTTGCCGCCGGTGGTTTTCTGGTGGCTTAAGGCGTCCTCCAATTGAGCGGCTGTAATCAAGCCCTTTTCAATAAGAATATCGCCGATTTTTTTACGTTGCATAATTTCTCTTTTGCTTTACGTCTTATTCTTAATTCGGTATCTTTGAGGGAAGCTTTATTATATGGGACAACCTATTTTCATATTGTTTAACTAATTGTTATTCAAAATGTTGACGATATAAAAAGAAAATTGAATGGTAAAGTAAGGGTATAAATGCGCGCGGCGTTATTGGTCGTTATAAATTTAATTATACTTTTGGGGATAAATTTCCAGGTCTCGGCCGGGCCGATGGGCCAGGTAATTGATTCGGTGGTGATTGATAATCGGGAAATATTTGATCTCGATTCGGTGCGAAGTAATGTCTGGCTTTACCGTCTGGCCAATAAACTCCATCTGAAGACCCATAAAAGCGTCATTGGGCGGGAACTCTTAATGCGCCCAGGCGATACCTTTTCTTCGGTTCTGGCCGAGGAATCGGCCCGCAATCTTCGTAATTTGCCTTTTATCTATCATGCCCGGGTGGATCTGGATTCCAGTTCGGGGTCGAATATTTTAAGGGTGACCACGTCGGATAGGTGGACTTTGGTCGCGGGGCCCTCCCTGACGAGATCTTCGGGTCAAACAACCTACCGCCTCGGAATTGAAGAATTAAATCTTTTGGGATATGGTCAGCAGGTTCGCTTTGACTATTTCATTCGGGAATTCGACCAGGATTTTGGGGAAGTGACGTATTATGATCGACGTATAATGGGGTGGCCCTACAGCCTTAATATCTACCATAACGGCAATCCTGAAATAGGCTGGACCAGCGCCACTTTTTCCCAGCCCTTTTATTCGCTTTCAGACCGCTTCGGCTATTCCGTGACATTTATAAATATCAACCGGGAAGACCGGTACTTTCATAACGGTTCGGCTTTTGCGTGGAATGATTATAAAGGACGGACCGGAGCAATATCAGGCTCCTTTAGAATAGGCGATTATTACAGCAAGGTCTTTGTCAGCCTGACCTGGCAATATACGGATATAGATATTTCCCGGCGCCGTTATATACCCGATATCGCCTATGTCGTATTCCCGGCCGACAGCATTTACCATACTCTTGTCGGCAGTTTTGGGATTCATCAGACCAGGTTTGTCAAATTGAATAGGATAAACAACTTCCGAAAGGTAGAGGACTTCGAATTAACCAGCGGTTTGTCGCTTTCATTGGGGCATAATATAAATGCCGTGAAAGCGACCAGTTTATACCGGACTTTCTCCTTTTCGGGGATTCTGGCCGAATATTTTCACACTCATTTACTTTATGCTTCTTTTTCCCGCAGTTACTGGTACGCCAATGGCCATGATATCCGTACGACTTTTCAGGCCGCCTGCAAGTATTATTATCACGGCTGGGATTTTCTGACGATCGTCGTTCTCGGCGCATATTCTGAAGACAAACGGCGCCTTCCCCAGGAGGCCCTTTTGATTGGTGAGGAGAATGGACTTCGCGGTTACCCCAGGTACTATCTTTCCGGGGAAAGACTTATACGGCTGAATTGGGAAAACCGCGTTTTCACAGGCATCGAAGTCCTTTCTGCGGAAATAGGGGTGGTTCAGTTTGTTGATGCCGCCCAGGCTGTAACAGGGGCGGAGACATTTGCGGACTATAAATGGGCCTGGTCTCTCGGGGCGGGGCTTCGGATAGCGCCGGAGAAGATTTCCAATGCCGATATAATCAGGCTGGATCTGGCCTGGGCCGAAAAACTGGGTCGATGGCAAATATCCCTCGGCATAGGCCAATATTTCTAAATTATTAACTTTCTGCCTCGTATCAAGATAGTCTCTTGACAAAACCGCCGAATGGATTAGATTTTATTAGAATGACGTTCCTGCCGATGTATGTTTAAGGGAAACTTACAGCCTGTTCGAAGGGAGTCCTGTTTGGATAAGTTCCGTGCGTGGTTAGGGCCGTTTTCACTGCTTCTGACGATCCCGGTATTTTTCGCCGTATCTCTTGCCGAAAAGCCGGAAAAGGCTCTAAGTTCCATTTCGAAAATCGAACAAGCGTACCAGGTCGGAGAAATCAGCCGGGCGGACAGGATTTTTTATAACGCCCAGGCAATTTTACGCCCCGAAGAAGTTCCGGCCATGTTTTTGACCCTAACGCCGGTAAAAGAGAAAAGCGGAACGCATTATGTTCTTGAGGCCTGGGAAAACATCGCACTCTTGACCTCCCCGCAGCAGACTTTGCTTCTTCAATATTTGGCTCGTCCGACTCTGGATACGACATACATTTCGCCCGACTCCCGGTTCGCCATTCACTATGATACCGAGGGTGTCACGGCGGTTCCGCTGGAGGATTCGGATTTGGACGGCATTCCCGATTATGTCGAACGGGTCGCCGGCTATGCCGACAGCAGTCGCCGGGCATATTTCAATTTGGGCTATCTGCCGGTACCCCGGGATGCCGATACCCTTTACGACATTTTTCTGGTCAATAATATTGGAGCGTACGGGGTTACCATTCCTGAAAATCCGGCTGATTCTTCGTGGGATGACTATTCCTCGTATATGAAAATGCACAGCACTTTTTTGAATTTTCCCCCCAATGATGATCCCGAGGGGGATGTAGTCGGCGCCCAGAAAGTGACTTCGGCGCACGAATATTTCCACGCCACGCAACTGGCTTATAATGTCTATCAGGACCGCTGGTGGATGGAGTGTACAGCGGTGTTTTTCGAGGAGATTCTGTTTCCTGAAGTAAATGATAATTATCAATATTTGGATGAATTTTACGATTTCCCAGAGACGCGGCTCGACGGCGATTCCTGGCATATGTATTCCTCGTTCATCTGGGCCGATTTCCTGACGTCCATCTATGGCATGGATTTGATCCGCGACATATTCGAGTATGGCTTATATTTCGACGCGCTGGCATCGACGGATTCGGCGCTGGCCCAACACGGTAAAAATATCGCCTCGATCTTTTCTGATTTTACGTTATGGAATTTTTATACTGACCAGCGGGCTATTCCGGGGCAGTATTTTATGGCTGCCGCCGATTACCCTCTGATACGGGATACCATTCTGGAAGAACTTCCTTATTCAGTTTATACCGCGACAGCACCGCCGGACGGGTTGGCGGCCAACTACCTTATAAGTTATCCTCGTCCCGGTGACGACGGTTATGTGAGGTTTTTCTTCGTCGGCACACCCAGTGTCAAATGGGATTTCACGTATATCGCCTATAAGGCGGGGGAGGCGGCACAAATTGTCCAGCCGCAGATGGGATATCAAAGCGCGCGGACGGAATTCGGCTGGTATGATATCGCACTTCTCGACTCCATTGTCATGATTCCCTGCGTGGTATCGCGCTGGATGGATAATAACACTTATACCATTTCCACTGACCTGGTTATCTGGGGCGATCTGGATCGTTCGGGGTCGGTGAATATACTGGACATCGTTTTCCTGATAGACTACAAATTCAAAAACGGCCCGCCGCCTCCTTACGAGGAGAATCTGGCGGATTTTACCTGCGGGCAATCCGTAAATATCCTGGATATAATTTATCTTATTAATTACAAATTCAAGGGCGGCCTGCCGCCCGGACCCTGCCGTCCCTAGCATTTAAGGTCTACTCCGATCTTATACTGAAAATTTTTGCCTTTTCTTTCGCGCGTCGGGGAACTCAGGACTGCATACAAATATTCGACCGATATGTCCGATTTCCGATTTGCCTGTTTGTCAATATGTTTTTTTCTTGACTTGCATAATTCAAAAAGGTATAAATGGCGAGTAAAGGAAGTCGGCCTTCAGAAAATTAAACAGCGGATTGTGGTCTAACAAGGAAGTTATCCGCATGGAGGAGGGGGGACCATGACCTCCGTTTTGAAACACAAAATCCTGGTCTGTGTTGAATGCGGCGAGGAATTTGTCTTTACCGTTCAGGCCCAGGAATACTTCGCCGAAAGAGGGTACACGGAGGACCCCAAGCGGTGCAAGCATTGTTATGTCAGACATAAACGGGACAAGCGTAACGGTCACTCGTTCGATTGCCCGGATGGCCCGCCGGATGATAAATTATACGGCGTGGAAGATGTCTAATCAAAAACCCCCGAAATAATCGGGGGTTTTTGTTATGCCGCCGGGAGGGGGGGGGAGGACAACCTCCCGGACGGAATTGCGGGGGGAGAGAATTATTTCAGCATCAGCATTTTCTTGCTTTCCGAGCCACTGTCGGTGAGTAATTCATAAAAATAGACCCCGGAGGGAAGTGCCTTGCCCCGGCTGTCGAGGCCTTCCCAGGTAACCATATTCTCGCCGGCCGGGTATATTCCGTCGGCGATGATGGCGATCTTTTGCCCCAGTGTGTTAAAAACCGACAGGGAGATATCCGTGGCCTCTGATAAATTGAATGATATGGTGGTCACGGGATTAAAGGGATTGGGGTAATTTTGACCCAGGGCAAACTGAATCGGCAGATTTTCGTCATCTTCCGGGATATCGCTAACCAGCGATACCTGGAAATCGGCGGTCATGGTCAGGCCGGCCGTTGATATACTACTGACCGCAATGTAAGTGTTGTCGCCGTTATAAGCGTTGGTATTGGGCGAAGTAAGCGGCGAAAATGAATTATGCCCACCTGTCCCGGGGAAGGGATCGGCGCCGTCGCCTTGCGAGGTCTTCTGTTCCAGCGAAAAGTTGTTATCGGCCTGTTCCAGGGCCACCAGATAATGCCCGCTTGAGGTATGCCCGGGGTACCATTCGTCCTCATTGTCGGAGCGGGAATCATCGATATGCCAGATTAAAAGTCCTTGTCCCGGCAGGTAGGCATCGTAGCCGGTCTTGTAGCGATTCTCGACCAGATAATATTCGGAACTGGCCCCGCCGCTGGACCAGAGGCGGTATATCGGCCCGCCATTGATGACGGCCTCGATATTGACATCCGATTGGTTACTGCTGACGTTAGTATAACTGTTGAATCCGACTTGCAGCCGGCACCAGGCATCGAGAGCCGCCGGGCATTCGCCCATATATGTCGGCCCCAGCCAGCTTCCGGAAGACATCAACGACCAGGTCCCGATCCCGTATGAACTGCCGTCGGTATCGTACAAATCCGGCAGGCCGAAAATGTGACCCATTTCATGGCAATAAACGCCGCAGGTTATGTCCCCGGCGGCGGCCCAGAGTTCGGGGACGACGGCATATTCGTAAACGGTTTTGCCGTCCTTGACGCGGGGAGAAATGCCCCATTTATGGGACCAGATATCATTGGGGTCACCGGAATATTCACCGCCGGTGCCGGCGTGAACCAGGATAAGGCAATCGACGTAGCCATCGCCGTCGCCGTCATAATTGGCGAAATTAACGGAACCGTCGATTAGGTCCACGATATCTTCGCATAATTTCTGCGTATTATGGGGATACAATCCGGTTCCACCTTCACCGTCGGCATAGTAGGCGTAGGTTTGCGGGGCGGTGACCCAATCCAGGGACGAAGGCAGATTGACCGGCACGATATCGATACCATCGAAACTGATGGTCTGATAGTAATGGCGAACATTGCCCTGCGAGGATCCGAAGATAAAGGTGTCAAAAGACGCCGCCGAAGCGGTATTGGCGTTATCCGAAAATTCAATAAGGATCGCCAGGGTTTTAATATCACCGGAGACACCTGCCTTACGGGTCGAAAAGACCGTCGAGGGCGAGTTCAGGCCGACTTCGGCCAGTTCCGCCGGGCTTTTCATCATAAAGGCGGGAAGAGACCGTTTGCCGGCGTTTTGCTCCTCCAGAAGCCGGGGATGAGGCGGCATGGCCATCAGGGAATTACCGGCCATTAATAGTACGATCATGATGGCCAGTCCGGTCCGGAGGTTATTTCTGGCATGGAAAATGACTTTTCGCATTGGGAGCCTCCCCGGTTAGAATTTAAATCCAGTTGAGACGGCCAGATGCAGGCCCTTGCTCGACTCGGAACTGATCGTCCCGTGATTGGTAACGGCGCCGTCAAGATAGAAAAAGCCGAAATTCAAGCCGGAACCGAAGGACACGGTTGAGGCACGTCCGCCGCCCATGCCATAGCCAAAACGCAAGGGCATAAAGCCGATCAGGCGCCATTCCATTCCGGTCATCAGGCGCGGTTTGGTGGAAACGCCGGCACCCAATTTCAGGCCTTGTTCCCAATCGATGGCCCAGCGTAATTTACCGGAGGCATCGGCAATCCCCAGGCGCATAACGGCGGGAAGTTCGGTCTTGAAGTTTTCGATAGCGTAGGTGGAATCCTCGGACACAACCACGGAATCGTCTTCCATGTTGTCGATAGTGATGGTATCCATTTCATATCGAAAGAGATGTTCTTCCGTCTCGTGATTCCAGGTGATGCTGTTAAAGAGATTGGTGAAGCTGATACCGGCCGTATAGGTTTGGGATAATTTCAGGGCCGCGCCGAGGTCGACAGCGTAGCCGCTGCCGCCCAGGGCTGTCCGCGCCAGTACCGCGCCGCTGCCGGCAAAACCGGTAATCTGGGTGGAGGCCTCACCGTCCAGTTCCAAAACCTGGGTAATCCCTATGCCCCGGACATATTTACCGGTAACGCCCAGGGCCAATTGCTTATTTCCGGACCTGTAAATGGTTTTGCCGATCGTCAGTCCGGCGGTGGCATAAGAAATGGCATCGCCGTAAGTACCATCCAGCCGGACCGTATCGCCGATGGCGTTGCCGTTCAGTAACAGGTCGAAGACATCTTTGCCCAAATCCAGGTCGGAGGCGGCATAACCCTGGGTGGAGATTACAATCGATCCCAGGGAGAGCGAAATGGCGCTGGCCTGGACGCGGGCGTTTAATTTGAGCCCTTCATCAGGGATTTTTTCCAGAATATCAGCTTTGTCCTCGGTGGTCAGGATAGCCCCGGTGTATTCATTATAATCACCGATGGAGAAGCTGTTATTGGAGACTTCGGCGCCGACGCCGAGCAGTTCCAAGCCGCTTTCACGGTAGCCGTCCAGAACCACGTTGGCCGGGTTATACAAAGGTGCGGTAACACCCTTGGCCAACCCCATGTAGGCCTCGCCCATGCCGACCGCCCTGGCGGAGGATAAGCCTCCGGAAACGGCTGCGATGGCGGGCAACAACAGGGCTATTGTACATATCAATATTTTCGTTTTCATATTCCTCTCCCGTTTAGGCATATTAGTACCGCCGTTATCACTTAAAATTCACCGTCGAAAATGTATTCCACTTCAATAGTGCCGACGACATTGTAGAAATCTTCGGGGGTGATGCTGACGGCCTGGCCGCCGGTCCCGTTCAGCATGACGGACTGCCCGATATAGAGGGTATCATTTTCCAGAATCTTAATCTCCAGGCTGTCGAGGACTATCAGGTTTTCCGAAATCGTGGCGGCGGTAACGATGCCGCCGGCGTCGACTGTTCCGGCCGCAACCGTAATGGGGCCGACCACCAGTTGGGCCTGGGCGCTATTGAGGCGCGTGGAATCGCCGTCGAGGTACATCTCCACGGTTATGCCCAGGGGGAGATGATTGGTGACGATAGTATTAAATCCGGCTTCGACGACATGGTCGGTGATCAGGTCGATATCTTCCTGATCAATTTCTTCTTCTTCGATATCAGCCTCGATCATGGTCGAATCGGGGATAATCACGCGCAAAGGCGAATTGATGTAAATATTGGAAAAGACAAAGTCGGCGGCCGTCACTGTCCCCACGGTGACGCCATCGCCAAAAGTGGCGGTGCCGTTGATCGTGATATTGGACGGCATGGGAAAGAGAAAGTCCGACAGGTCGGGTTCCTGGATGACGGTCCGGACGGGGCTGTCGGGGTCGCCGGCGGCGATGAGGCCGGTGATATTTAACGATTTGCCGTTATCACCGGTAATGGTCAGGTCGAGGTCACCGGGGAAGCCGATACCGTTATCGATATTGAGGTCCAGGACGGCTTCGACCAATTGCAGGGAATCGAATCCTTTGGGGACCTCGATCTCCAACGCGATGTCGTCAAAGGCGGCGTCGGTCGGCTGAATTACGCCCATCATTGAGGAAAAATTGAGGCCCGAGATATCGGCCGTAATAAGCAGGCTATCGTACTGACTGACGGCCACCAGGTTGGGACTGCTGGCGTCGATAGCGGCCTGGACATCGATGGCGACATTTTGAGGATAGGACTGGTCACCAGGTTCAAAAATATAACCGGCCAGGTCGATGTCGGCGGTAACCGTGCTGTTGGGGCCGACCGACCGGATAATTTCGAGGGGATTTCCGGCCACGTTGAAATCATTAAGGGTGATAGTAAATTCGGTCTGGAGGGCGGTTTCATTGCGGATACTCAAAGACAACTGCCCGTTTTCCAATACAGCCTGATGTATGGTGTTGGAATCATCGAGTGCCACCGCTTCCTGGAAATCGCGCGTAATGGCGGGAACTTCGGTAACAGCCGAGGTCACGACCAGAGAATCGGAAGAAACCGCCGTTTCCAGGGATTTATCATCGACGCTGAAGGTGGGCGGTGCTCCCGGGGTGTGGCAATGGATGATCATCCGCAAGTCGTCGCTGATGGTTTGGCCCGATAAATCGATAAACACCGTTTCCGATTCGCCGGCGGGAAGGCCGGGGTCGGGGAGGGTATCATAGGCGACGGTGTCGGCGAAGGTGATATCGTACAGTTTGAATATGACGGTATCCAGATCCAGGCCGAAATCATTGGTAAAGGCAAAGTCAAAGCCGCCCGAGGCAATCGTGGCGGTGCTGAAAGAGCCGATGGGGTCGATATCGCGAACCATATCAAACGAGGTATCCGGGGCGCTGAAATCAAGGCGCAAAGTGATAACATCGCCGAGACTGATCGAGACCGGATTGGGATTGTCGGGGAAAATGGTGACTTCCCCCAGGGCGCTGCCGCCGCTGTGGGAGATATCCGGGGTGGACAAGTTATCGGTCACTTCGATGGTGTCGATATCTTCGCTGTAGCGGAAGACGACCTGGTCTTCGGCGCCGGTGCTATCATAGTAAATATTGGGTTGATCGATGCGGTCGATAATTTCCGGCATCAAATAGGTGCGATTGACCATGGGGACAACCAACTGGGTCGTCCAGGTGGGTGATTCCGGTTTTTTCAGTGTGCATTGTACCGCGGTCAGAAAAATCAGGACCACGACTAATCCCAGGCAGCATTTCAAACCCAGATTCAAGAGGGTCTTATCCCGAAAGGTGGCACGCTTTTTCCGATAGACGGGAATACTCGGTGCCGGCTGCCCCGGCTGCGGGTTTAAGGGATTGGTGTAATCTTCCAACATATTCTCCCCCGATTCAAAAAGGTTTCTATTTTTCCGGAAACCTTAAGGTGCAAGGATTATGCCGAGATGTCTCGGCGCGGCCAAGTGCTTGCAGGGCTTGTGCATTGAAGGGCAATTGGCCCCCCGGTATGGGAAATCTCCTTATGGGGAAAATCCCATACCTGTTGGTTTATTACCGGTTGACAAATATCCGGGAGTGGCTTAAAATAGATTTATGGGAATGGCCAAGCAGGATCGACTCCTGTATATCCTGAATTTATTAAGAAGTCGCCGCAACCTCAACGCCTCACGATTGGCCGAGGAATGCGGCGTTGCGGAGAGGACTATTTACCGGGATATAATATCGATCTCGGAGGCGAATATTCCCATTTATTATGATAAGGGGTACAAGTACGCCAGCGACAATTTCCTGCCGCCATTGAATTTTAACCTGGAAGAATACCTGACTTTGAACCTGGCCCTGGAATCTTCGCCTTTATATCAAAGCGGCATCCATAAACGTCTCATCAAAGGCTTGAAACTCAAAATTG
>Ga0105105_10001158_pt1 | contig 11336 bp, 14 predicted proteins | sample PPLLaktember2015_4_FD_79108 | JGI IMG/M metagenome (GOLD analysis project Ga0105105, IMG submission 79108) | Freshwater sediment microbial communities from Prairie Pothole Lake near Jamestown, North Dakota, USA - PPLs Lake P8 Core (1) Depth... | ecosystem: Environmental > Aquatic > Freshwater >... | reverse complement strand
GGAGCCCATTGACTCTCGTGGACAGAACGTGCTAGACCTGAGCGCTCTCCGGACACGGATCCGAAGAGGACGGGAGTGGACATGAGCCGAATGCTGCGTGTCAACATGACGGATCGCACGGCAAAGTTCGAGCCGATGCCGTCTGCGTACGCTCACCGAGCCGGCCGGTGGCTGACCTCGAGCCTCGTGCACGACGAGGTTCCGCCGACCTGTCATCCCCTCGGGCCGGACAACAGGATCGTCTTCTCGCCCGGCGTGGCAACCGGCACCGCGGCGCCTACGTCCTCGCGGATCTCGGTCGGCGGCAAGAGCCCGCTGACCGGCGGAATCAAGGAGGCGAACGCCGGAACCGGTTGGGGGCGGAGACTGGCGCGGCTCGGGATCCGCGCGCTGGTCGTCGAGGGACAGCCGAAGGATGGCACGTCCTGGGTCCTCAAGATCGACAGCCGGGGGGTGGGGTTCGAGCCGGCTGGCGCGTGGGCGGGGAAGCGCCTCTCTGAGGCCGTCGGGGCCATCGCCGCCCAACACGGCGGGCGCGAGAAGGTCGACGTCTGCGCGATCGGCATCGCCGGGGAACTCCGTATGGGCGCCGCCGGAATCTGCTTCACCGACCGAGAGGGCCGCGCGACACGTTACGCAGGGCGTGGGGGGCTCGGCGCGGTCATGGGATCCAAGGGCTTGAAGGCCATCGTCGTCGACGACTCAGGAGGAACCGACATCCCGATCGCCGACAAGGCAAAGTTCGACCAAGGCCGCAAGAAGCTCGCCGCCGCGCTCGGCGAGCACGCGATCACGAAGCCGAAGGGAGCGCTCAACGCGTACGGTACCGCCGTTCTCGTCAACATTCTGAACGAGGCGGGCGGCCTCCCCACGCGCAACTTCCGCGAGGGGCGATTCGAAGGGGCATCGAGAATCGCCGGCGAGGCGATCTTCGCCGGAAACAAGGAGCGCGTCGGACGCGAGGTGTACAACCATCCTTGTTCCCCGGGTTGCGTCATCGCGTGCTCCAACACGTGGCACCGCAAGGACGGGACCGAGCACACGTCGTGCATCGAGTATGAGTCGGACTGGGCGTTCGGGGCCGACTGCGGCATCAGCGATCTCGATCAGATTGCCGAGCTCAACCTGTTGTGCAATGAGTACGGACTCGACACGATCGAGATCGGTGGCACGCTCGCCGTTGCCGCCGATGGCGGACTGTGGGAGTTCGGGGATGGGAAACGCGCCATCGAGTTGGTTCACGAGATCGGCAAGGGATCTCCGCTCGGCCGCATCCTGGGGAACGGCGCCGTCGTCACCGGACGCGCGTTCGGCGTCGCACGCGTGCCGCACGTTAAGGGCCAGAGCATGCCGGCCTACGACCCACGGGCGATCAAGGGAATCGGTATGACGTACGCCGTGTCCACGATGGGCGCCGACCACACGTCGGGGTACACGATCGCGCCGGAGATTCTCGGCGTGTCAGGCAAGCTGGACCCGCTCAACCCCCAGAAGACGGACTTGGCGCGCAATTTCCAGTATGCAACGGCGTTCATCGACTCGACCGGCCACTGCCTGTTCATCGCCTTCGCCATTCTCGACATTGCCTCCGGATTCGAGGGTCTGGTCGAGGAGTGCGCGGGCATACTCGGCACGGCATGGACGATGGACGATGTCGGGCGAATCGGCAAGGCCGTGCTCGATCTCGAGCTGGAGTTCAACCGCAAGGCGGGGTTCACGACAGCCGATGACCGCCTACCCGACTTCATGTCGCGCGAGCCGCTGCCACCGCACAACAGCGTGTGGGACGTACCGGACTGCGAGATTGACAAGGTGTTCTCCTAGGAGCAGCGGGCCGGCCTCGAGGGGCCGGCCCGCCTCATTTCCATGCTTCGCGTCTACCTCTACGGCAAACTGCGGCGCTTCGCCGCGGACCCAGACCCGCGCTCGGAGTCCGTCGCCCTTGTTCCCCACCAGATCGGCGACACCGTCGGCTCGATCGTCGCCCGCATGGGAGTCCCTCTGCCCGAGCTTGGCTCCAACGTGTTCGTCGACGGGCGCTATGCGGACCTCTCAAGTCCCGTTGCGGACGGCGCGCGTCTTGGCCTCTTTCCCGACGACATGCAGCTTCTCTACAAGTGGTACTTCCGCCCCAAAGGACCCGAGGCGGGCGACGGGAGCTCCCTGATGCACGTTGAGGTTCGCCGGTACGCGACCTTGGCCTGCCCCCAGAGTGGAACCCTGCCCGGAGAGCCGGAGGACGTTACCCTCGAAGATGGAGCAACGGTCGCCCGCCTCTTGGTCCAACTCAATCTCCCGCAGGAGGCCGTACATCTCGTGATCGTCGACGGCCGAGTGCGCCACGATCGCGGCGAGCGCCTCTCCTCCGGGGCACGCGTCGCCCTATTCCCGCCCGTTGGCGGCGGATAGGCGTGCGCGGCAGGGCGGCCGACGGGCATCGCAATGAACCGATCGGGCGTCATCGAGCACACATCTCTGAACGTTTTGGTGCGACGGAGGCCGCGACAGTGAGGAACGCCCTATGAAGACGGACGAAGCCCTCGTCTGGTCGATTGGACAGGCCGATCGAGCGGCCTTCCGAGAGCTCTATGACCGTCACGCCGATCGGGTGTACCGCTTTGCCCTGTCGTTGGTGCGAAACGGGCACCTGGCCGAGGAGGTGCTCCAAGAGACGATGCTCGCCGTGTGGAAACAAGCTGACAAGTTCAGGGGATCGTCGAAGGCAACGACGTGGATCCTCGGCATCGCGCGCAATCAGGCGCACGGACTCCTGCGCCGGGAGAAGAAGGGGGAGAGACTCCCTGAGGACCCGACTTTCGAGCCCGACCCGGCGGAGACGGCCGAGATCGATGTCCGCGTGAAGCAGGCGCTCGAGAAGCTGTCCGACGAGCACCAAGAGGCTCTGCACTTGGTCTTCTACGAGGAGATGAGCCTCGCGGATGCGGCGGCCGTGCTCGGCGTGCCTGAGGGCACGGTGAAGTCGCGCCTGTTCTATGCGCGCAAGGCGCTTGCAAAGGAGCTCCTATGACCGAGTGCGAGAAGACGCTCGAGATGCTCCCGTGGTACGTGACAGGCAAGCTGGGCGCCGCCGACGCCGCCGCGGTCGCGGCCCACATCCAGACGTGCGAGACCTGCCGCCGGGAGTTGGCGGAGGTGGTGTGGGTCAGGAATAGCGTAAGCGTTGTGACGCGAGACCTGCCGAGTGTCCGTCAGCACGTTTGGAGGAGAGTGCTGTCTCGCGTCGGATGGCACGACGTGGCGAGGGTCGACATCGGCTCGATGCTTGTTGGGTTTCGCCTTGGCGTGAACGCGCGGCGGCCCGGCTCGCCTGTGCGCGCCAGCCTGAATGTGATGGGACGCAACGTGCGCATCGTGGGATCCGACCGGAGGGACAAGTGCGAGACAACGAAGCCGGACGAGTGATGGCGATCCGTGGCATGGCCATTCTTCGCGCGGCCGGCGTCTCGGAATCCATGCTGCGGGACCTCGAAGCGCGCCGCAAGCCGATGACGATCGCCCGCGCGATGGCCCTCGCCGCCGCGATGGAACGCTTGGCCGCGAAAGGATTGGCTCCCAACGAGCTGGAAACGCTCTTTCCCGCTCTTGCGGAAGCAGATCTGTCACTTCCACAGGCGCACGCCGACGCGGTGGCCGCGCTCATCGTGGAGCTCTCGACCCTGGGCTTGAGACGTCAGGATGCCGTCCGGCTGGCACGCGGCGCGGCCCAAGCGAAATCCGTCGAGATCGAGGGAGTCTCGTCGGCCATCTTGGCCTCAATCCCCGCGGGATGTGAGGCGCAGACTGCGCCCGCGGAGGCCGCGCGTCGCGCCGACGCGGCGATGCCCCGTGCGCGCGCCACGAAAGGAGAACGCAACATGACTGACCCAGACAAGCGCAACGGCGCGGAGGCCGCCCGAGTCGAGAAGGAGCGGGAGCGCCTAGAGCGCGAACGCGAGCGCATCGAACGAGAACGAGAGCGGGCGGAGCACGAGCGCGCGAAGCTTGAGCGCATGCAGGAAGAGCTCGAGGCGCGCCTCGAGCGACAGGAGGAGCGTCTGCAGGAACTCGAGGACGAATTGGAGGAGCGGATGGAGGCGCTCGACGATGCGGCGGGTGAGCTCGATGACCTCGAGGATATCGAGGTCGAAGGCATCGAGGGGGTTCGCGAGATGCTCGACGTCGTGACCGACCGAATGCCGCACATCTTGCGCGGGATTCAGGAGTCGATGTACTCGCCAGAGCGAGTCCAGGCGGAGGCCGAAGCGTTCGCCAGCTTCTACAAGACCCTGGTGACGGCCGGGATGCCCGATCATGAGGCCGCGGAGTTGACGCGGCACCATTTCGAGAACATGCGCTCCCAGATGACAGCCCAGATGGCGCACCGGAGACCCACCCGCAAGGGGCGACATGCTCCGGGGGCCGACTTTGACCCGCTCGGACCGAGTTTCGACCCCTTGGGTCCGAACTTCGATCCTTTCGGCTGCACGCCGCCGGAGCCGCCGCGGCCTATTCCCCCAGTCGAACCCGCGCCCGGCCCCGATCGGTAGGCGCAGGGCGCCAAGGCGAGGGGCTGCGAGGAGCTCCTCGCCTAGCCGTCTAGCTCTGTGAACACCTCGAAACCGCTCGCCGCATTGATCGCTCGCCGAATCGCGTGCGAGAGCTCTTTCGGCAGTGCGGCGGCTTCCGAGGCCGTAACGGGTGGCAAGACCATCGCAGCAGCCACCATCTGAGCCTCGATCCATGACCAAGCTTCAGCGCGAACTTGATACGACGCCCACTCTGACTGCGAGAGCGAACGCACGACGACTGCGCCGTCCCTCAACGGAACAACAAACATCTCGACGTCGGGCGTCTCAACCTCGGAAGAGCCGAGGCGCGAGATGACGGGGAGGAGAGGCGTTGCCTCGCGCCCGATCAGGCCGAGCCCGGCGATTCCGGCTACCACACACAACAGGATGATCCACTTCATAATCTCCCTCCTGCAGACAGCATAGGGCGAAACGCGCTCCGCGGGCGCCCGGCGCCTCCCCGTCGGCTATCCTCTCTCCCATGGCAGACACCCTCTTCGATCGCATCCGAGCGAGGTGCAGGGACGTCGCGGTCGAAGCGAGTTCAGTGCGCGTCGCGTGCGAGAAGATCCCCGCCTACGCCCGCGAGATCGGCGACCTGATCATCGAGCCGCCCGCGTACGACGAGTCGATCCACTTCCGTGGCACCGAAGACGAAACCGTGGCGTACCTTGTCACGCTCGACAGCGTGAACTTCGGGTCGGGGTACTTCCCGCACCTCGCCAAACGTCCCGGCCTCTCGGGGTACGGGACCATCGCCGCCTCGCTCACGGAGAGATTCCGTACCGAAGGCCCGATCCCGGCTGCACGCCTGGCCGGCGCAACGCCTGACGACTGCGCGCGCATCTTCGGCCAGGATCTCGCCGTTCCACCCCTTGCTGAGCTCATGGCGCTCTTCGCGCAAGCGTGGAACGATCTCGGGCGCGATCTTCTCAACCATTGCCGCGGATCGTTCACCGGCCTCATCGATGCGGCCGACGGCCTGGCCGCTCAGCTGATCGACGAACTCTGCCGCCAGCCCCTGTTTCGCGACGTGAACGCGTATCGCGGCCACGACGTGCCCTTCTACAAGCGCGCCCAGATTCTCGCATCGGATCTCGCGCTCGCGCTCGGCGAGCAGGGCCGAGGCAAGTTCGGCGACCTCGGCTCACTGACGATCTTCGCCGACAACGTGGTCCCCCACGTACTCCGGGCCGACGGCATCCTTGTGTATGAGCCCCGATTGGCTCGCTCCATTGAGCGCGGCGACCTTGTGCCTGCGGGATCCGATGAGGAGACGGAGATCCGCGCCTGCGCACTCCATGCCGTGGAGCTCCTGGCAGCGAGCCTTCGTTCGAGCGGCTGCGAGGTCGCACCGCGGATCCTCGACATCGCCCTCTGGGAACGTGGTCGCGGCGTCGCCTACAAGGCCACCCCACGCCATCGCACCCGGACGCCCTTCTACTAGTCGCCACCGGCCAGGGCAAGGCCGCGCAACCGCTCCACGATGGACGGGCCAACCCCCTTCACGGCCGTGAGCGCATCGAGCGTCGCGAACGATCCATGGACCTGGCGGTAGGCGATGATCCGCTCCGCAAGGACGGGTCCAATGCCCGGAAGCTGCGTCAACTCGACGGCGCTCGCGACGTTGATATCGATCTTCTTGGCCTCCACGAACGTGGGAACCATCACGCGGACGCCTTCCACCGCAATGGGGCGGCCCCACTCGCCCGTCGCCCGCTGCGGACGCGGCCACAGGAGAACGGCGCCACCGACAAGCAGTCCGACGGCAATCAAGAGGACAAGTCCCCGCTCCTGCTCTCGAGTCACAGCGCTCCCTCTGCACGTACTCCACGTATCTTGCATGCAGTGTACACCCAAGAGCGGAAGGATAACGCTACGATGCGAGGTCTGGCTCATCCTCCCAGGGTCGCAGCTCGGTGAGGAGCCCGTACTCGGTCATGTCTAGGTGAATCGGCGTGATGGACACAAACCCCTCGGCAATCGCATCAAGATCCGTGCCGCCTTCGCCTGCCGTGCCCCCCGTCAGTGGGTCGCCGGTAATCCAGTAATACTCGCGACCGTGTGGATCCTTACCGGTCACAAGGTAGTTCGAATAGGCCTCCCCGCCGAGCCGCGTGAGACGTGCCCGCAGCGTGCGGCCGGCCGGAACGTGGGGGACGTTGACGTTCAGGAGGATCCCGGAAGGCAGCGGAGGACGGGCGAAGAGGAACCGCACGAGGCGGCGGACGAAGTCGGCGGCGCGGCTGTAGTCGAGATCGTCGCTCGGCGCCTGGAGGGTGTCGTAGGAGACGGCGATGGCCGGGATGCCCGATCTCGCTCCTTCCATGGCTGCAGCAACGGTCCCCGAATAGGAGACGTCACGCCCGAGGTTCAAGCCTGCATTGATCCCCGAAACGATGAGGTCAGGGCGCGCGTCGAGCAGGCCGAGCAAGGCCAGCGAGACGCAGTCGGACGGCGTGCCGCTCGTTGCGCGCCCGACGCTCCCGTCAAGCATCGGCACGGGATCCACGCGCAACGGCTTGTGGAATGTGCGCGTGCGACTGGCGGCCGACCAATTCCGGTCGGGCGCGAAGATCTCCGTGCGCCCAAGCTCTCGCAGGGCCGTCCTGAGGGCGAGGAGTCCAGGAGACGTGATTCCGTCGTCGTTTGTGAGCAGGATAACGTGCTCTGCTGTGCGGGTCTGAGGCTTCATGCTCCATCTCCCTTCGTCGTCGTGTCGCCCTCGCTCGGACGGTAGAACCAGAGCTGGTTGTCGCCGTAGCGCCTGCGGTCGACCAGCACCAGCAACCCGTACACCTCGGCGATCGTCTCCGTGGAATGGATTTCCGCCACAACGACGGGATCGTCGCTGAGCAGGGAGCTCGCGCCGAGCGCCTCGAGGGCGCGCGCGACAAGGCCTTTGTAGTAGGGCGGGCCTACGAACGCGAGGTCGTAGCGCCGCCCGAGTCGCGCGAGGGAGTCGATCGCGTGCAGCGCGTCGGACTGCACGACGTCTCCGCGTGCGAGGAAGTCAAGCAGATCGAGGTTCCGACGCACGATGCCGCACGCATCCGCTGACTGATCGACAAACGTGCAGGACCGCGCGCCGCGCGAAAGAGCCTCGAGCCCTACGCTTCCGGTACCACAGAACAGGTCAAGGAACGCGGCATCGTGTACGAAGTCGGACAGGATGTTGAACAGCGCCGAACGGACGAAGTCGCGCATCGGACGAATGGCCGCATCGTCCCACTCCACCAGCTTCCGGCCGCGTCGTTCCCCGGCGATGATCCGCATGCGCTCTCCTTGCAGGTTCGGAACTGCCTCGGCTAAGATCGACGGCCCCGCTGTAGCATGGGAAGAGAATAAGAGAGGGGGCGGGGCCGATCAACTGATGCCAGACCGAAGACCGTTCTCGCACATCTTGTTTGATCTCGACCACACGCTCGCCTACTACCCGTTGCCGACCGCGGGCGTCATCGCAGAGACGTTCCTGCGCCTCGACATCCCTCTCACGTCCCTCGGCGCCCCGGACGAGGTGGCGACGCTCTACGACAACCTCTGGGTAGAGCTCGAACGCGGAATACGCACAGCGGACGAGCTGCGCCTCGCAGTGTGGAGGCGTCTCCTCGCATCGCGGGGCCTCCTTGCCAACGGAGTCGCTGAGCGCATCGCCGCCGAATACGGAGCCACCCGTCGTGCTCACGACGTCCGCCTGTTCGATGGCGTCCGCGAACTGCTGGCCGAGCTGCGCAGAGCCGGGTACGGCCTCGGTCTTCTCACCAACGGTCTCTCCGACGCCCAATGGGACAAGATCCACTCGACCAGGATCGAGCCCTTCTTCGACGCCATTCTTGTGGCGGGCGACGCCGGTCTCTACAAGCCTGACCCCCTGGCCTTCGCGGCCCTGCTCGAGCGCCTCGGCGCATCGCGCGACCGCGCGCTGTTCGTTGGGGACTCGTACGAGATGGACATCCTCGGCGCCGAAGCCGCGGGGATCGCCTGCGCGTGGATCCGTCCCGCCGGTACGCCGATTCCCGGACCGGTCGTGCCCGACTACCAATTCGCAAACGTCCTCGACGTGCGCGAGGTGGCGCTGTGAGGCTGCACTCGGCGCTCGGGCTCTTGGTTCTCCTTCTCGCCGCTGCAGGCTCGACCGCGGCCGCCGAGACCCTTGTGCTGCCGCGCACGATGCCGTCGTTCAACCAGACGTACACGGTGGGCCTCAACGCGTGGGGGGACGCCGCGCTCGGGACGGGGGGCTGTCCTGACCTGATCCGCACAACGGGTTGCCTGATCACGGCCTTCTCGGCTGTCCTCGCCTACTACGACATCGATCTCGCGATCCCTTCCACGTACTCGTCAACGGGAGGCGCCCAGGAGGGGATGAACCCGCGCATCCTCAACGACTGGCTGCGTGCCCGACGCGGCTACGGCCGATGTGCCAGCGATCCGGTCGGTTCGTGCTGTCTCGAGTGGAGCGACCTTCCTCGCGGGGTCTCGCTCGCCTTTCACTCGAACCGCAGCAACGTGGGACTGAACGCCGTTGCGGCGCTCATCATCGACCACGCGCTTCGTCAAGGGAGCCCGGTTGTGGCCGGCGTACACTGGAGCTCCTCCTGTCACAGCGGATCCTCACAGACCGAGGACTGCCATTGGATCGTTCTCACGGGGAAAGTCGCCGCCACCTACACGATCATGGACCCGTACAACCCGGATCACACGAGCCCATTGGGCCTGCGAACGACACTCGACGCGGGGTCGCTCGGCGCGTACATCATCGATCGCTTCGTCATCGTCACCCGCACTGCGGGAGATCCGACTTCGCAGAATGCTCTCGTCGCGCCTCCGGCTCCTCCAACCCCAACGACCATCGCTGCGCCGCCGGCGGCTCCTCAGCCGAGCCCTCTCGCGACCTTCGTCGTAATGCTTGTCGCGCTGTCGATTGTTGCGGCCGCCGTCTTCCTCGGGTCCGGAACCGAACTCTAGGCAAGCCCGGCCAGGGCGAGCGAGAAGGCCAAGGCGGAGGCGGCCCCGCAGTACACGGCAAACGGCCACAACCGTCCGCGGGCGACAATCGCGAGAAGGAAACGCAGAGCCGCAAGGCCGACACCGAACGCCACGACGGCTCCGATCAGGATTCCCCAGAGTTCCTCGCCGACCGGTCCGCCGCCCGCACGAAGCCCGTCCCAGATCGCCAATCCGGCGGCGCCCGTCACGGCTGGGATTGCGAGGAGAAACGAGAAGCGCGCCGCTCTCTCGGAACGCAGCCCGGCAAGGATGCCTGCCCCAATCGAGAGACCACTGCGCGAGGCGCCGGGAGCGAGCGCCAGCGCCTGCGCCGCGCCGATCACAATCGCTCCCGCGGCCGAAGGTAGCGCTGCGCGCGACCGTCGCGACCGTCGATCTGCCGCCACGAGCACCGCAGCGGTCACGAGCCAACCTGCGCCGAGAACCCACAACGAGCGGAACCACGCGTCCGCCGCGCTCCGCATTGCGAGTCCGGCAACGACAATCGGCACGGTCCCGAGGATGAGATACCCGATCTCCTTGCGCAGGTCCATCGTGCCGCGAGGCGAGAACGAGCGCAGGAGTCCGATGATGTCGGAACGAAACACGACGAGGAGGGAGGCAAGGGTGCCTAGATGAAGCGCCGCCTCGACGATGAGCCCAGACGGCGCAAAGCCGAGAAGCTTCTCGGCCAAGACCAGGTGGCCTGAGCTCGAGATGGGAAGAAACTCGGTAAGGCCCTGCACGAGTCCTAGGACGATGTAGTAGATCACCGCTTGCCTCTCCAGCCAAAGCGAAGCTTGAGCGAGTCCGGCGCACAGGAATCTACGCACTCGCCGCACTTGATGCAGTTGTGCCCGTCGTGCTCGCGTCGCGGATCGATGCCCATCGGGCAGGCATCAACACACGTCGAACAGCCCGTGCAGGCGGAAGGCGTCCACTCGAGATGGAGGAGGCTCACGCGATTGAACAGGGCGAGGATCGCGCCCATCGGGCACAAGTACCTGCACCAGAAGCGGGCCACGAGAATCATGCCCGCAAGCGCGACGGCGAGCGACGCCATGTGCACGAGGAACGGGCCATTGACGCGAGCCACGCCGAGAATGAGGTACGGAATCGACGCTTCGATCGAGGCTGCGGGACAGAGCTTGCAGAAGACAGTGTCCGAGAGAGCCCACGCCCCAACGAGCGTTGCCAAGAGAACGGCAAACTTGCCGTACGACAGATTCGCACGAATCCGCGCGCGCCGAAAGGACAAGAGGTCGTTCAGCGTGCCGAATGGGCAGAACCACCCGCAGAAGCCACGCGCAGCCAGAAGCCCGTAGGCGAGCATCGCGCCGAGCCAGAAGAACGGGACCGTGCCGTAGACGACGAGGTTCTGGACGAGTCCAATCGGGCAGACGGTAATCGCCAAGGGGCAGGCGTAGCAGTGCAGGCCCGGGAATAGGATGTGCGTCATGCCGATGCCCGTGGCGCCGAAGAGGCCAAAGACGATCCCAGCGCCTTGCGCGAAGCGGCGGACGTACGAGAGTCTCACGTTCCCTCCTCAAGCAGATCGACCAATCGCTCGCCGAGATCTTCGACCCCGAACAGGACCTCTCCCGTATCCACGCGGACGATCGCGGGAACCACAGTCCGCCCCGATCGCGTGACGCCGTGCAACGCGGCGAGTTCGCGCTCCGTCTCTGCATCGATATGACGCACTGCAATCCGCGGGTTCCGCGCCGCGACCAAGTCCGCGAGCGCCTCGGCGTACGGACACGAGCGGCACCACGTGGC
>Ga0105105_10001157_pt1 | contig 11345 bp, 8 predicted proteins | sample PPLLaktember2015_4_FD_79108 | JGI IMG/M metagenome (GOLD analysis project Ga0105105, IMG submission 79108) | Freshwater sediment microbial communities from Prairie Pothole Lake near Jamestown, North Dakota, USA - PPLs Lake P8 Core (1) Depth... | ecosystem: Environmental > Aquatic > Freshwater >... | reverse complement strand
CGGCAGTGCTAAATCCGCCCGTGATAGGCGCACTCAGGCCATTCTGCCCCTGAGAGGCAAGATCCTGAATGCAGAAAAGCACAGAATAGACAAAATCCTGGCCAATAAAGAGATGATATCCCTGGTGGTGGCTATGGGAACAGCCATATCGGAGGAATTCGATATTTCAAAGCTGCGGTACGGGAAAATAGTTATTATGACAGATGCGGACGTGGACGGTGCACACATCCGGACACTGATCCTGACTCTATTTTTCAGATACTTCCCCCAATTAATAGAAGAAAGGCATCTCTATATAGCCGAACCCCCGCTCTACAAAATTACAAAGGGTAAGACGTCCGAGTATGCATATTCGGACGATGAGCGGGATAAAAAGATGAAAGCAATGGAGGGAGTCGGCAACGCCTCTATTCAGCGTTATAAGGGTCTAGGTGAAATGAACCCAGATCAACTTTGGGAAACCACAATGGACCCCGCCCAACGGAGTATGCGGGTAGTTACGATAGAAGATTCTAAGGAGGCTGACAGGATGTTTGATATTTTAATGGGCAGTGAGGTGGATGCCCGGAAGCACTTTATTCAAGTACACGCCGATTCAGTTAAGAATCTGGACGTTTAGGGGCTCATCGGTCTATCTGACAGAAACAGAATAACCTGACTCCGACAAGTGAACCCATCTTGAATTTGAGCGTTGGCTCGGCTATTATTCAGCTTACGTATGATTGGTAAGTTAAAGTCGTACCTCAGGGAATCGTTCCGTGAATTCAAGAGGATAAACTGGCCAAGCCGAAAGGAAGCGGCTCTTTTGGTCGCAGTGGTCGTTTTTCTCTCTCTGGTGATTGCTTTCTATCTCGGAGCGCTCGATTACGTTTTTGCGTATATTTTGGGGAAACTTATTTTGTAGAATATGTCTGAGGTGAAAAAACAGGAAGCTAGCGGAATCTTGCAGTGGTTTGCAGTTCACACTTACGCCGGTTATGAGGATGCGGTTGCTCGCTATCTTAAACAGAGAGTAGATTCTCTGGAGATGAACGATAAGATTTTCAAAATAGTTGTTCCCAAGGAAAAGAGTATCAAGATCAGGAGTGGCAAGAGGGTAACCGTGGAAGAAAAGATATACCCCGGTTATGTCCTGGTGCAGATGGTGATGGAGCCGGATTCCTGGTACGTGGTGCGCAACACTCCCAGAGTCACCGGGTTTGTGGGATCGGACTCAACGAATCCTACCCCCCTTTCTTTTGAAGAGATAGAATCTCTGATAGCTAGGATGGGAGTCAGAGAACCGAAGGTTCAATTCGACATTAAAATAGGGGAGACTATCAGAATTATCGACGGCCCCTTCAAAGATTATGATGGTAAAGTAGCCGAGGTTGACGAAGGGCGGGGACGGGTTAAAGTAATGATTCCGGTATTCGGAAGGGATACTGCCGTGGAACTTGATTCACTGCAAATAAAGAAACTATAAAACAAGCCTTAAATAATTATGGCAAAAAAAATAGCAGCAGAAGTTAAGCTTCAGGTAAAAGCTGGTCAGGCTAATCCGGCACCGCCCATCGGGCCGGCTTTGGGTCAGCACGGAGTTAGCATTCAGGATTTTTGCACCCGATTTAATGAAGCCACTAAGGAAATGATGGGAGATGTTATACCGGTTGAAATTACTATTTATGCCGATCGAAGTTTCACCTTCAAACTTAAAACTCCTCCCGCCTCAGATTTACTAAGAAAAGCAGCTGGCATAGAAAAGGGTTCCGGAGAGCCGAACAAGAATAAAGTCGGTAAGGTCTCTAAAGCACAGCTCCGCGCGATAGCTGAGCGTAAAATAGAAGATTTAAACGCTAGTGATATTGAGGCGGCCATTAAGATTATTGAGGGCACGGCCCGTTCGATGGGGATAGAGGTGGAGGGCTAACACCACTCCACTGTTATTTCGGTTTCTAGCCGCTCCCTTGATACAATTACCCCGATGAAACGGGGTAAATTCATTGTTATAGAGGGAACAGATGGTTCAGGTAAAACAGTCCAATTCAATTTGCTGATCCAGAAATTAAGAGCCGACGGTATCAGCGTTGCTACTTTTGACTTCCCTCGTTATGGCCAGCCCTCGGCTTATTTTGTGGAGCGTTACTTGAACGGAGACTACGGAACTGCCGATGAAGTCGGTCCTTATCGAACATCCCTGTTTTTTGCTTTGGATAGATATGCCTCTTCGCCGGAAATCACAAGCGCTCTTGGTAAGTATGACCTAGTGCTGTCCAATCGTTATGTCGGTTCTAATATGGGACATCAAGGGAGTAAGATTGCATCGAAGGTCGGTAGAAAGAGGTATTTTAGGTGGGTGACCGACTTAGAATTCCAAATTTTGGGTATACCCGAGCCAGATTTGAGCATTTTTTTGCATCTGCCGGCAGAAGAGGCTTTCCGTTTAATTGCCGGCAAAAAGGCTAGAAAATATATTAGGGGCAAGAAACGTGACATACACGAAATCAACCTAGGACATCTAGAGCGTTCGGAGAAAACATACCTTGAAATGGCCGAACTATTTCCAACGAAATTTACCATCGTGGAATGTATGGATGGCAACCGGCTGATGAGTCCGGGAGAAATTCACGAAAAGATCTCGGCCTTGGTAAAAAGAAAATTCAGACTTTAATTACTCCTTGGCAACAATGTCCTGCCGGCCGCGATTTATATCGAAGCGCCCCGATTCTGTGTCTAGATGAAGCGCCAATCCGTAATCCGAAAATAAATCTAGCATAATCCTTCCCATTTGCAGTGCCCGCTTTTGGAGGGTTGGATGAACGAAATGTGTTGAGCGTAACTCGACTAGATAAACCAAAGCCGGCAGATCTCCGGTAATACGGTCGGGAATGCGATATCCCATCGGAATATAATACTGGGAAACCTCCGGCTTCGGACCAAGCGACTCTAGCAACGGTTTTTGTTTTTTAATAAGTGTTTGAGCTTCGCTCCGTAGGTTATCTGTCAGGTTCTCCAAATACCACGGCTCAAAACCATGTTCCATTGTTAAAATAGGCATTCTTTGAATGACCGCGCGGTGTCTTTGCAGGTCACGAAATGAACCAAAATCTAACAAGAATTCGAATTGAAGCGTCCCACATTCAGCGATAAATTTTGGAAGCTCCGTTTTGACGGGGCGATTGGCAAGCACCTCGTGATATTTGGAGAGGAGAACGGTATTCATCTTACTTTCCGTTAGGCAGAAATCTGGACATTCAGGGTTTGAATAATAATATTCGCTGTTCATCCAGTGCTGGTTATAGCCCTCAGTCTCTTCATATTGTCTGTGCCCGAAAGAGCTGGGAAACATTTTCTGGAGAGCGCTCAGTATAGCCCCCGCGATTTCCCGGACCTCCAGTAGGGGGTGGTGGCGGATGAGGGCAAGTTTATCAGCCGCCTGTCTTAAGTTTGTGTGCCATGCCAGATTGGTGACTGTCCCGGCCGGCAAGAACCCCCTTAAGATATCAAAAGACCGGGCAACGATAGCCTTTTCGTAAATTACGGTTTCCTCTTCATTGAGTTTGGGATAACGCCTAGTGAGATCTTCGCGGAGAGGCTTCTGAGCATTCAGGTAAAAACTACGCCAATTCTCTAAAATAAGTGCCGATTCTTTTGTCTGTAGAGGATCTCTGAATGGCTGGGCAGAGAAGTTCATATACCGAGTTGATGACTCTTGTCCGGAGTAGAGCATCCAATCCTGAATAGCTTTAGCAACCAACATTGAAACACCTTCAATGAAAATTGTGCAGGTTCCGCAGTCACCGATGGACTTATGTCCATAACCTACGTAAAAAGACGCCATAAAATCTTCCGGCCCTTTCTTCTGTAAAATTTCAAGGTGGGAGAGTACGCCCTTTGATGAACGTGAATGAAGAGCTTGGAGCATCGCCTCAGCTTCCGGAGTTATCATAGCGCCGGTATCAAGCACCAGTACCATCGCTCCGTCTTTTAAATCTACTCGTGCGTGTTTGGGGGAAAAATTCTTTATGGGCGGCATACAAAAAGTATTCAGCTCAATTCTAGCACACATCCCGTGTTGGATATCAGATTTCGTTCGGCTTCGTTTATTTCGATATCGAATAGTATAATGTCATTGAGTATGTTCGCGCAGAAAGCTGAAAAAAAATATATTCGTCCATCGTGGGACGAGTATTTTCTGCGTTTAGCTGAGATGGTGGGTACACGCGCGACTTGCGATCGCGGGCGCGCCGGTACGGTAGTGGTCCGCGACCGGAGAATTCTCTCAACCGGCTATGCCGGCTCACCTGCAGGGACGGCTCACTGTGATGATGTGGGGCATGAGATGCACACTATTACTCATGAAGACGGCAGCGTCTCAAGACACTGCATAAGAACAACGCACTCTGAGCAGAATGCTATCACCCAGGCAGCCCGGGTGGGAACCAGGCTGGAAGGCGGGACTATGTATACGCACATGACACCATGCTACACATGCGCGAAAATGATTATCAATGCGGGCATCGTTAGGGTGGTGTGTGCAGTTGATTATCACGGTGGGACACGCAGTAAGGAGATATTCAAGGAGGCGAAGGTTGTTCTCGAATTAGCTAGCAGCAAAACAGAAACCTATGAGGATATGGGGATGTAAATCAGGCTATGAAATATAAACTAACCATCGGATTAGAGATACATGCAGAACTGAAGACACGGACAAAAATGTTCTGCGGGTGCCCTAATAACCCTCACAACGCAGAACCCAACGCTAATGTCTGTCCGGTTTGTCTGGCTCACCCCGGCGCACTGCCGGTTATCAATCGTGAGGCAATCCGTTCTATTTTAAAAGTCGGGCTGGCTCTGGGCGGGAAAATTTCCGAACATCCGAAGTTCGACCGAAAAAGTTATTTTTATCCCGACCTTCCGAAGGGATACCAGATCTCGCAGTATGGTCTGCCCCTCATTAACGGCGGTGAGCTGGTGGGAGTCAAACTTGAGAGAATTCACCTGGAGGAGGATACGGGACGGCTCGCTCATGCCCACGGAGTCAGTTTGGTTGACTACAATCGTGCCGGCGTACCCCTAATGGAGCTGGTGACTAAGCCGGTCATTGATTCTGCTGATAAGGCTTTAGAATTTGCTAAGGAACTTCAACTATTGCTCCGTTATCTGGATGTATCTGATGCCGATATGGAGAAGGGGCAGATGAGAGTGGAGGCCAATATCTCAATTAGCCCCGACCGGAAGAAGCTAGGGACCAAGGTAGAGCTTAAAAACATCAATTCCTTCAAAGCGGTAAAGGATGCTATTGCCAGTGAAATTGAAAGACAGGCGAGCTTATTGGGAAAAGGAGAAAGGGTTGTTCAGGAGACTCGGGGATGGAATGAAGATAAAAAAATCACTTTTTCACAGAGAATAAAGGAAGAATCAGACGATTACAGATATATGCCTGAACCGGATCTTCCCCCGCTGGATTTCACCGCCTCCGGCTCCCCAATAGACATAAAAGAGCTGCGCCTGAGCCTGCCGGAACTACCCTGGGAAAAGCGCAAGAGGTTTGTAAAAGAGTATGGTCTCAAGAAGGGTTCAGATGAACTGGAAAGATTGATTGACGATAGGGGGGAGGCAGACTTTTTTGAGAAATTCGTTTCTGAAGCGAAGACTAAAGAACACAGCGGCAAAATTATTAACCTAGGTATTAATTATCTAGATTCTGACCTGGTCGGTATTATAAAGGCAGAAGGGTTGTCTTGGGATACTCTCTGTATCACGCCCGAGAACTTTGTAGAAACGATAGAAATGGTTATCAAAGGCTCGATATCTTCTACCACCGCTAAACAAATTCTACAATCAGCATCCGTCAGCCCGAGCCCTAGTCCTAGCCAAATTGTTGCTGAGAATAAACTTTTCCAGATATCCGACGAGGGGATTCTTCTCACTACCATCGAGGAGATAGTCAGAGAGAACAGCGACGCTGTAATTCGCTACAAAGCCGGTAAAGAGAAAGCTCTTAAATTCTTAGTCGGTCAAACGATGGGCAAACTCAGCGGGCGAGGAAATCCCGCACTAGTGGAACGGCTTTTGCGGGATTACTTATCCAGATAATATTTTTATCTCTTTTAAACCAAGTAATCTGTCTTTTGGCATACCGCCAGCTTTGCGTTTTCAAGACGGCGGTCATCTCGTCGTATGTTAGTTCGCCACGCAGGTGCCTGGCGATATACCGGAACTCAAGGCCTAACTCTTCAAGGCGTTGCCAGCTCAACCTTTTTCTGCGCAGACCCCTGACCTCTTCAACCATACCCTCTTTCAGTCGTCTGTGCAGCCTGCTGTTGATTCGTCTTTTTAACTCATCAGCCTGAGGGGAAATGCCAATTTTTAGCAGATCGTAACGGGATTGTTGAAGATTCTTCAACTGGATCTCCGGTATGGGACTGTGGGTCGTCACGATAATTTCAATGGCCCTAATAACGCGATGCCGATTATGACGGTCGATACGTTTAGCGGTATTGGCATCCAAAGCACTGAGGCGGTTAAGCAGGGCCTTGTCGTCCAGTTTTTCTAATTCTCGGCGAAGCCGACGATTGGGTGGAACTTCGGGAATATCTATGTCGTGCAAGAGCACATCTATATAAAAACCCGAGCCCCCCTCAACGACAGGAAGTTTATCCCGCCTGATAACCTCAGCAATTGCCTTGCCGGCCTTCTTTCTGAACTTTTGTACGGTGAAATGCTTCCTCGGAGAAATCATGTCAGTCATGTGGTGAGGAATGTTCTGATAAATAAAACGGCGCTTAACGCCCATCCTTCTCCAACTTCCTGGAACCTTGCCAGATGTTAGATTCAAACCCCGATAGATTTGCCTGGAATCCGCTGAGACAACCTCGCCATTAAATTTAATTGCTAGCTCCAAAGCTAGATCGGATTTACCTGACGCCGTAGGTCCGACAACCGCAACCACCTTCGGCTTTCTTTCGGTTCGGTCGTCCATAAAAACTATTTTTTACTGGCTATCTCCCTTTGGAGCGAATGAACAAATGAAGCAAGCTTTTGAGTGCCCATATCTCCTTTCCCCCTCTTTCTAATAGCCACAGAGCCAGCCTTCTTTTCTTTTTCTCCCACGATCAGAAGGTAGGGTATCTTTTGGGTTTCTCCCTCACGGATCCTTTTGCCCAAAGTTTCATTGGATTCAGTCAGCGTAGCGCGGATATCAGCCTCCTTCAGCGTTTTATATATATTCTCTGCATAAGTTTGGAATTTCTGGCTGAGGGCTAGGATTTGTACTTGAACAGGAGAGAGCCAGAGCGGAAAGGCGCCGCCGGTGTGTTCAATAAAAATGGACATAAATCTCTCAATAGAACCCATAATGGCGGCGTGTATCATTACTAATCGCTCGTGGTTGCCCTTTTCGTCAATGCAAAAAATGTCAAACCTTTCAGGCAGATTTATATCCAACTGGATAGTGGCGACCTGCCTTTCTCTTCCGAGAGAATCCCGGGCCAGAAAATCAATCTTGGGCCCATAAAAGGCGGCTTCTCCAGGGACGAACTTCGCGTTTACCCCTCGCTTTTTAGCGATCTTCTGCAGGATTTTCTCGGCCTTCTGCCATTTAGGTTTGGTTCCCAGGTAGGCGCTAAAGTTTTTCGGATCATGACCAGAAATACGTACCTCCAAGCCGGTAAACCCCACTCCTTTATAAAAGGCATCTACGATATCCCAGATCGCAAAAAACTCCTCTTGGATCTGGGATTCTCTACAGAAGACATGGGCGTCGTCCTGCGTAAAAGAACGGGCTCGGGCGATTCCTGACAATTCACCTGTCTGCTCGTCCCGGTAGCAGGTGGTGGTGTTAGCGTATCTGACGGGTAAGTCACGGTAGCTTAGCTGTTTCCGTTGGAGTATTTGAATGTGATGAGGGCAGTTCATAGGCTTCATTACAAACTGATGCCCCTCCCGGCTTTTGATGTGAAAAAGCTCGTCGGAGAACTTATCCCAATGTCCCGATACTTCATAGAGTTCTTTCTTAGTGATATGCGGTATCTCAACGCGCTCATAACCGTGTGCTTTGCGCAAAGACCAGACGAACTCGTCTAATAAGAAGCGCATTTGTGTCCCCAAGGGGGTCCAAAGAGGCAAGCCCGATCCGACTAGCTCTGAAAAAACGAAAAGGTCCAGCTTGGGCCCCAGTACCTTATGATCTCTTTTCTCTGCTTCTTCTCTTTGCTTGAGATATGTATCCAGATCCTTTTTTGTCTCAAAGGCCAAGCCGTATATTCTTTGAAGCTGGGCGTTCTTTTCACTTCCTTTCCAATAAGCTCCGGCTACGCGATCCAATTTGAAAGCCAGGGCATCAACCTCATTGGTGTTCTTTACATGACCCCCCCGGCAAAGATCTTTGAAAATCTCCCCCGTATGATAAATGGAAAGTTGTTTTTTCTCTTTAACAAAATCTTTAATTAACTCTAACTTAAAAGGCTGGTTCTTAAAGACCTTACGCGCCTCGGCCGGGGTTACTTTCTTACCCGAGAATTTATATCCGTGCTTAATATATTCCCGCATCCGGCTTTCTATTTTCGAGATGTCTTTTGGGGTCAAGCCGCGGGGTAAGTCAAAGTCGTAGTAGAATCCGTCTTCAATAGCCGGTCCGACCCCGAGTTTGGCTTTGGGGAACTTTTCCAGAACTGCCGCCGCTAGCAGATGGGCGAGGGAGTGCCTTATTTTTTCTATTGCAGGCGGACTAGCCACACTGGTCTTAACCCTATTTAAAGATTTATTTCCTTGACGCTTTGGCATACTATTTTGGGCTCTCCATCCCGCAGGGATACCCTGCCGTTCACGTTGATAGCCCGATTGTTCTCCCAAAGATCAGCTGACTTGGCCAGCACATCCGAGAAAACAAGCACTTCTATAGTATCACCCAAATCTTCTATGGTAGCAAAGGCCATCGGCTGCCCGTTTTTAGTAATAATTTTTTTCACAACAGACACCACGCCGCACACCCCGACATCCGCTCCCTCCTTTCTCTCCTCCTTAACACTTTTTATTGTTTTAACCGAACCGCCGTTGTTGTTTTCCAGATATTGCTTCAGGGGATGCTCCGTTATGTAGAGCCCTAGGAGTTCTTTTTCCCAGCCCAACCTCTCTGTTTTAGTAGCCACACGGCTGGCGGGCTGAAGCTTTATCTCAAACTTATGAACCCCTCCGAAAAGTCCTTGGCTTCCGTTACCGCCAGTGCTTTCCCCGGCTGCCCTTAACACAGAATCAGCATTCTCTAGAGCCGTCATCCTATCAATACCAAGAGAATCTAGGGCTCCGCTCTTGATGAGCGATTCCAGGCCCTTCTTGTTAAGCCCATAGGGTCGGGCACGGAGTGCTAGATCGGCTAGCCCCTCAAAAGGTCCGCCCTTCAGCCGTTCTTCTACTAATTTTTCGGTTAATGCCAATCCGACGTTTTTGATAGCCGAAAGCCCGAAACGAATATTTTCCCCCTCGGGGGCAAAATGCGCTACGCTGCTATTAATGTCCGGCGGCAGAACTTTAATACCCATCCTTTCCGCTTCCTGAATAAAGAAAGCAGCCCTTTCTATATCGTTACCGGAATGGTTGAGAACTGAGGTTATGAATTCTTCCGGATAGTGAGCCTTGAGATAGGCTGTCCAGTATCCAATAAGAGCATAAGAGACCGCGTGAGACCGGTTGAACCCATAACGGGCGAAGGGCGGGAATAAATCCCAGATTTTCTCCGCTGTTTTTCTGTCTATATCTCTTCTAACCATCCCCTCTACGAGTTTCTCTTTCTGTTCATCCAGCAATTTCTTGATTTTTTTACCGATAGCCTTTCTTAAGGTGTCTGCCTCGGGCAGGGTGTAGCCGGCCAGGTCAGTGGCAATCTTCATCATTTGCTCCTGATAAACGCCGATGCCATAAGTGCTCTCAAGAATTGGCTCAAGGGAAGGATGGATATAGGTGACGGCTTCTTCTCCCCACTTTCTTTTAATGTAAGAAGGGATCAGTTCCATCGGCCCGGGACGATAGAGAGCTACCAAAGCGGTCAAATCTTCCAACTCGGATGGCTTGATCTCCTTCATATATCTGCGCATACCCGAAGACTCAAATTGGAATATACCGACAGTTTCGCCTGTCTTAAGAAAATCAAAGGTTGCTTTATCGTCGAGAGGAATTTGAGAAACGCGGATAGTCTCATCTCGCGACTCCTTAATTAGACGGATAGTTTCTTGAATGATAGTCAGATTCCTAAGTCCCAAAAGGTCAACTTTAAGCAGACCCAGATCTTCTACTCCATGCATCTCAATTTGAGTGATGATAGTGTTGTCGTCCTGGGGCGCTCGTTGGAGAGCCAGATATTCTGTAATAGGCTTCTTGGTTATTACCGTTCCGCAAGCATGCACGGAGGCATGCCTAGCGACACCTTCAAGATTAGACGCCATTTGCAGGAGCTCTTTAGCTTTAGGGTCGCTGTCAGCTATTTGTTTCAGTTCAGGGATGGTTTTTAAATAAGTCTCTATTTCACTTTTGGGCCTGCCCTGATTGGGATTAAAAGGAATTAATTTTGCTATCTGATCACAGAAAGAGTAGGGGAGACCCATCGCCCTGCCGGCATCCCTGACAGCCTGCCGGGCTGCCATAGTCCCGAAGGTGATTATTTGAGCGACGTGGTCTTCGCCATATTTTTCTCTTAAGTATCCGAAGACCTCATCGCGTCTGTTATCAGCAAAATCGAGATCGATATCCGGCATCTCATTTCTTTCCGGATTAAGGAAGCGCTCAAAGAGCAGGCCATATTTAAGGGGATCAACCTCGGTGATATTCAGAAGATAGGAGACCAAACTGCCGGCTGCTGAGCCTCTGCCCGGACCCACCATGATCCCTCTGTCTTTAGCCCAATTGACCATATCCTGGACTATTAAAAAGTAGTCTTCAAAACCCGTTTTTTGGATAATGGTCAGCTCGTGTTCAATTCTAGTCCGAATAGCCTCGTTGGCCTTGCCGAATCGCTCTTTCACGCCTGCGTTAACCAACTTGCGGAGATATTCGATACTGCTCTCTTCGCCCTGCGGGAGCTGATATTCAGGCAGGTGTAACTGTTTGAGCTTGAAATCAAAATTACACTTTTCGGCGACCTCTGCCGTATTCTCTATTGCCTTCAGAGCGTCCTTCTCGTCAATGACCGCTCCGCCCTCTTTAAAGAGTTCCATCATTTCATCTGCCGAAGCGAAGAAGGCCATGTAACCGCCGAAGTTAAAGCGTCTTTCGTCGTCTATCTTGTTGCCGGTCTGGATGGCCAATAAGATGTCGTGGGTTGGTTGATCGGTCTTTTCTATGTAGTGGGAGTCTTGGGTTGCGACCAATTT
>Ga0105105_10001155_pt1 | contig 11352 bp, 11 predicted proteins | sample PPLLaktember2015_4_FD_79108 | JGI IMG/M metagenome (GOLD analysis project Ga0105105, IMG submission 79108) | Freshwater sediment microbial communities from Prairie Pothole Lake near Jamestown, North Dakota, USA - PPLs Lake P8 Core (1) Depth... | ecosystem: Environmental > Aquatic > Freshwater >... | reverse complement strand
GTCGCCGAGCCGTTCAACGCCGCAGGAGAGCTGCTCGCAAACGGCAGGATCGTCCGTTTTACCGGCGACGTATGGAAAGATCACCCCTGCTGCGTGGCCGTCATGAACGAGAAGGATCTCGAAGACCGCGAGTGGTCGCACAAGGTCATTCAGGCTCTCGTCAAGGCGGAGCTCTGGGCCCTGAACAACGCCGAGCAGGCCGCGCACATCCTGTCGAAAGACGGAGCCCAGTACCTGCCGCTCCCGGAGAAAATCGTCAAGCGGGCAATGATGAAATACGATCTGGAGACCTACGGCACGAGCGGAGGCACCGGGGCGATCCAGCATCCTGAATGGCAGACGAAACGCCTCTCCTACGAACCCTACCAGTTCGAGTCGGCAACCCGTCACATCGTGGAGATGATGAAGCTTACCAAAATGGACGGCGATGTCGGCTTCCTGCAGTCTCTCGATCCGGCGAAAGTACACAGCGAACTGATGTATACCGCCGGAGTCGAGGCTGCGGCTGCGGAACTCGGCGGACTTGCCCTGTTTGCAGGCGTCAATGCGAAGACGCCGACCGTCAGGGAAGAGATCATCAAGGTATAAGGGCGGCTCTTTCCGCCGGGCAGGCGCTTCGCCGCTTCCGGCAACCATCTCTGCAATCGAGAGGATCATCTCCGGCACGTTTCGGCGCGCCGGTGGTATTCCTGTTGCTTTTTTCCGGCATTTACGCCGAAAACCATTTTTTTTCGAGGCTATGGCAAAACAAAACGACACCCGTCAAAAAAACAGTTCCGGGCTCATGGCTCTTGTCGCCGACAGGAGCTTTTATGTGCTTGGAGTGATCCTTTTCATGATCGTCTGGCAGATCGCCGGCTCGCTCAGGCTGTTCGGCGCCGATTTCAGCGAGGCCTTCTCGCCTCTGGCGGCAATACTGGCTCTCGTCGAGATGATCAAAAACGGCGAGCTCGTCCACCACGCCCTGCCGAGTCTGCGCCGGGTGCTGGTGAGTCTGTCGCTTGCCGTCGTGGTCGCCCTGCCCATAGGGGTGCTCGTCGGCTATTTCAAGAGAATCGAGCAACTGACCTATGTGGTTTTCCAGTTCATGCGCATGATCTCACCCCTTGCGTGGATGCCGATAGCCATCATCATTTTCGGCGTCGGCGACGTTTCCGTGGTCTTTCTGCTCTGGCTCGTCGCCATCTGGCCGCTTATTCTCAACACCTCGCACGGCGCCGGCAGGGTCAGCCCTCTCTGGGTTAACATGGCCAAAACCATGGGAGCGCTCGATATGGGCATTCTGCGCAAAGTCGTCATTCCGGCCGCGGTGCCCGACATGCTGACCGGACTGCGGCTTGCCGTAGGGGTGAGCTGGATCATTCTCGTGCCGGCCGAAATGCTCGGCGTGCCCGACGGCCTGGGGTATTTCATTCTCGACACCCGCGACCGGTTCCGTTACGATCAGCTCATGGCGACCATCATGGTCATCGGTATGATCGGCTATCTGCTCGATTCGGCCAACAGATGGCTTATCCACAAGTTTTCATGGAAAAACTAACAGGCGGGGAGACAACTATGATCACAGAACGCAGCGTGCTCATTAGCGTAAGGCAGGTGACGAAAACCTACAAGAAAGACGGCAGGGAGTTCCATGCCCTCCGGGACTGCTCCTTCGACGTCATGAAGAACGAGTTTCTTGTTATCGTAGGCCCTACCGGATGCGGGAAATCAACCCTCCTGAACCTTGTGGCCGGGCTTGATTTCCCCACTTCGGGAACCATACTGCTCAACGGGGAGCCCGTCACCGGTCCCGGTGCGGACCGGGGAGTGATTTTTCAGGAATATGCCCTGCTTCCCTGGCGGAGCGTACTGAAGAACGTCGAACTGGGATTCGAGTTCAGGAAGAGCCCCATGAGCCGGAGCCAGAGAGAGGCCGAAGCCATGAAGTACCTCGATATGGTCGGACTCGGCTATGCGGTGAAAAAAAACCCCGGGGAGCTGTCCGGAGGCATGAAGCGAAGAGCTTCTCTGGCCATGATCCTCGCCATCAAGCCGGTGATTCTGCTTATGGACGGAGCTTTCAACGCGCTGGACTCGAAAACGAAGATGACCATGCATCAGGAGATAACCCGCATATGGGAGACTGAAAAAAACACCATTGTTTTCGTTACCTCCGATCTCGACGAGGCGGTCAAGCTCGCCGACCGGATCGTCGTGCTCAACCGCGAGGGGTCGATAGAGGCCGTGCTCCAGAACGATCTGCCACGTCCGCGTCTCGGCAGCGCCGCCCGTGATCTCGATTTTCACCACCGGTTCATCGCGTTCCGCGAAACGGTCATGAACGTCATAAAAAAGGATGCAGGACTGAGAACCTGTGCAATCAGCTAACCCTACAGCACCATCAGGACATGATTACATCGATGAACGGGATCGCTTCAGAAGCGAAGCCGCTGCTTGAGCTCCGGGATGTCTCGAAAACCTTCATGAAGGAGGGCGCCGAGTTTCGGGTGCTCGAAAAGGTGAACCTCAGCATCAGTGAAGGCGAGTTCGTCTGCATCCTCGGACCGACCGGATGCGGCAAGTCGGTAACGCTGCAGATCGTCGCAGGACTGCTCGAACAGTCTTCGGGCAGCGTCATTCTCGACGGAAAGGAGGAGCATGGCCCCGGGCCGCACAAGGGGATGGTCTTTCAGGAGTATGCGCTCCTGCCCTGGCGGAGCGTCGTCGAAAACGTCGAGCTCGGCCTCGAGCTGAAAGGAATCGGTAAAAAAGAGCGGCGGAAAATTGCGGAGGAACAGCTTGAGCTTGTGGGCCTCAAAGGCTCCGAGTCGAGAATGGTGCACGAGATATCCGGGGGGATGCGTCAGAGGGCGGCCATTGCAAGAGCACTCGCGAACCGTCCGAAAATCCTTCTGATGGACGAGCCGTTCGAGGCGCTCGACGCGCTCACCAAGGAGGAGATGCAGATCCAGATTCTCAAGGCGTGGGAAAAAACCCGCACCACCATCTTTTTCGTCACCCACGACGTCGACGAGGCGATTTTTCTGTCGGACAAGCTCTGCGTCATGGACATCAATCCCGGCAGGGTAAAGAAAATCATCACCAATACCCTGCCCCGACCCCGCCATGAACTGGTCTGTCGGACCGACCCCGAGTTCGGCGCGATTCGCGATCAGATCATCCAGCTCTATTCGTCGCTCAAGGACGAAGAGCTCGACCTGGTTTTTTAACGGACAAAGCCACCTGAACCGCCATGAGAAAACTTACTGAACTGAACCGCCGTTTTACGGCCGCCCTCCTCGGCGGCGCGATTATGCTGTCCGCAGTCCTTTCCGGCTGCTCCGGAAAAAAGCCGCAGGAACCTTTGCGGGAAAACCGCACCGCGCCGGAGACCGCCGATGCGTCGCATCCGCTGGACGGGCTCCGGCTTTATCTCGGCTACTGCTTCATCTGCCACGGGCAGACCGGCAGAGGCGACGGCCCTTACGCGGCTTCCCTGTCGGCGCCTCCTGCCGACCTGACCGACAGGGAGTACTTCTCCGGGAAAACCGACAGGGAAATCTACGACTTCATCAGCAAGGGGGGAGTCGCACACGGCAAATCGATCCATATGCGTCCTTTCGGCATGCAGCTTACCCGCCGCCAGATCCTGGATCTCGTTGCCTATGTCAGGGTGCTCAACGAGGGGCGGCCGGTCGATCTTGAAAAATCCTCCGGAAATACCGCCGACGACATCTACGGCATGTCCTGCATCATGTGCCACGGCCGGGACGGCGAGGGTGATGGCGAAATATCCAGAAAGCTCGGCATCGCAATCCGCCCTCTCGGCAGCCGGGCCGTGCAGGCCATGAGCGACGAGGAGCTGCAGGCCGTCATTTCGGGAGGCATTGCCGATACGTCGAGGAGCAGTGCCCGCTATATGCCGGCGTGGAGCAACAGTCTCACCGAAGAACAGATCCGTCAGCTCGTCCTCTATATCAGGGCACTGGCGAAACCCTGAACCCTTCAAGGTCTGGGAATGCCGATACTCATTGAATCAATAAACAGCAAGGGATCATGGCCGACGAGAAAAAATACCGTTACGACGACGAGCTGACCGGCTCGCGCAATGCGCCGCCCTACCAGCCTGGAATGCCGATGAAAGAGCGCATCAAGCTTGTGCACCGGCTCAACTACAGCAAGGAAGAGGTGGTGAAACATACCGCCAACAGAGCCGTGGCTGAAATGGTGGAGCATATGCAGAAAGAGGGGATCAGCAATACCTTCGACCGCTTTCTGCAGCAGCATCCGCAGTGCGGATACGGTCTTACCGGCGCGTGCTGTGCGTTCTGCTCCTACGGCCCCTGCCGGGTTACCGAAAAAGCCCCCCTTTCGGTCTGCGGCAAGGATGTCGATCTTATCGTCGCCGGCAATGCGCTCCGCCGTCTTGCCTCCGGCATGGCGGCGCACGGCGCTCATGCCAGGGAGGTGTTCATCGCCCTGAAAGCCGCAGCCGAAGGCACGGCGCCGATACCGGTCAGGTGCCCCGAGAAGGCATGGGCTGTGGCGAAGGTGCTCGGCTTCGACACCGAAGGCAAGACGGTGGAGCAGGTCTGCCTGGAGATCGCCGACCGGTTCATCGACGACCTCCAGCGTTCGCTTCCGAAGCGGCACGACACCATATTTTCCCTTGCCCAGAAGGATCGTTCATCGCTCTGGGAGAAGCTCGGCGTCATTCCCGTCAGTCCCTACCACGAGTGCTTCGAAGTCAACAATCTGACCAGCCACGGTACCGACTCCGATTTCGAGAGCCACATGCAGGCCTTCATGCGGACGGTCGTGGCTTACGCCATGACGACCGTCGTTTCCACCTCCCTTGCCACCGATATCGTGTACGGACTTCCCCGGCGCTCGAAGCTCAACGTGAACCTCGGCAGCATCCGCAAAGAGGGGTGCATCAATATCGGCATCAACGGACATGCGCCCATGGTGGCTTTCGCCGTCTGCGACATCGTAGGTACGCCGAAGGTCATGGAAAAGGTGAAAGCCGCAGGTGCGGAGGATATCAAACTCTACGGCATGTGCTGTACCGGCGGGGAGTTCATCGAGCGGGATCTGGGCATCCCTCTGGTCGCCATGGCTTCGTCGGCCGAAATGGCCGTGGCGACCGGAGCGTTCGAGGCCATCGTCGTCGACCAGCAGGATGTGCTGCCGGGCATGATGCATGTGGCGCGCCGGTTTCACACCAAAGTCATCACCACATCCCCTTCCGGAAGGAAGGAGGGGGCCATCGTGCTGGAACTCGATTACTACCTGAAGAATCTCGATAAAATCTATGAGCTTGCCGAACAGATTCTCGATATCGCCATCGACAACTACCGAAACCGCGACAGCAGCAAAATGCACATTCCCGATATACAGGCGAAGGTCGAACTCGGTTTCAGCGTCGAGGAGGTAGCCCGCCTGTTCGACGGATCGATGCCGGAGAAAAAGATCCATGGCCTCGCACGCCTGCTGCAGGCGGGAACGCTCAGGGGGATCGTCAATTTCGGTTCCTGCGGCAACATTCGCGGCGCGGTTTTTGAACGCAACCAGGTCATCATCGCCAAACAGCTCATAAAAAACGATGTGCTGCTCACGGCCCACGGCTGCTCGGGCATGGGGCTCCTGTTTGCGGGTCTGGCCCATCCGGATGCATCGAAACTCTGCGGCCCCGGGCTTCGGCAGGCAGTCGAGAACCTTGATATCCCTCCGGTGCTCCATGTCGGGGCGTGCACCGACAGCACGAGGGCAAGCCAGATCATGGCCTATACGGCAAACGCTGCAGGACAGGCGAACCCGGCAATGCCTTTCGCCATGGTGGCTGCCGACCCGGCTGCCGAGAAAACCATGGGCGCGCGCTTCGCCTTCGTCATGAACGGCATTGAAACCTATTCGTGTGTACAGGACAACACGCTTGCTTCCGACCGGTATATCGATTACGTCAGCAACCGCATGCGCGACATGGTCGGAGCCGCACTCAACTGGAATCCCGATCCGTATCGAACGGCAGAAGATATCCTGCGTATGCTCGACGCGAAACGGACGGCTCTCGGCTGGCCGGTGAGGGACTTCACGATCGGCACGAAAGAGGAGATCGAGGAGCGGATTCCCGATACGGTCGAAATCGGCAGGTCGTTCTGCGGCCTCTGAACGAAGAGAGAGCCGCCATGCCGCGAGCCGGCGGTTCCGGCGCAGGTAACCATGAAAACCAGAGAAGTAAAGGAGAGTAGTGCCATGCTGTTCGAAGTTGAAAAACAGGCAATGGAGCGGTGGCCCGTGAAGGTCCGCCTGGTATGCGAAGGATTCCCCTGTCCCGGCAGGATGTCCGCTGAAACCCCGCAGCGCGTTATGCGGCAGAATTCCCCCGAGTTTACGATTGCAGGAGCTGCCGGAAAATCCGATGAACCTTTTCCGGAGAGCCGCTGATGCAGACCCCGGCAACACCCGAAAGCGATCCCCGCAACCACTGGGACGCGATCTATTCGGCCGCAGAGCCCTCCCGGCTGAACTGGCATCAGCAGTTTCCCCTCGAATCCCTCGAACTCATCGAGGCCTCATGCGTCGGTGCTGAAAGCCCCATCATCGATGTCGGGGGGGGAGCCTCATCGCTTCCGGACTGCCTTCTGCACCGCGGTTACGGCCGGATTACCGTACTCGACTGTTCAGAGGCGGCTCTCGATCATGCCCGCCGTCGGCTCGGTTCCATGGCCGAAGAGATCCGCTGGCGGGTCGGCGACGTCAGGAGTTTTCGTACCGGCAAAAAATTCATGCTCTGGCATGACAGGGCGGTTTTTCACTTCATGGTCAATCCTCCGGATCGCAGACAGTACCTCGATACGCTCGACGCCTGCCTGGAAGCCGATGGCCATGTGGTGCTCGGCACCTTTGCGCTCTGCGGACCCTCCAGATGCAGCGGCCTTGCGGTGATGCGCTACGACGAACCGCTCATTTCCGAACTGTTCGCCCCCCGTTTCAGGGTGGTCTCTACCATGCTTTCCCGGCATGAAACCCCGTCGGGTCAGCAGCAGGACTTCATGTTTTTTTATATGCGGAGGGCTTCAGCGTGAGGGCGGCCGCGTTTATGCGCTAACGGTACCCGGAAAAGCTCCTTTTGTTTTGGTAATTTAATTATATAGTTATATAATATCAACAACGAGCCGGTTCCGCAGGAACCTCTCGTTTCCGGAACGATTTCGCTTCGACCATTTCCGCCGGAAGGTTGTCCGGAAATGGTCTCAGCCGTTCGATGTGCAGTTGCTCAGGTGTTTAACCGTTTAGACAGGGTACCCGGCATGATGCTGTGGACTGAAATTACAGGGCCCGGTTCGTTTGACGAAGCTTTTTTCTATAACCAGAAAGAGCCCCCCCATGGCACCTGAAACCCGTTCGGCACTTTTTTTCAGGTGCGCCTCCACGCAGGCTCAGTCAGAGCCCGATGGCATGGAAAAGGAGCGGCAGGGCACAGAGCCCAATGGCAATATTGGTTGCTCCGCAGATTTTTGTGATGATTGCGTTCGGCTTGTACCAGGTAAAGGGAAGCAGAAAAGTCAGCACATTGATGAGCACCAGCACCGTGCCTAACGGCCAGATTTTGCCGAGAAGGAGCGCCTTGTAGCTGAACACCGCGGTCATGAAAAAGATGCCGATAAAAAAGTGCGCATAGACTTTTTTGTCGCCGGGGTTGTAGAAATGCAAGGCAACGACAACCCAGAAAAGGCCGTAGGTGGCGAAAATGGTTCCAACAAAAATACGAGATTCCGGCGGCAGACCGACATCGAACAGGTAGAGCGAGAGCGCGGTGAAAATCTGTGCGATGCCGCCGAACCAGAGTGCCACGTTGGCGAGGTTTTTTCCAAGCTTCGCGTGGTCGGTTTCCCTGTCGATGCCCAGTCCCAGCTGTTCGAGGCCGAATACCCATACGGTGACCATAAGACCGAATACGCCGATCGCTTCCGGATTTACTGCATTCATCGGAATGTTGCTCCTTTTCTGATAATGATTGGTAGTGTACTTCCTGCCGCATCGATCACAATTGTTATCAATGCGGCCGGCGGAATCTACGTTTTTTAACAGAAAAGCGAAGCCGGTTTTTCATTGCTCTGCCCGGCAGGCTTTCAGGGTGAGCGGCCAGGCGATCGTTCTTCGGGAGTCGTCGTTCCAGTGCGCCGAAAGCCTTCTTTCCAGACCGGCTACGGGGTCGCTGCCGTTTTTGCCGACAAACCGGCTGACGGCGGACAAGGTGCGGATGTAGCCCAGCAGTTCTTCCCTTGTCCACGAAACGCTCATGCCGAAGGCCGGGCTCTTCAGCTCCGTCATCGGCAGCTCGATGCCCGCATAGCCGGAGTCTGCAATCGCCCGTTCTTCAGGCCAGAACGGCCCCATTTCGGTGTGATAGAACGCTTCTGCAATGGCGCCGGTTTCCGGCCCTTCCACCGCAACCGGGCCGTATGTCCATACGGCAAGCACTCCCCCTCCTGCCAGCACCCGTTTCGCTTCCCTGAAAAACCCTCCGATGTCGAACCAGTGCAGGGCCTGCGCAACCGTAACCAGATCGACGCTCCCGGATTCTATTCCCGAAGTTTCGGCCGACGCTGTCCGGTATTCGATACGGGGATGCTGCGAGGCGGCGGCTATCTGCTCCCGGCTGGCGTCGGTTGCCGTTACCTGCCCGAAATGCCGGGCAAGGCCCAGTGCCGCCTGTCCTGTGCCGGTCGCGCAGTCCCATGCTCGGCGTCGTGCAGGAGCGACCGACGCCAGCCAGCTGAAAAGCGCTTCCGGGTAGCCGGGGCGGAATGCCGCATAGTTCGCCGATACCCCCGAAAAGTGGTCCCGGAATTCGGGGTTGTGCTCCCCGGTCGGTGTCGTTCGCTCGTCCATTGTACAGAATGCGAATTCGATGAAAAACACTAACGTGTTCTTAGGACGCAAGATACGAAAAAACAGGCAATGCCGGAACGTTCCATTCCGTTATGAACACGAACCTCCAGTGCCCGGCTTTCGTTTTGCGCTTTTTAGTTTACAGTGTATATTTACACTGTAAACTAAAAAATAATCGCATGGCACGACCATCCAGGGCATCGCAGGTGCCCAATCTCAGGGAATCGATCAAGGATGCCGCATGGCGTCAGATCACCGAATCGGGCGCTGCGTCCCTCTCTCTTCGCAGCATTGCCCGCGATCTGGGTATCACGGCGCCCGCCATCTACAACTACTTTGCCGACCGCGATGCGCTGGTGACGGCGCTCATCATCGACGCCTATGCATCGTTCGGCGACTGCCAGCAGGAAGCAAAAGAGGCTCATTCCGGGCCGGGCCGGGAGATAGAGCGACTCAGGGCTACCGGCATTGCCTACCGCAAATGGGCGCTCGATCATCCGTACCGCTATCTGCTCATTTTCGGCAGTCCGGTTCCGGGCTACATTCCCCCGATGCAGGAGCTTCTGCCGGTCATGATGCGTTCTCTCGACGCGCTTGTCGGTACCATTGCAGAGCTGCATCTCCTCGGCCGTCTCGACGCAGGCAGTGTGCCGCTTCCGCTCATCGATTCCGGTCACAGGTTTTTCACCCTTCTGGAAACCGCAGATGAAAGCATGCTTGCCGTCTATGCCGTTTCCATCCTTGTCTGGAGCCGGGTGCACGGGCTCGTTTCGCTTGAGATCACCGGCCAGCTTCCGCAATTTGCTGATGGGGGAGCCGAGCTTTACCGGTTCGAGCTTGAATCGATTTGCAGACAGTTCATTCGTTCACCGGAAGACGAACGGGAAATCATTCCATGAACCACAATTGTGGAGGCAACCATGAAAGCGCTCATATTTGACGGATCGCCGGAAGGCGATTCCACCGGCGTCAGGATCGCGGGAGAACTCGGCAGACTTCTGGCTTCAGAAGGGTATGAGGCCGAACATGTCGTGCTGCGCCGGAAAACCATCGGCAACTGCAACGGCTGCTTCCAGTGCTGGCTGAAAACCCCCGGTATCTGTGCGCTGGACGACGACAACCTCGAACTTTCCCGTAAGTTCATAGCAAGCGACCTGCTGATCATGTTGACGCCCGTCACCTTCGGAGGGTATTCTCCGGAACTGAAACGGATGCTCGACCATTTCATTGCAAACATATCGCCCTTTTTTGCGACGGTCGGCGGCGAAACGCACCACCGGAAACGCTATGCATCCTATCCCGATCTTCTTGTCGTCGGCTGGCTCGAACAGTCGGACGCGGCGACAGAATCGGTGTTCAGCCATCTGGCCTGGCGCAATTCGATCAATTTCCATGCGCGAAGAAGCGGCTGGGGCATCATCAGTCCTTCTGCCGCTCCAATCGAATTGCAGGAGAGGCTGGAGGGTCTGCTGCAGGGGCTCGACAGGCCCGCAGCAGAACGCCGGACGCAACTTCCCGATGTCGCCACTTCCGGAACGGACCTTCCCCCCCGCAAGGCGCTGCTGCTCTGCGGAAGTCCGCGCATGGCCAAAAGCACTTCGGCTTCACTGGGCGGGTACCTGCTCGGACGGCTCGAAGCCCAGGGGCTGGAGACCGAAACCGTCCACCTGTACAAGGCATTGCACGACACCCGAAAACTTGCGAAGCTGCTGGACGCCGTCGATAGCGCCGATCTCTCTGTGCTTGCTTTTCCGCTCTATATCGACAGCATTCCGGCTCCGGTTCTCGCGTTCATGCAGCGGGTGAACGAACGCAGAAAGACGACCCCTTCAGGCGGAGGATTCGCAGCCGTTGTGAACTGCGGATTCATCGAGTCGCTTCACAACGAAACGGCGCTTGCAATCTGTGCCGCTTTCGCCGCAGAATCGGGATTCAGATGGATGGGCGGAATTTCAATCGGCGGAGGCGAGGGACTGGTGCACGGTCGCCCGTTCGCGGAACTCGGAGGGCCGGCGATTCCCTTCAGGAACGCACTCGACCGTGTAGCCGAAGCGCTTGCCGCTGGAAACCCCGTGCCCGAAGATGCCCGTCGCCAGCTGGCCAGGCCGTTCGTTCCGGCATGGATATACCGGTTTGTCGGTTCCATGAACTGGAAAAAACAGGCCCGTCGCAACGGCATCCGGAACAGGCTGGGCGATCGGCCTTATGGGCGGACAACCTGAGAACCTTTCCGGTTCCGGCGCTGTTCTTAATTACTGGTATTATGCGGAACCCGCACATGGTTCCGGTTCCTTTCGACGTCATATCAGTAGAGAGGGGCATCCCCGGTAACCACAACAGGTTTATGCAGATATAAATCATCACAAAAAGAAACAGGCAGACAATTATGAGCACATCATTGAAATCGTGGGCAACACCCCTTGCCGCAGGCAGCTTCATCATTCTTGCCGTTACCGGCATCCTCATGTTTTT
>Ga0105105_10001151_pt1 | contig 11368 bp, 14 predicted proteins | sample PPLLaktember2015_4_FD_79108 | JGI IMG/M metagenome (GOLD analysis project Ga0105105, IMG submission 79108) | Freshwater sediment microbial communities from Prairie Pothole Lake near Jamestown, North Dakota, USA - PPLs Lake P8 Core (1) Depth... | ecosystem: Environmental > Aquatic > Freshwater >... | reverse complement strand
TGTTGTTTCATTTGTGTAAACAAAGTGCTTGACTGTCAAAGTAATTTTGACATCATCGCCTATGTGGTAATCATCTGTGATATCTCCTTCAAATAGAAATCCTACTGTACTTGTATTGGTTCCCATTATTGTATGATTTTCTACATTGAAAATTACGGTAGTTGCATTATATAAAAAATTTGTATAACTTATATTTGAAATTTTATCAGTAATAATCAAAGTATCCCCCTCATTCAAAGATTTGTAACCAGTTGTCCATTTCAAAACTCCTCCAGACATTGCCGTTGAAAAACTCACATCATTTGAAAGTTCCTGAGCAGTCATATTAACTGTTTTAGCAGTCGAGTCAACACCATCTTTATCTTCTATACAACCACAATATAAAACTAGCATTATGAAGAAAACTATTATGGCAACAGTTTTTTTCTCAATCATTCTTTCCACTCTTTTTAAAAATTAAAGGAGAAATTATTAGATTTTTGTTATGCAGGTAGCAGGTAACGCTCCACCTTCTGAAGCAACATATTCTTCTTTATTTGTCCACATTTTTTCGAATATTTCAAGTTCATAACTTATAGTAGCTCCAGTTGAATCATCTGTAAATTCTACATGTTTTATTTTATCAGTTATTTTAACAGTATCTCCTATCAAATAAGTACCAGTTAAATCTCCTTGGAATGGATAATTCATTGAGCTGCTCATATCTCCCTCTTCCGAGGTGTCAAAAGTGACCTTCGTTCTATTCATCTCTGGGTCAAATGAGATATTGTCGATTGTGTCATGTATTATAAGTGTATCTCCATCTTCTAGTGAATTATATAAAAATTTCATATATGTTTGCCAATCGCTAGTAAAATTCATGTCACTTTCCACTTCTTTAGCAGTCATCGTAATCGTCTTCCCAGTTGTACTTCCACCATTATTGTTGTTCGTTCCATTTTTATCTTGTTGTGTGCATCCACTGATAAAAAGCGCCAGCCCAAAACATACTATACACAATATTGCTATAATTCTCTTCATAGTGCATCCAAATCCTTAATCTTTAGTACGATATTTAAACGAATCGTTTAAAATATAGCTCACTAACTATTAAATGAAAGAATAAGAAGACTTCGATCGATGTAAAGTAAAAGAAAAATAAATTATACTTCTCTTTTTATTTACTCTTGAGGAGAAAAAATAAATTTGAAAATATCTGCCATTTCAACAACAGGATATTCAAGTCGAACAGTACGAGGAAAAGGCTTAATCATCGCTATGATCATATGGTTTCTTATCAGTTTTTCATTTATTGGAATTAGTTTAATAAATATTATAAAAGGTCAAGAAAATGAAAGTTGGCCTTCGGTAGATGGAATAATTTTGTTTTCTGATATTGATAGGAGTAGCGGCAGTGAAGGCGGATCAACTTATGGTGCAAAAATTACCTATAAATATAATTTAAACGGTATTAACTACACATCGGATGCGATATCATGTGGCTATGCTTATTCTTCAGATTATAGCGCTGCTTATCAACTAGTGGAAAACTATCCTGTTGGTAAAACAGTCAAAATTTATTATAATCCTAATAATCCCCCCGAAGCCGTACTTATCAAAGGAATAGATATCGCCTCTTGGATATTTTTTTCAGCCGGTTTATTTTTTTCGATGATAGGAATCGTCTTAGTGACATATTTCAGATTTAAAAAAAATGGTAGAAAATCATCGAAACAAATTAACATAAACCTTGAAAAAACAAATTTTTTTCCCGGCGATACAATAGAAGGTGCTGTCAATTTGAGTTTAAAGAAACAGAGATATGCGAAGGCTTTGAAAGTCGCCTTAATTGTAGATGCTGGTTTCGAGACTTTTTCAAGAGGCGAAACCGTTTACAATTCCTGCAATATTTACAAAGATGAAATTATTTTGGATGTAGAACGAGAATATTTTAATGAATCATATCCTTTTAGAATTAAGATGCCCATTGATATATTCCAAAAATTAGAGAAGCTCGCAGCAGAAAGCGCAATTGTGATGCAAAAGAAATATCTTGATTGGGCAGTAAATAAAGGATACGGTAACTATATAGAAAAAAACAAATGGTATGTAAAAGCATCCTTGGATATGCCTAAAAAATTAGATATTAGTAGTAAGTTAGAAATCAATGTATCAAACGTACAATAATTTTTTACTATTGCGATATCACAATATCCTGAGTTTTGTGAACATCAAGTTTCATGGGTATATCAAGCTGTGCATGGACCATCCAGCGTACTGGACCTTGCCCGCCTGTTGCCATCTGGCCAAGTACTGCCCCAATTGTTCCTAATTTTGCTTGAAGTAACTGTTGAAGCTGCTGACTTGATGAATGCATTTGTAGAATATCGGATTGTATTTTGATCTCAAAATGATATATTTCGCTTAGGTAATCGTTCTCACCATCAAGTGGAACAGTAAAATCATAGACGGTAACATCTTCTGTATGCATATGTCCTTTTGAATCCCGATGTGTTGTTCTCACCTTTCCAAGTAATGAGACAAATAGTTTTCTTGCTCTCATTGGTTTTCGTAAATTCAAACCTACCGTTCCTTTAATAACATCTCCTGGTTTGTATTGAAGCTTATCCAGTGTTACAGTGATTTTATCCGGTCCAAATAAACCCATTTTTATTACCTCCTACTATTTTTTCAATATGTTTTTCACAAAATTATCTATATTTTTTTCTCCATCTATAATTTGCTCTTTTTTCATTTTTAATGCCAGATAACTATCAACTGTTTTAATTCCTATACTTTCTAAATTATTTTTTATAATTTCGTTGAATTTTTCTCTGTTATCAATTGAACCTCCACATGTACTAAAAACAGCTGCTTTTTTGCCATTTACATTCTTAGCTTTGCTCATAAAACTTTTAACAAACGGTGAAGGGCTTCCACCCCATGTAGGAGAACCAGCTATTATAAAATCATATTTTTTCATGTCGAAATCAATATTTTTTATTGGCAAGTCCAGTTGTTTCATTGCTGATCTGCCAGCTGTTAAAAACCCCGGTCTCTTTACATGTTCTATCTCAATAAGATCGACTTCAACCTTTTTTTCTTTGAATTTTTCTTCCAAGATCTTTGCTACGTGTTTTGTATTGCCTGTTCTAGAGTAATAAACTATTCCTATTTTCATATGAATCTCCGAGTTATAATCAGAAAGTCTATTAAATAATTAATCATAACTGGCACCAGTGCTTTATTATGAAAACAATGAAAGTTGCAATGTATTACAATAACAATGATGTACGTATAGAAGAAATGCCAGTACCAACAATAAATGAAAACGAGCTACTTGTAAAGGTAAAAGCAAGTGGCATATGCGGTAGCGACGTAATGGAATGGTATCGCATTAAGAAGGCGCCAAAAGTTCTCGGCCATGAAATTGCCGGGGACATAGTTGAAGTCGGTAAAAAAGTTAAAAAATACAAGGTTGGCGACAGGGTTTTCGTATCCCATCACGTACCATGTGATACATGTCATTTTTGTATTGATGATAAACAAACTCTTTGCCATACGCTACATACAACAAACTTTTATCCCGGCGGTTTTGCGGAATACCTGAGAGTGCCAGAAATCAACATAAAAAACGGCGTGTTTGTTCTACCAAAAGAGGTATCATATGATGACGGTGTTTTCATAGAACCACTAGCCTGCGTTGTAAGAGGATTAAAAACAGCAGGTATGAAACCAGGATTAAACGTTCTTGTGATTGGTAGTGGGATTTCTGGTCTGATTCAGATTAAACTTGCTCGTGCATGGGGTGCAAATCGTATAATAGCAACAGATATCGATGAGTATCGTCTTAAGTCAGCAAAAAAGTTTGGTGCAGATTTTACAATAAATGCAAAAGAAAACGTGCCTGAACAAGTTAAAAAATATAATGATGGAAAATTAGCTGATTTAGTTGTTATTTCCACTGGAGCAACATCTGCTGTAAGTCAAGGGTTGCAATCTGTTGAAACAGGTGGAACTATTCTGTTCTTTGCGCCTGCTGAGCCCGGTGTGGAAATACCGTTTCCATTGTTTGACCTTTGGAATAAACAGGTGAAGATGGTTTCAACATATGCTGGTGTAAAAAAAGATATCATTGAGGCAATTGATTTGATAAAAACAAAAAAAATCATTGTTACAGATATGATAACACATAAACTGCCGCTTTCAGAAACAGCAAAAGGATTCAAACTAGTGGCACAGGCAAAGGATTCTATAAAAGTGGTAATAGAACCATAGAAATGAATGAATCTTGTTTTAACTAATGTTCAAAGGGTGGCTTGTTTCTTTGCTGTTCAAATAACCTATCAATTCTCTTCGACTCATTTTCTTTCAGAGGGACCCACCATACATAATGAAGTACGAATCTCAAAATAGTTATAATTACAACTATTACGAATACAACGATCAGCAATACATCGGCTCCTATTAGCCCTTTGTAAGCAAAAGCAAGAAGGTAATAGCAGATTGCTGTTGCTATTACTACTGCACCAAATAAAATTATTGCCCATTTTAGATTCTTGTCAGTCCATCGATTAAACATTTTTTACCATCCTGGCCTATTACTAATAATAATTTATCTTGTATTAACATTTTTTGAACTAAACAACCCCTATTTTTTATATCAAAAGTTTATAATAAACCATAATATTCCTAATCTGATGAAAAAACTCAAAGCCATCTGGGAACTGATGCGACTAGAACACGGGGTAATGCTATTTCTAGCAATACTCGTAGGCTCTCTTATTTCACAAAAAACACTCTACAATAACATTGATTTACCACTGATTAGTGTTTTACTAACATTTTTCACAGCACTATTCTTAGAAGCAAGCACATTTGCACTAAACGACTACTACGACCTGGAAATCGACAGAATAAACAAGAGAACAGACCGCCCACTCGTAAGAGGCGACATATCACCAAAAACAGCACTATACTCATTTTACATACTATTCCCACTAGGCCTTATCTGTTCCTATTTTGTAAACCTTACATGTTTTGTAATCGCCCTAATCACAGCTCTACTATCAGTTTTATACGATGTAAAGATGAAGAAAATAAAACTAGTTGGCAACTTCTACATAGCATACATAATGGCTATACCATTTATCTTCGGAGGAGCAGCAGTACTAAAAAACGATGGTTTTTCCTTAGAAAACATAAACCCAGTTATATACATCATAGCATTAATCGCTTTTCTAGCAGGTTCTGGTAGAGAAATAATGAAAGATGTTATGGATTTCGAGGGAGACAAAAAACTCGGGGTAAAATCCTTCCCAAAATATATCGGTGCTCGTAAATCAAACATCATGGCAGCCTTTTTTTACATAATCGCAGTGGCATTGAGTTTTTTACCATTTTTTATGAGCAATTTTTCAATCTATTACCTTAACTATCCTTATTTGTATCTGATATTTGTTACTGACATGATGCTGCTTGGTACATCTCTTCAGCTCATATTCAAAAAGAAAGTACATCTTAAATTCTATAGAAAATTCACGTTAGTTTCAATATTTTTTGGCCTCCTAGCATTTCTTGTGGGGGCTTTTGTAACTTGATTTGGAGGAAAAGACTGTATGATATGGAATGATGTTATCGGACTAGTTCTAGTATACACGTATGTTATTTTACTGATAATTATAACTGAGAAGGTGTTGCACAAATACCCCACAGCTAGTAGAAAAATATTACACATAATGACCGGCAACATTGCTTTTATCCTGCCACTTTTCCAGACCAGGGAAGTCATGGCTTTTCTTGTAGCCGGTCCGTTCATTCTTTTCACTTTCCTTATGAGCCCACATTCGCCAATTAAATCAATTCGTGGAAGAACCTCTGCAGCTGGTCATAGTATGGGACTTGTTTATTATGCTATAACTTGGACCATTATGGCATATGTTTTTTTTGACCACATGGAAATCATAGCCATCGGGATATTTGCCATGTCTTTTGGTGACGGTTTTGCATCCCTGTTGGGCACGACATTTGGTAAACGCAAATACAACGTCGTTGGTGACGAAAAAAGTTATCTAGGTTCTTTTTTCATGTTTGTTTTTACACTTATTATGATGACCGTTGCCCTAATTTATTTTGGTGTAGAGATCACAGTCACAAAGATGTTGGTTCTACCATTCATAGCATTGATTGCGATGTTAGTTGAGGCAATCACACCAAAAGGTTTGGATAACATATCTGTGCCGTTTACCGCTTCAATATTATATTGGGTGTTTTTAGTAGCCTTGTGAGATAGGTTATGCGTCTTATAATAATAGATGGTTTAGATGCAGTGGGTAAGGATACGCATGCAAAATTAATTAAGAAGAGGTATGATGAAAAAGGCGAAAGGGTTGTTATCCGCTCGCATCCTGAGTCAGATAATTTTTTTGGCAGGAAAGCAAAGAAAGCTCTTTTAGGTCATAGAAAAATCGATAAATTGTTTGCATCTGCTTTTTACATGTTGGATGTTCTGCGCTCTGTAAAGAAATACTATGGCAAAAAAGAGTACGACACATTGATTATGGTCAGGTATCTTATGGGTACTGCCTATCTTCCCTCTAGGCTCACTAAGGCTGCTTATACTTTTTTTGAGAATTTTGTTCCAACATCTGAATACATGTTTTTCCTTGATGCCCACCCTGATGTGTTGTTAGAACGTGTTAAAAACCGAAAAGAAACCGAGATTTTTGAGACATTTGAGGAGCTTCTGAAGGTTAGGAAGAAGGCTTTGTTGTTGGCCGAGCGTTGGAATATTGTTGATACGTCCGGTTCCCCAATGGATACGTTCTCCCATATAGACAGAATGTTGGATAGACTCGACAGGAGAAAATAGGGTTTTTATAGTCTTTTATCTGCAACTCCAGTATTTAAATATTATTAATATAATAAAATTTATATACTTATATTCATATTATATATTAGTAGGATGGGGGAGTCATCCTTTTTTCATATCTCTCCTCACCACCTCCACGCTTCCCCATCCGAACATTTTTACAACAAAATCTCAGACACAACATCTTTAAAATAAGGAACAGTATCAAAACTTTCTATCTCGGAGGGGTCAATCCACTTATACTCAGAATGCTCCCAATCAATCTTCAATTTACCTACGTTTTTAACCTTAAACAAAAAAGGGTGTATCACCCAATCATATTTCCGTCCATCATGAAAATCAGTAAACTCAATTGGCTCAATCTGTCTGATAAAAGTGGCACTCTTCTTTTCTATGCCAACCTCTTCCCTAATTTCCTTTAGTGCCGTCTCAAAAGGTTTTTCGTTCTCCTCAATATAACCTGCGACGCCGCCCCACAACCCCTTGTAAGTTTTTACCATTCTACTTCTTTTCAAAATAAGCAGTTTGCCGTCGTTATTAATTAACAGACAAGTTACCACTTGAGGCATATCAAAACCTTTTACAAATATAATCAAGCACAGACTCAAACACAGCCCGCCCATCACCAATATTATTATCAATTCCCGTCTGAGTCCAATCAGGATGCTGATGCCTATAAAACGTTCTCTCAGGGTGCGGCATCATACCAAACACATTACCGATATGGTTACATATCCCAGCTATGTTAGATATAGAGCCATTTGGGTTCCACGGATAACCAGCATATTTGCCATCAGGGTCAACATATCGGAATACAATTTGATCGTTCTTCTCTAACTTTTTAAGATATTCGTTTTGTTTATCTAAGGGAAACAGCAACTTGCCCTCAGCATGAGCACAAGGTACTAGTCTAACATCTCCCGCGGGTATCTTCGAAGTAAAAACGCATTTTCCCTTGTTTTCATGTTTAAGCAAAGTCGGCCTGCATTCAAATCTGTTGGAATCATTTATATTAAGACATGCATCAGGAACGGAGGTAACGATTTTATCTATGCCAGGTAGCAAACCTAGTTCAGTTAAAATCTGAAAACCGTTACAAACACCAAGCACAGGATACTCCTGTTTAACAAATTCTACTAGGTGGTTCTGCAACTCTCCTTTTATTCTAGCTGCAAATATTGCCCCGGCTCGTATATAATCGCCAGCAGAAAAACCACCAGGGAACATAATGCATTGATAATCAAAAATCTCTCTTTTCTCATCTTTATTACAATCTATGTTTAGAAGTTGTTTTAGATGAACAAACTCAGGATCTGCTCCTAGTCTTTTGAAGGAGTCATACGATTCCTGCTCGCAGTTAGTTCCCTCTATACGCAATATTGCTACTTTTACGTCTTTAAGCTTCACCATTTCACCCGTGCAATGGAGAATATTGGTACTATATTATTTCTTTTCTCTAATACATAAAACTTATAAACCCACTTTTTAATTATATGTAATTAAATATAATGATATATAATTAGGTGATTAAAAATGATAGAAGAAAAAGACGACAAAAAATACACAACAATATCAATACCAACACCACTGGCAGAAAAAATAAAAAAACGAATACAAGGAACAGGATTCAACTCACTATCATCATACGTAACCTACGTACTAAGAGAAGTCATCTCAGGCACAGAAGAGGAACCAGCAGAAGCCTTCAGCAAAGAAGATGAAGAAAAAGTAAAAAACAGACTAAGATCACTAGGCTATCTAGACTAAACAAATAAACCAACTACACAAAAAAGGTTGTGAAATTAATGACACAATATAACCTAAACCATCTACAAAAATTAGAATCAGAATCAATATATGTATTACGCGAAGTAGCGGCTCAATTTGAACGCCCGACAATGCTCTTTTCAGGAGGAAAAGATTCCATTGTTATGGCACATTTATCAAAGAAAGCGTTCTATCCTGCTGCCACCCCATACCCATTTTTACATATTGACACCGGCCATAACTTTCCAGAAACATTAGATTTCAGGGACGTATTTGTTAAAAAGTTAGGCGCTCGATTAATTGTAGGTTCAGTTCAAAAATCCATAGATGAAGGCAGAGTGAAGGAAGAAACAGGAAAATATGCAAGTCGTAATTATTTACAAACAAAAACACTTCTCGATACAATAGCCGAGCATAAATTCGATGCAGCAATAGGTGGAGGAAGAAGAGATGAAGAAAAAGCTAGAGCAAAAGAAAGATTTTTCTCACACAGAAACGAATTCGGAGAATGGGACCCCAAAAACCAAAGACCAGAACTATGGGATCTTTACAACGGCAGAAAACACCACGGCGAGCACTTCAGAATCTTCCCGCTTAGCAACTGGACAGAGATGGATATATGGCAATATATAATGAGAGAAAAAATAGAGATTCCAAACATATATTTTGCACACCAACGCAAATGCATAGAAAGAGATGGTGTCATCCTTGCCTATTCAGAATACCTTAACCTTGATCGTGAGGAAAAAAAGAACATAAAAACCATTACCGTTAGATGCAGAACAGTAGGTGATATGACCTGCACTGGGCTTACTCTTTCAAAAGCAAAAAACGTAGAAGAAATCGTTAAAGAAGTAGCTGTTCTACGCGTCTCAGAACGTGGTAACAGAGCAGATGACAAAAGATCAGAGACTGCGATGGAAGACAGAAAAAAGGAGGGATACTTCTAACATGGATCCAAAAAAATATGAAGAAATGGAACTACTTAGATTTACTACAGCAGGTAGTGTCGATGACGGAAAGAGTACATTAATCGGTCGTCTTCTATACGATACAAAGGTTTTATTCCAGGACCAGATAGAAAACATAGAACGCATAAGCAAACAAAAAGGAGAAGACCTAAATCTGGCGCTGCTAATGGATGGTTTAAAAGCAGAAAGAGAACAAGGAATCACAATAGATGTCGCATATCGTTATTTTGCAACACCTGTAAGAAAGTTCATAATTGCAGATACACCAGGTCATGTGCAATATACACGTAACATGGTAACAGGCGCATCAACAGCCAACCTCGCACTCATACTAGTAGATGCACGCAATGGAGTAGTAGAACAAACACATAGACACATATTTATCGCATCACTTTTACAAATACCGCACTTTGTAATATGCATAAACAAAATGGACCTGGTAGACTACAAACAAGAGATATATGAAGAAATAAAAAACAACCTAAGAAACTTCGTATCAAAACTAGGCGTACACGACGTATACTTCATACCAATGAGCGCGCTAATAGGCGACAACGTTGTAGATGAATCAAAAAACATGCCGTGGTACAAAGGACCGACACTGAAATACTTCCTAGAAAACGTACACATAGGTAGTGACGAAAACCTGATAGACTGTCGTTTTCCAGTACAATACGTTATACGACCAAGATCAGATGAATTCCATGACTATAGGGGATACGCAGGAAAAATCTCAGGTGGTGTTTTTAAACCAGGTGATAAAGTAATGGTACTACCATCAGGTTTCATAACAACCATCCAGTCAATAGAGTCACCAAACGGACCAATAAACGAAGCATTCCCACAAATGTCGGTAGTGATGCAACTAAAAGACGACATAGACATAAGCAGAGGAGACATGATAGTAAGAGAAAACAATATCCCTACAATAAGCCAAGATATTGAGGGCATGATATGCTGGATGAACACAAAAGAACTAACCTCCGGGAACAGATATATCTTGAGGCATACAACTAAAGAAATAAGATGTGTCGTAAAAGAAATAAAATACAAAATCGACATAAACACGTTGCATAGAATCGAAGATGCAAAATCACTTGGACTCAATGACATAGGCAGGATAACCATCAAAACATCAAAACCATTATACTTTGATAGCTACCGCAGAAACAGATTCACAGGCAGCTTCATACTTATAGATGAATCAACCAACGAAACAGTTGGAGCAGGCATGATAAAAGACTAAAAAATATTTTAGAGAAAGAAAACATGCTTAACGAACTAAAAGGCAAAGGATTAATCATACATCATTGGGACACAGATGGCATATGTTCAGCAAAACTGATACTAGAACACCTAAAAGAAAAAAACATAGACAATCACACACCAGAGCTTGGGAACTACTATCTAACAGAAAAAGAACTCGAAAATTATTCTCAATACGACTTCGTAATCATAGTTGACATGTCATTACCAGAAGAAAATATACTCAGACTAGCAAAACACGCAAAAATAATGATATTCGACCATCACCTAGGAAAAGAAATAAAACAAATATTCCACCATAATCCGATAATTAAAGGAGAAAATCCAGATGAATATCCATCAGCAAGCTGGATAGTAAACACATATCTAAACAACCAGATAAACCTGTTTTCACTCCTTGGTATAGTTGGTGATCACGAAAACAAAATACAAAAAAACAAGCATTTCTCAAAAATAATATCGGATTATTGCCTAAAGAACAACATAAAATTCGATGATATGCTAAACATGGTTT
>Ga0105105_10001150_pt1 | contig 11374 bp, 5 predicted proteins | sample PPLLaktember2015_4_FD_79108 | JGI IMG/M metagenome (GOLD analysis project Ga0105105, IMG submission 79108) | Freshwater sediment microbial communities from Prairie Pothole Lake near Jamestown, North Dakota, USA - PPLs Lake P8 Core (1) Depth... | ecosystem: Environmental > Aquatic > Freshwater >... | reverse complement strand
GTTGTACTGTAAAAGATTTTAAGCTACCCACTGCCGTTTTTGAGCTATTGAATTTGATCAATGGGACGTTTTCCTTAAGATCGTTGGTTCTTCGAAAAGGTTCGGCTGATTGGTTAAGGATGATGGGGCGGCTGAGAAAGGGGAAAAATGAGTTTACACGGTTGACTCAATTTGCAAATGCTTGCGCAAGCCCTGATTTGTCATCCGCTGTAAGCGCACTTCAGGCTACTGCAGCGAGATTAATTTCTTCAATCCCAACCGCCTCTCAAGATGGGATTGTAGCGCTTAAGGTGTAGTGCTTACATTAGCACATAGGAGTGTCTGTGGCAGTTTTACTTGATGGTAGCCAAGCAGCCCTGGTTTCAACCAAAAGGTTAAAGCCCGAACAACGTCCAAAATATTATAATGCGGCTTCAGGTAAGATGACTCGTATCAGCGAGGACTTTGAAGCCTTTCTGATCCTCCAAGGCCGTCCTCGAAACAAAGAGACGGTAAACTGGCTTCAGCAGGCCAGTGGATTTGCCTTAAAAGACGCTGATAGAGATTCATTAATAAACTCGTTTTTAGAAAACGAGATTGCTGACGCGACATCTGGTGCCAAAGAGTTAGCCCCCATTGTGGAGCAGTTTGATAACTTTAGGACAAAGTACAATATGACTGGGTTTGAGGGTGTGGTGGAAGCTGGACAGTTACTTGCGGATTTACAGCGCCCAATGTCAGAGATTACTACGTTGGGAGCCAGGCATAAGCATCGGCAAATATTTGCTAATTTGTTAAGAAAACGTCTGGTTAATGGTGGGTTGACCTCCGATCAGTCCAAGCAGCTTAATAGTTGGTTCGAGTCTCTAACTACATATTAAGATTTAAATAAATGGGAATAACACTAAGAAAATCAGATGGCGATCTCTTTATAGACCCGGAGACTGGGCGTCCTGATGAAATCACGGGCGCGACAAAAACAGACCAGGATCTGACTGACCTCTATTTAAGCAATTACGATACCACAAGAGCCTGGGGATCATCCCTAAGTCTAAGCCAAATGGGCGGCGTTATCTCCTTAGAGCAAGCCCGTGCGTTGCTGTTTTTGAGGCTTCATCAGGCTAATGAAAGAATCATGGCGAAGCAAGCTCAGGACACTACCCTGACAGCAGAAGAGAAGATCCAACAATTCTCCACTACGGATGTTATGATTGACGCTATAAACCAAGCAGTGATTTTCTTTTCTGTTGCTGATGTTGGAGATGAGACAGTGGCAAAAGTAATTGGCCAGGATTTTAAAGCTACATCGACCAAGCATGTTCTACCTTCGCCAGTTGGCATAACTTCGAGTAACTAAACTAAGAGATTAAATTGAATGGCAAGAACAAAAGACCAAATAGCCGACTCGATAAAAGCCAGTATTACTGGGATCGATAACCGATTGGATCTGAAGGTAGGCCCGCTCTGGGACTATTTGATTTCGCCAATTCCACCGGAACTGGCGACGTTGGAAAGTCAAGTTGAGATCCTGAAGCGCTACTACTCGCAAAATTTCTCAATCGTGGCCACACCTACAGAAGCACGTAACTTTGCTGTAAATTTTGGTACGGGGCCGAGCATTGGTAATTTTGCAAAAACCGTAGTAGTCTTTTATCGTAACTCAGCACCGTCAAATGGAATCACATACACTGTACCTATTGGCGCACTTGTGCAAACGATTGACGGGAATTTGGTATTTCGCACAACACAAGCCGCTACCATGTCGGGCGATTACGCAGCTACCTATTTCAATCCTTCTACACAGCGTTATGAATTATCAGTCCCTGTGGAAGCGGTTGCTCCTGGAATTAAGTACAATATCCCAGCGAACCATATCCGTAAAATGCAACCTGCGATTGGTGGCTTTGACGGAATCATTCAATATGGTGCAGCTGTGGGCGGCACTGAGCCTGAAGACAGCCAGGCGGTCGCAGCCAGAGTCCAGGAGAAGTTTAAGGGCTTGGAACGTAATTCCATTGGCGGAATCACAACTCTGATCAAATCTGCTGAACCTACTCTTGTGGGAACTGTAACAGTAGTCAAACCTACCGACAGAATGGAATTTCGAAGGCTAACCAGCGGCCCCTCCTTAGATGTGTATGCTCAGGGTCAAAATTTAGTTCCGTTCACTGAGGACTATTTGGCTTATGGCGGTGAGCCTACTATCCCCATTACTGTGAATAGAACAGCAATTGGCCTATCTTCCCTCATTATTAACGGAACTGCGATTGAGTCCACGCTGTGGACGTTTGTTCCTGACACATCGCTTGAGTATCAGTACAGCACACGGGCAAATCCCAAAGTCCAATTGGACAGCACTATTAGCCTTGCCGCTAACGATCTGGTGGAAATGACAGGAACCAAAAACGATCTTTTGGATTCTCTCCAGGCTATTTTCGCGGGAGATAATTCTCTGTTCTATACAGATGTCCTACTGCGCTCATTTATTGAGCTTCCCATTATTGTGTCTTTGGAAGCCAGAATAATCACAGGAGATCCTGATTCGATTCGCGGCCAGATAGCCACGGTGTTGACTTATTTTATCGAGCCACTAACTGGAATCCCAACGATTCTGATTCCTGATACAATACAGGGTTTGCTGAAACAAACTATTCCTGAAATAGATACGATAAAGATCTTAGAGTTTCGGCGTAAGTATGGATCGATTAATGCTGTTGAGACTGTAGCGCCATACAAAAATCAAGTGCCTATTTTTGACACTGTTGCGGCCAGTATTACCGTGAGGCTTTAGTTAAATGGCTAATTTCACATTTGAATTAGTTCTTGGCGACGATCAGATCACATATGATAACTTGCGTGCGGCATTGCCTGCTGGTGAAAATAACCTTGCGCGTGGGATCGTAGTCCCCGCACATCCCCAAAACCAACCCCAAACATTTAAGATTGGCGGGCTGACGCCGGGGCTTTCCTACGTCGTGGATTTCACCGGTGAGTGGCAAGTACCCGCTACCCCACGCATGTACTTCGTTCCAATAAACGAGTCATACAACATCACCGTTGCACTGCCTTACGGTCCCGTTACGGCTACCATCCGCGATCCTTATGGCGAATACAGAGTCTTTTTACTCTCTGTCGTTAACTATGCGACATTTTTCCGCACCTACGCACGAGAGATTACAGAATATACAAAAGTACCTTTAAACGAAATTATACAGTCGATAGAATCGCCTCTTGCTTTTAGATTGGTGACTCCACTTCTGGCTGGTCTGACTACCTTGATCCCATCAGATTTGGAGATCTTGTCAGCATTGGCACATAAACTATTAGTGAAAAATCTCCTGCATGAGCCTGGTACATATGGTGCAGCGGAAGAGATTTTGGCCGCGTTCTCGGCATCGAATCCTGTTTTTTTCAAAATGAGAAATATCGACAAACTGGATTCACCCCTGTTTAGGTCAGAAGAGATTTTTCAAGGCTACGAAGCGCATGTGTGGCTCCCTAATAGAGAGGTCGAGCGCTGGCGTGCTTTCATTCAGCTTCTGAATAACCTTCCCCAGCTTTATACCTTACGGCAGATCACAGAAGGGGAAGTCTATGTAGAGCAAGGCGGGAAGCTGCGGCGGCATCTATTTGATTTTAATAGCCCCCAGGCCAATAGTATCACATCGGGTATGGCGTATCTAACAGACTGCTTTCTTAGGCTATTTTCTCTTACTGTTGCTGTGGAATCTCAGCACTATCTCGCCTTTTGTCAGGCGACCTATATCCTGGATCAGCTGATCTTAAATGCCCTATCTCCCACCGATGCTGACCCTCTTGCCATTGTCCCTTTCCAAGAATTCTCTTTGAGTGGGAGGTTCGAGCAGCAGTATGGGATTACTCCCAATATCCATGAGTGGTATTACGACACGCCGCTTCGCGGCGTCGTTGACGGGGTAAACAGATATTTTAGACTGACAAAATTCCCAGTAGCCACCAGCGCTGTAAAGGTCTTTGTAGATGGCCTACTGAAACGTCTTTATATTGACTATAGAGTCAGTTTGGCTGGAAATATCATCAGTAACTCATATCGTCTTTTATCTATGCCACTTGGGCCTCTTTTGATTTCCATCGAATTAGGGGAGCCTCGTCCATTTTACGGCCCGGTATTCTCCTCTTTTGAAGTGCGCGGTGGTGCCCCACTTCAGATGATATTGACGGGAGTAGAGCAGGGGCTGGATAGTGTTTCGTTTATAATTTCACACCCACCTGAAACCAATCCAACTGCCCCTCAAGCCGTTGCGATCCACTTTGTTACACCACTTATGCCCAACAGTGGTATTCCTGGTCAAAATCAATATGGTCAGGAATCTTTAACAGCAGGTACTACGTCCTATGATCTTACATTCACTCAACCTGCTCTTTCGATTGATTATCAGCTTCTGATTTCAATCACAAACGATCCGATGCCTAGCGGGGATCCTACGCTGGTTCAGCAGGTATTTCATATCGTAAGAGAACGCGCTCTCACTGGAACTACTGTAGAGTTCTCGGCTCCTCTTGCTGCAGATATGAAATTGAACTGGTGGCTTATTGAAGAAGATAGCGTATCGCTCGAACGTGGAACACTGTGGCTTACTAATGGGATGTCATCCATCTCGCTTCCCTTCGCCAATGGCCCCTATTTTGATCCTGTCGTTGTTCTTCTTCAGCTATGGGAGGTCAATCCGACTTTCGTCGATGTGGCTCAGTATTTGGTTTCCTGTATGACAGTTGGTCCTGGCGGAACATTAATTCGTTTTTCCGCGCCGATTGTTGGAAATAACTATCGCCTGGATTATGTGATCTTCCCCGCTAGGGGTGGTAATTTTGTTGAGTTTTTTGAGCCCCCTATCGGTTTAGTTGAAGCTCATTTCGATGTTAAATGGCCCCACTGGATTAATGCGGCAGTATCGCCAGCACCAGACGGAATCCGCACGCTTTTCACACTTCCATATCCGGTTACGGATCCGAAGTCTGTTTATCTGGCCTTGGACGGGAGATTGATGACGCAAGGAGCAGACCAGCAATACACCGTAGCTGGCGATACAGTTCTTTTTACATTCCCGCCCACATACAATCAAAGTATCTGGGCAGTATATCCAGTCTCTGCTCCAGGCGACGAGCTTCCTAGTGCATGGGATCAAAACTTCCTTAACTATCTTCCCGCGACTGCCGGTGAGTATGCTACGGGTTGGATCAAAGCGTCTGATCGGATAGCTATTGGGGATTCTATCACTATTGATGATGTGAAATTCAACGCAGTCCAAACAGCAACAGGCATTGTAACCAATGGTAGTGTGATTAGTGTAGGCTCTTATCTCAGCTGGTCAGGATTAGGAATAACGCTATTAGCAGTTCCCGACGCTACCATCGCCATGGGAACTATTACCGCGTCCGGCACGATCAGTGTGGGCTCTACGATCACTTGGGAGACGCTTGGCGTCACATTGGCTGGCGTTGCTACTCCAACGACCGAAGATGAATTCGCAGTTGGTGTTGATCTTCTTACGGATACTGCGGAGCTACTAACCACAATCAATTTACATTCCGTCGTAAGTCTAAGCTACCTGGCGACATCAGGCGGCGTGGGCGTTATCACCCTCCAGGCCAAAGACTCCACTATTACCTTTGAGGCGCTGACGGCCACAGGTTCATTAACTGCAACGAGCGTCGAGCCTAATGCAAATTTCTTTTCTGTTGGTAATAGCCAAACCGAAGATACTGCGTCATTAGTATCAGCGATTAATGCTCACTCAGTATTAAGCCAATATTACATAGCATCTGCTGGGACGACTGTGGGCTTTACTATCATCCAAGCCAAAGACTTTGGTGATGGTCTTTATAACGATAACTTAAGCTCTGGCGGCACGCTGGTAGCGTTTTCCAATATTGTTGGTGATACCGCAACCAGCAGCTACAATACCATTACGATGTACCATGGCGAGCACGTTGTTTCCCTATCCAGCGATCAGGTAGATACCGTTGCAGATACCTTTTACCACTTGGATCATCCGTATTATGAAGGTCTTGGGATTGCAGCGGTTCCTCAAATCATCCTATCTTCTCCAGTCACCGTAACCGTAAGCTCCACAGTATCTTGGAGCGGTCTTGGCGTCACATTGACTGGCATGTTATCACCTGCAAATGAAAATGAATTTGCTGTGGGGGTAGATAAAGATACAGATATGAGATCGCTGCTCTCAGCGATCAAAAACCATTCGATCCTCAGCAAAAATTACGCCACATGGTTTGGTGGAACAGAGCCTTATGGTAGCGTGGTTCCTGGTGGTATTACAATGATCAGATCAATTTCACTGATCACTGAAACTGTCTCAGCTACCGGCACGATTACAGCGACGATCTCAGTTCCTGGTACATTGCCAAGCCCCTTGGCCCTATCCACATTGTATTACGTGGTAAATCCCACAGCCGATACGTTCCAGTTATCGCTGACCCCCTATGGTACTCCTATCGATTTAACCTCTGCAGGTTCTGACTACATCACCTTCACAAGCCAGGATGTAGAAGTTACGACTTCGACTTTCGCGTCAGAGACTGAATCGTTAGCCTTTACCGGAAATACCATTATAGGCTCTGCGGTCATTACCGGTCTTTTACCACTAACCTATCAGCTTGCGGTCGGTATGACGGTATCCGGTACAGGGATCCCAGCAGGGGCGAGCATAAAATCTATCGATACCTTGAATCAGATCACATTGACCAGAGATGCAACGGCAACGAACATAGGAACATCGTTTACGATACAATCGGTTTTCAAACCAAATGAGCCTGTGCAATTTTTTATGGATTCCGGCGCTCTTCCTACGGGGCTTGTCGCGGGTCAAATCTACTACGTTATTAATATTACAGAAAACAGATTTCAAGTAAGTGCCACGAGAGATGGAACCCCAGTTGTGGTTACAGACGGCGGGGTAGGTGAATTTGATGTTGTATCCGTTACCCGATTTGCGGCGGGAATTAATCAAAATCACGATTTGGCAACGCTTGCGGCTGAGATCCAAAAACACCCCAATACTTCAGTTAAGGTTTCTGCCAGTTTGACAGCTGAAACCATAACACTGACGGCTAAAAATCCTGGCGCGAAATACAACTACCCGCTTATCGTAAGCGGAGATTCTATGACGGTGCAGGGCTTATCTGCTGGGGATGATCCCACGGCCACCGTTTATGCTACATCCGAAATCTGTTACTATTACAATGCTCCCGTTACTACCTTGGACGGCCTGTCCACACGCTGGTGGAAACATTATGAGGGCGATAAGTTCGTCTTTGACGCACCCCCCACGTTGCAGCAGGAAGGATATTATATTTCGGAAGTGTATCCCATAGACTACCACCCATTGGATTCTACTGTGGCTAACCTTCCTTGCAATTATCCAAAAGGAGTCTTTACGCAAGGGTTTGGGACACAATTTAATGAGCAAGAGATCGTGGTGGATCAGTCAGGAACTCTTGTCGTGTCTACCGCCAACTTGCCAGTACAAGAAAGACCGTCAGGTGTGATTGATGGTAACAACGATACCTTCACGCTTACCTTTGAATCGTGTGCTGGTCAGGATTCGATGCTGCTCTGGTTGGATGGTGTTTTCCAAACACCAACAACCTATACCTATACAGATATGGGTGCTTATGGGCAGATCGTACTGTCAGTTCCTCCTGCAGTAGGGCAGGAGCTTTGGGTTTGGTATCTTCCACTTGGGACAGCCTGTGTTAATGAGCGTGTCAGGGAGCTTACGCCTACCGCCAACCCACAGGTTTATGATGTCCCAGAGACCTGGACGGATACAGCAACTTTGGTTGTCTTTCTCGAAGGTCTTTTTGTACTCCAGGATAGTGATTATTCTGTTATTAGCAGTAACACGCAGGTGAGTTATCTGACTGCGACTCCAGATCCTCTGCAGTCGATGTGGGCGCATTACAATTTGGGTCTTATTCCGCCTATAGATAAATGGCGTCAGGTATTTGTTGGTGTCGCAGATGGGGTAGCAGATACTTTTATGATTCCTCATCTGCTATATTCAGAGCTTCCCACATCTGTGGATTCTGTCCTTGTCTTTTTGGATGGCCTAAATCAGGGCGGGAATTTTTCAATCGAAGTTGACGGGTTTGGTAATCCTACAGGCAATATCATATTTACGGGCGGAGCACCTGAAGCAAACCGCCGCCTTGACGTAGCTTATATTCGAAATTGAGGGTGACGATGAGTAATAACGAAAAGCTCAGAACCGAAGATATCATCGAGATCATGGATAGCAAGATCCTTACGTCAGATGGCCATCCTGCGATTGGAGTGATACCGCGAGAAGCCTATAGTAGCGTCTTAACTAAACTATCTGCTCAAATGTTGACTGTGGATCAAAAGGCGGCGTTCGACTCGACTCTTACAGCTCCATCAGTATTAAATCCAGTCGTATTAAAAAACGATCTGGAAACCTATATCCCCCAAGCAGACCTTGGCTCTATTCGAGATAGTGTAGAGGTGAAAGGTCTTTTGCCCCTCCCTATAATTAAATTTGGTGATACCACCGCAGGGTCAAATATCATCACTTTTCCTGGTGGTGGCGTTTTAACTTGGGGTAAGCGTGGCGATTCGATTGCCGGAGGTTCCTTACCTTCAGGAGCCACTATCGTTGATTTACTGAGCAATACAACTCTTTTGGTAACGCAGGATGCCGCTGCCGACGGAACGAGTGAATCATTTACTGTGGGGCCGGTTGTTGGGGATCTTCGTGGCGTTATCGCGGATAATATCATCTACCGTTGGAATGGAACGATTTGGGCTGAATTTACCCGCACAGGTACGATGCTCCACCCAGAGCTAACGAATCAGAATGGCGATTCCAATTATCAGCATCTTACTTTGGCCCAATTGACAGGCTTAATCAGCTGGAGCCACAACCATAGCAATAAAGCAGTTCTTGATAATATTTTGGATGCAGGATCGGGACAGATAATTACTCCTTCGGAACGAAACCGCCTACCTTCAGCAACTCAAAAATCTGCCTTGGTAGGAACCAGCGGAACTCCCAGCGCAACAAACCCATATATAACCCATCTGGATCCACGCCTTAATACGGTCAGAAATCCTTATGTTACCGTTGGCCCTCCGGGGTCATTGGCAACGTTCCAGGGTGTAGACTATCGGCCATTTAATGACGCGCTATTCGCCATTGATTTAGGCGCAGCATCGACAGTAAAAGCGGTTGAGATCCTGGCTGGAACTTATGACCTCAGTAGCGTTCCTCTTGTTTGGGGATCAAACCCCAGTAGCCTTCTTCTCGAAGGTTTTACTCCAGCTACCGTATCGTTGAAATTCCAAACGGGTATCTCAAGCCCTGGCATTAAGGCATACGGCACAGGTGGACCTTTGATCGTTAGAGGTCTAGTCATAAAGCTAAACGCCCAAGGGACTTCAGGGATCTTCTCCTCGCGTGAGAACACGTTGATTGAAGATTGCATTTTCGAACCTGGAACCCAGCCCAGTATTGATCAGATTGGCGTAACCCTGGCAGGGGCAGGTAGCATTGTACGTAGGTGTAAGTTTAGAGGCTCGTTAACAAAAGGTATTGAAATCAAGGCAGCCAACTGCCGGGTGGAAAGCTGCGTATTTGATCTTACCCTTTCCACTAACTACGCTATTGATGCGTTTTACGGTGCCGACTACTCGCTCATCGATCATAACTTTGTCACATCCGGAACAGCGCGAGTCCAATCTGGAGTTAACTATCTCAATATCACTAACAACAGATTCTCATCTTTAAACGCCATTACAGACTTGGGAACAAGCACGAGATACCTTGAAAATCAGCCTGAAGATATCAATCAGCCGTTCATTGGAAGGAAACGAACTGTAGGTCCGTTGGGAACGTATGCCGACTACCGAGGCTCCACCGAGGCAGCTATCAACGCAGCGCTTGCGGATGTCAATGTGACAGAAATCGAGATCCTAGAGGGAACTTATACCATCTCAAACACCATTACGGTTCCTGAAGGAAAAGCCTTACGCGGTGTCCGCCAAGGGATGTCCAGCAGTGTCATCCTCTCCGGAGCTTCTGGAATTGAGCCGATTAAACTATCCCACTGGTCGCGGCTAGAAAATTTGGAAATCCAAGGTAGCAACGCCACACTCGTCACCAATGCTGCGGCTTCTATTTCCAATGCCAGAATTGAGCACTGTGGTTTTAACCTCACAGCAGTCGATGCCAGCACACAATACGAGGTGGCGTTTGTCGCTCCGACTGACTGTGTAATACGTAACTGTTTTTTCAAAGGCGAGCGGGGAGTTTCCATTTCTGGAGGATCAACAAGAACTCGTCTACTATCCTCTGTCTTTAGCAACAGTGATTTGTCCTTGGTTATGGATTCCGTAATTACAAATCAAAATGATCATATTAAAGATAACCACTTTTTAACCACCACCGCGCCGACAATTGCGGGCAATGTTTTGTCGGTGGAGAATAATCATTTCCTTGGGCTGCTACCAACAAAACTCGCTACTTTGAGTTCTATCTGGCAGGGGAACTGGCCGCACCATGCTGCCAATAATGATAGCGGTGTTGATACTCTAAGCATCAGCCTGGATAAATATCTTGAGCCCGCGAGCGATGGTGTTACGCGGACGTTCATTGCGTCCTCTGGTTCAATCAGTTTTGCTGAAGATCACATTGGAATTTCATCCTCACTTCCCATAGCTCTTCCGGCGCGGCTCAATAAATTGCTCCCGTATGTGGTTAAAATATATTGGACATCGGAGAATGGCCATCTAGGTGAGAGCGTGGTGTGGAGAGTTACTGCCGTGTTTAGAGATAGCACTCTACACCAGATTGGCACATCTCTTGTACAAAGCGCCATATCCACCAGAAGCTACACAGGTGTAGGTTCGGAGAGCTATGAAGACGTGGTTGTGCTTCCTTCGTACTCCAGTTACGGTTTGGCTTCTGATCCAACGCATGTGTCTTTTATTGTGGAGCGCGTCGGCACGGACGTTTCTGACACCCTAACAGCCAATGCACACTTGTTTGAAGTTCAGGTGTTGTTACCAAGGGATTAAGATATGCCACAAGAGATTGTTAGATCTGAAGATGTTATTGAATGCTTGGATGATCGTATCTATGCCTCAGAAGATCATGCCAATATTAGCGTTGTCGCTGGTGATAACTATTCCACGGTTCTCAGTAAAATTGAAACCCAGGTTTGTACTCCGGAGCAAAAGGCAGCGATTGCTGGCGCTTTGACTACACCAACGGCTCTTAATCCTATTGTGCTCAAAGACGACATTGAGACCTACTACTATCCTCTGGATGATTTAGGTGAGCTTAAAGACGCCGTGGATACCGTAGGGGATTTACCTCCC
>Ga0105105_10001149_pt1 | contig 11379 bp, 6 predicted proteins | sample PPLLaktember2015_4_FD_79108 | JGI IMG/M metagenome (GOLD analysis project Ga0105105, IMG submission 79108) | Freshwater sediment microbial communities from Prairie Pothole Lake near Jamestown, North Dakota, USA - PPLs Lake P8 Core (1) Depth... | ecosystem: Environmental > Aquatic > Freshwater >... | reverse complement strand
GCCAGTCAAAAGCGGCAAAGGTGGACGTCAGAGCGAAGACGATCATCCCGGGGGCGCTGGTTTTTCTCATCCGGGCGATCAATTCGACCGGGGAGGCGCTGTCCTGTTGGCGTGAATATTTCGTCAAAAGGCGGGTCAGGAAGTACCAGACCGCGAAATAACCGATTCCGCGGACGAGGAAAAACCAGTCATTCAAATAGGGTAGTTTCCACTGCAGGAGGTGGTCTTCGGCCACGGCTTCGGCGTGAGTCCAGTGGTACAGTTCATGGCGTCCCAGGTATATCGCCAGGAATATTATGGCCAGGTAGGGAAGGGTGGCGGCGAAATTTTCGGCCAGGCGGCGCACCGGGGCCGACCAGCGGGCGCCCGTGAGATGATGCAACATGACGAAAAACAATCCGCCCAGGCCGACCGAAGTCCAGAAGGCGAATGACACCAGCAGGGAATGATAGAACTGGGCCTGGTTGTTCATCAGGCCCCAAAGGGAGATGATTAAAAACAGGGCGCCTCCGGCGCCGGCGAAAATGTCGAAACGCCCTTTTTCAGTCAGACGATATGTCGCGGGATCGAACTTCATAATATTAATCTATTTTACCTCGCGGATATGGCCTCGTTGCTCGGCCGGGATATCTTCCAGGCGGGCGTTCTGGCTTTTCTGTAAAGCCCGCAAATAAACGACGATGGCCCAGCGGTCTTCGGGGGTAATCTGATGCCGGTACGAGGGCATATTACGAATGCCGTTGGTGATGACATCGAAGATCTGCCCGTCGGGAAGTTCCCGCAGGCGGGGGTCGTGAAAAGTCGGCGGCGGGGGATAGCCTCGGTTGACCACAATACCTTTGCCGTCGCCCACCCGGCTGTGGCAGGGGGCGCAATATATATCATAGCGTTCCTGTCCCCGGGCCAGCAACGGGGCTGTTATTTCCACCGGCGCGACCTTGACGAACTTGCTGTCGGCGTCGAGACCGTGATAGAATACGTTGTCGTTACGCAAATAACCCCGGGGAACCGTCCCGGCCACGGGCACTCTCATGGCGGCGCCGTCGTCGAAAAATTCGCTCGATGTCTGCGGGCGGTATTTTTCCTGGGTATCCATGTTGGGATTGGCATGGAGGGGGGGCTTGTCGGAGGGGCGGTTTCGCCCGCACCCGGAGGTCAATAATATAATAATGGCACCAACCAGGGCGGCCGTCCGAAAGAGGCCCGAAATATTTTCATGGCGATTAATCATCGTCGCGCAATACCTCGATATTTTTCCCGCCCAGAGTTTCCAGGAAGGCCCGGGTTTTGGAGCGCTCATATTTGGCATCGTCGGAGGGCACGGAAATAAAGAAGCCCTCGTCGGTGACTTTGGCAAAATTGTCGGACCTGAACAGGGGGTGATGCAATTGCGGCAGGCGATTGATGATAAGCATCCCGAAAAGCGAGGCAAAGGCCGCCGATATGACGCCCAGGGCGAAGGTTACCGGAACATAGGCCTGGAAGGCGAAATACGGTTTGCCGGAAATAACGAGGGGATAATCCACGGCCATGGTCCACCATTGCAGAGCCAGGCCGGCGGAGCATCCCAGGAGCGCCAGTAAACCGGCGATCCAGCCGATGGGGGAGCGTTGCAGTCCCATGGCGTCGTCCATGCCATGGATAGGGAAGGGGGAATGGCAGTCGAAATTTGTATACCCGGCGTCGCGGAGTTGTCCCGCGGCTTTAAAGAGGGCGCCCGGGTTAACGAATTCGGCCAGGATCACTTCCGGTTTGTCGTAGAGGCGGCTCATTTATTCTCCTCCTCCGACACTCTGTGGCTTTTATGGGCATAGAAATGCGGGTCGGCCTGGGGCAGGACGCCTTTTACTTCGGCCATGGAAATAATCGGCAGATACCTGACGAACAGCAGGAAGAGGGACAGGAAAAGACCGAAAGAGCCGACGAAGGTCGAGATATCCCAGAAGGTAGGCCGGAAATAATCCCAACTGGAAGGGAGAAAATCGCGCGAGAGGGAGGTAACGATAATCACGAAACGCTCGAACCACATGCCGATATTGATAAGGATCGAGGCAACAAACATAACGGGAAGCGAACGGCGCCATTTCTTGATCCAGAAAATCTGGGGGACGATGACATTGCAGGTGATCATGGTCCAGTAAGCCCAGGCATAGGGGCCGGTGGCGCGGTTGATAAAGGTAAAGATCTCGTATTGATTGCCGCTGTACCAGGCCATGAAAAATTCGATGCTGTAGGCATAGCCGACCATCATCCCGGTCAAAAGCATGATCTTGTTCATCTTTTCCAGATGATTGACGGTGATGTAATTTTCCAGGCCGAATACTTTGCGGGCGATGATCGACAGGGTCATGACCATGGCGAAGCCGGAGAAGATCGCTCCGGCCACGAAGTACGGCGGGAAAATAGTGGTGTGCCAGCCGGGGATAATGGAGACGGCGAAGTCGGTTGAGACCACGGAATGGACCGAGAGGACCAGGGGGGTGGAAATGCCGGCCAGGATCAGGTAGGCCAGTTCGTAATGTTTCCACTGGCGGTTGCCGCCGCGCCAGCCGAGGGCGAGAATGCCGAAGATTATTTTTCTTATTTTATTTTTGGCCCGGTCGCGGAGGGTGGCCAGGTCGGGAATCAGGCCGGTGTACCAGAACAAAAGTGAAGCGGTAAAATAGGTGCCGACCGCGAACACGTCCCAGAGAAGGGGGCTGCGGAAATTGGGCCACATACCCATTTGATTGGGCAGGGGAAACATATAATAGGCGATCCAGATTCGTCCCACGTGAATGCCGGGGAATATAAGAGCGCAGATGACGGCAAAGAGGGTCATGGCCTCGGCGAAACGGTTAATGGAGGTTCTCCAGCGCTGGCGCATCAGGAACAGAATGGCCGAGATGAGCGTCCCGGCATGACCGATACCGACCCAGAAAACGAAGTTGGTGATATCCCAGGCCCAGCCGACGGGGACTTTCAACCCCCAAATACCGATACCTTCCCAGACCAGTTTCCCGATGGAGCCCAATAAGACCAGAGCCAGGGAGCCGGTGAGAAGAAGCGCCAGGAGCCAGACGCGGGGTGTTTTACGCTCCACGATGCGGCTGATTTTATCGGTAACCTCGCCGAAGGAGGGATTCCCCGCAATCAGGGGTTCCTCGCCGTGATGCAAGGGGGCCGTATCTTTGGTGGTAGCGTCGCTCATCGGGTTAATTTGATTCCATTTTTTCCAAAGTCACAAGGATATTTATTCATTTAATCGGAAAGATGGCAGGATCGCTGGGATCCTGCCCTACATCTAATATCAATTTTTATTCCTTTTCCATATCTGAATCGAATTGCATCAAATCCGGCTGGGGGTTTCTTATTCTGGCCAAATATGTATTTCGCGGTTTAACATTTAACTCGGCCAGCAGGGCGTAATTTCTGTCCGACTTTTTTATTTGGGCCACATTGCTGTCCGGGTCGAGAATGTTGCCGAAAGATATGGCCTTGGTCGGGCAGGCCTGCTGGCAGGCGGTCTGGATTTCGCCGTCGCGGACGGTGCGATTTTCTTTCTTGGCGGCCTGTTTGCCACGATTGATTCTCTGGACGCAGAAAGTACATTTTTCCATGACGCCGCGGAAACGGACGGTGACATCGGGATTTTGCGCCATCTTGACCGTCTCGGGCATATCCTTGGTATAATTAAAGAAGTTGAAGCGGCGGACCTTGTAGGGGCAGTTGTTGGAGCAGTACCTGGTCCCGATGCAGCGGTTGTAGGTCATGACATTGAGGCCTTCTTTGTCATGGGTCGTGGCCGAGACGGGGCAGACCGATTCGCAGGGGGCGTTCTCGCAGTGCTGGCAGGCCATGGGCATGATGACCACCCGGGGGTCGTCGGATTCGCCGACGAAATAGCGGTCGTTGCGAATCCAGTGCATCTCGCGGCCGTTGATGACCTGTTCTTTGCCCACCACGGGGATATTATTTTCACTCTGGCAGGCGATGGTACAGGCGCCGCAACCGATGCAACTGTTGAGGTCGATGGTCATCCCCCACTGGTAACCCTGGTCGTAACTATGTTCTTTGAAAATCGATTTCAAAGGAGGATGCTCCACCATTTTTTCGGCGAATTTCGGGTCCCGGCGGTATTTTTCCAGGTTGGCTTCCCGGAAAATGGCGCGGCCTTCCATGGCGCCATGTTCCTGGGTGTTGGCGAAATGGTGACGCCCTCCGGTTTTCTCCAGAGAGATTTCTTTTTTATGCCGCAATTTATAGGCATTGAATCCGACCCCGGTACCAATGCGGCCCGCGCGAGTGCGGCCGTAACCGAGGTTCATAACCACCGTATTCTCGCTGATGCCGGGCTGGATCCAGATAGGGACGGCCGTATCGGAATCATCGATTCTGACCATGTCGCCGTTCTGCAGATTTAAATTTTTGGCGGTGGCGATACTTACCAGGGCGGCGTTATCCCAGGCCAGTTTGGTGATCGGATCCGGCAGTTCCTGGAGCCAACTGCTATTGGCGAAGCGACCGTCGAAAACCGAGGTATCGGGTACGACCACCAGATTCAATTTTCCGGAAGTCGTCGCCCGGGAATCATTAATGACGATTTTGCTCTCGTCGGCGAAATTGATTTCAATCGGTTTCGAAGCGCTGTTGTCGAGAAGGCCGTCATGCAAGATCTGCCGCCACTTGTTTTCAAAATCTGCCGCCGGTAATATTCCGGCCCAGGTACGGCGGACAATTTCATAGCCGGTTTCATCATTGGCGGTGGCCAGGAGATTCCATAATTCCACCGTGCTTCGGCCGTCATAGAGCGGAGCAATCATAGGCTGGATAACGCCGGCGATACCATCGGCGGCCCAGACATCGCCCCAACTTTCCAGATAATGGGCGGCCGGGATATGCCAGGTGCAGTGCTCGGCGGTTTCGTCGAAACACTCACCGAAGTGAATGGTATTTTCTATTTTGGCCAGCGCCGAGGAAATTTCATTATCTCCGGTCGAAGCATAAACCGGATTAACGCCCAGCAGGATTAAGGTGGAGATGGCATCCCCGGTTCCTTTAGCGAGTAAATTTTCGGGAGCCAGGTTATCGTCGAAAGTATCCCGGGCTTCATAGTAAGTGACGGTTTTTCCGATATTGCCGAGAGCCCGATTGAGGTGATAAACCGCCAGGCCCAATTCCGGGGAATGGGTGCCGCCGACGCGAATGAGCCCTTCGCCCTTATGCGCGGATAAATCTTCGGCCAGGGCTCTTATCCAGGTTTCGTCGAATGAGAAAGCGGACGGCGTTTCGGAAGCGGGCTCGAGATTGATATTAACTCCCCGGCGTATGAGTTCCCCTGCCAAAGCCCTGATGAATCCGGATAGGTGGTCCGGCGAAAGGCGCAAACGGTGGTCGGCCATGGCTCCGGTCAGGGAGTAATTGCTTTCCACGACGTACAGGCGGTTCATCGAATCTAAAGGTGAATCGACTTTTCTTCCCTTTACGAAGTCGGCCGCGGCCGCGAGGTTGTCCGGTTCGGCGGCCAGGAAATCGGAATCAAGGGAAAGTATGACTTTGGCTTTATCAAGGCTATATACAGTTTTCAATTTGCCGGGCGCGGCATTTTCCAGGGTTGAAAGACTATTTTTGTAATTGACCGGACTCCAGGATTTAACCAATGCCCGGGGGAATCGCCGACGGAACATTTGCAGGGCGTTAAATAACGAAGGCGAAGAAAACGGTTCGGTCAGGATGGCCAAACCCTCGCCCCCCGTGGTGGAATATTTTTTATCCAGTTCGCGCCAAAAAGCGACGAAGTCGTTCCAATTATTTTCCAGGCCCTTGTGGATGATTTTGGGGGAGCGGTCGGGGTCGTACAAACCCAAAATTGAGGCCAGTATCCAGGCATTGGCGGCGCCCCTGGTGGCGGGATGCCGGGGGTTGCCCTCGATTTTAGTGGGGCGGCCTTCATGACATTCCACAATCACGCCATAGGCATCTGTCCCCATCGGCATGGTGGTGGCATAGTAATTGGCGATGCCGGGAATTATTTCTTCGGGGGGAGTGACATAGGGGATGATTTTTTCCACCGGCTTACGGCAACCGGCCAGCCCGGCCAGGGCCAGGGAGGCACCCATCAGGCCCAGGAAACTTCGCCGCGACAATCCCGCCAATCCTTCCAGAACCGTTTCCGGGAATTCCCGTCCGAGATTTTCCTTAAACTCCGGCTGGCCTGCCAATTCGTTCAAAGACCGCCAGTAACCATGACGATCGAATTTATCTTTGTCTTCCATTACCTATGACACCCGGAGCAATCCACCGGGGGATTGATGTTTAGTTCTTTTATCTGCTTTTCGGCGAAGGATATTTGTTCCGCCGAAGGCTGCCAATCCATATTCGTAATCTGGTTGACGGGACGCAAATGTTTTTGCGGTTGGCGATGGCAGTCCAGGCACCAGGACATGGACAGCGGTTCGGCCTGCTGGACCACGTCCATGCGGTCGATGCGGCCGTGGCAACTGACACATCCCACCCCGGCCCGCAGATGCGCGGAATGGTCGAAGTAAGCGTAATCGGGAAGCATATGGACCCTGGTCCACTCGATGGGTCGTCCCGTGGCATAACTTTCCCGGACGGGGAGAAGTTTTTCCGATTCCGGCAGTATCAACTTATGGCAGTTCATACAGGTCTGGGTGGGGGGGACATTGGCATGAGTTGATTTTTCCACCTTGCTGTGGCAATAGCGACAGTCCATCCCCAGGTCCCCGGCATGGAGTTTATGGCTGAAAGGGACCGGCTGAATCGGCCGGTAACCGACATCGGTGTATTTCGGGGAACCGTAGTACCAAAAAAAACCGACCGTGGCCATAATTACAAAAAGCGACACGGCGGCCGCGATGGTCGGCAGATGATTGGTCCAGCGGGGGAATATTTGCGCCAAGTCGTTATCCTTCCCGAACTATCGAAATAAACCTCGTTACGCCTTACCCTGTTTATAGTCGTGATAATCCCGGACGAAAGGCTATTATAGGAAAAAGGGCGGGCTTGTCAACTCCATAATTGCAGGTACCGGATGTAAATATGTTTTTCATAATATCAATAAGGCATAAAATGGTCGACTACCAGAGCCGCGAAAACGCCCGGCAAATAAAGGAGGGAATAGAAAAACAGTTTACGTGCCAGGGAATCATCGCCTTTATCCAGCGCACGCCAGGCCAGCCTTATATAATGGAAACCCAAACCGGCCGCGGCCGCGCCATAGATAATCCCGGCGCCAAAGATAAGGGGCAAAAGCGAGACCGCCACCAAAATGAGCGTGTAATAGAAAATCTGACGAAAGGTATTGCGGACGCCTTTTACGACCGGAAGCATCGGCAGGCCGACGCGGCGGTAGTCATCGCGGCAAAAAATAGCCAGCGCCCAAAAATGGGGGGGAGTCCAAAGGAATATTATGGCGAAAATAATCAGGGCGATGGCCGAAATCGATCCGGTGGCGGCGGTCCAAGCGCCGATCGGGGCCATGGCCCCGGCGATGCCGCCGATGACAATATTCTGGTCGGTGCGGGGTTTTAAATATAAGGTATAAAAAAGCGAATAGAAGAGTATCGTCGCCAGGGACAACATTCCGGTCAGCCAGTTGAAAATCCAGCCGAGTAAAACCACGCCGGTCAGGCCGATGGTTACCGAGAAAATTAAGGCCGCCAGGGGGGATAAATATCCCAGGGGAAGGGGGCGGCGATTTTTGGTTCGGCTCATCCGGCCATCAAGATGGCGTTCAAAATACTGATTCAAGGCATTGGCGGATCCGCCGGTTAAGAATAACCCCAGCATAAAAAGGGACAATTTTAAGGGGTCGTTTAAAAGTGAACCTTCTATGGCCACGGCCGTCATTCCGCCCATGATAACCAGAAGCATGATAGTCGGTTTGGTTAATTGGAGGAGCGACCCCAAGAGGCTCCGGAACCGTTTTGTGAGGTTCCGGTCGGGGGAGTATTCAGGGTTCCCGCTCTCGGAAGGCTGGGGCGATCCCTTTAGATTTGAGTTATGATGGGTCAATCTCTCTTACCACTAAATTTTTTATATATATCCGCCACTTTCGAGACAATACGAGGTCATATTGTTGTTTCCAAGGGCATACGCAATAAATCCATTCGGATATATGTAAAAATAGCATAATTATTACTTTTAATGAAATGGAAAAGGGGCGGGGAGGCATTTCTTTACGGCTGGTTTTCTTGAAAAAAAGGCCCGATTTTGGTGGCCCTTTTAAAATCCTGCGGGGGATATTTCAGGTCCGGCGGGGGCCCAGGTTTCGATTTGAATTTATAAATAGCCATTTTTCAGGATGTTAGGAGGCAAAAGCGGCAGTGGTTTAATATTTATTAATTATTTTTGGCCTATTGGGAAACGGCAAAAAATGCTTGACAGGAGGGTCGATTCTGTATAAATTAAAGCGTAATACAAAGATACTTTTCTTTGTCTTAGCTTGGTTCTTGCCACCGAACACATAGTTTAGACATCTATGGTGTTTTTAAATAATTATCCAATGTCTGACATTCAAAAAAAGCAAACGGCTAATGTTGTTTGTTTGTCGAAGGAGGTGGTATCTCGGAACAAGAAAATCTTTAGAGAAATCCTCACCACGGGATTTGCATCGTAGAACCTAACCATTGAGTGGCCTAAAACTTAACTCAAGAGAGGTAAGAGGTAAGTAGATGTTAGAGAAAAGACTTATTCTTAAAGTGGCCGTAGTTCTGGTTATGGCTCTTGCCTTCTGCTTCACCGCCATGGCCGAAAGAGAAAAACCGCCACTTCCTATCTTATCGGGCTCCAAGGCAATCGGGACTAATCCGATGCCTGCCCAGGAAGAAGCCCGCGATATTCAACAGGCTATTGATTACAAGAATAGCATTCCCCAGCCGGTTCTGCCGCTTTCCATTAGCCGGCAATATGCTAATGACCTGAAGAAGAGTCCTGTCCACACTGCGCCGCGCCCTGCCATGGCCGAAAAGGTGGATGTTCTTTTCGAAGGTTTTGAGGGCGGCATCATTCCGCCGACCGGCTGGACGGTTGTCGTTAATAACCCCTATACCTGGGAAATCGATACTTATGCTCCCTTTGAGGGCGTTTATAACGCGACTTGCCTTTATGATGAATCCTATACCGGCAACCAGGACGAATGGTTGATCAGCCCGGTCATTGACCTGGGCACTTCTTCCTGGGTTCTGGAATTTGCCTGGAATGGCAGTTACTATTGGTCGGTTGATCCTTATGACTACTGCGACCTGACCGTCAAGATTTCCACCGACGGCGGCACCACCTGGACCGACCTGTGGAATGAAGACGCCGAAGGTGTTTTCACCAACTGGCAGTGGTATGAGGAAATGATCAGTCTGAGCGCCTATACCGGTAATGTTCAGATTGCGTTTGTTTATTCCGGCTATGACGGCGCCCAGTTCTCCTTCGACGCCGTGTCCGTTAACGACGGCGCGATTCCGACCGGCCGTTGCTGCTACGGCGATCCGTCGGCTCCCGATTGTATCGACGAGATCACCGAGGCCGACTGTCTGGCGACCTATAGCGGCCGCTGGACCGAAGGTATCAAGTGTTCCGACGAACCGTGTCCGTTGGCCCCGTCCAACGACACTTATGATTATGCCATCGACATCACCGGCGCCTGCCCGGTCAATGTCACCGGCACTACTGTCGGCGCCACCGTGGACTGCCCCGGAGTCCTGGATTGGAATGCCGTGTGGTATAAATTCACGGTTCCGTACGATTATAACCGCGTCGATATCGACTTTTGCGGGACGGCGATCCCGGTTCAGTGCGTCGGCGTTGTACTCTACGCCGAACCCGTGGATTGTCCGACATATATTCTTTATGATAATGCCAACTGGGATGATTGCGGCGACGAAAATCCGTCCATTATGTGGATGGGCCTTCCCGCCGGCACTTATTACTTCCCCGTCTATATCGGCGACGCTGACTGTCTGCTCAGTTTAGAGCAGGACTTCCAGTTCACCTATTGCGTGAGCGAAATAGTCCCGCCCGAAAACGATGATGCCGATAAGGCTGAAGAAATCGGTGAAGTAACCGATCTGCCGTTCTCGACCACCCTGGCCACCTTTGACGGCCCCGGCGGTTGCCAGACGGCTCCCAACGTTTGGTTCTGCTATACCGCGACGACGACCGGTTTGGGCCAAATTGACCTCTGCGGCTCCGGCTATGACACCAAGATGGCCGTTTATGAAGGCTGCGAAGTCGACGGCACCGGTATGCCGTTAGGCGCTCAACTGGGTTGCAACGACGACGATTCCAACGGCGGCGGCGATGTTTGCTCGGGCAAGACCCTGCAATCGGCCGTTCTGCTGGAAGTCGTGGCCGGCAACAGCTACCTGATCGAAGTCGGCGGCTACAGCTCCAATGTCGGCGACGGCGATTTGTCGATTACCGTGATCGTGGGCGGCGTTTGCTGCGATCCTTTAACCGGTAATTGCACCGACGTTGCTGATGAGGCTACCTGTCTGGGCGTGGGCGGCAATTATCATGCCGGCGAAGAATGCGCCAGCTATACCTGCCCGCCTCCCGCCAGCGAAGGTGACAACTGCGATGATCCTATCAAGGTTGACATACCCGGCGATCTTCCTTATCAAGACCTTAGCCAGTATACCTGCGGTCGCTGGAACGATTATGTCAACACGCAGATGTGCTATACCTCGTATGGTAACGGCGAAGATATCGTTTATGAATTGACCGTTACCGCTTCGACGACGATCGAGATTACGATCGACCCGAAAGGGACGACCTGGACGTACTGCCAGATTGCGGTCGAATGCCCGCCGGTGGCTTCCACCTGCGTGTATTATTTCCGCAATACCGGCGGGACGGCCTATTCTTCCGACCCCGTCGTTCTGGCTCCGGGAACTTATTACATGATACTCGATACCTGGCCGACCCCGGATTGCATTCCGGATTATGATATCACTCTCGATGTCTATGAGGCCTGCGATCTCGATTGCCCGTCGGGTGGCATTGCCGAAGCCGAAGCCTGCGGCGACGACACCAACGGCGGTTGCTCGTCCGATCCGCCGACCGAGCAATTCGAAGCCATTACCCCTGGCACGACCGTTTGCGGTACGGCTTGGGCGGATACCGAACTGCGCGATCTGGATTGGTATGAATTCGTGACGACCGAATCCGGCGACATCACCTGGACCGGTCAGGGCGAATTCCCGTTCTATATGTGGATTCTCAACTCTGAAGGCGGCTGTGCCGGAGCGACTGTTCTGGCCAGCGGCGGCGCCGATCCGTGCACGGAAGTTACGCTGACGACCTATGTCGCTCCCGGCACCTATTGGCTGTTAGCGGCTCCGTCCGATTGGCTGGATATCCAGTGCGGCGGCGGCGGCGCTTACG
>Ga0105105_10001148_pt1 | contig 11382 bp, 14 predicted proteins | sample PPLLaktember2015_4_FD_79108 | JGI IMG/M metagenome (GOLD analysis project Ga0105105, IMG submission 79108) | Freshwater sediment microbial communities from Prairie Pothole Lake near Jamestown, North Dakota, USA - PPLs Lake P8 Core (1) Depth... | ecosystem: Environmental > Aquatic > Freshwater >... | reverse complement strand
GCTTTTTAGAGTTTTAATTAAATCCTGTAGTCTCAAACTCAACTCAATTGGGTATACAGGAGCGCTAGATAATTCCTTGTATTGTGTGGGCAACTTGAATAAGTTATCTTGCGCGGTGGAACGGATATCTATCAATGATGGAAGGTTATAGGATAGGTTCCCTTTTTCCATGACTTTAGTGAGCAATGGGTCACCTTCACCTTTTTCGTCATAGAGTGCGATTGTGTCTTTTTGGTAGACTCCATCCTTATCCTTGGAGCGGTACACTTGTTTTCGTCCAGGCAAAGTAATTTTGTCTTGACTTAGTTTCATTATCGGTGAAAAAAGCCCCCCATCGTTGGCTGTTTCACATAGCTTATAAATTACGTCCAGATATGGGCGGTCGGCTGAAGTACCCATTTTTGTTCCCACACCAAACGCATCGATTTTTGCGTCATCCTTTAGCAGTTCATCGATTCTGTATTCATCAAGGTCCCCGCTCGCAAAAATCTTCACATATCCTAAACCTTCTTTATTTAGGATCTCTCTCACTTGCTTACTGGTTTGAGCTAAATCTCCGCTGTCAAGTCTGACCCCGCCAAGTCGAAAACCTTTTGCTTCAAGTTCCTTGGCTATTATAACGGCCTTTTCTGCTCCTGAAATCTCGTTGTAGGTATCGATTAGGAGTGTTGAGTTATTTGGAAAAGTCTTGGAAAAAGCGCGGAAAGCATCGATTTCTCTGGGGTAAGACATCACAAACGAGTGAGCCATTGTTCCAAAGACTGGAATCTGATACGTCAAACCTGCCAAAACATTGCTAGTTCCATGACAGCCTGCAATGTAGCTTGAACGTGCAACCTTCATCCCTGCATCCATGCCATGTTCACGGCGCAAACCGAATTCAATAACGGATTTACCTTTTGCTGCGTGAACTACACGTGATGCTTTAGTCGCTATCATGGTTTGCAAATTAATGGCGTTTAGCAAAAATGTCTCCACTAATTGAGCTTCAATTATGGGGGCGGTAACGCGGATTAATGACTCATTAGGAAAAGCCACTGTTCCCTCGGGAACAGCCCAAACATCACCAGTAAACCTTAATTCTGCTAAATATTCAAGAAAGTCTTCTCTAAAGCCCTGTTTCTTTAGATAAGCTAAATGCTCTCCAGTAAAGCTGATGGTTTGCAAGTACTCCAAGACATCTTCAAGACCGGCAAAAAGGAAGTAAGAACGATTCTCCGGCAACCGCCGTATGAAGAGGTCAAAGGTGGCGGGTTCAAAATGTTCATTATCAAAGTAGCTTGCGCACATCGTCAATTCGTAGTAGTCAGTAAATAGGGTCATGTTTTCTTGTTTGAAATGACCCAGAAAATCGTTCATGCGCATATAGATAAGGAACTTGCGATTTAATCCTTTCTAACTCCCTCTCCTTAGATTCGCGGCAAAAGTTGATCATTATTTACCACTCAGGAAAGATAGTTCTCTCATCCCGTTCCGTTTGGGATTTTCACTTTCATCGACCCCTCCACTGAGAAAAAAGATCGTTTATTCGCTTGTTTTAAATAGCTCATACAATACATCAACATTAAAGTGTGAAATTTATGTCTGAAGCCGACGCCCCAGCAGAAGAATTCAGCATCAGACAAGCTGAAATGGAAGCAAACAAGAAAAAATATGAGTTCATAGAAGACTTGCCTGGAGTGGGTCCGGCCACGGCAGCCAAACTGCGCGAACTTGGCTACCACACAGTGGAATCTTTAGCAATGGCAACCAGCCGAGAGCTTGACCCCGTTGGCGTTAGCGAGAAAAAAGCTTTCCAAATCATAGAAGCCGCACGTTCCTCCATCGGAATAGCGTTTATTCGAGCAGACGAATTGTACAAGATGCGTAAAAGTGTTGCTCGCATCACCACTGGAAGTAAAGCTTTAGACAAAGTTGTTGATGGCGGCTTAGAAACCCAAACCATAACCGAGTTTTACGGCGAATATGGCTGCGGCAAAAGCCAAATGTGCCATCAACTCTGCGTCAACGTCCAACTTCCCATAGAGAGAGGCGGATTAAACGGCGCAGCTCTTTACATAGATACAGAAAACACGTTTAGGCTTGAACGCATAGTACAGATGTCAAAGTTCGCAGGCTTAGACCCAGAACAAGCCGTTAAAAACATCATTTACGCTGAAGCCTACACCAGCGACCACCAAATGTTTCTCTTAGAAAACTCTGACGAAATCATCAAAGCCAACAACATTAAACTGATTATCGTTGACTCGTTAACCGCTCATTTCCGAAGCGAATACATCGGTAGAGAAATGCTCGCTTCCCGCCAGCAAAGACTCAACAAGCACATGCATAAACTTGTCGCTTTGGCTAGGGCATTTAACGCTGTCGCAGTCGTCACCAACCAAGTTATGGCAAAGCCAGATCAATTCTTTGGAGATGCTATCCACCCAATCGGCGGAAACATCGTTGGTCACACCAGCCACACTCGGATTTATCTAAGGCGTGCTTCCCATGGTCCGATACGTATAGCAAGGCTTGTTTCAAGTCCATATTTGCCCGAGGGAGAGGAAATCCTTAAAGTCACCGAAAACGGAATAGAGGATGTCTCTGAAGAAGAGAAAGCAACCAAACCCCGTGGACGCTAGTATGCCTATATCTCAAGCATTAGTGACAAGGTACTTCCAGCTCATAGTTAGCAGGCAATTTGCTGAGGCAGAACGTGAATTGGAACGTGTTAAACAGAAAATGCAGAAAACCGATTGGAATAGAGGATACTTCCGAGCATTGTACGGAATGTATCTTTCTCGAAAAAGCAGTGCAGACGACTACGCTTTCTTTTCTAAACTAGATTTAAGTGACAAAGTGGCTCTACACGCTTACCGAAAAGAGTTCCTCGACCAGATGGGCAATGGATTGCACGCTGATTTTGACCGCGGATACTTTTCGGCTTGGGCAGACTGTATGCGTATCTTAACTCGAATGGATATTCCAAGCCCCCAGAACAGCAAAACATCTGGGGCTGAAAAAATTGAGACACTTAGAAGCGATAAGAGTCAAGCGACTATGGGTAATTTCCTGCAGGAAAGCCAAGAAAAATAGAAAATAACTTATTAAGAGCATTTTATGCGATTGCCACATGGATTGCAGTGTAGAATAAGACAAAGAATGCAATCCAAGCAAAGAAATACATGCCTATGCCTGTGCTTAGGATTTTAGAGGGCTTTTCTATCTTGTTTCTGAAGCTCGCTCGCAGAATGTAGTAAGTTATGAAGTAGATTAGGAGAGCAACAGTTATGCTGTTTACGAGTGTTGTTATTTCAGTTACTGTACCTATTAGCTCAGCTAGTACAGCGGATATGATGGCTGCGATTATTCCTAATGCGACTCTTATCCAGTATAGTTGGACTAAAGGGGTCATGTAAATCTAATCCTTGGCACATAATATTTTATTCTTACTTAAAAAAGATGCCTAAGTATTAATTCTTTCTACTGTTACGACCAACGATTTCGCCGAATAAGGTGTAAATGGTTATTTTATAGTGAAATATAGTATAGACTTTAAAAGGTGCAGCGGTTGCGTAAAAAAGAAGTCACAAGCTTTGACATAGCGGCAGTAGTCAAAGAATTAAAATCCCAAATCGCTAACTGCAGAGTGAATAACATCTACCAATTCGGTGAAAAAACGCTCATATTCAAACTGCATAAAACCGATTCACCGCCCATCAGGCTTGTCATTGAAGCAGGCAGAAGACTTCATTCAACCAGTTACGCCGAAGAAAGCCCCGCTGAGCCTCCAGCGTTCTGCATGACAATGCGTAAGTACTTACGTGATTCGTGGCTAAGAGGAATCGAGCAAACTGAATTCGAGCGCATCGTTACCGTTTACTTTGAGACTAAGACTGGACTGCTTAAGCTTGTTGTGGAACTCTTCGGCGATGGCAATATTATCATTACAAACGAAAAGGATGCAATCATCCAAGCTTTAGAATTTAAAAAAATGCGCGATCGCGATATCTTACGCAATTTGACTCTTGCACTTCCACCGTCGATCGGCAAAAACCCCTTCAGAGTTACTCAACTTGAACTCCAAGAAGCCTTCACAAAAGCGACTAACACTGAAATCGTCAGGGTTTTGGCGAGGTTTCTGGGGCTTGGCGGAGTTTATGCAGAGGAACTTCTGCTAAGGGCGCAAATAGAAAAAACTAAACTAAGTAGTATTTTGGCAATTGACGAAATTAAAGCGATTTTTGAGGCGCTTCAAAGCCTACTTTGGCCTGTTGTGGAAGGAAAGTTTGAGCCAAGCATAATCCTAGATGAGAATGGCGACTATGTAGATGCTGTACCGTTCAAGCTCAAACGCTATGAAGGGGCAAAATCTCAAGGTTACGAATCTTTCAATCAAGCGTTGGATGAGTTCTATTTGCGTGTTGTCGCGTCAGAGAAAGCTGCTGGAAGCATCGAAACCGAAAAGTTGGATCAGGAAGTCCAACGCCTCAAAAGAGTAGTCGCTGAACAAGAGAAATCCATCGATGAGGACCTCAAAAAATCTGAGAAAGACAAACAGATCGGCGATAAATTCTACGCTCATTTCAACGTACTCCAAACCTTCCAGGAACAACTTGTTAAAGCAAACCAGCAGGGACATGACTGGAATACAATAATTATAACCGTTATGGCAGCGAAAAAAGCCGGGAAAATACCTTCAGTATACGTTGAGTCGTTTGATGGGAAAAACCTTGCCTTAAACCTTGAAATCGACAGTTTCCATTTTAGTCTGAACCTGCGTGACTCTCTTTTTGACAACGCAAACAGATACTATGAACGAGGCAAACATGCCAAAGAGAAAGCCCAAGGTGCAATGTCTGCACTGCAAGATTCAAAGCGTAAGCTTGCCATGGCAGAGCGTGAACTGTCGGAAGCTGAACATCTAAAGAGCCTCAAACCCGCTGAAATTATGGAAGTACTATCTAAACGTAAAGAAGAGATGGCGAACAAGGAATGGTACGAAAAATTCCGCTGGTTCATTTCGTCGGAAGGTTTTCTGGTGGTTGCAGGCAAAGATACGGTTAGCAACGAAGTCCTGATCAAAAAGTACACTGCACTGGAGGATGTTGTTTTCCACGCGGAAATCACTGGGGCTCCTTTTGTCGTAATTAAAGCAGAAGGCAATCCAATTGGTGACCAAACGCTAAAGGAAGCAAGTGAATTCACCGCGTCTTTTTCTCGGGCTTGGCGTGAGAACGCAGGATCAGTGGATGTTTACTGGGTCAAACTGGATCAGCTTAGCAAAAGCGGTCCCTCTGGCGAGTCTGTGCCTCATGGAGCGTTTTTTGTTGTTGGGAAACGTAATTGGTATAGAAATACGCCGCTTCACGTAGCGGTTGGGATGGTTGTGGGTGAGGAAGCCTGTTTTGTTGGCGGACCCTTGGATGCAGTGAAAACGAAAACGAGAACCTACGTTAGCATAAGTCCTGGAGATACGATGGGCAAGGATTTGCTAAAACAGATTCTTAAAGCGCTAACGGTTAAATTGTCTAAAGATCAACGGGAGAAAGCGGGCAAAATCTCCATTGAGCAAATTCGCGAGTTCATACCATACACTAAAGGCGCTGTAAATCTAAAAACGCATTGATGATTAGCTAACAATTTCTTCAAACGCCTAAATTTTAAGGGTGAAAATTTTAGCGGTTGATGTTAACAAATTATTTATTGTCAAGAGTGAGATAGAAAAATAGTGGTTTGCAATGGATAAAGTAGATTTAAAAAAGCAGCTTGAAGAATTCTACAATGCCTCATCTAAAGAAGTTAAATTTGTTGACGTGCCTGCTATGAATTTTCTTATGGTTGACGGAAAAGGAAACCCCAACGATTCGCCTGAATATAAGGCTGCGATTGAAGTCTTGTTTATGGTCTCTTATGCACTCAAGTTCATGGTTAAAAAAGCTAAAAGTATCGACTATAGCGTTATGCCTCTTGAAGGATTGTGGTGGGTTGACAATATAACAAAATTCAGTCCCGAGCACAAAGATGATTGGAAATGGAAAGCTATGATTATGCAACCCAACTTTGTCAACGCTGAAGACGTGAAAGCAGCAATTGAGCAAGTAAAGAAAAAGAAGAATCTGGAAGCAATTACTAAACTAAGATTTGAATCTTTCAATGAGGGAAAAGCAGCCCAAATAATGCACATCGGACCATACTCAGCCGAAGGAGCCAACATCGCAAAAATACGTGCTTTCATCCAAAGCAACGGATACAGCTTAGGTGGCAAACATCATGAGATTTACCTTAGCAATCCAGGTAAGACAGCGCCCGAGAAGTTGAAAACCATCATGAGGCAACCAATGAAATAACCTTAGAGTTGGCTTAGGCGTTCAGCTAATTGTTTGATTTGTTTTCTGAATCGCTCACTCATCTTTGTAAAACGCATGGCAGCTGAAGGATGAATTACTTCGAAGTATTCTATACCTTCTTGTCGAGGGGTTTCTTTTGCTGATGCACCCAAAAGAACTATCATTTTTGGTTTAATGATTCTGATTTGCATGATTAAATAAGGAAGACATGCGGCTACCTCATCCGGGAAGGGCTTGCGGTTTTCTGGCGAAACATGCTTAACTATGTTGGTTATGAACACATCTTCACGTTTAATTCCGAATTCAGTTAGAGTTTTTGTGAGATATTTTCCTGCTCTTCCAACAAAAGGACGACCCGATTTATCTTCATCCGTTCCTGGATTCTGCCCTATGATCATTACTTTGGCGTCTAATGGTCCTTCCCCTGGGACGCCATGTTTAGCATCCTGCCAAAGACGACATTTTCTGCAATTGTAAACTTGGGTATTTAATTCTTCAAGCTCCATGTTAATTGTCCTTATCTTAAGTCAATATGCTCTAAGTTTAAAAATCTCGTTAAAAAAGTTTTTAATCAAGTTTAGGATTAATGTTTTTAGCGAGCAGTTTCTCGATTTTGTAGTTAAGTTTTGGGGAAAAACATGACTGAGAGTCAAACGTCGATTTCGGGATCTCTGATAGGAAGCGCCATTCGCGTACTGTTCAGAACGGCTTTTGTGTTTGAGCCTTTAGCGCCCACAGCCATCACGCTTTTAGTCAATCAACAGCTTCATCATTTCAGGGATGCTGGAGCAATCGGGAAATACAAAGCTCATACAAAACGCTTAGGCAAGTTTCATTATAGAATTGAAATCGATTTAGAGTTGACAGGTATACAAGCAGTGCATGTTCTTGCTAACCTTTTTCCCGAACAATTTAACAGAATTAGGAGGTGGTTCCATGACTGAAAAAGCAGAAAAGAAAGGCAAACTAAAATTAACAGTTGAAGTTGAAGTTAACGAAGAATTAATGGATTTGGCTAAAGAAGCAATGTCAAAGATGCCCATGAGAATGCAGGAAATGTGGAAGGGGCACGGCGGAGAAAAGAAAGAATGAGCGCTTTCTTCATCCTAAATCTTCTTTCCATTTTTGTTTAAAAAGCCTTTATAGTTAAGGATAAATATTTTTTGTAAGGAATAAGCCATGAAGTTTTTAATCATCCAAAAAGTTAAACGCGAAGTTCCGATTGAAAAATGGGCAAAGAAGTTGCCGCTTCAATTCAAGTATTTTGAAGACTTGGAAAAAGAAAAAACCTTAGAAATTTACTACCACCTAATTGGGCAACAAGGAAGTATGTTGATTGTCGACGTTGAATCAGATGAGAAACTCTCAAGAATCATCGGTCAGGACCCGATGTTTTTTGATTTGGATCGTGAAATTTATCCCTTGACCACTCGCCAAACCCATGAAAAACAAATCAGGCAACTGCTCGGAAAATAAGTGATAACTTTGGCGTGTCACGGCGGATTCAGCCTCGACGAAGCAACCAGACGCTCATGGTACAACCCAGATGCCATCCTCAAGGATTTACGGTTTGGAATGGTCTTTGTTGATGTAGGATGTGGCGACGGTTTCTTCTCGATCTTAGCTGCAAAAAAAGTTGGTGATAAAGGAAGAGTCTATGCGGTTGATATCGACCCTAAAGCAATCGAAAAACTAAAGAAAAATGCTGAGGTTGAAGGCCTGCCAAATATCGTTACTGTGGTTGGCAGAGCTGAAGACACCGTTTTCTGCGATCAATGTGCTGATTTTATTCTCTACAGCATGAACCTACACGATTTTGCTGACCCAGAAAAAGTCCTTCAAAACGCAAAACAAATGATAAAACCCGATGGACAGCTAATAGACTTGGACTGGAAAAAAGAAGAGATGCCTTTTGGTCCGCCCACTACAATACGCTTTAGCGAAGAACAAGTCTGTGGCTTAATGCAGTCAGCGGGTTTTTCAGCGACAAATTCACATGATGTTGGGCCACACCATTACGTTGTGACAGCAGGATTCTAAACTAAGCTTGCTCTGCTTTTACGTAAAGCTCCAGCAAATCACGCTTAAAGCGGTCAGGCTGGTCTTTGTAAGCGGTATGTTTTGCGCCTTCGTAAACGATGAGTTTCGAGTTGGGGAGCTTGTCTGCTAAGGTACGCATGTCTTCGCTTGCAACTATGTTATCCTCAGATCCCCAGACTATGGTCGTCGGAAACTTGAATTGACTATATGAAACTACTAAATCGGTTTCAAGTGCTCTTGCCGGACCGATAAGCAGCAATCCTTTCACAGGAAACCGCGTGGCATAACGAAGTGCCATGTTTCCGCCAATGCTTCCACCGACCAATACAGGAATTTTCGAACCGAAAAATGTTTGAATGGCTTTGCTTGCAAACATGATGTTTTTTTCTGGACTGCGCGTTTTGGGTTGGCATTGACTTCTCATGCCATAAGGCATATCCAATGCTAGAAAAGAGAGATGTTTCTCAATTAAAAGTTCAGTTATTCCGAGAGTACGCCAGATGTTGTGTGTGTAGGATAACCCGTGCAAAAAAACGATTGGAAATCCGGAGGCAACATTGTACAGGGCGGGGCACTTGTAATCGGCAACGTTAAGAGTTTTTTCCAAACAAATCGCCAATCAGCTATTATCAGCGTACCTTATTAATTGTTGATTTCCTTGCGAAAACCATAATAGACCTCGAAAGTAGGTAATGTTGGTGAATTTTTTGCAAGTCAAAGTTGGCGATAAAGCCCAAGACTTCACGCTGCCTTCCCAAATGGGCGACAACGTAACCCTCTCCGAGTATCTGGGCAAGAAGAACGTAGTTCTCTACTTTTATCCTAAAGATGAAACACCAGGGTGTATCAAAGAGGCCTGCACTTTTAGAGATAATTATGAAGAGTTAACAAATTTAGGAGCTGAAGTCTTGGGCATAAGTGGACAGAGTGTAGAATCTCATAAGTCATTTGCAAGTCACTACGGATTGCCTTTCATTCTGTTAGCTGATGTAGACAACAAAATAAGAGAATTATACGGTGTTCCATCAACCATGGGTATACTCCCCGGACGGGTAACCTACATAATAGATAAAAAAGGTGTTGTTAGGCATATTTTTGTTTCCCAGACTAATGCGCAGCGGCATGTTGAAGAAGCAAAAAACACGTTAAGACTCTTAGAGCAAGAGGAACAAGCTCTACCCAGCAAGTGATATAGTTTGCTTAAAATTTTTAATACGCTAACCTGCAATACTGAAAGGTTTAAGCCAGAGTTGGACATGCAGGTTAAAATGTACACTTGCGGACCCTCAACGTATCAACAAGCCCATGTAGGCAACTACCGCACTTTCCTCTTCGAAGATGTCTTCCAACGCTACTTAGAATTCTTGGGATACAAAGTTGAACGTGTAATGACGCTAACCGACGTTGAAGACAAAGCGATATCGCAAGCGGCAAAAGAAAACTTAACTGTGGAAGAATTAACTGCAAGAAACGAAAAGGTTTTCTTCAAGGATTTTGATCTGCTTAAAATCAAGAGACCCAATTATCCTATTCGCGCTTCAAGAGCGGTAGATCAAGCAGTAAAACTGATTTCTAAACTCATCGAAAAAGGAATCGCCTACTGGTACATCTACAAAGGTGAAAAAAACGTTTACTTCGATTCGCTAAGATTCGAGGGGTTTGGCAAGCTTGCGCATCTCGACATGGCCAAATGGCCAAAGAAAAAAAGACGTTTCCACAAGGACACATATCCTGGAACTCCATGGAACCAGGGAGATTTTGTCTTATGGCATGGCTGCAGTCAAAAGGATTTTTGTATTGATACTATCATAGGCAAAGGTAGACCTGCTTGGAATATTCAGGATGCTGCAATCGTAACTAAGCATCTCGGCTTTTCGGTTGATGTTGCGTGCGGGGGAATCGATAATTTAGTTCGGCATCATGATTACACTCTGGCAGTGTCGGAATCGGTTTCTGGAGAGCAGTTCTCAAGGTATTGGCTTCATGGTGGGCACTTGCTTGTAGATGAAAAAAAAATGTCGAAGAGCAAAGGCAACGTATACTTCATCAATGATTTAGTTGCAAAAGGATTTAGTGGGGCCCATTTGAGGTTCTTTCTTATCTATGGTGAATACAGAAAGAAGTTGAATTTTACTTGGCAAAAACTATCTGAAGCAAACCGAAGACTTGATTGTTTTAGGGGCATGGTTAATGAGTTGTTGAGAACAAAACCTCAAATCCAGCTTGTTAAGCAAGAAGCGCTCTGCAACAATTTGATCTCGGATTTTACGGCATACATGGATGATGATTTAGATGTTAAAGCTGCTTTTGACTGCCTTTATGAAAATATTAGCAAATTATACGAGAGGCGACAGACACTGAGCGCGGAAGATATAAAAAATGTAGAAGAAAATTTGGGTAGAATTAACACGGTTCTGCAGTTTATATTCTAATTTATTCTAGAACGCCTACTAACTTTACTCTGGCAAAGTTTTCTTCTCGATGTGGAGCCATTTCTAGTTCTTCAGTTAAGTCTTTGCCAGCTTCATGCATACCCAAGTGGTCGCCTTCCATCCAGAAACTGCTGTCTGAAACATCGTAGACGTTCCCTTGAAAAGCTATGTAAGCTGGTTTACCGTTTCTTCCATTGTTTTCTTGAAGTTGTTGACGGGTTATTTTTTGTTGTGCCAAAAAAAATTCACCTTATTTGTACTTTCTAAAGTCTATAGTTGGCTTTAACTTTTTCCATTTCTCTATTTAGTCAACTTGTTTGCATAAATAACCAGCCCAGACTTTGTGAAAATTTTTCAGTTATTTTTTTCGGGTTTTCTGCAAGGACAATAGAAGCTATGGTTAGATTGTTTGTGTTTGCAACCTTCGTTTGTAACCAAGATTAAATGCCCACAATTCTTACATCGGGCAGAGACTGCGCGATCGTTCATTAAGTATCATCCTATAGAAATCAACTCGCCTTATTGTAAATTTCTCTAAACGAGCGTTTTGTGTTATTGTAGTTAAATTTGTGTTAGTT
>Ga0105105_10001147_pt1 | contig 11392 bp, 9 predicted proteins | sample PPLLaktember2015_4_FD_79108 | JGI IMG/M metagenome (GOLD analysis project Ga0105105, IMG submission 79108) | Freshwater sediment microbial communities from Prairie Pothole Lake near Jamestown, North Dakota, USA - PPLs Lake P8 Core (1) Depth... | ecosystem: Environmental > Aquatic > Freshwater >... | reverse complement strand
GGTGTAATGCAGGGAGTTGTCGACATAATATATTTCGGGGACAAAACCCAGGCCGAAGCCAATCCCGGGTCGAAGATACATTTTCCCTTTATTTACAGGGAAGGGCCGCTTTAAAGTCAGAGCCATTTGCAGGGAGGTCTTGCTGGTTTCGTTGCCGCCCCCTTGAGGAATAACGATTTCATTGATATCAATTGAAAATCCCGGCATGAAACTGCCTTTGAGAGGATAGTCGAAATAAACCCCGCCGATGAACCCGGATTCGGTTTCGAAATTGAAATCTTCGACTTCCATATCTCCGCCGCCGTAATACCCGAAACGCAATCCGAATTTGGAATTGATTTTTTTCTCGACCGCCAGGGCAGGTATTTCCACCAGAAGGGCAAACATCAGTGCCAGGGTCGTGATTTTAATAAAAGAACGGAAAAACATAGTACCCCCGAATATTAGTTTTTTGCTGCCACCAATCTAAGGCAAAGGGCAAGGCGAGTCAAGCCCCTTAGTCGATAAAATAATCTATGATATATTTGGCGGCGATGAAGAAAAGACAGACAGTCAAGATGATCTTAATGGCTTTGGCCGGGATGAATTTCTGGATACGGGCGCCGATATATATCCCCACGGCGCCGCCGATCCCGAACATGGTCCCCAAAAACCAATCGGGGGCGATGGCCAGGCCGGTTTCGGCATAAGTCGTCGCTATCAAGGCGTAAAAACATACGCCGGCGATGGAAGTGAAAAAAGTCCCCAGAAGCGCCGCCCCGGCAATTGTATGCACCGGCAGGCCGAAGACGGCTACCAGGAAGGGTGCAATTATGGCCCCGCCGCCGATGCCATAGATTCCCCCCACGATACCGACGGCAAGACTCAAGATAAACAGGCCGGGCGTGGAGGCGCGGTACTGGTTATTATTATAGGTGAAGGTAACCGACTGCAGAGTAAGCCGCGAAGCCGATATTTCCAGGGGGCCTTTCGGGGGAGGCTCCGCGGTTTTGTTTTTATAAATATCCTGCAGAAGGCGCAGTCCGATATACCAGAGGACCATCCCGGCGAATAATTTAAAAGCAGTGGGGTCGGGTAGATATTCGATGCGGATAATCGCTCCCAGGAAAACCCCGGGCAAGGTGCCCAGAATTATTACCCAGGCCAGAGGCCAGACCATCCGTTTTTCCCGCCAGAAGCGGTAAACGCCGCTGGGAATGGCAATGATGTTGAAAACCAGGTTGGTGGGGCTGACGGCCGGGCCGGTGAAGTGAAGAACACTGACCTGGAAGGGCAGGAGAATAAAGGCGCCGGAGAGACCCCCCAAAGAAGTGAAGGCCGAGACGATCAGGGCGACCACAATCGGAAGCCACCAGTAGGTGGTCACGCCGCTCAAGGGAAAGTCAATCATCAGGACTCCGGTAATTTTTTGCCATCAGTTCACATCCCGCCTGCGGCGGAACAGGAACTGACGGAACATTTAAAAGGGAAGTCAATCATCAGACCTCCGGCAAATCTTTAATATTGCTCCGGTACAATACAATAAATATTCCCGATAAAATCAAGATACCGCCTCCGATTGTCCACCATCCGGGAATCTGGTTGAAGAAAATTATGGCCAGGATGGTCGCGCCGATCGGTTCGCCCAGGATGGTGGTGGCCACCTTGTGGGCCGGGACATATTTCAGGAGCCAATTGTACAGGGAATGGCCGATGACGGTCGGTATCAGGGCCAGTAACAGAAACATGAGCCAGGTTTTGGAATCGAATCCTGTTAAGGGTTCCCTGAAAAAGAGGCAGATGATAAAAAGTGTCAACGCGGCCACGGCGTAGACCGGAAAGATATAGGCCAGGTTGTCCATGCGGGCGCGAAGGTTTCTTCCGATGAACAGGTAAATTCCGGCCAGAAAAGCGCCAATCAGGGCCAGGAAATCGCCCCAGAGGTATTTTGGTCCGAGATTGAAATCGCCGCCGGATATGAGGGCCATCCCGGCCAGGGCGGCCAGCATACCCAGAATGACTTTAGTCTCAATTTTCTCCCTTCCGGACAGGGATTCCAGTATAAGGATAAAAATCGGCTGGGTGGCGACCAGGATGGTGGAGTTGGAGATCGTCGTGTAATAAAGCGAAGTGATCCAGACGGCGAAATGAAAGCCCAGGGCCAGGCCGGAAAGGGCCAGGAGTATGAAATCGCGCCGCCCGAGGGAGCAGATGGTTTTGTGGAAAGGCGACCAGGCCGGAACGGCCAGGATGGCAGTCGCCAGGATTACGCGATAGAAGGCAGTGGCCAGAGGACCGGCTCCGGAAAATTTAATAAATATGGCGGCCCAGGAAACGGCGAAGGTGGCGATGAATAATGATAGGTACAATATTCTGGAACTTGCCATAGGGCTTAAAATATAGTTAAATTGTCGGCCTATGTCATTATACTTGTTTCTGGCGGTTTTTCTTTGGGCTTTCTCCTACATTGCCATCAAGGAAGCGTTAAACTACCTTAGCCCGGTGGAACTGATCGCGGCCCGGTTTGTCCTGGGCGCGGCGACCCTGTTTGCCATAATAAAGTACCGAGGATATTCCTTGTCTTGTCACGGCCAGGGCGGGAAGATACTAATCTCGGGAGGGATAGTTTTCGTTCATTTCTGGATTATGGCGACCGGCATGCAGGATACTTCGGCCTCCAATACTGCCTGGATTCTGGCGACGGCTCCGATATTTATTGCCTTACTGGCGGCCTTGACGCTTAAAGAAAAACTGGGCTGGGCCAGAGTGGCGGGGATTGTCGTGGCTACGGCCGGGATAATTATCCTGGTTTCAAAGGGCGACCCGGGTGGACTGGATTGGATTTCATCGAAAGGTGATTGGATTGTCTTGTCCAGTTGTTTGACCTGGGCCGTTTACACTATTTACACGCGCAAAATAACGGAAAGAGTGCCGCCTCTGGTGGCTACTTTCTGGATGATTGCCCTGGCCGGTCTGATTGTCCTTCCTATTAGTCTTCTGACAAGCGGTGTCGAGGACTATCTGATGCTTCCGGCACGTGGCATGGTGTCCGTTTTGTTTTTGGGGATCGGATGTCTGGCCCTGGCATTTTGGTTCTGGTCGGAAGGGGTGGCGCGAAGTTCGGCCAATACGGCAGGGATGTACCTCTACCTGGAGCCGTTTCTGGCCACGGCCGGGGGAGCGTTGTTATTGCAGGAACCCGTAACTTTTTCACTCATTCTGGGTGGAGTTTTGATACTGGGCGCCGTATATATATCCGAAAATCTGAATCGGGTCAATAAAGTATCTGTTTGAAAATTTATGCTGACTAACCTTCTTTTAATCCTGGCGGTTTCTCTGTGGGGATTATCTTTTATTGCCACCAAAATCTCGCTTCAATATTTGACCCCGGTCGAAATCATCACCGTTCGCCTGATTTTGGGAACACCCGTTCTGGCGGCGATTTTATTATGGAAAAAAGTGCCCTTTCGCTTCAGTCGTCGGGATGTGGTGATTCTGGTCATGGCGGCGATTGTTCTGGGGGCGCATTTCCTGATTCAGAACCTGGGCCTGATTTACACTTCGGCAACTAATACCGCCTGGCTCATCGCCACCGTTCCGGCCTTCGTGGTGGTATTATCCCGGATATTTCTCAAGGAGAGATTTAATATATTTAAGATACTCGGGATTGGTCTGGGAACGGTGGGGGTGATTCTTCTGGTTTCGAAGGGTGAAATTGGCCGGATGGAGTGGCTGAAATCAAAAGGGGATTGGATAATATTATCCACCTGTGTTACCTGGGCCATTTATACAATTATCACGCGCAATATTACGCGCCGGTATCATCCCCTGGCGGTGTCGCTGGCGGTATTATTGCCTCCTTTAGTGATTCTATCGCTTATAACCGGGGCGATAACGCCGGCCGGCAAATTTTTCGATTTACCCGGGCAGGTGATAGGAGCGCTATTATTTCTGGGGATTGCCTGCCTGGGCCTGGCGCATTGGTTTTGGATGGAAGGCCTGTCGCGAAAGGGAGCCTCGGAAGTGGGGGCATTTCTATATTTGGAGCCAATTGTAACCACTATTGCGGCCACATTCATGCTGGAAGAGAGAATCACTCTATTGCTGGCTTTCTCGGCCTCTCTGATAATCCTGGGCGTGTATCTGGTGGGGCGTCGCCCGGTGCCTGTTAAGTAATTCCCTCATAACTCATTACGACCAATCAAAGAATGTAAATTCCTGATAATATCGGCGTTTAAAATACCGAAAATAGATATATAAATATGGGGGAAGACGATTGGACTTGAAGGTATTTCCGCTTGACGCCGGTCGCCGCGAAGATTTTTTCCGACTGCATGCGGCCGATGCCGATGGCGGCTGGTGTTTTTGTGTCGCCTGGTGGACCTCGACCTGGAATGCCTGGGGGATGCGAACCGGCGCGGAAAACCGCCAACGCCGGGAGCAACTATTTCAGCAAAATGTCCACGACGGTTATTTACTTTATGATGGAACCCGCCCCATCGGCTGGTGCCAATGTTGTCCCCGGGATTATTTGCTCAAACTCGCCGACCAATATAAACTCCAGCCCGACCCCGCGGTTTATGCCGTGACTTGTTTTTTGATATTGCCGGCCTATCGTGAAATTGGCCTGACGCATTATTTTTTAAAAGAGATAATCAATGACCTTCGCCGTCGGGGAGTGAAGATTCTTCAGGCCTTTCCCAAACGGGGGATAAATCTGGCGGCGGACAATGTCTGGACCGGTCCGGAAGCGGTTTTTCAAAAGGCGGGATTTGAGTTAATCCAGGATGATCCCACTTTCCCGATCTATTCGCTTGAACTGAATCTTATTCAGTCATAATTACCTTTTACTCCAAACAACTTGGATTTTATCTTTTCAACTGCCCTTCGAAAAGCGTAATATATCCGCCATGATAGAAGAACCCAAGCCCCGCGTAGCGCTATTAACCTGCCCCGATTACAGCCCTGAAGTTGTATCTGTTAAAATTCGTGAAATACTCGACCTCCTGGGGGGACTGGATACCTTTGTCGGGCCGGGCATGACGGTACTGCTAAAGCCCAATTTTCTCTCGGCCAAAGAGCCGGAACGTGCCATAACGACGCATCCTGAAATTGTGGCGGCGGTAGCGCGAGAGGTCCGCAGTCTGGGGGCGAAGGTAATTATCGGCGACTCGCCAGGGGGCGCCAAACGCGGAGTCCGACGAGTTTGGGAGAATACCGGGATGTTGAAAATGGCCGAGCGGGAGGGTTTGGAACTGGTCAATTTCGAGGCCTCCGGAGTAGTTCGCTTTCAAATCGGCGAGCGGGTATATTTCCTGGCCAAACCGGCCGTGGAAGCCGACCTGATAATTAATCTCCCCAAGTTGAAGACTCATGTCTTGACTCTCATGACCGGAGCCGTCAAGAATATGTTCGGTCTCATTCCCGGGTTTCGCAAAGCCAATTATCATAAGCAATTCCCCAAGCCGGATCATTTTGCCCAGGTGATAGTCGATATTCTCTCCTTAAGGCCGCCGGCCTTAAGTATAATGGATGCGGTCCTGTCCATGGAGGGCGATGGACCATCGTCAGGGACCCCCCGCTGGACGAATTTGCTGTTGGCCTCACGTGATGCCGTCGCCCTGGATACGATCGCGGCGGAAATAATCGGATTGAATCCCCAAAAGGTCCCCACGACCAGAATCGCTTCCGAGTCCGGTCTCGGTATCGGTTGGCCGGAGGCTATTGAAACGGTGGGGGATGATCTCCAAAGGGCCATAATTCCCGATTTCAAATTGACGTCGAATAGAAAATTATCTCTTATACCCACTTTTCTGGTGAGAATAATTGACCCCCTGGTGTGGGTTCGGCCGGCTATCGAAAAGGATACCTGTACCCGTTGTAATTCCTGTGTCAATTCCTGCCCGGTGGGAGCGCTTTCAAATTTGGATCACGCCGTACCCGTATTCAATTATGAGATATGTATAAATTGCTGGTGTTGCCATGAAATCTGTCCGGAAAAGTCGGTTTACGTGGATAAGTCGTGGCTGGCCAATAAGTTTATCCGTTGATTTTATCTGACGCAGAAATTGCGGTATTCGCCTTTTTTCTTGACAAATACGTTGCGATATAATAGTTTGTCGGTGAGGCAGTTATTGCGACGCGGGAGCACGGGCTGGCAAATTACATCGGGGCGTCGCGGTTCATTAAAAATTGTAAGCATAGTCAGATTTGATAAGGAGGCGTTTTTATGAAAGCTGCCAAGACCCTGGCAATATTATTTGCTTTTGTCCTGGCCGTTTTCTGTCTCAATGCACCGATGGTTTGGGGCGGGGATGAACATCCTTGGGACGAAGAAGGTGGCGATCAGGATAATACCGGAGATTTAATCCCGGGTGGCGGAGGGAACACACAAACCAGCACGGTTACAATCCCGGGCGGGTCCTCCGGCATTGACATTCCCGTGAGTGTTCAGGTGGCCCTGTGGTATTATGACAAAATCGGTGTTTATGGGATGACGATTTTTATCGCCGACGATGGGAAGCAGACAGAGACGAGCCAAACATGTAAGAAATGAGCCATTAAAAAACTAAACTTATGAGCCTGTCCTCACATCAAAATGAAGGTTTTGATACCAGGCTTGTGGAGATTGAAGAGCTCTACCGCCAGAGAAAGCCTGAACTTGCCGCCGAGAGGGTATCAACCTTAAAAGCCGAAGGTGCGGCTTTTGAGGGATATGCGCTCGGTTTATGGCGGCTTCTGGAAGCCCGCGAACGGTTCGAAGCCGAAGACTACAAGACGTCGATCAGACTTTCCGAGGAAGCCAATCGCCTTCTGGCCTCTTCAGCATACCACAAGCGGGTCGGTTTACTTCTCCTGTTATTGTACAAAAATCATTCTTCCCTGGGTGAAATGAAAAAGGCGGAGGAGTACGCTCACGAAGCGTACGCTTCCTTTAAGAGGATTGGGGATCGGGAAGGGATGGTTGATGCTCTTAATGGCTTGGGCAAGATTTCGTTTTATCGCGGCGATTACGCCAAAGCCGGGGAATTTGTCAACGATTCCATTGATTTATCCAAAGGCGACAATGTTCGACTGACCCGCTTGATCGGCAACCTGGGTCGTATCGAGACTTTATGCGGGAATTGGGAAACCGCGGAAAAACATCTTAAAACGGCGCTGGCCCTGGCTCGGGAATTAAAAGAAGTAAAATTATCGTCGTCAATGGCCATAAATCACCTGTCATTGGGTTATTTATACATGAGGCAGCGGCTCTTCACTCTGGCGACCAGGGAGTTGAAGTCGGCTTCGCTTATTATATCGGAAAGCTCTTTACGCCGCGAAGAAATCATATATCTGGAATATGAAGGCGAACTCGCCATGGAGATGGGGGATATTGTCCGCGCCAAGAAACTATTGACCCAGGCCCTGGAGTTGGGGCGCGAAATTGCCCCGGAATCGACTCTGATCAGCCAGATAACGCGTCGCTTGGCCCAGGTCGAATTTTCACTGGATAATCTGGATGAATCATTAAAATCCGCTCAAAAGGCCCTGGATTTGGCTACCCGGCTGGGAGAACGGGCGGAGATTGGACTTTGCCAGATAGCCATCGCCGAGGTATTCGCGGCCCGAGGTGATTTTGACCTGGCCGTGGACTATTGTCAGGACGGACTCGACCTGTTGCGCAAGATTGGCGACCCTTATGATCTGGCGCGGGCCCTGCTGGCCGTAACGGCGATATATATCAAGGCCAAATCCGTCAATCATAGCCGCATAAATAAAAAATTCGATGAGGCGTTCCGCCTGTTCAATAATCTCCGGCTTTTCTATTGGTCGGGGGAGGTGCGTTTACGGCAGGGTATTTTTGCCTGCGAAAACGGCCGCGTTTCCTCGGGATTTCGCAGTCTCCATGAATCCGAGAAGATTTTCGAAAAGGTCGCGGAGAGAACTAAAATTCGGGCCATTCAGTTGTTTCTGCAGGAACTATCCCGTCAGGCTGTCGAGTATTCTTTAAGCCCTCAAAATGAATACAAATTATTCGGGAATTATTTCAACGACCAGGAGTACAGCGAACTTAAGTCGGGAGATTTGATCGAACTTTTGCGGCTGATGGGAAAGCGGGCCGGGGCGGATCGGGTTCTGGTTTACAGTTACGGTCAAAACGGAGGCGATATAATTACGCCGTTGTCGTATACCCCGCACCAGTGCAAGAAATTTCAGCAGCAATTTATGGATCTCCTGGGTGAGGAGTTTCATCGCGAAAAACCGACGCTTTTATTCGACACTCGACGCGACCCGTTCATAAATGAATTGTTGCCGTCGGAGACGGGAAAAGTGGTGGCCTCGGTCTTGGTGGCGCCCCTGAAACTTCGGGGTGAAATTACCGGTTACCTGTATATCGACCGCATGGCCGCCAACGGTAATATTCTGCCGTTCGGCCAGGGAGAATTAAACTTCACGGTCGGTTTCGCCGATTTAATCGCTCTTAAGTTGGCCGAGCATGACCGCCTCGTTCTGGAGGAAGATAATCGCCGTTTGAAGGCGCAAATTCTGGAAGAAGCGGCTTTTCCCAATATTATCACCCAGAACAAACCGATGCTGGAGATGCTGGCCCGGGTGAGACAGGTGGTTGATTCCGATATTTCCATTTCCATTGAAGGTGAAACGGGATGCGGCAAGGATTTATTGGCCAAGGCGATTCATTACGGCTCCAATCGTCGCGATAAGCGGTTCATATCCGTCAATTGCGCGGCCTTGCCGGAATCGCTTCTGGAATCGGAACTTTTCGGCCACAAGAAGGGCGCTTTCACCGGTGCCGATCGCGAGAAAGCCGGGTTATTCGAAGAGGCCGACGGCGGGACGTTTTTCCTGGACGAAATCGCCGACATGCCGATGTCGATTCAGGCCAAGGTTTTGCGGGTTCTCGAAGAAAAAGAAATTGTCCGCCTGGGAGATACCCACCCCATAAAAGTCGACGTGCGGATACTTTCAGCGACAAACAAGGAGTTGAAGATCGAGATGGAGGGGGGGCGATTCCGGCAGGATTTGTACTACCGTCTAACGGCCCTTTGTTTTAAAATCCCGCCGTTGCGCGAACGCAAGGAAGATGTCCCGCTTTTGATCAGTCATTTCGCGGCCAATCGGGCGCGTTTTACGCCGGAGGCCTTGCGGGCCATGATTAATTTCGACTGGCCGGGGAATGTCCGCGAATTGGAAAATGAAATAAAGAAGTTGATATTATTAGCCGGGGACAAAGGCATCATCGACCTGAATCTTTTATCGGCCAAGGTTATCGAAACCAGGGAAAATGAAAAGGCGCCTGATTTTAATCTGGATACGGCGGTGGCTTTCAACGACCAATTTTCCCTTTATGATTATCTGGCCGAATATGAAAAGCGTTTTATCATAAGAGCCCTGCGCGACCAGGGGGGTGTCAAAAAACATGCGGCGGCTTCGTTGAATATCCCGGAATCTACCTTGCGACTTAAAATCAAGCAGTATAATATCGATCTCGGGTCGTTCGGCGCGATTAATTGATTAGCATTCAATCGAACCGGCGACGGCGTTTCTCTTTTTAAATTTCACTATAATAAAATAATCGGGGCGTCTTTTTTTTTCTTACTTGTTTTTATATTCATAAAAAATTTAATTTTAAACGATTACCTGTTTTTAAATTACAACCCGACGTTCCGGCATTCCGAAGAAAAGTCCGGGGCGAATATGGCGGAGGCAAACATGAAGGGTCAAGGTTCTCCCAAAAAGGAAAAGAAGAAACCCAAACAGGACAAAAAAGGGAAATAGGGAAATTCTCCGAGTAATTTCTCTGCGAAAATCACCGGCTCTTTCTTTCGGGAAAGAACCGGTGTCTTTTTCTGTTCCAGAAACCATTTGATATCGGCCGCGCCTTTGTATATTATAGCCCCATGAGTGAGAAGTTCCTGTGGGCCCCCTGGCGATCCGGCTACATAATGGAGAAAAAGGAAAAGGGGTGCATATTCTGCAATCGACTGAAACGTCGCCGGGATAAAGAAGACCTGATTGTATATCGAGACAGGCGAAATTCCGTTATCCTTAACAGGTATCCGTATAATTCGGGCCATGCCCTGATAGTTCCCAATCGGCATATCGCCACTCTGGATCGGATGACCGAAGTTGAGGCGTCTGAATTTTTCGAATTGGTTCGCTTGACCGTCCTGGTTCTGAAGAACACCTTTCATCCTCAATCCCTCAATGTGGGAATGAATCTGGGACGCGGGTCCGGGGCGGGGATTCCGGCGCATTTGCATATGCATATCGTCCCCCGCTGGAACGGCGACACCAGTTTCATGCCGGTTATCGGTAATACCCGGGTGGTTTCGTTCGGCCTTGATCTGACGTATAAAATGCTCAAGGAAGGATTTGACGCCGTATGCCCCGCCGCAAAATCCCGACCAAAGCGGACCTGACACAGCTTCAGAGGCTGTATAAGACCGACGAAAAGATTGCCGAGAGGCTGGGCGCCACTCCGCAACTGGTGGCCTATTGGCGGCGTAAGAAAAATATCCCCAAATATTCATTTCCCAAATTTTCCGATAAGGAAGTCCGGGAATTATGGGAACGGTTCGGCGACGATTACCGGTGTGGCCTGGAGCTGGGTTTATCCAAAGCGGCCTTTTACAACTGGCGGCGGCGATACGAAATCAAGGATAAGCCGGAATTTCTAAAACTGGAGCAGTTGGAATTAAACCTGGGCGGTCCCAACGGGCTCCGGCGCCGGAGTCATCACGGCCAACTTACCATTGCGCAGAAAATTCTGGCGGAAAGAGCCGGGCAGGATTGTGTCGAGAGCGGCCAGGAAATGGACGTGGAGGCGGACGTTACCGTCTGCGATGATCGGGCCATCCGGGTCATGGAGTTCTTCGCGGCGGGGGGACGCCGCTTTGTCTGGAATCCCAACCGAATCGTGATTCCCCTGGATCATCTTTCCTTTCCGGATTTGCCGTACGGAGGCGAGGCTCACAAGACTATCCGGGAATTCACGCGGCGTCAAAATATCAAATATTTTTATGACCTGGGCGAAGGGATCAGCGGCCAGGTAGCAATCGAAAAGGGGCATATTTTGCCCGGTCAACTGGTCTTCGGCACCAACCCTCATATCATTGCCTGCGGATGCCTGGGGGCATTTTCCCAGGCCGTTGATTATGAGACCATGGCGGTGATCTGGGCCGAGGGCAAATATAGAATCAAGGTTCCGGCGACGGTTAAAATTACGGTAAATGGAAAATCATTGCCCCAGGTGATGGCCCGGGATATCGTTTTGTTTATGGCGGGGAAATTGGATAGAAGCAATCTTGCCGGCCGGGCGGTGGAATCTTATGGCACGGCTGTGACGCAGATGTCGATTTCCGAACGATATGTTTTATCCGAGCAGATGCAGGGTCTGGGTGTGACGGCG
>Ga0105105_10001145_pt1 | contig 11410 bp, 8 predicted proteins | sample PPLLaktember2015_4_FD_79108 | JGI IMG/M metagenome (GOLD analysis project Ga0105105, IMG submission 79108) | Freshwater sediment microbial communities from Prairie Pothole Lake near Jamestown, North Dakota, USA - PPLs Lake P8 Core (1) Depth... | ecosystem: Environmental > Aquatic > Freshwater >... | reverse complement strand
TTGTTTACCATTGATAAAATACTCACTTAAATCTTTACCTGTGCCGATATTCATTCCATGATAAACCTGACGGGAATCAGCGGAAATTATTTCTCCATTAAAACAATCAGCAAGTTGTATTGCAAGTTTTGTTTTGCCTGTTGCTGTTGGACCAAGAATAGTTATAAGATCATTCTTCATGCCTAAAATTACTATGAAGAAATAGGAATTGAAACTAAATAACTTGTTCCCGGTTCTTCATTTTGTAAAGTGATTGAACCATTTATTGATTCAATAATGAATTTTGCAATAGCCAGGCTTAAGCCAACACCTTCATTATTATTAATTGTAAAGCCAGGATCAAATACATTTTCTACAAGATCTTTGCTATTTATTTTATTTCCATCTTTTATATTCAGAACTACTTTTGTATTCTCAACCTGACTGCTGAAATAGAGATTACCACCTTGTTTCATCAAATCACAGGCAAAGCGGGCAATGTAATAACAAGCCACAAAAAACTTTCTTTTATCAATCTTAACTTTTACATCTTCAGAAAGTTTCTTAAACAACTTAACATTTCTTGATTCTACATAATCCGAAAGCAAGGTCAGATTATCATCCATCACTTCATTGAAACTTAGAACTTCCAATTTGGTTTTTGCATTCTTCTCGGAAAAGTCTATTGAGGACTGCAGCAGATCGATAACAGAATTTGCTTGAGATGAAAGCAGTGAAATAACTCGTTTAACTTCTTCCGGAAGATCAAATCTAGATAAGATAGATGAATAATGTTTTATAGTTAATAAAGGTGCTTTAACATCCTGCATTATGAAGTTTGAAATCTGACCGAGTTCTAACTTTTTGTTGATGCCTGTTTTAGGACTGAGGGTTAAGCTTTGTTCTAATATTTTTGAACTTTGACCGGCATATTCTTTAATCTTTCTTTCCTCGTCTTTGGTAAACATAGTTTCATCAGACCCAATTTGTGCAATGCCTATAAGATTATTTTTATCATCAGTAAAAGGAATAACGATTAAAGTTTCACCAATAAAATCATTCGGACGATCTACATCCTGATTGTAATTGATATCATTAAGAAATGAAACGACAAATCTTATTTCTTTTTCCTTTGCGACTAATCCAGTTATCCCGTCTTTAATAGAAATCTTACCTTTGTAAATTGATTCGTTTGTTTGATAAACTTCTTCGAGCATCTGTGAATCCTGTGAATAAAGATAGATAGAGCCAACTTTCGAATCAGTTTTATGCAAAAGATATTCTAAAATAGCTTTTGATGTTTTAGTAATATCATCTGAAGGTTTTGGTGGTAGTATAGATTTATAGTTATCAGAGCCTAATCCAAATTGTTTCTCAAAATTCTGAGTGGGGTTAGTAAAAGATATGTCTTTATTTTCAACTTCTAATTTTTCGGAAACAGAAGATTGTATTTTTTTATCAACAGCTTCTTCTAACGATCCATCAGTAATTACCCAGTTAGTAAGGTCATCGGCATCATCAATTAATTTGCTCTTTAACGATTTGTTATCATTCTCTAAATACTTTTGCTGGATAAAAGCATCAAGATCGGGTTCTTGTTGATAATGCGGAATTTCAATTTTATCCAGATCAATTGTTGTTTCATATTTGGGTCTGATATCTATAAAATTATTTATCTCTACTTTTATTGGTTCCACCAAGTTAACATCTGTGGTTTTATTGATTGGCTCTGGAATTGACAGGACAACCGGGCTTTCATTTATTTCTTGTTTATCGCTATTAAGGAGATCCAAGTTAATTGAAGATGCACTGCTGTTAATTTTGCTGAATAAACTGTCATCAATTTTATAAACTAAACAATCACTGTTAGCTAAAGCTGATGAGCTTCTGGATTCTTTTTGCATAACCTCAGTTTCTCCAAAAAACTCATTTTGCGATTTAAAAAACAAACGTTTAACAGAATTTAATTTTACCTTTACTTCGCCATTAATCAGCAGATAAACAAAATCTGAAGGCTGACCTGAGGAATAAATCAAATCCCCCTCTTTAAATTCTAAAAAATTCTTCGCATCAAACGGAATATTTAGTGTAGCAAAGTCTAAGCCTTTGAACAGATTATTTAATTTTATTGACTCAATTGATTTGTTTGAACTCATAGCAAAACCTGAAATAATTAATAATTAAATTTATCTATACAAATATTGTGCAACAATAAAACAAATAAAAACAAGCTAAATTCTAAATATTTACCAATCTAAATAATATTTGGTATTTTTGTCCACTTAAAGAATCCACATTTTACATAGAGCATCTTACAGAATGGAAGAATCAAAATTAGTTGAACTTGCAAAATCCGGTGATAGACAAGCACTTGCTCAGTTAGTAAAAAATAATGAGCAAACAGTCTATAACTTTTCATTTAAAATTTGCAGGGATAGAGACAAAGCAGAGCATATTATGCAGGAAACTTTTTTCAGTATGATAAAAAGTCTGCATCAGTTTGATGGAAACTCGAAAATATCCACATGGTTATACAGGATAGTTTCTAATCATTGTTTAATGCTTGCAAGAAAAGATAAATCAAGAACTTTTGTTTCGATTGATAACGATGATGAACTTTACGAAGATAAATACACTGCTGATTGGTCTAATATTCCAAATCATAATATTGAAAATACTGAGCTAAAAAAAATTCTAGATGTATCAATTGATAAACTTAGTCCGGAATACAGAATTGTTTTTTTACTTCGAGATGTCGAAGGTTTATCTACAGAAGAAACGGCACAGTTAACGGAATTATCAGTTCCAGCAGTGAAATCAAGATTGCACAGAGCTAGAGCATTTTTAAGAAAAGAATTAAACGAGGCATTCAGTCGATGAGTGAAGAAAAACCAAAATGTAAAGATGTAATGCAGCATATCTGCGAAAGTCTTGGCGAAGAACTTAATTCTGATAAATGTGTTGCTATCAAAAACCATCTTGATAATTGCACAAATTGCAAAAGTTATTATAAAACAGTAGAACTAACAATCGATTTCTATAAACAATACAAAGTTGAAATTCCAAAAGAAACCCATTCGCGCCTAATGAATTTTTTAGACCTCAGCGATTGTGATTAACAGTAATATCTTTCCAACATCATAAAAATTAAAGGAAAACTATATGCCTATATTTGAATATAAATGCAAAAAATGTAATTCAAAATTTGAAGTACTTCACAAATCATCATTGAATCAGGAAAAAGTTAACTGTCCAAGCTGTAACTCGAAAGAAAATCAAAAATTGTTATCTGCATTTAGCGCAACAGGATTTTCATCAAGCGGTTCAAGCTGTGAATCTGGAAACTGCGGGACAACCCCATCTTATGGCGGTGGATGTTCTTCCGGTATGTGTGGATTAAACTAAAGGAATATAAATGAATCGAATTAAAATATTTTTAACAACAGTTTTTGCCTTTTTATCGTTACTTACTTTTGCTCAGCAAGATCAATCAAGCTCAATTTCAATGGAACAATTTAAAATGAAGTTAAAAACAGAGAAGGATTTAATTGTTTTAGATGTTAGAACTCCTGAAGAATTAGCTGGTCCACTTGGGAAAATTGATAATGTTATCAACATTCCAATTCAAAATCTTGAACAAAGAATAGACGAATTAAAATCCTATAAAGACAAAGAAATAGTTGTAATCTGCAGAACGCAAAATCGCTCAGCCGTTGCAGCTAATATCTTATTAAAGAATGGGTATAATGCAAAATATGTTTTGGGTGGAATGGTTGAGTTTAGGAAGTAGTTCGTTTTGTTTCATTCCTTCAAAAAGTTAACTCTTATTAATTTAGATTCGTAAAATTCCCATTAAAAATTTTACACTTAATTATTTATTGATATTTTTACACCGTGATTTTTATTTATTCTTTAATTAAAAATATTATGGATAGTAAAATGGATTTAAATAAAAATATCTTACCGACAGCATTAATAACAAAAAGTATTTTAATCATTACCTTGTTATTTTATATGAATAATATTACAACTAAAGCACAAACCGAAACCCAGCAATCGAACATAGATTTTGTACCTCAGTGGGCTAAAGAAGTGGTCTGGTATCAAATCTTTCCTGAAAGATTTTGTAATGGAGACACTAAAAATGATCCAACGTTGGAATCAATAAAAGGATCTTGGCCTCACGATTCAAAATCAGATTGGCAAGTTCATCCCTGGACTTCTGATTGGTATGAGTTACAGCCGTATGAAAAGATAAATGGAAAAGATATTTGGTATAATTTACAACGCAGAAGATATGGCGGCGATCTTCAAGGAATAATTAATAAGTTAGATTATATAAAAGATTTAGGAATTGGCGCAATCTATCTCAATCCAGTTTTTGAAGCTCCATCTTTGCATAAATATGATGGCGCAACATACCATCATATCGATCCAAACTTTGGGCCTGATCCAGATGGTGATAGGAAATTAATCCAATTAGAGATTCCTGATGATCCATCAAACTGGGTTTGGACCGAAGCAGATAAATTATTTTTGAAGTTGGTTAATGAAGTCCATAAACGTGGAATGAAAATTATAATTGATGGTGTATTTAATCACATGGGTATAAATAGTTGGGCATTTAAGGATGTTCAATTAAATCAGCAAAATTCTAAATACAAAGATTGGTTCTCAATTAAATCTTGGGATAACAAGAATAAAGGGACCAAGTTTGAATACGAGGGCTGGTTTGGAGTTAAAGAACTGCCTGAATTACGTGAAGATGAAGATGGAATTGTTGCTGAACCAAAAAAATACATCTTTGATATAACAAAACGCTGGATGGATCCAAATAATGATGGTAATTCTGATGATGGAATTGATGGCTGGAGATTAGATGTTGCATTTTGTGTTAAACATCCATTTTGGAAAGATTGGAGAAAAGTAGTTAAATCAGTAAATCCTGAAGCCTATTTGACTGCTGAAATCATTGACTCAGTTGCAGCAAATAAACCATACTTAGTAGGTGACGAATTTGATGCTGTAATGAATTACAATTTCCTTTTTCTTACAGCGGAATATTTTATAGATGAAAAAACTGCAATCAGTACGTCTGAGTTTGATAAGAAACTTGCTGAATTAAGAAATGCTTATTCCGAATGTGTGTCCTATGGAATGCAAAATTTATATGGAAGCCACGATACGCAACGAATACTTTCTCATATAGTTAATAAGGATAAATACAAGATTAGAAATTGGGGAACTAATTTTGACAAATTTAAAGGATCAAATCTTGAGTACAATACTAGGAAACCTAAACAAGAAGAAATCGAAAAGCTAAAATTAATGTTGATTTTTCAGATGACTTATGTTGGCGCTCCCTATATTTATTATGGTGATGAAGTTGGAATGTGGGGTGCAAATGATCCTTGCCCAAGAAAACCAATGTTGTGGAGTGATTTGGTTTATGAAAACGAAAAATTTAACCCGGATCAATCTCTAAAAACAGTTGAAGATGAAAATAAAATTAATCCTGATCTTTTTGAGTTTTATAAAAAGCTAATCAGAATAAGAAATGATAATAAGGTTTTAAGTACTGGAAATTTTAGAACTCTTTTAGTTGATGATAAAAAAGGTATTTACGCTTATGCAAGAGAAAACGAGAATAAACAAATAATTGTGATTATTAATAATAGTAAAAACCCTGCCACAATAAACTTAGATGTAGATCATAATGAATATTATACAGATATACTAAATCAGAATGAGTTTATCTCTTCAGAGCCAAAAAAAATTGAGTGTAAAATTGCAGCAATGAGTGGAAGAATATTAACTAAAGATTATTTTAAATAAACCTTAGTTAATAAAGTTTTTTTAGCTAATATTTCCTTTTATTAAGTTGATATTAGTTAATTTTGAATTTGAATTTACATGTGTTATTTTTTTGTGCGCATTAAATTTTTATTAGTAATATTTATAAGATTTTCATACCACGAAAATGCGTTTATTTTATTTTTCATTTCTGATATTTATAACTTACGGTCTGCGGTTATTTTCACAATCTTTTGAACCAACTGAGCTTGCAATAGTTGGTAACCACAGAATTTATATTGAAGAATTTAAAGCTCGCTATATTGATTATCTGGTTGCGACAGGGATCAAAGATAATCTTACTGTTAGGCAAGCAATGCTAAACAGTATGATTAGTGAGTTGTTACTTCTTCATTATGATGACAATTCAAATATTTTTTCTAATGATGAATATACAAAAGAAATAAGTTGGGTTACTAAACAGTCTTCGCTCGCCTACCTTAAAGAACAAGAAGTTTACGCAAAAATAGAAGTTAGTGATGAAGAGCTTCGAAAAACATTTGTAAGAGTAAATGAAAATCTTGCAGCAAGTCATCTATATGCTCAAACATTAGAAGAGGCAGAGTACTTGTACAATTTTGTTCAGATGGGCGTTGATTGGGATAATCTCGCGGCCCAGGTTTTTTCCGATAGTATATTACGAAATAACGGTGGTCATCTCGGATATTTTACTTGGGGTGATATGGATCCCTCTTTTGAGGAGGCTGCTTATAATCTTCAAGTAGGAGAAATTTCTAAACCTGTTCAGACAAAGAATGGTTATAGTATAATTCGATTGGAAGATCGTATCCCTCGTCCTTTGTTGACTGAGTATGAATTTCAGAATAAGAAAAGTAATATTGAGCAAACATTAAGGCTTAAGAAAAAATTTGAATACGAAAAAAAGTATATTAATTCCATTTTTAATGAATCCAAGTACTCATTGCATCAGGAAAGTTTAGATAAAATAATCGAGTATCTTCGGTTGTCGGACATTGAAAAAAATGAATCGAATATAAAGATTAGTAATGAAACTGCTGTGGTTAAATATGGCGACATGAAATTCTCGGAACAGTTTATTGTTACTCAATTAAACCAGATTCCAAAATATCATAAAACAAGGATAAATACAGCCGAAATTTTAAAAACAGTAATCAAAGGCATTATAATGCAGCAATTATTATATGCAGAAGTTGTTAAAAATGGATATGATAAAGTTCCAGTTGTATTGGAATCCTCTGATAAGCTTCAAAAACAAGTTTTTTTTAGATATAAAATGCAAAATGTTTTATCTGATGTACAGGTTTCTGATTCTCTACTAAAAATATTTTATGAAAAAAATCTTAGTTCTTTTAAATACCCGGATGAGATGAGTATTCATGAAATAATTATAGAAAATAAATCAAGAGCCGATAGCATTTACGAACTTCTTGTCAATGGAGAAGATTTTGGAAAATTGGCAGTATCTTTTTCACTTCGAAAAGCATCTGCACAAAATGATGGTGTAATTGATTATTCAGAAATATCAAAATTTGGAAATTTAAGGAAAGAATTCTGGGAAAGCGAAATTGGAAAATTAATAGGTCCTAAAGAAATTTATGGATATTATGGAATATTTAGAGTCCTTGGTAAGAGAGAGGGTAGACAAAAACCTTTTAATGTTGTAAAAAAAGATGTTGAAAGTTTATATAAATTTGAAAACAAAAAATTGCTTTTAGAAAATTATCTTAAAAAAAACAAACATAACATTAAGATTTTAATAAATACTAATGTTTTATATTCAATAAATTTCTTGTAAAAGAATTAAAATTATCTAATATTTGTTTTAGTTTAATTATTATCATGGAGAAGCTATGAAGAAATATTTACATGCTATTCTTATTCTGCTACTAATCCCAATTCAACTATTGTTTGCAGGTACCACAGGAAAAATTGCGGGTAAAGTAATTGATAAAAACACAGGTGAGCCAATTCCATTTGTAAACGTTATTATTGAGGGAACAAACTTTGGTGCGGCATCAGATATAGAAGGTGAATATGTGATATTAAATCTGCCTCCTGGAAAATATAATGTCAAAGCTCAGGCTATAGGCTATCAGGCACAAATTGTTCAGAACATACAAGTTTCAATAGATCTAACCAGCAAAGTAGATTTTAGTCTTTCAGAAACTGCCGTTGAACTTGAAACAATAGTTGTTGAAGGTAAAAGTGATTTAGTAAGGAAAGATGTTACTTCCAGCCAATCATTGATTTCATCAGATCAGATTGAACAATTACCTGTTTCCGAATTTGATGACGTTCTGCAACTTCAAGCAGGTGTTACTCGAGGTGCAGATGGAAGTTTTCATATTAGAGGTGGAAGAACTTCTGAAATTGCATACTGGGTAAACGGTATTTCTGTTACAGACGCTTATGATAATAGCAGGGGAATTCAGATCGATAATAATAGTATACAGGAGCTCCAGGTAATTAGTGGAACTTTTAATGCTGAATATGGAAACGCTATGTCCGGTATTGTTAACACAGTTACAAAAGAAGGCGGCAGAGATTTTAGTGGAAATTTTATGATGTATACTGGTGATCATGTGAGTAATTTTACCGAATATTTTCCCAATGTGGATGACTTAAATCCTTTTTCAACCTATAATTTTCAAGGTAGCTTGGGTGGCTCTGTTCCTTTTACAAACAATTTAATTTCGTTCTTCATTAATGGTAGATATAATTACGATGATGGATACCTGTATGGTGAAAGAAGATATAATCCTGATGGAACTCAAGCTAACCGCGCAGTAGTTCCAATGAATTGGCGTAAAATTTATTATGGTCAGGGGAACATTAGTTTTTCTCCAGCACAAGAACTAAAAATTAACATTGAGGGTTTGTATTCTAAGGAAGACTACCGGGACTACAATCATCAGTTTCGTTGGAATCCAGATGGCGATGTAACAAAATATGCAGAAAGTTATAATGCTACAGGCACTATCACCCATATGCTTTCCTCATCCTCATTTTATACTGTTAAAGGTTCATATTTTAATAAAGATTTTAATGAGTATACCTATGAAAACCCTTACGATTCTCGTTATCAGCATCCCGATTCTTTAAATACTGTTTCTTATGCTTTTAGAACAAAAGGGACTAATCTTCATCGGTTTTACAGAGAAACAGAGACTTATCTCGGCAGGGTTGATTTTACAAGCCAGGTTAATAAAGAAAACTTATTAAAATTTGGTGCAGAAATTAAATCGCATCTGATGAAATTTGATGATTATAATCTAGAACCTGCACGAAAAAATGGGGTGGAGATCGAACCATTTCAACCATCAATCCCTGGTCTTGATCAAACTAACCGTGTTACTTATGATACTGAACCTTTTGAAGCTTCTGCTTATCTACAGGATAAACTTGAATTTGAAGATGTAATAATTAATATTGGTTTAAGATTAGATTATTTTGATTCAAATGGTAAAGTATTAGTTGATGTAAAGGACCCAAATATATATGGTCCGCTTCGACTGCCATCATTTTTTGGAATAAATTTACCAGATGATCGCTGGGGTAATGAAGCTAGCAAATATACCAGTTTGTTAGAGCCATATTTTTATAAAGATTCAGAAACAAAATTCAAGGTAAGCCCTCGTTTTGGTATTGCTTATCCTATTAGTGCTACCGGAGTTGTTCATTTCTCATACGGACATTTTTTACAAATTCCCCCTTTCCAGAATTTATTTCAAAATGGGCCCTATAAAATTCCAAATTCAGGAACAAATGTTGGTGTATATGGAAATCCTAACCTTGAGCCCCAAAAAACTATTATGTATGAAATTGGGTTCAGACAAGAATTTTCGGATAATTTATTAGTTGATGTTACTGGATTTTACCGCGATGTGAGAGATTGGACAACAGCAGGGCCTTTAATTCAAACTTATAATCTTGTTACTTATTCTATCTTTATTAACAAGGATTATGCGAATGTAAAAGGATTAACTTTTACTTTTAATAAAAGGTTTAGTGATAATTTTGCTTTTGATTTGAATTATACTTACCAGGTAGCTGAAGGAAGTAACTCAAGTCCTGAAGATGAGTATAATGCTGCAATTGGAAGTGGTGAACCAAGTTTATTTTTAATCCCGATGGATTGGGATCAAAATCATTTGTTAAATGCCTCTTTATTCCTTGGATATGACGGCTGGGGTTTAAGCACGTTAGCACGATATGGAACAGGTTTGCCATACACTCCCAGTATTACTCAATACACGGCAGATAGAGGGATTACATCCGGTTTATTGAGAAACAGCAGGTATAGACCGAGTCAATTTACAGTTGATTTAAAGTTGGATAAATCATTCAATCTTATGGGTCTGGACTTAAACGCGTTTATAAAAATATATAATCTTTTTGATAATAAAGTTGCCGTAAATGTATTTGGAGATACAGGTCAACCAGATTTTACAACAGAAACACAAAATGTTGGATATGATCCAAACAGACCAAATACTGTTGAAGAATATGTAAAGTATCCTACTCACTATGGTGAACCAAGAAATGTACAACTTGGATTTGAAATTTCATTTTAATGACTAATGAATTCCGGAGGTTTTTAATGTCGCATTATAAAAAAATTACAGTCTTTTTTCTTTTACTTATTTTCTTTCTTTCTGAAGCCATGTATAGCCAATATATTCCAAGCAAGGAAAGAGGTGATCAAACATTTAGAAGAAAAACCCAGATGGAAGGGAATCAAATTAGAACTACTGTCTTTAATTATGGAATGACTGGAAGAGAAAGTGGTGTACCAATAACAGAACAAACACCTTACGAATGGCCAAAAAATACTGGTCAGGTTTATCTTGCTGTATGCGGAATAGTTGTGGGTGCTGAAGTTATTGATGATAATGGTGATACTCAAAAAATAATATCTCGAATGCACTATCTTGACAACCCTGCTGGAACCAAATCCTGGAGTTTTGAACCGATACCAGGTTATTTTAAAGAAGGCACACTCGATGTAATCGCAACAGCTAAGAAAAATCCTGATGAAGAAGATAAAGATACCTGGCCTTCGTTCTGGCCTGATAAATTGAGTGATATTGAAGATCCGGGTTGGCCTGGCCAATGGAATGGCTATTTTGGAAAAGGTATAACTCAAGCCGATCAAGAAATATTTTTCCGTTCTTCCGACAATAATTATGATAAATATGCATTTTACTTCCCAGACACAACCGATCTGACGAGGAAAGGATTGGGGGTAATTTTAGATACCAGGTTAATGGCCTGGAATCAAATACTTGTTCAGGATGCCTTATTTATTTTATTTAAAATAAAAAATGATGGCACTGAACCATTAAATAAAGTTGGTGTCACTATAACTTGGGCGGATTTTGTTGGTGAGGACGGTGGCGATGATTTATCAGAGTTTGATGTTTTGAATGATATCGCATGGTCAAGAGATGCTGATAACCGCTCTCCTTCTCCTGCTTTTGGATCAAATCCTGTTGGAATTGTTGCCGGTGTATTTCTTGAAACACCAGGAAACTCAATAGACAGAATTGATAATGATGGTGATGGCGAAATTGGCGGACCCAAAGTAACTGAAAGT
>Ga0105105_10001144_pt1 | contig 11415 bp, 13 predicted proteins | sample PPLLaktember2015_4_FD_79108 | JGI IMG/M metagenome (GOLD analysis project Ga0105105, IMG submission 79108) | Freshwater sediment microbial communities from Prairie Pothole Lake near Jamestown, North Dakota, USA - PPLs Lake P8 Core (1) Depth... | ecosystem: Environmental > Aquatic > Freshwater >... | reverse complement strand
TCACCAGCTGCCGCACCTGATCGCGGCCGCTGAGGGGGTCATCGCCCACTAGATAGTCGGGATGGGGTGCCATCCAGCTCAGTGGGCTGTATCCCCAGTAGTTGTGGCGGCCGGCCGGGGCGTCGTTGGGATCAAAGGCCATCACCGGCAGCAGCTCGATGGTGGTTATGCCCAAATCCTTCAGATAGGGAATGGTGGGAATTAGCCCCAGCAGGCTGCCCTGTTGTTCCGCTGGCACGGGACAGCCAAGCCCCTGGGTGAAGCCGCCTACGTGCAATTCATAAATGACGCTCTTATTCCAACTGTGGCGCGGCCGAGGGGCTTGGCTGAAGTCAAAGCGGTCGCGCTCGGTCACCACCCCCTTGAGGCAATGGCCAGTGTTGGGCGCGGCCCCGACGGCACCGCCACGCTGGTAATTACGCCAGCCGGCAATCGCCCGGGCACAGGGGTCGAGCAGCACCTTGGAAGGGTTGAAGCCATGGCCGCCCGGCCGCAGCGGTCCGAATACCCGGTAGCCGTAACAGCAGCCCAAGCCCAGGCCCTCTACCTCCACATGCCAGTGGTCGGCGGATCGGTGCCGCTGGTCCAGTTCCACTACCCGCTCTGGTTCGCTCGCCTCGCCGTCGGCGAACAGCAGCAGCTCGAGCCGGGTGGCCAGGGGAGCAACCACCGAGAAATTCACGCCACGATTGGTAAGGCTTGACCCCAGCGGCCAGGGGTGCCCTACGTGAATCCCTTGGTGGTGGTTTGGGAGCGGAACTAGCTCGGGACTGTTGAATTGGACCGTCAAGGGGCCGAGCCTGCTGCCCCAAAGCTAGACGCGACTCCAAGCTGGGGCGGCAGGTTGTCGCCTGCGGTGCCCGTCTCCGCACGCATTCGCTCTCTGCTTTTTCCTGTCTCCTTGCCCGCGTCACCTTTATTTCGTTGACTCAGTTGACCCAGCTGACCCACCCCCCCGAATCCGGCCGGCCGCCCCAGCTGGTGCGCCCTGGTTTGTGGCTGTTCGCCCCCAGTCGCGATAGCCAGGGGGGCAGCAGCTGGCTGCTGGAGGCGGCGTCCTACGGCGGTTGTGGCGATCTGCTGGTGGATTGTCCGGGATTCACCGAGGCAAATCTGGCGATGTTGCGCCAGCGCACGGAGTTGGTGGGGCCAGGCCGAATCGTGCTCACAAGCCGCGAGGGCCACGGCCGCTGCCGGCGGCTGCAGGAGGCCCTGGGCTGGTCGGTTCTGGTGCAGGAGCAGGAGGCATACCTGCTGCCAGGCGTGCAGGATTGCTCCACTTTTGGCGAACAGCTGACCCTGGCGCCCGGGGTTGAACTGCTCTGGACTCCAGGTCCCACCCCTGGCTCCTGCGTGCTGCTGGTGCGTGCCGGGGCACTCGATGGCCTGTTCTGCGGGCGCTTGCTATTGCCAACCGGACCGGGAGCGTTGGCGCCGCTGCGTACGGCGCGCACCTTTCATTGGCCCCGTCATCTGCGCAGTCTGGAGCGGTTGCGCAGCTGGTTGCCGGCCGGCTCTCCTGACTGGATCGCCAGTGGTGGCGGGCTTGGTGCCCTGCGCGGCGACAAGCTTGTCAGTGGTGGTGCTGACCTACTCGCCCGGCTCGTCGTTTGAGCTAGTTGGGGCTTCCCTGGCCCCTCTATGTGGGGAAATTGTCACGAAAACCGTTGCAGCGGAGGACTTCTGTGTTGCAGTACTTCCCAGAGCCCCATACCATTGGCGCGCATCTCAGGGCCGGTCGGGGTTTTCCGACTCGCCGCCTTTCGTCGCAACGCGACCGCCACTCCCGAGTCTTCCTCGTCCCATGAACAAAGCTGATCTCGTCAACCTCGTTGCAGCCCGCACCGAGCTCACCAAGACCGACGTCTCCCAGGTTGTCGACGCCGCCATCGAAACCATCATCGACTCTGTGGTGGAGGGCAAAAAGGTGTCGATCCTTGGCTTCGGCTCCTTCGAGCCCCGTGAGCGCTCTGCCCGCCAGGGTCTGAACCCCAAGACTGGCGAGAAGATCAAGATCCCAGCCAAGCGAGTGCCTGCCTTTACCGCCGGCAAGATGTTCAAGGACCGCGTCCAGGGCTGAGCTGGTTTCGGGTGATCCCTGCCGCAGCGGTAGGGATTGCGGCAGAGTGGAATCCTGAGTGATTCCTCCTTCTGCTGGCTGCTGCGCCGCTGCCATCGCATCTGCAGGCCCTGCTTGAGGCAGGCCTGGCCCAGCGACAGCAGGCTTATCGCGGCCGTTTCGCCCCTTCCCCCACCGGAGTTCTGCACCGCGGCAACCTGCGCACGGCCCTGCTGAGTTGGTTGCACGCCCGGCTGCGGGGGGGAACTTGGTTGCTGCGCCTCGACGACCTCGACACGCCGCGCAATCGGGCTGGGGCTGAGACTTCGATTTTGGCCGATCTTGCCTGGCTGGGCCTCAATTGGGATGGCCCGGTGCTGCGCCAAAGCGAGCGGCGCGGGCTATATGCCACGGCCCTGTCGGCCCTGCGGCGCCATGGGTTGCTCTATCCCTGCCGCTGCAGTCGCCGCCTGCTGGCCGATATCTCTGCGCCCCACGGCACTGCCGCTGTGTATCCGGGCACCTGCCGGGCTGTAAAAGGCGGCTGGGGCCCGGTTCAGGGGCGGCTGCCTAGCTGGCGACTGCAGCTGGCTTCCGGCAGTTTGCAATGGCCGGAGAGCTATGGCGCCCCTGGGAAACTCGATGGGCCAGCTGCCGTTGGTGATGTGGTGCTGCGCCGGGCTGATGGATACCTCGCTTATCACCTGGCCACGGCGTTGGATGAGCTGGCTATGGGGATCAGTGATGTGGTGCGCGGTGACGACCTCTGGAGCGCCACCGGAGCTCAGGTGGCCGTGATGGCAGCCCTAGGTGCGGCCCCGCCCCGTTACGGCCACGTGCCGCTCTGGCGCGATGGCGGGGGGCGGCGGCTCAGCAAGCGGGAGGGTGCCGAGGGGCTTGCGGGCTACTGCCAAAGCGGCATGGACGCCGCGGCGGTGGTGGGCCAGCTGGCCGCAACGGCAGCTTTGGTGCCAGCGGGCACCCGCCTTTCAGCAGCAGAACTACTGCAGCAACTCACTCCAGAAAAACTGGACCAGGCCCTCAGGGGTGCCCAGGCTTAAGGAAGCTTTCGGGATCAGGTGGGGAAAATCAGACCACACTGGCGGGATGCCTTCAGTCCCCGAATGGGGACATTTCGATGACCTCCTCCGATAGGCCCCTGCAACGGGCAAGCCACGTAAATACCCGCCCCTGTCAGCAATGTGGAGGCAGCGGCATGCTGCGTCTGGACGATCAGCGCTATCGCACCTGCCTTGATTGCTTAGGTCAGGGTCAGGTGTTGCAGAGCACTGCTGCGACTACTGCCGCCGCCGCCATTCTTCAAGGGCGCTCAGGGCTCCAGGTCAGCCTTTCTGCTTCTTTTTCCGCCAGATGAAAAAGGCTGCGGTAGCCACCACCACGGCCAAGGGTGCCGCAGTTAACAGCAGCAAAATCACGGCAGTCCAGTCCGTGTACATCGCTCAGAGGCCAAACCGCAGCCATCATCCCAGTAAGCCGTTCTGGTTGCCGATCCCCATGGCGTTGATATTTCGCCCAGCCCTGCTTGTAGGGGGCATCTGCTTTGGCTTGCTCCTGGGGCAAGCGGGCCGTGCTGGGGTGGAATTTGACAACTGCCAGCCCACCGCCGATGGCGGCATCAGCTGCGACACCCGTCCCACCGGCAACACCCAGATGGATGACGAGGCGGCCCGTTATGGACTTTTCAACGACGCCAGCCCCGGCTGGAGCGAGTTCGATCCCGACCAGGGCTTTGAGGACGACTTCGGTGGTAACGACACCTGATCGTCTGGGCTTCGATGATCTGGGCTCCCAGGCCTTGGGCTCTCAGTCCTTGGGCGCTTCATTGATTGAACGCCTGCACGCCGTGCAACAGCTGCATGGCTACCTGCCGCGGGCTGAGCTCCAGCAGCTTGCGGTTGCCATGGAACGGCCCCTCAGCGAGGTGATGGGGGTGGCCAGTTTTTATCACCTGTTTCGCCTTGCCCCCCCGCCCCTGCACCGCTGTGTGGTGTGTCGCGGCACCGCCTGTTTCGTGCGGGGTGCGGAGCGGCTGGAGGCCGGCCTGCGGCAGCTGGGGGTGGCGTTTGAGACGGCCAGTTGTGTGGGGGCCTGCAACCAGGCGCCGGTGCTGGTGCTCGATGGGTCGGTTGGTCGCGGCGATCCCGGTGCGCTGCCAGAACCATGACGGCGGTCGTCTCCTGGCGCTGCTGTGATGCCACCTCCTGCCGGGCGGCGGGGGGCTTGGCCCTGCGGCAGCGCTTGGTGGCCCAGCATGGGGCGGAGCGGGTGAAGTCGGTGGGCTGCCTGCGTTTGTGCGGTCAGGGACCCCTGGCAGCCGCCGATTACGGCGACGGTCGCGTCGAGTTGTTTGGGGGCGTGGCCGCTGAGCGCCAGCTTGATCCGGCCGATCCCTTCTTTGCCCTGCAGCGACCAGTGGTGCTGGAGCGCTGTGGCCTGGTGGATCCTTGCTGCCTTGACGACGCCCTTGCCCAGGGCGCCTACGCCGCCCTCGCCGCCTGCCGCCAGCTGTCACCAGCCGCGGTGGTGGAGATACTGGAGCGCAGCGGGCTGCGGGGCCGCGGTGGGGCTGGCTATCCCACCGGCCGGAAATGGCAGTTGGTGGCGGCTCAGCCGGGCAGCAGCAAGGTGGTGGTGTGCAACGCCGATGAGGGCGACCCCGGGGCCTTCATGGATCGGGCCGTGTTGGAGGGCGATCCCCACCGGGTTTTGGAGGGCATGGCGATCGCAGCCCATGCCGTTGGGGCCAGCGAGGGCTTCATTTACGTGCGGGCCGAATACCCCTTGGCCATTGAGCGGTTGCGCGCCGCCATCACCGCTGCCCAGGCCAGGGGTTTGCTGGCGGGCTTTGCCATGCAGCTGCGCATCGGTGCCGGGGCCTACGTGTGCGGCGAGGAAACGGCCCTGCTGCGCTCGATCGAGGGTGGGCGGGGCACGCCACGGCCGCGGCCCCCCTATCCGGCGATATCGGGCCTGTGGGGCCTGCCTACCTTGATCAACAACGTGGAGACCTTCGCGGCGGTGCCGGCGATCCTGCGGCAGGGGGGCGACTGGTATGCCGCGATGGGCACGGCCGGCAGCAAGGGCACAAAAGTGTTCGCCCTCTCCGGCGCCATCACCAACACGGGCCTGATCGAGGTGGAGATGGGCACCAGCCTGCGCACCATCGTGGCGCTGATGGGCGGTGGGGTGCCCGCCAACCCCGATGGCAGCCTCGGCGTGGTGAAGGCGGTGCAGACCGGCGGCCCCTCCGGCGGATGTGTGCCGGCGGCGCTGCTCGACACGCCGGTCGACTACGAGAGCCTGCAGGAGCTGGGCTCGATCATGGGTTCGGGCGGCATGGTGGTGATCGACGCGGCGATGGCGATGCCGGAGCTGGCCCGCTACTTCATGCGTTTCTGCGTGGCCGAGAGCTGCGGCAAGTGCCTGCCCTGCCGCGCTGGCACGGTGCAGCTGGAGCAGCTGCTGGATCGGTTTGTGGAGAAGCGCGCCACCCCCGCTGATCTGACTCAGCTCGAGCAGCTCTGCGGCATGGTGAAGGCCACCAGCCTCTGCGGGCTGGGCCAGTCGGCCCCCAACCCGGTGCTCAGCACCCTGCGCTTTTTTCGTGCCGAGTACGAAGCCGCCATCGCCTGCGGAGAGGGGCCATGAGCACGGGTGCGCCCCCGGGGCCGAACACGGTGGGCCTGCGGATCAACGGTCAGGAGCACACTGCGGCCGCCGATGCCACGCTGCTGCAGGCGATTCGTGGGGCGGGGCTGCAGGTGCCCACCCTCTGCCATCTCGATGGCCTCACCCCGGTGGGGGCCTGCCGCCTCTGCCTGGTGGCGATCGAGGGACACCCCAAGCTCGAGCCCGCCTGCGTCACCACCGTGGTGGCGGGCATGGTGGTGCAGACCCACACACCGGAGCTGGAAACCTACCGGCGCATGGCGGTGGAGCTGTTCTTTGCGGAAGGCAACCACGTGTGTGCCTTCTGCGTGGCCAATGGCGCCTGCGAGCTGCAGGACGCGGCGGTGGAGGTGGGCATGGACCACTCCCGTTTCCCCTACCAATACCCACCGCGTCATGTCGATGCTTCCCATGCCCTATTTGGGCTGGATCACCACCGCTGCATCCTTTGCACCCGTTGCGTACGGGTGTGCGACGAGATCGAGGGGGCGCACGTATGGGATGTGGGCTACCGCGGCAGCGCCTGTTCGATCATCGCCGGCCTCGACCAGCCTTGGGGCGAGGTGGCGGCCTGCACGTCCTGTGGCAAGTGCGTGGATGCCTGCCCCACCGGCGCCCTGTTCCGCAAGGAGGATGGCACCAGCGAGAAGCAGCCCCACCCCGAGCGGGCCCAGCAGCTGGCTGAGGCGCGCACTGTCCGCCGCTGGCGCAACCAATGACCATGGCGCAACCCCCAAAGCTGAGATTCGCCACGGTGTGGCTGGCGGGCTGCAGCGGCTGCCACATGTCGTTCCTCGATCTCGATGAATGGCTGTTCGAGCTCGCCGAGGCGGTGGAGATGGTCTACTCGCCGGTGGCCAGTGACACCAAGGTGTTTCCCGAGGGCGTCGATCTGTGCCTGGTGGAGGGGGCGGTGGCCAACGCCGACAACCTCGATCTGGCGCTGCAGCTGCGGGCCCGCAGCAGGGTGGTGGTGTCGTTCGGCGATTGCGCCGTGAGCGCCAACGTGCCGGGCCTGCGCAACCTCTGGGCCCACGTGGATGGGGGCTCGCGCCAGAGCGTGCTGGATCGCGGCTACCTGGAGCTGGCGGACACCGGTGCCCAGCACCCCCATGCCCCCGGCATCGTGCCTGAGCTGTTGGAGCGGGTGCTGCCGCTGCACGAGGTGATCCCGGTGGATCACTACCTGCCGGGCTGTCCGCCATCGGCGGAGCGGATCCAGGCATTTCTGGAGGCCCTGCTGGGTTTTGGTTGAACCGCTTTGCGGCTAACGCACCAGACCGGTTTCCAATTCCAGCGCTGCCCGGCTGAGGTTCCAGCGGTAGATGGCGCTGGCCTCGGCGGCGCGGGCAACCTGTAGGTTTCGCTGGGCGATGAGAAGCTCCGTGAGCGGGGTGAGGCCAGCGCGGTAGCGCAGCAGGCCATCCTGCACAGATCGTTCCCCTGCAACGATGGCGGCGCGGGCGGCAGCGCTCTGGGGTGCCGCAGCCTTGTGGGTGGCAAACCAGGTTTCCACGCTCTGGATGATGGCTTGCTGGGCCTGCTGGACGGTGATCTCCGCCTGGGCAGCTCGGCGCTGGGCCAGGGCAATCGACTCACGGGTGAGGCCTCCGTCGTAGAGGGGCTGGCGCACGGTGATGGCGGCGCCCCAGTCGGTGAAGCTGCCGGAGGCACTGCCACTCGTGCTGAACGTCGGCAAAGTCACGTTGGCGCCATTGCTGGCGCTGACGTTGGGGGTGGCGCTCTGGTTTGGAATGTCTAGCCAATTACCGCTGACGCCCCCACCCACCAGTAACCCCACGCTGGGCAGCCGGCCGGCACGGGCCAGCTGAACTTTGGCGCGTTGTGCCAGCTGCAGTTGGATCAGGCTTTCCAGGGCGGGGCGCTGCTCCAGGGCCTGGCTGATGCTGTCGCTCAAGCTATGGCTCCAGGCTGGATCCTTCTGCAGGGGATCACCTGCTTCAACGCGGGTTTCGGCGGGAAGATTCAGCACACGGGCTAGACCACTCAGGGCGATTTCGTGTTGCGCCTGCGCCTCTGCCAACCCCTGTAGGTCGGCTTGCTGCAGGGCTTCCGCCTGAAACGTGTCAATGCGAGGTGCCAGGCCTACCCGCCGGATGGCATTGACGTCTCGCAATAACCTCCTCGATATCGCCAGAGAGCTTTCCCAGACAGGAATCTGGGCAGCACTCAACTGGGCTGAGAAGTAGCGGCTCAGGATTTCAAAGCGGGTACGCCGCTGCTGCTCCTGCTGCTGGGCGCGGGCCGCCTGAAGATCAGCCTGGGCGGCTTGCTGCAGCGGGCCCCGCCCGAAATCCAACAGCGGCAAGGTCAAGATCAAGCCCAGATTCACAAAGGTGTTGTTGATCAGGGCTGAACTATCCGCACCCAGATTCAGGTTCAGATCACCGATGGTGGGAAGGTTGGAGATAAAGCCGATGTCGGAGTCAACTTGAGCAAAGGTGCCCAGGGCCACAAGGTCGAGCCTGGGCAGAAAACGGGAGCGAGCCAGTCCAACCAATGCCTGGTTTTCCTCCACCGTCAGAACCTGGCTGCGCAGGCTCAGGGACGCGCCCATTCCCAGGTCGAGCGCCTGTTGACGGCCAAGCACTAGGGGAGGGGTGGCGGCCTGAACCGCCTGGCCAGGCGCCAGGCCCAGGATCACCGCCGCGATCGCACTCTTCCAGCCGGATCGCCGACGCAAAGCTGCAAAAAAGAGAATTGCCGTTACGGTAAGGCCACTTGTTCACTGGCAGGGCAGAAGGGCGGCATGGCAGCAGTGAACCGGGCTTTGAGCCTGCTGCCGATGACTTGCGTGACTGCGATCAGCGGAGCATGGGCCCTTTCCCCTGCGGTTGCGGTGAAGGTGGAAGGGAGTGCGGTAATGCTCCAGCCCGACAGCCGCGTGGGGTTTTACGCCCGATCGGCAGGCCAGATTCAGGTCTTGCACCGCAGCGTCGGCGATGCCGTGCGTCAAGGCGAACTGTTGGCCACCTTGAATCGGGTGGACCAGGCGGCTGCGGGAGCTGGTGCGGTGGGTCCCAACCCTGATGCCCTGGTGCGGCAGGGGCAAGCCATCGACCGTCAGCAGCAGGCGATCCGGGCCCAGATCTCAACCCTGCGCACCACCAACCAACCGGTGCAGAAGCAATTGCAGGCGCTCGAAACCCTGCGCCGCGATGAGGTGATCCCCCGTTACAGCCCTCTGTGGGTGGGAGCCCAGGACCTGTACTTGCGCAACCAGAGCCAGATCAAGGCCTTGGAGGGTCAGCTGGCTCAGCTCGATGCCAATCGAGCTGAACTGGAGGGGCAGGAGGATGCCCAGGCTGTGCTGGCGCCGCGATCTGGTCGATTGCTGAGTCTGTCGGTTAGTCCGGGGCAGGCGGTGCTTCCAGGCCAGAGGCTGGGAACCCTGGGTCCCGGGCCCCTGCAAGCCAGCCGCCCGCGCCTGGCGACTGCGTTGTTTAGTGATGCCGATGCGGTGCGCCTGCGGATCGGCCAGCCGATCCAGCTTGATCCTCTGCTGCAGACAAGAGAGCGCTATGGCGGCACTGCCGAGCGCTATGGATCTGTTGAGGGCAAAATTGTGGCGATTTCGCCCGCTACCGCCGATCTGGCCGAGGTGAGCCGGGTAGTGGGGGATCCGGAAGTGGCTCTGAGCCTGATTGCCCGCAGCCGCCAGGCTGCCTTTGGTGAGGGCGGTGATCCCCTGGCCACCGCCGCCGACAAGATCAGCTCACCCGTGCAGCTGGTGACTGTGGAATTGGAGCCTGCCGATAATCCAAGTGGTCTCCGATGGAGTAGCGGTCGGGGGCCCGATCTGCCTTTGGAGAATGGCACTCCTGCCCGGGCGAAGGTGGAGGTGGAACGGCGCTCCCTGGTGAGCTTTGTGTTGCCGTTCTTGCGCTGGCTAGGTGGTGCGGAGCGATGAATAACCGTGATCGTTGGTTGAGCCCTTGGCGTCAGCCAGCTCCTTGGATTGCCCTGGTGCTGCTCGTGATCGCCGCCATCAGCTCGCCGCCGCGGCTGTGGTTTTGGATCACCTTGCTACTGGTGGTGTTGCTGGTGGGTTGGGCCCAGGCTCTGCGCCCCCCGCGCTCCTGAATGGTGCAGCTGCGCGCGGCCTTGGTGATCGGTCTGGCGGCCGGTTTGGCGGGTGCGGTCTGTGATGGCATTGGCCTAAGCAGTGGTGCCATCGCCTACGGCGCGGTGATCGCAGCGCTGGTGGTGCGCCCCGATTTCAGCCGCTGGCCCCTGGCGATCTATCCGGTGTTGCTGGTGGTGGTCGGGTTTTGCATGGCGATCGGCGTTGCCCTGGGGCTTGCCCTCGCCTCGGTGCCCCAGGTGTTCGTCTTCGGGCTGGTGGCGGCGCTGATGCAGCTGTTGGTTTTGCTGCTGCCAGGGAAGTTGCGGCTGCTCTCCGGCGTTGCTGCAGTGGCTGGAGTGCTGCCGCTGCTGAGCAGTTCACCAAGCTGGAGTGACTGGGGCCAGGAGTTGCTTGCCATTGCCCTTGGTCTGGCCATCGGCACGGCGTTGCAGCTGGCTTTCTCCCCTGTGGTGATCCCGCCTGCGGAGAGCGCCCCCCCTGATCCAGACGAGCTTCCCCTGGCCGAGCGGGTTAAAGCAGGCCTGCAATCGCCTTTCTTCTGGCGCAAGCTCGTGTTTGCCAGCCTTGCCCTGGCCATCGGCCAGGGAGTGGGAGCTGTTACACCGAAGTATCTCTACTTCGGTGTGGTGTTGTTGCTCAACGACAGCATTGGCGACACCCTTGCTCGAGTACGCGATCGGATGGTTGGTGTCACATTGGGAATTCTGATGCCTTTATTGGTATTTAATACTTTGGGTATCGGGTCGCTACAAACCGGCCTGGTGATGGGCGGGACAACCGCTTTGGCGCTGGCATTAAACAGCACGAATTACCTGCGCACGGCGTTGATCTCCAGTGGTGTGGCCTTCGTTGGTTACGGATCTCTGGTGGCCTGGTACATCCCCAATCGCTGGATCGACTACCTGATGGGGTGTGGCCTTGCCCTGGCGATCGGGCTGCTGCTGTTCCCTAATAGTTCCCTGCGTCGCTATAATCAACTCAAGGCTGATCCTGCCGCCACAGCTCAGCAGTTGCAAAGGCTGTTGCCGGCCGCTCGTGAAGAAGCGCGCTGGCTCGGGCTGCCTTTGCCTGAGCACTCTCGTGCCGAGCCGGCCTGATGGGGCGAATCAGCTCGCTACAGCGCCAGCTCAGATTCGCTGTCGTTGTTGTCATTGGCTTACTGGCAGCGGCATTGCCAGGTTTTGGCCAGGGCAGGCCGCCCCAGGCCCCTGGAGTGTGCCTGGGGTTGCCGGCGCAGCTGGGCATGGCGGTGGCCATGCTGATCCTCACCTCCGTGATTCACACGCTGGTGACGGTGATTCAGGCGGAGTGCACCCACCGGCAACGGCTCGACGCCTGGTGTGCGCCGCGCAGCCGGCGGCGTCTTTTGATGATTCTGGCGATGGCCCTGCTCACGGCGCTGGCGCTGTGGGTGGAGATCCTGCTCTGGGCCCTGCTGTATCGGGGGCTGGGCTTGTTTCCGGGGTTGGAGGGCAGCCTCTATTTCTCCGGCATCACCTTCACCACGGTGGGCTATGGCGACATGACCCTGCCGGCGTGCTGGCGCCTGCTCAGCGTT
>Ga0105105_10001141_pt1 | contig 11438 bp, 8 predicted proteins | sample PPLLaktember2015_4_FD_79108 | JGI IMG/M metagenome (GOLD analysis project Ga0105105, IMG submission 79108) | Freshwater sediment microbial communities from Prairie Pothole Lake near Jamestown, North Dakota, USA - PPLs Lake P8 Core (1) Depth... | ecosystem: Environmental > Aquatic > Freshwater >... | reverse complement strand
TAGAAAAACCGGAAGCTATAAATTATTTCCGCATCATTATGAGGTATTTCAATATGGCTGGGGAAGAATTGTAAATATCATTGAAGATTATTCCGGAAAGTTATGGCTTGCCACACCTGGTGAATTAATGAGATTTAATCCTATCACCAGTTCTTATGATTATTTTATGAATGATCCCTTTAATCCAAAGTCTGTAAGCTTCAGCAGCATTTCCAGCTTATGTTTTGATAACACTGGTATTGTATGGGTTGGTACGGCAGGAATGGGAATTAACTTGTACGATTCTAAAGCAGATCGATTTTCCACCTTATCAAAAATGAAAGAAGCTGGATCCCGAATTACTGGTTTTAGTGTGCGCTCTATTCTCGAAGAGAACAATGATATTGTTTGGGTTAGTACCGGTGTATTGTATCGATGGAATCGCAAAACCGGTGAATTGAAAAGTTATGAAACAAGTTCAGATAGACTTGATGACTTTGGAAATACAGGTGTTTGGACAATGATAAAATCTTCTGATGGAAGAATCTGGACTGCAACCACCGAAGGACTTTACAGATATGATCCAACAACGGAAAAGGTAAAACAGTATAAATTCAATTCATTAAATAATGCAGGTTTACCACAGAAGGAAGTTTATTCTGTCTTTGAGGATCAGCAGCGTAGTATTTGGATCGCAACAGAAAATTATTTCAGCAAGCTTATTGATATTGAAAAAGGTACCTTTCAGAATTTTCGTTATCAGCCTGCACCATCCAATAATGAACAAGTAAGACCTGTAATATGTCAGGATAGGAAAGGAATTTTTTGGATTGGAACAAAAGACGGATTAATCCGTTTTGATATTAAAAATAAATCTTTCCAAACTTTTAAAAATGATCCTAAGAATCCGCAAAGCTTAAGCAATGACTATATTAAATCTATTTATTTAGATAATACTGAATCAGAAAATATACTTTGGATCGGCACATCAGGGGGAGGCCTCAATCGTTTTGATGTTGAGAAAAAATTATGCACTCAATTTTCAGAAAGGAATGGTTTGCCTAATAATGTAGTCTACGGAATTTTACCTGATGGAAAGGGAAACCTGTGGCTCAGCACAAATAAAGGGCTTTCAAAATTTAACACAAAAAATAAAACATTTAGAAATTATGACGTTAATGATGGTTTACAAAGTAACGAATTTAATACCGGGGCGTACTTTTTAAGTAAAAATGGTGAGATGTTTTTTGGAGGAATTAAAGGCTTAAATTATTTCTATCCCGATGAGATAAAAGACAACCCGCATATTCCCAAAATTGTTCTGACAAATTTAAAACTGGGTGATGAATATATTACGAATAGAAACAATAAATCTGTTTTGCAAAAAACAATTTCGGAAACAGATCAACTTGTTCTTTCGTATGCTGATGATGTTATAACATTTGAATTTGCAGCTCTTGATTATTCGGCGCCTGAAAAAAATCAATATGCATATAAACTAGAAAATTTTAATGAGGATTGGATTTATTCAGGTTCCATCCGTTCTGCTACTTATACACATCTTCCGTTTGGTGAATACATCTTCCGGGTTAAGGGATCTAACAATGATGGCGTTTGGAATGAAACAGGTATTGCTTTAAAATTGATCATCACCCCGCCCTGGTGGAGTAGATGGTGGGCTTATATTCTATACGGACTTTTATTACTTTCAGCCCTTTATCTTATAAGACGTTATGAGCTAAACCGAATTAGGCTTAAAAACCAATTAAAACTTGAAAAAGTTGAAACAGATACGTTGCGAAATTTGGACCAATTGAAATCACACTTCTTTGCAAACATTTCTCACGAATTTAGGACACCGCTTACATTAATTCTTGGACAGGTTGAAAGTGTACTATCATCAAACATTGAATCCAAAGAAAAAGGTAAACTGCAAGTAGCGAACAGGAATGCCAGAAGGTTGCTAACACTTATCAATCAGTTGCTGGATCTTTCAAAACTTGAAGCCGGCAGTATGGAACTGAAAGCTGAACAGCATAATATTATTTCGTTTCTTAAAAGCGTTTTTTTCTCATTTGAATCATTAGCCGAATCAAAAAAAATAATTCTAAAGTTTGAATCAGAATCTGCAAATATTCCTTTGAGATATGATACCGATAAAATGGAAAAAATTATTTGTAATCTTATTTCAAACGCTTTCAAGTTTACTTCTGAAAATGGAGAAATTAAACTCTCAGTAAATATTGTTTCTCCAAACTTATTTCAAAAAGGTCATTCCGAACTTGTTTCGGATTCTTCAACATCAATGAGTGTGCAAAAAGTGAACCTGAAACAAGTTCAGGTTGACAAGCATTCCACATCTAAAGAAACTCAGCTAAATAGTTTGTCAGTTGAAATTAGAATTAAAGATACAGGAATTGGAATTCCTTCAGACAGTCTTCTGCATATTTTTAATCGCTTTTACCAGGTTGATGGCTCAAGTACACGTGAACATGAAGGAACTGGCATTGGTTTAGCTTTAACTAAAGAACTAGTTGAACTTCATAAAGGACAAATTACTGTTAATAGTAAAGAAGGTGAAGGAACGGAATTTATAATTCATTTTCCTTTCGTTGATTTAAAAACAGAAGCAGAAACAACACTTGAGGCTCCTTCAGAAAAAATATCTGTGGATTATGATTTTGAAACAATTGGAAAAGGACAGGTATCCGATTTTCTGGATACTGTATCTCAAATTCATAATTCTCTAAAAGAGCAGACAGAATCAAGTATCCAGCATACAGAAATAATCTTAATTGTTGAAGACAATACTGATGTTCGTGCATACATACGCGAGCAGCTTGAGAATGATTATAAGTTGATTGAAGCAGGTGATGGTGAAGAAGGAATTAGAAATGCTCAAATTGAAATTCCTGATTTAATAATTACTGATGTTATGATGCCAAAGATGGATGGTTATCAGTTCAGTAAAAATATTCGCGGTAATGAAAAAACAAGTCACATTCCAATTATAATGTTAACTGCAAAGGCTGCACTTGATGACAAGATAGAAGGATTGGAAACTGGTATTGATGACTATCTTACAAAACCATTCAGTGCGCGGGAGTTAAAAGTAAGAGTAAAGAATTTAATATATCAGCGTAAAGAACTTAGAAAAAGATTTACCAAAGCATCAATAATAAAACCTTCTGAGGTTTCAACAATTTCTATTGACCAAGCATTTTTGGAAAAAACAATTAAAACAATTGAATCTAATTTTGAAGATGAACAATTCAGTGTTGATAAACTAGCTGAACAATTGAATATGAGTATTTCACAGTTAAACAGAAAACTAAATGCACTTTTAGATCAGCCGCCGGGACAATTAATTCGTACATTTCGTTTACAGCGTGCCGCAGATCTTCTTAAGCAAAATGCCGGTACCGTAGCTGAAATATGCTACAAGGTCGGTTTCAATGATCAAGCTTATTTTTCAAGAGCATTTAAAAAGCAGTTCGGTGTTTCACCATCTGAGTATAAAACAAAATAACTGCCTTCCAATCATTAATCCTTTGATAAAAACATTTCCTCTCCTCTTAGTGAAACTTAGTTTACTTAGTGCCTTAGTGGTAAAAGACTATAAAATCTCATCCACCACATAGACACTAAAAGCGCTAAGAATCAATTAGAAAACTCAATCTGCTCAAATAGTCCTAACATTTGCGTGAAAAGTGCAAGATATCGCACAACAAATATTCTACTTTTACAAAGAGCATTTTTCCAAACTATTTCATTAAAAGGTAGAAATACTTTGATAATCTTACAAACAAAAGGAATTTATAAAGAAGATGGAAAAATTGCGCTCAAATCGATTAAAGTAATTAATTGGGCAGATATCACTGAAAACACTCCCCCGATATTTCCAGAAGGATCGAGCATTGATCTTTCAATTTCCTTTGATGAGAATATCTTTCTTTCAGGCATAAATGGAATTGTTTGGGCTACTTATGATTTAAGACAATCTGAGATTATTCAAAGTTCACTTATTGCTCAGCATATTCACTGTGAAGTTAAAACGCTTAAACTTGAAAAAGAAAATCTGTTTTTAATATCTATCACGAATGAAAATGAAACACAGGATGCTATTGATTTTATCTGGAAAAGCAATGACGGATTAAGATTAAACCCTGATTGGAGTTATTCACCTGGGGAAACAAATAAAAGTTTTGAGCAGTGGTTAAGCGGACATTAAATATTAATCGATTTTAATTAGGGTTCAACAAAAGTTCAATTCACAAACAATCAAAAAGGAGCTGGTGCTATGAGATACTCAATCATTCTTTCTTTTCTTTTAATTTTTTTCTTTGCAGGCTCAAATCAAATGTTTGCTCAACAATGGTCACCTGAACAAAAATCTGTTTGGGCAGGTGTAGAAGAATACTGGGCAGTTAGTATTTCAAGTGATCCGATGTCCTTCACAAAATATTTTGATGATTCCTACATCGGTTGGGCTTACGATAGTGAAATTCCTGGAACAAAAGCTGATGCTGTAAAATCTTTGAATTACTGGTTGAAGAAAGGTAAAACTCAGTATTACACTATCACACCTTCAAATATTTGGGTAAACGGTGATTTTGCTTACGTGCATTATCACTACACACAGGTTATGGAAAGTACAGATGGTAAACCAAATACGGAAAAAGGACGCTGGACGGATATCTTAATGAAAAAGAGTGGGAAGTGGATGCTTGTTGGTGATCACGGTGGTGAAATTAAAAACGATGACTAGTAATAGTTAAAGTAAGAAAGATAAAATCATAGAACAGGCAGTGCAATATCTGCCTGTTTATTCATTAGAAACGCTTTCAATTTAATTTTATCAATCAACTAAAAATTACACAAAATGAAAAAAATATGTTTTTTACTTCTCTCATTTATATTTGCCGGATTTCTACAAGCGCAGGGTGCCAGCACATTTAATTTTACATTTAATCACATAGCATTATCTGTAAAAGATGTGGACCGTTCTGCAGATTTTTATAAGAAAGTTTTGAAACTTAATGAGATTACGAACAAGACAAAAATTGATGGCATTAGATGGCTCTCTTTAGGTGAAGGAAAAGAACTGCACCTCATTTCAATTTTAAAAGAAAGTGTTACAATAAATAAAGCTTTGCATTTTGCTTTAACAACTTCAGATTTCGACTCTTTTATCAAGGTTCTTGATGAAATGAAAATATCATATTCCGACTGGCCAGGAACTCCTCAGAAAATCAACATAAGAGCGGACGGAATAAAGCAGATCTTTTTTCAAGACCCTGATGGTTATTGGATTGAATTAAATAGTGTGGCACAAAAATAAATAGTGTAAAATTTTTAATAATAAAAATCAAAGGAACACAATGAAAAGATTAATTATCCCTTTTGTAGTGCTATTATCTTTCGTCTTAGTTAGCTCCTCTTTTGCAATAAATAACAAACCCGCAAAAGAAAAGGATGTTGAGATTGTTAAGAATTTGTATGCTGCTTTTGCTAAAGGTGATGTTCCTGCCGTGCTTCAAAAATTTCATCCAAAAATTGAATGGAACGAAGCAGAGAATTTTCCTTATGCAGATGGAAATCCCTACATAGGACCACAAGCCGTCCTTGAAGGTGTGTTTGCAAGACTGGGTGCAGAATGGGAATATTGGAACTTAACGGAACAAACATATTATGAAGCTAATTCAGGAGAAATAATAGTTACCGGACGTTACAAAGCAAAAAATAAAGTGACCAGCAAAGAGATAAATGTTCAGTTTGTGCATATGTGGACTCTTAATGATGGGCTGGTTACAAAGTTTCAGCAATATGCTGATACATATCAAGCTGTGGAAGCGATGAAGTAGAATTTCCGATAAATAGAAAAAAAATATTTCTTTAAATAATTCAAATGAAAAATAGCCTAGTAGAAATAAATGCTTTTTATAAAATCTGATCAACAGAAATTAAAAACTTTACCTGCTTTATCGGAAAATACTTTTTTAAGATATTTTACTTTTGCTGCTTTATATGTTGCACAAGGAATTCCCGAAGGATTGTTATGGTATGGTCTGCCTGCCTGGTTGGCAATGAACGGTAAAAGTCCTGCTGAGATAGGTTCATACGTAGCAGTTATAGCTATTCCATGGAGTTTAAAAATTATCAACGCTCCAATTATGGATAGATTTACATATTTATCCATGGGTCGAAGAAGACCATGGGTATTATTCGGTCAGCTCGGTTTAATAATAAGTTTTTTGTCGATGTCGTTAATATCAGATCCACTGAACAATATGTCTGCTTTAATGATGCTTGGTTTTATAGTCAGTTTTTTTGAAGTATCACAGGATATTGCCGTGGATGGAATGGCAATAGATATTTTACCCGTCGATCAGCAGGCTAGAGCAAATGGTTTAATGTGGGGTTCAAAAACCTTGGGCATTTCTGCATCTGTGGCTGCCGGCAGCTGGATAATGAGTCATTATGGGTACTTCTATGCAATAGTAGCATTCTCATTAATTGTTTCTATGATTATTCTTATTCCTTTGCTGCTGAGAGAAAGGCCCGGTGAAAAATTGTTACCATGGACTAAAGGAGAAGCCTCAAAAGCCGCTGAGAAAATTCAATTGCATAGCTGGAAAGGCATCTTTAAAAGTTTATACAAAGTTTTCTTTCTTCCCGTCAGTTTTATGATGGGTGTTGCTGCTTTTAGTTATTCAGTTGGCAGAGGATTGATTGATACTGTTCTTCCGGTATTTACTGTTCAGGAACTGGGATGGGCGGACACAGATTACTCACAGATATTTGCGACAGCCAATTTAATTTCAGGAATTCTTGGAATGATTATAGGAGGATTCTTGATTGATTACTTTGGTAAGGTTAAAATGATATCTATCTATATGAGTCTGTTAATTTTGCTCGCTGCTGCAATGTCTTTCTTAAAAAGTTTTTGGCAGAATGATATTTTTGTAACAGGTTTTATAATCTGTTTTTATATTCTGTTAACATTTACAAACATTGCAATCTTTGCTTCTGCAATGCAGCTTTGCTGGAAAAGAATTTCTGTAACCCAGTTTACTCTCTATATGGCAATATCAAATTTAGGATTGGCTGCAGGTGCAGCTTTGCTCGGACCACTAAAAGATTTATTTAATTGGGAATATGTGATTCTTTGCTATATAGTTTTTGCGGGAGTAATGTTAGCGGCAATTAGATTTATCAACTTTGAGAAGCATCAGAAACGTGTGGAAGAATTAGAGATTAAGCACCTTGATATAAATATTGTTTAATTGTGCTTTTATTAAATAGAGACTTCTGAAAAATAGATTTCGATTTGACTGTCATTCTTGCGAAAGCGCGAATCTACCGCTTAATCAAGAGATTCCTTGAATTTTTCAGAAGTCTCTAAATATTAAATAATTAGTAATTTTTCAAATCAACATAAAAAGGGATGAGATGTTCAAAGCTATATCAAAAATCGTTTTACTTCTTTGCGTGATATCAAATATCAATGCTCAAAGTTTTAATATAACATCTAAAGGTAATCAGGTATTTAATTTCAAGGATACTCAGGATAGAAATCAGGCTACGTTTTACAGCGAAGCCCGTTTTGAAAATATAACAGGATTAACAAACGATGTATGGGGAAAAGTATCTTTCGATTTAAAGGATGTTAAATCTACTTTAAAAGGTGAAGTTTCAATTTCTACTTCTTCAATAAAAACAGGAATTGAAAAACGGGATGAGCACTTAAGAAGTGTTTCCTGGCTAAATTCAGAAAAATATCCAAACATAACATTTAGAATAAAAGAGATAACACAGGTTGATCAGATTGAAGATAATTTATTAAAAATAGTTCTGCTAGGTGAATTTAGTCTTCACGGAAAAACAAATCTTGTTTATGCCAATGCAACTATGAAATATTTATTAGAATCCGAAACAACAAGACAAATAATGCCCGGTGATTTGATAAGTGTTGTGGCAAGTTTTGATATAAAACTTTCTGATTTTGGAATTACTAATTCTATGATCCCAAACCGAGTGAGTGATAAAATAAATATTACAGCTACTTTGGCAGGATCAAATGCCAACTAAAAGTTGGTTTTAAATATGATTTGTTTTAACATTGTTATAACTCATTACAAATATCGATATTTACTAAAAACAAAGAAGGTTTTGAATGTAAAGCAAAGTTAAGGAAAAATATTTTTCTTCAATTTAGCTTTTCCATTTATAATGATTTTTTTGAAAAGCCTTAGCTCATCATTTACGTTTTGCAGAAATTATTAAATATTGTAGCATAAATCTTTTCTAACAACTCAGACAGTTGTTTTTTTTCTGTGTTAGAAAGTGTTTCTGAAATGTAAGAACCCAAGGCTTGAATTTCAGGATGCGCAATATCTAAAAGTTTTATGCCTTTTTCTGTAATACGAGTCATTGAATGCCTTTTATCCTGATCTGAATTAAATCTTTCAACTAACTTATCTTTTAAAAGCCTATCAATTATGCGAGTAACATCGGGAGCTGGTTCAATCATTCTGGAAATAATATCACAACGCGGATGTCCATTTGGATAAACTCCCTTAAGAATTCGTAAAACATTGTATTGTGGTAAAGTTAATCCGAACTTGCCCATAATTTCTTCGTGCTTTGATCGAAGGAAATATGATGTTACAAAAATATTTAATGCAACTTCCTGATCTAAGCTTTCAAATTTTGTTTGCTTAAGCCATTGTTTTAGTTTTTCGCCCATAGATTCCTTAAATAAATTTAGTGTGTTATGACACTAAAATTAGTTTATATCGGCTCTAATTCAAAGTGCTAATTAAAACTGGTAATATGGAAATAAGCTATAATGTGATAGGTAAAATTATTTTAACTCCATTATTCCAATATTCTAATACTCCATTGATGTATATAAAATTGTGTGATTTAATACTTTACAACCCTATCCCATATTCTTAATAACCTGTACCCGAAAACAGCATAGCATTCTCATCGCATTATTACTATTTTTTGATCATCAAAAAAGGACAACTTCACAGAGCTTATGATTTTTCTTAATCCTGCAATTTTATTCGGATTGCTAGCTGCATCAATTCCTGTAATTATTCACTTATTCAATCTTAGAAAACTTAAAAAGATTGAATTTAGTACGCTTACATTTTTAAAGGAATTGCAGAAAAACAAAATCCGCAAAATAAAATTAAAGCAATGGATACTGCTTGCACTTCGTGTGTTAATCATTCTTTTTACTGTGATGGCATTTGCCCGCCCGGCATTGCAATCAATTCAGATTGGCGGAACAACATCTGCAGCAAAAACAACCGCAATTTTTATTTTGGATGACACTTTCAGTATGTCTGTTGTCGATCAAAAAGGTTCTTACTTTAATCAGGCAAAAGAAATAATTAAAAAAGTAATCTCGCAATTGCAGGAAGGTGATGAAGTTGGATTGATATTAGTTTCAAATTCAAAAGGTGAAAATAAACTTACTTCAAATCTATCCGAGTTTGTAAAAAATGTTGATCAACTTGATTTATCTTTTTCATCCGGTGATTTGAACTCTGCAATTACCAAAGCATCTCAAATAATTTCTGAAAGCAAAAACTTTAATAAAGAGATTTATGTTTTGTCAGATTTTCAGAAAAATAAAATCACAAAAGCAAATCTTAATAATGATTTAAGCGAATTATTGAATGAAAGCATCAGACTTTATTCTTTTGATTTATCTGATAAAGATGTTTTTAATCTTTCCATTGATGAATTAAAAATCAATAACCAGATTTTTGAAAAAAATAAACCGGTTAGTATTTCCGTAACAATTTCGAACAATTCAAAACAAGATGTCAGTAATGCCGTAGTCTTTTTGTTCATAAATGATGAAAGAGCAGCTCAAAAAAGTTTTGATGTGGCTGCGGGGCAAACAACAATAATTGAGATTGAGGCCACTCCTAAAACAACAGGATTGATTGATGTTGTTGCAGAAATCGAAACGGATGAAATAGAGCAGGACAATAAACGATTTGCAAGTCTGTACATCCCTGAAAAAACTTCAGTTGGATTGTTTTCTGAAAATCCAAATGATCTAACTTTTGTTGATCTTGCATTACAAACTGCAGGTGAAGGGAAGTATGAGATTGAAAGAAAAAATAATAGCCAGCTTACATCACAGCAATTAAACAAATATCAAGCGATCATTATTTCTGCTAATACAATTCCATCTGGAATTGAGCAGGTAAATAACTTTGTTCAAAATGGTGGTGGAATAATTATATTCCCTTCATAAAATCAGGATGCTGTTAAATTAAATCAACTATATGTGCAATTGGGATTAAGAATTAGTGCGTCTTTTGTTGGTAAAGTTAATAGTACTGATTTGAAAATTAAGTTTGAAAAAACGGATTTTAATCATCCGGTTTTCCAAAATATTTTCCAGAATGATGATAAGAAAAAATATGAATCACCGGAACTAAATGCTTATTACAAATTTACAGCATCCGGTAACCAGATTACTTCTTTGGTTGATGGATCATCTTTCTTAAGCGAACATAAAAATGGAAAAGGAAAAGTTTTTGTATTTAATTCTGCGCCAGTATTAAGCTGGAGCGATTTTCCTATCAAAAGTATTTTTGCTCCTTTGATGAATAAATCAGTTGCATATCTATCATCAAAAGAAAGAGATGGAAACATTTTTCTTGCCGGTGAAGAAGTCACTATCAATTTGAAAAACACCAATGCATCACAAATTAAAATTGTAAGACCAAATAAAAGTGATGAATTTATAAACTTAAAAGATAATTCTGGTAGAGATTATTTGGCTTATTCAAACACAAATATTGCTGGATCATATAAGTTTTATTCCGGTGCAAATCAGATTGAGAACATTTCAATTAATACAGATCCAGCAGAATCAATACTCGAATATGCCAATGAATCTGAGTTTGAAGATTATCTTGAACAAATAAAATTTTCAGGTAAGTATGTTTCAATCGATGAAGAGGAAAACATTTCCCAAAAAATTATGCAAGCAAGATTTGGTTCGGAATTGTGGAGATATTTTTTGCTCATTGCCATAATTTTAGCATTGGTTGAAATGACAATTGCAAGAAATGCAAAAAAAGATTTAATCGAATTAAAGAATTAGAATGTGCAAAATAAATTGTAAGGATTGATGTTGGTAAACATTCATGCATGAATGCACGTGTGCATGATTGTATGGTCGATTAAAATTATTAAATTTCATGCAATCATTCAGTCATACAATCATGCAATTATAAAAGATAATGATAGAAATAACAAAAAAAGTAGTTGAGCGGGCAATGCTCGTTGCACTCGATACCAAAGCTTACAGCAAAGAAGTTGTTGAAGAACATCTTGCAGAACTTGAAGAACTGGCTAACACTGCGGGAGCAGAAACGATTTTTAAAATCATTCAAAGTAAAGCAAGAATGGATTCTGCT
>Ga0105105_10001140_pt1 | contig 11449 bp, 8 predicted proteins | sample PPLLaktember2015_4_FD_79108 | JGI IMG/M metagenome (GOLD analysis project Ga0105105, IMG submission 79108) | Freshwater sediment microbial communities from Prairie Pothole Lake near Jamestown, North Dakota, USA - PPLs Lake P8 Core (1) Depth... | ecosystem: Environmental > Aquatic > Freshwater >... | reverse complement strand
TCGGCGTCGCCTTTCAGGCTGCGCAGTGGAAGCGGTACAAAAGCGGCATCGAACCTTATACCCGAACCGGAGCGAGCCCGGAATATATCGAACAGATCAACGCCCTGCTTGAGAAGGTCTATGTCGACTATACCGTTTATATCGCAAAGCGCCGCTCCCTCAGCCGCGACTCCATTGTTTCGATTATCGACAACATCGCTCTTGTCAAGGCCGCCGAAGCCGTAAAGCTCGGTCTTGCCGACGGCGTCGCCTCGAACTGGGAGCTGAAGCGCGCCCTCTCGCGCCGCATAACCGGCAAGCCGCCCGAGGAGAGCCTTGATCTTTTTGTTTCAGCCGGCGCATACCGCGAAACGCTCGACTGGCCGGTAAAGGCGTCGCAGAGGGATGCGGTTGCCGTCATCACAATTTCCGGTACCATTGTGCGAAGCGCAGGGGAAGGCGCCATGAGCGGTGACGAGGGAACCGATGTCGGCACGCTTCGCCGTTCGCTCGACGAGGCCCTTCGGGACGACGGGGTGAAGGCGCTGGTGCTGCGCATCGACAGTCCCGGAGGAGATGCGCTTGCCTCGTCCGACATGCTGCAGATGCTCGATTCGGCGGCGGTAAAGAAGCCCCTTGTGGTTTCCATGTCGGGCATTGCCGCATCGGGCGGCTATATGGCGGCGCTTGCGGGCAGAACGGTGTATGCGCAGCCGCTTACCATTACCGGTTCGATAGGTGTCTATGCGCTTAAACCCGAAATCAGCGCTCTTGCCGCAAAAACCGGTCTTGGCCGCGATGTCGTAACGCGGGGCCGTTTTGCCGACGCCAATACCCTGTTCAAGCCGCTTGAAGGGGAAGCCTACGAGAAATTCGTCGGCGCTTCCGGCGATATCTACCTCGACTTCATCGGCAAGGTAGCGGCATCACGGAAGATGTCGCTCGCTTCGGTCGATTCGGTAGCCGGCGGAAGGGTCTGGACTGGCAGGCAGGCAGTGCAGAAAGGGCTTGTCGATCGTGAGGGGGGGCTTTTCGACGCCATCCGGGCGGCACAGTCGCTTGCGAAAATGGATATGACCCGGCAGCCTCGCATTCTGCTCTATCCTGAACGGAAAAGCTGGCTGCAGCTGCTCATGGAGGGCAATCCGGCAGCTATTGCCGGAAGCCTGGAGCGGACGGCCATGAGAAGAGTTGTGCGGGAGGTGACGCCCCGGTCGACCTACGGCGCGCTGCTTCGCATGCACGAGATGCTGCTGCAAAGCGGGGATGTGGAGGTGCTTGCCGCCATGCCCTGCGAAATCGTCATCCGCTGACGGCGGAGGTTCTCCTGCGGAAACGGTACTCGGCTTTTCCGCAGGAGGCCTTGGTTTATGAAATTCAGAACCGGTAGGTCATCGAGCTCTGGGCCCGCAAGGCATCGCTGTCCGGCGCGTTTTTATAATCCGTGTTCCATTTCGAGAGCTGCAGGCCGAAAATGAAGTTCGGCGTGATCTGGTTTACGTAGCTTGCGAAGAGGGAGCGGTTTGCCGATCGGGCGTTGTCGGCAAGATCGCCGTCCTTTGGATCGTCTATGCCTCCTCCGATACTGAGCGTCACGGCAGGTGAGTATGCGTATTTCAGCGCCGCCCACCCTCCGCTCGAGCGGATTTCCCCAGGTTCAGCACCTTTTGCGTTGACGCCCTGAACGATCCCGCCGGCATAGTCGTCGAGGTTCGAGCCGGTGAAATACTCGCCCGCCAGCAGCAGTTTCGAGGAGAGGGGGAGCAGGAGCTCCACGTTGCATGACCATGAGGGCAGGGTGAGGTGCGTATTGCTGAGGTCGCTGTCCCACTCCTCCTGGCCGTAGTGGCCCGAGACGGCGATGGTTGCGGGTTTGCCTTCGGCAATCAGCGGAGCGGAGAGCGCGATCCGCCCCTGCACGGTCGGCATTGCGGCGTCTTTTCCGGTATCGATGCCCAGCGAATTTTTCTCCCCGATGCTTCTGGATGCTGCGGCGGCGATTTCCAGACGGCTCTGTTCGGCAACGCTGAAGCCTTTCGTCAGACGAAGCTGCGGATGGCGCATGCCGATATTGCCCGATGCCCACATGAGGCCTGGGTCATCGACGAACGGTATCAGGGATGAGACGAGATCCCAGGTCTGGCCCGCTATGATGCTGAAATCCGAAGCCGGCCAGTACGCCCTGAGGTAACCGTGCCGCAGCCGTGGATTGAGGTTGTTTTCCGAGCCGCCGCCGAGAAAATCAAGTTCGATAGTACCCGAAAGCTTCAGGTTTTCGCTGTCCGGCCCGCTGAGGCTGATGCCCAGCCTCGTGGCTCCCGCCGTCAGGTTCCATTCGCCGTCGCTCTCTGCGCCGTTTTCAGGCTGTGCCCAGAGGGCGATATTGCCGGGGTAGATCTGTCCGGTATCGTACGACGCGTCCAGGCGGGCGAATCCGTAGAGTTGCGCCCTGACTCCCGAAGCGGTGGTTACCGCAATGCCCGTCGACGGTGCGGCATTTGCAACGGGCGCTGCCGGAGCAGCAGGGGCTGCAGCGACCGGCTCGGAGGCAGGCTTCCGGTCAACAAGGGCTCTCAGCTCGGCAAGTTCCTTTTCGAGCCGGATCACCCTTTCCTCAAGGGTTTCGGCGGCCACGGCCGCCGGAGGGGCCAGCAGCAGGGCTGCCAGCATGAGCGCATACGGCAAGGTGCGTTTCCTGTTCATGGATGAGTGTGCTTTCAGTGGTTTGTTGCTTCGGATGCAGGTTGCAGGAAAAACCTGAATATACATCCCGGAGGGGAAACCCCTGAACAGGGAAATTGTCGGAGGGGGGAGTGTTCCTGCGGCTGCTCCGGCAATCCGTACGCTAAGATTGCTCTGCCGCACCAGGGGCGCTGCTTCTTGACCACAGATGCATCGCCCATAAAATCACGATGGCTTCGAGCCCATAAGAGAGCAGTTTGTATTGCGTCGCATCCCACGGGACGTGAGGCACCAGACAGAAATGCCTGTTGACGAACGGAGCCAGCAGCAGCATACTCCCGCCGACGATGGTATCCAGCAGGATATGAATGAACCCCCCGAGGGTGAAGATTATTGCATAAAAGGGATATGGGCGCCGTTCTTTATCAAGCAGCAGCCAGACACACGACAACAGCAGAAAGAACAGCCACAAGATCGGAAAATGGGTGACATACTGGTGGTGAGAGTACTGCATGTAATCAAACAGGTAATAATAGATCATATCGGTATCCGGAGCGATGGAGCCAAACAGGCCCCAGAACATGAACGTCCGGTACGTTACCTGCCGGGCCCTGATTGTCCTGAAAAGCATCTTCGAGATGATGTAACCGACAGGCAGATGTCCCAATACCATACTTTTTTCCGGGATGGATGTTTTGTTATCCTGAACCTGTTTTCGTAAATCCGCAGATCCGGTGTTCCTGCAATATACTGCCGCCGTTATCGATTTGCATCCGCGGGCGGTCGATCGGGCGGTCTTTTTATTCAGTCGTCAGGGTTACCGGAGCGGGCCTGGTGTTTGTTCAGAAGCTCCAGAAGTCGCGGTCGAGGTTGCGGTACTGGATGCCCTGCACGAGATGGCGCATCTCCACCTGTTCCGATCCGTCGAGATCGGCGATGGTGCGGCTGACTTTGAGGATGCGGTCGTGCGCGCGAGCCGAGAGGTTAAGGAGGTTCATGGCCTGCATGAGCTTTTCGGAGCTTTCGGGGGAGAGCGCGCAGAACTTCCTGATCATTTTCGTGTTCATCTGCGCGTTGGTGTAGATGCCGGTGCAGGAGGCTGCGGCGAACCGTTCGCGCTGCACCTCCCGCGCCCGGATGACCCGCAGGCGGATTTCGCGCGAGCTTTCGGAGGCGGAGGCTGAGAACAGTTCGGTGTTTTCCACTTTCGGCACGTCGATGTGGATGTCGATGCGATCGAGCAGGGGGCCAGAAATTTTCGAGAGGTAGCGCTGTATCTCCCTCGGCGAAGCGGTCAGGTTGCCGTCGCGGTCCTTGAGGGCGCCTGCCGGACTGGGGTTCATGGCGGCTACGAGCATGAAGCCTGCGGGGTAGCGGGTGGTTATCGATATTCTCGAAACCGTTACCTCGCGGTCCTCGAGCGGCTGGCGGAGCACTTCGAGCGCGCTGCGGGTGAATTCGGGGAGCTCGTCGAGAAAGAGGATGCCGTTGTGCGCAAGGCTCACCTCTCCGGGTTTGGCCGTGGTGCCGCCGCCGATGAGCGCGACGTTGCTCGTGGTGTGGTGGGGGTTCCGGAAGGGACGGGTCACCATGAGGGGCCTGTCCTTTTCCAGCAGACTCGCCACGGAGTAGATTTTGGTGGTTTCCAGCGACTCCTCGAAGCCGAGCGGAGGCAGGATGCCCGGCAGCGCCTTGGCGAGCATGGTCTTGCCGCTGCCGGGAGGCCCGATCATGAGCAGGTTGTGAGCGCCGGCCGCGGCGATTTCGAGGGCTTTCTTGGCGGCCTGCTGCCCCTTGATGTCGGCGAAGTCCACCGGGTATTCGGGTTCCGAGGTGAAGAGCTCGGCAACGTTCACCTGTACGGGAGGCCGGCTCTCCTTTCCGTTCAGCAGCGCCGCGGTTTCGTTGAGGGTTTCCACCCCGAACACCTCGATGCCGGAGTTCGCCGCCGATACCGCCACGGCGGCTTCAGCCGCGTTGCCGAGGGGCACGATGATTCTGCGGATATTCTCCCTTGAGGCCATGATGGCAACCGGCAGCGCGCCGTTCACCCGGCGTATCGAGCCGTCGAGGGCGAGTTCTCCCATGATGAGGGTGTCGCCGAAGTGGTGATCCACCAGCTTCAGGGATCCGAGCAGGCCTATGGCGACCGGGAGGTCGAAGGCGGTGCCCTCTTTCTTGATGTCGGCCGGGGCGAGGTTGACCGTCACTTTTTTGGGCGGCATGTCGAACCCGGAGTTGCGGATGGCCGTGAGAATCCTCTCGCGGCTCTCCCGGATGGCGTTGTCGGGAAGGCCGACGACGGTGAAGGAGGGAATGCCTCCCGAAACGTTGGTTTCCACATCGACCTTCACGGCGTCGATGCCCACAAGGGAGGCGGCGGCGAGTCTTGAGAGCATGGCTTGTACGGAAATGGGTTGGCTGTTGTGCGCTTTTACAGGAATTGTACGTAAAAATACCGTTTAAAGTTACGTTTTTCCTGTTTTTTGGTGCCGTAGCAGCCTGGCCGCAGGCGGATTCATCCGGTCGTGCGCAATCCTCCCGATATGGCGTTGACCGTCAGAAAGAGTTCCGGCAGCATGCCGTCGGCCTCTTCGTGCATGCCGCAATGACGGAGTTCTCTCCAGCGTTTCAGGAGGATGATCTGCTGCTGGTGCAGCATGGCAAGCCCTTCGCGGCGGGGGGCGATGAACCGGTTGACATTGAGCCGCTGGGTTTCGAGCGGTTCGGCGAAAAGCATTTCGATATAGGTTTTTGTCCGCCGGTATTCAGTTTCGATCATGCCGAGAATGTGCTTCCTCACGTTGCCGTCGGTGACCAGTGCAGCGTATTCGTGCATGATTTCGGGATCGGCGGAGGCGATGCTGGTGTCGGCATTGCTGACAATGTAGCGAAGCGGCGGCCATGCGTGGCCCCGGATGCGGATTTCGTCGAAGGCTTCCGGATCGATGCTCTGCAGCGCTTCAAGCGCCGAGCCGACCCCGTACCATCCCGAAAGGGAAAAACGGGCCTGGTTCCAGCTGAAGACCCAGGGGATCGCCCGAAGATCCGCAAGCGAAGCTTTGCCGCTTCTTCTTGAGGGGCGTGAGCCTATCCGGGTCGATTCGATAATATCTATGGGAGTTGCTTCCCTGAAAAACGTCAGAAACCCTTCGGTTTCGATGAGCTGCCTGTAGGCGAGGTGGCTTATTTCGGAGAGCAGATCCATTTTCGTTTCGAGGGGGTGTTCCGCTTTTTCCCTCTTCCGCTGCCTGATGACGGCGCCGGCAGTTCCTGCAATGAACAGCTCGAGATTATAGACGGCGCTGATGCGGTTGGCATATTTCTGGGCGATGGTTTCTCCCTGCTCGGTAAAGCACATTCCGGCATGAAACGATCCGTAGGGCTGAGCCTTGATGAACCGGTGGGTCGGTCCGGCACCCCGGCTGATGCTTCCACCCCTTCCGTGAAAAAAAAGGATAGCCGTTGCGCAACGTCTGCCGGCTTCGAGCAGTGCCTCCTGTGCCCGGTAGAGCGCCCATGTGCTTGCGAAAATGCCTCCATCCTTGTTGCTGTCGCTGTATCCGATCATGACCTGCTGGACGCGTTCTCTGCTTTTCCTGTTTTTTCTCCGGTAGTCGAGGCTTCTCATGGTCACGGGATGGAGGAGGAACTCCTGCAGTATCGCCGGGCTTTTTTTCAGGTCGTCGATGGTTTCGAAAAGCGGGACGACGGGGAGCATGCAGGCGTCCCCGTCACCGGAAGGGGTCATCAGGCCGACCTCCCTGGCAAAAAGATAGACGACCAGAAGGTCGGAAACATTTCTGGTCATGCTGACGATAAGGGAGCCCAGACCGTCGGTTCCGTATCGTTTGCTCTGATCGAGCAGCACCCTGTAGCAGGCGAGCACGGCTTCGGCTTCGGGCCCTGCAGTCATATCCGGATGGGTGAACGGCCGTGGAGAGAGCAGTTCCCGGTCGAGAAACGCTCTTCTTTCGGATTCGTCCCACTCCAGGAAGCCGCTGCCGTCAAGCCCGGCGGCCGTCATAAGCTGGGAGAGCGCCAGATCGTGAAAACGGCTGTTCTGACGGATATCCAGCGCACCGAGATGAAAGCCGAATGTCTGCACGATCCGGTAGACCGGCGTGACGTCGGTATCGGCAATACAGTGAGCCCCGATGCCGATGAGCGACTCTCTGAGGAGAGCGAGGTCTTCGAGGAGTTCGCCGGCGCTCATGTAGCTGCAGGCCCCTGAGCTCATCCTGCCTGTTCCGGATGCGCCTGCTTCAAGAGGAAGAGAGGCGATCATGAGGTTGATGAACTGCCTCCACGGTTCATGGCGGTTTCTCCGTACGGCTTCCCGGCCGCTCTCCCCGAGCCGCAGGCAGAGACCTTCGATGCGATTTTCAACCGGCGCTCCCGGAGCCTGGAGCCTTTCGGAGAGACTCAGTTTCGATGCCAGTTCCCTGAGATGGCGGAGAACGAGCAAGAGGGCGTTTCTGCGCATGTCGGCGAGGGTCTCTTCGGTTACCGCGGCCGTTACAAGGGGGTGGCCGTCGCGATCGCCTCCGACCCAGCTGCCGAAAGAGAGGCCGGGCAGCATACGCGGATCGGAAAGCCTGCCGGGGTCGAACCCCGCATCCTTCCATGCCTGGAGAAGCCGCTTGTCGAGCAGGGGCAGAACCTCCGGAAAAATATTGCAGAGGTAGTGAATCACATTCCGCCGTTCGGCCGATACTTCGGGCTTGTCGAACAGGATCTCTCCCGTTCTCCAGAGCCTTTCCATGACGACCTTGATCTCGTTACGGATCTCCTCCTGCTCCTGAGGGGTCCACATCTGGTTTTCCCGTTTCACCAGAAGCAGATAGAGCTGGCGGTGCTGTTCGAGTACGGTTTTGCGTTTCGCTTCCGTAGGGTGCGCCGTCAGGACGGCATTGACGGAGATCTCCGGCAGGAGTGAGCGGATTTCCGTTTCGGTGATGCCGATATCCCTGAGCCGCCCGAGGGTTCTCCCCCACAGGCCGGTGAGGTGTTCCACTCCCTTTTCGGCTTCGAGCGCACGCCTGTTCTGTGCGGCGGAGTTCTCCTCCGCCATATTGAGCAGCTGGAAAAAAATGGAAAAAGCCTGCAGGGCGCGCTCGGTATCCGGATAGCCTTCAAGAGGTATTCCTGCATTTTCAAATGGCAGATGGTCCGCCAGTTCCTGCTCCCCAAGGTCGCGAAGGACCTCCCGGAAGCATTCGAGCAGGAAGGCGGTATCCCTCTCGGCTTTTTCGAAATCGATGATGCTGCTGGTTGCGTTGATCATGAGGGTTCCCGTAAGGGTTTTCAATGCGGCTCAATTGAGCCGTGATGTTATTCCGTTCCCTGAGTATTTGCAAAAATCACGGAACATGCAACAGGTATATTGACAGCCGGCACCGCGATGCGATCCTGATGCTTCCGGATCGTACAACGCCAATGCCTGCAGCAGGTTGCCGTCAACGGAAAGCGGCTCGGGCGGGCTCAATGTTTTTAAGCTTTATGTTTGCCGCCTTTACATATTATGCTTATCTTACTCAATAAAATATCGGTAAGCCACTAACACCTAATTCACTACCTGTCATGGACAACAAATCAAACGGAAAGCTTATTGCGCTTGCAATCGGTGGAGCTGTCTTAATGGGGGCTTTGTTTTTCGGGGTGTCGTTTTTAACCGGGTACAAGGTGCCGGCTGAGAACATCTCTTCGGTTCTGACTCCGTTAAAGTCTTTTTCAGGGTGGTTTCTCCTGATTTTCTGCGCTTCGATCATCATCATGACGCTGGGAAAGATGTCTTCCCGTATCAGCGACAAATGGTTTTTAAGCTTCCCGCTTGGCGCTCTCGGCATTGTTGCTCTCATGTTCGTTATTCTCTGGATCAGGCCCTCAGGTTTTCTTCTTCCCACTACCGGACGCACCACCACTCTTGAAGGACAGTCCATCCGTTCGGTTTCCCAGCTGACCGCTTTTCTGGAAGGCGACGCGGATTTCGTGAACGCCACAAAGGCAAGTCTTGAAAAAGCCGCCGCCGATGAAGCCGCTGCCGCAGCTGCAGCTCCCGCTTCAGGCGAGACCGCATCTATCGATTTCGACGCAGCAAAAAAGCTGGTCGACACCAAATGCAACAAGTGCCATACCCTCGATTCCGTGAAAGACAAGATGAAGAAGTACATCAAGCAGGGCGAGACCGAAAAAATCGTGCTGACCATGAAAGCCGTACCGAACTCTGGCATTACCGATGCTGATATAAAGCAGGTCGTTCCGTGGTTCAATGCGAAATACTGATTTTCCCGGCCATCGCGGCCGATAAAACAGAAAAACCCGGTTTCATGCCGGGTTTTTCTGTTGGTGCAAACCTGAGAGCCCTTATGCTTTTCTGCCGCTGTATCTGACCGTTACGGTTTCGGTGATGCCTCCCCTGGCTTTCCATTCGCTTGTGACGGTCATCTCTCTCGGCTGCGACACCGCTACGAGATCGTCGAGAATGGTGTTGGTGACGTTTTCATAAAAAATGCCGGCATTGCGGAAGTCGAGAAAATAATATTTGAGCGACTTCAGTTCAATACAGGCCTTGTCGGGAACGTAGGTGACGGTAATGGTGCCGAAATCGGGCAGACCGGTTTTCGGGCAGACCGAGGTGAATTCAGGGTTGACAATCTCGATCGTGTAATCTCTTTCGGGAAAGGTATTGTCAAATACTTCAAGAAGCTCTTTTCTCATAAGGTGTTCTCTTCGGTTTAAGGTATTGAAGCATCATGTTGCCCTGCAAAATAGAAATCCGGCATGATTTTCAGTAAATTCCTGCCGGGTTTTTCTTTTTTCGGGAGAGGATCGACCGGAACGGCAATCAACGTACTTGACCTATGGACATGCAGCAGGGGGAGTGTAAACCCGATCTTGAACGGCTCTATCTTGAGCTTGCCGCAGAGTATGATCTGTCGGAAACGCCCTACATGATAGGCGGCCGCTCCTTCAGCTTTCTGAGCGTTCTCGACAGTTATGCGCTGCTCGACAGGATTTCGCCCGAGGAGTTCGTGAAGGACGAGCAGATGCCCTACTGGGCGGAAATATGGCCTTCGGCGATCATGCTCTCCTCGTTCATTGCCGGGGAGCTGCCGGTTGCCGGAAAGCGAGTGGTGGAGATAGGAGCCGGAGTCGGCATGGCTTCGGTTACGGCCGCCGCACACGGCGCCGCCGTGCTTGCGACCGATTACTCCCCCGAAGCGCTTCGTTTCATCCGCTACAACGCCCGGCAGAACGGCGTGCCTCTTGAAACCGCGAGGCTTGACTGGAGGGATGTGCAGCACCAGGGGCAGTTCGATATGCTTTTTGCCGCCGATGTGCTCTACGAGCGGGTAAACCTGCTTCCGATAGTCACGGCCATCGACAAGCTGCTCAAACCGGGAGGGACGGCCTTCATTGCCGATCCGCGCCGCCGGCTTGCCGGACAGTTTCTCGAGCTTGCCGGAGAAAACGGTTATGCCGTTACCGCGCACACCACCGACTATGACGGAGGGAAGCAGCCCGTTACGGTCAATATCTACAGACTCAGGAGGGAGAAGGATGAAGAGCGGTGAGCCGGCGGGCCGAAGATGGGTATACCGTGGCGGGCGCGATACCCTGATCTGGCGTCTCTCGTTTACCCGAAACGGATTGCTTGTCGGCCAGAAGCGATGCCCGGAGGGGCGCCGTTCGCTTTTTTTCGCCATCGAAGAGCGTTCGGGCAGGGTCGTGCTCGACGACTATCTGCTGCTGCTTCCCGACGGGAGCCGGCCGGCGGGCGAGGGCTGGTTTACCGGGATCGAGACGGTTTCCGGAAATCTCGCCTATCTGCACGCATACCAGGAGAACAGCCCGGAGCATCTCGGTCTGTGGGCTCTGGCTCCGGAAACCGGCAGGGTGGTCTGGTCGCATGCGAATATGGTATACTGCGGAGTTCTCCGGGAGGGGCTGCTTGTCTATATCCCTTCGGTGTTTGCCGGTTTTCCGGAACGCCGCTATCTGATCGTCGATCCTCTCACCGGAGATGTACTCCGGCGTCCGGAAGCCGGCAGCCTTGAACTCAACGCCCTGAGGGAGGGGGTTATTGCGGAGGAGCGGCGGCAGGAGATCGTGCTGCCGGAGTTTGCCTCGAAGGGGAGCCCGCAGCACGAAGCGCTTCAGGGCAGCGGCATCGCCGAACCGGAGCGGTGCGAGTGCATTGCCGCAGGCTCTTTTGCCGCCGCAGTCTCTCACGATCACGATCCGCATTCCGGCGGATGGCGGAGCGTGATCCGCATCTGGCTTGACCGGCGGCTTCTTCATGAAGATGTCATTTCGGAAAAGAGCCCCCGTCTCCTGCTGAACAGTTTTCTTCTGCACGGAAGAGGGTTATATTACCTGAAAGAGGAGTCGGAACTTGTTGCCGTGGATATCCGAATATGACCATATGACGCATCAGCCGCCGGAACATCAGCCTCAAGGTGCCCGAAGCGACCGCTATCCTGAAATCGACCGCTTTCTCCATTACCTGAAGCACGAAAAAAACGTCTCTACGCATACCCTTACGGCTTACCGTCACGATCTCGACCAGTTTTCCCGCTTCATCTCCGGCCATCTCGATATCGCCGATATGCGGTATTTCGCGCCTGCCGGGGTTTCGGTAGTCGATATACGTCTCTATATGGGAGCGCTGCTCAAAAAAGGCCTGCAGCCGAAGTCCATAGCCCGCAAACTCGCCTCGCTCAAAAGCTTCTACCGCTACCTGCAGCATACCGGAGTGATCGACAGCTCGGTTCTTGCTTATGTT
>Ga0105105_10001138_pt1 | contig 11453 bp, 12 predicted proteins | sample PPLLaktember2015_4_FD_79108 | JGI IMG/M metagenome (GOLD analysis project Ga0105105, IMG submission 79108) | Freshwater sediment microbial communities from Prairie Pothole Lake near Jamestown, North Dakota, USA - PPLs Lake P8 Core (1) Depth... | ecosystem: Environmental > Aquatic > Freshwater >... | reverse complement strand
TCAGGCCGAAAACGCTCTCCCCTTCGTGGGCTTCTCCGGCCTTGTCCCAGGCCATCGAGGCGTTCCAGGTCACCCGGCAGCCCCCCACCAGGCCCGCGGGGTTCTCCCCGTGGAGCTCGGCAATGGCGATCAGGCGCGGGTCGGCGGCGTCGATCTCCACCACCTCGATGAAGGAGCCTCCCGCTTCAGCTCGGCGGTGCAGCAGGTGATGGCTGCTGCGCTGGGAGCGCCAGCGGCCGCAGCTCAGGCGAAAAAAGCTCAGGGCGTCGGCGATCGACTCGGGGCGGATTGCGCTCACGGGCGTGCTGGGGCTTTGGCGATGATCGCAAGCCGCGGCGATGAGGTCGCCCAGCTCCAGGTCGAGGGCTGCCCGGCTCAGGGGTGCGGCCAGCTGCTGCAGCTGCCTGCCCGTCGCCTCCAATTGCTCCACCAGAACGGCCTGGAAGCAGGGGTCTTCGGCGAGCGCGGGCTGCTGGCTAGCCCAGGTGCGAATAGCGCCATGGTCTGGGATTGACCCTGTTGGCTGCTGGGCCGCGATCTCCTGCAGGGTGCGTAGGCCATGGGCCAGCAGACGCAGGTGGTGGCGCTCTAAGGCTGGCAGGAGGGTGGCCTCCAGCTCGGCAAGTTCCGCTGGTGTCAGCGGACTTTGGGCCTGGGGCGGCTGCGATTCAGGCGTCATGGACGGGAATCAGGCGGAAGCCGCAGGAGTGACCTTTCTCCAGGCGCCACTGCACCCGATCCACCTGACAGTCGGGGAAGGTGTGGCGAATCAGCTGCAGCTCCTGGTCGCAGACGCAGGGGAATTGCTCGGCTATGCGCATCACTGAACAGTGAAATTCACTGATAACCCAAGCCTGAGGGTTCTCGGCATCTTGAGAGCATTCCGCCAAGTAGCCCTCCTGGCGGCGCAGCTCCACAAGCTGTTCGAGTCGCTCATGCAGCGATCCAGCGCCGATACGGATGCGGTAAGCGTCTGCCTGCTGAATGGCTTGTTGTTCCAGGAGTACTTGCAGGGTTTCAGGCGGCAGGTTGCCAGCTAGGGATTGCAGCAAGCCCATGGCGAAATGATCGCTGCCATCGGGAAACTGCCCCTGTCCTTTGGCAGTAAGGCGCCAATGATTGCTGGGCCTGCCGGGGCCCTCAGCTGCAGGGCTGGCCTCGACCAGGCCGTCGTCCTCTAGGCCCCGCAGATGGCGGCGCACCACTTGAACGGACATTGACAGGTGAGTGGCCAGGGCGCCTGCGGTGGCCTCGCCATGCCTAAGCAGCAGGTTGAGGACCGTATCCCGAGTGGATGCCGGATCGGAGTGCTGGCGAGTGATCTGGGGAATGGCTCTCACGGCAGAGGCCGGGTGCGGTCACGATGCCACGTCTGGAGGGTTGTTGGGGATGGGCGCCCCGCCGCTGGCCCTGGTGTCTTAAGCTCAATCACTAACGAAACCAAGTTGTTTCGTAATGGCCGGCTGGTCAATTCTCGACTGGCTTCCCCTGGCGGCGCATCCCATGGCGCTGTTTGACTACCGCCTTCCGATCACCTTCCCTTTCGAGCCATGTCCGACGCCCCGGCCAGTTCGACCGCTGAGAGCCCCGCAGAGACTTCGCCTGCCCACTCCGACAGCCTGGAGGTGATCCGTAAATTTGCCGAAACCTACGCGCAGCGCACCGGCACCTATTTCTGTAGTGATCCCGGCGTGACCGCCGTGGTGCTGGCCGGTTTGGCCAAACACAAAGACGAGCTAGGCGGGGCCCTGTGTCCCTGTCGTCACTACGAGGACAAGCAGGCAGAGGTTTCCCAAGCTTTTTGGAACTGCCCCTGCGTGCCAATGCGTGAGCGTAAAGAATGTCATTGCATGCTGTTTCTCACGGAAGACAATGCTTTCCGCGGTGACCAGCAGACAATTTCTCTAGACGAAGTTAAAGCCCTTACTGCCGGCTGAATCGGCTGACCGCGATGAGCACTGCAACTGTTGGCGATCTGGTGTCTCAGCCGTATAAACACGGTTTTGTCACTGATATTGAAACTGAAAAGATCGCCAAGGGTCTTAGTGAAGACGTTGTGCGTCTGATCTCATCCAAGAAAAACGAGCCTGAATTTTTGTTGGCCTTTCGGCTGCGGGCTTATCGCCAATGGCTGCAGATGCAGTCGCCAGACTGGGCGGCGCTAGGCCATCCGGCGATTGACTATCAAAATATTATCTACTACGCAGCTCCTAAGCAGCAGGAGAAAAAAGCCAGTCTTGATGAAGTTGATCCCAAGCTGCTGGAAACATTTGAAAAGCTTGGTATCCCCCTAAGCGAGCAGAAGCGCCTCTCCAATGTGGCTGTCGATGCGGTTTTCGATAGCGTCTCTATTGCCACCACCTATCGCGAAAAGCTGGCTGAGCACGGCGTGGTTTTCTGCTCCATCAGTGAGGCGGTTAAGGAGTATCCAGGCTTGGTGGAAAAATATCTTGGCACGGTGGTTCCCAGTAACGACAACTATTTTGCAGCTCTGAATTCGGCTGTTTTCAGTGACGGCTCTTTTGTTTTCATTCCCAAGGGCGTGGCCTGCCCGATGGAGTTGTCAACCTATTTCCGGATCAATTCTGCAGATACGGGTCAGTTTGAGCGCACTTTGATAATTGCCGAAGAGGGTGCTTCGGTTAGCTATTTAGAGGGGTGCACGGCACCGATGTTTGACACCAATCAGCTCCATGCAGCTGTTGTGGAGTTGGTGGTGCTCGAGGACGCTTCCATCAAGTATTCAACTGTTCAGAACTGGTATGCCGGTGATGAGAGTGGCGTGGGTGGTATCTATAACTTTGTGACCAAGCGCGGCCAGTGTCGGGGAGACCGCAGCCGCATCAGCTGGACCCAAGTGGAAACTGGATCGGCAATTACTTGGAAGTATCCCAGTTGTGTGCTGCAGGGCGCTGATTCGGTGGGCGAATTTTATTCGGTTGCCCTCACTAATAACTATCAGCAGGCTGATACTGGTACCAAGATGATTCACGTTGGTCCGCGGACCCGCTCAACCATCGTTAGCAAGGGCATTAGCGCTGGTCATTCTTCTAATAGCTATCGCGGTCTTGTGCAGATCGGCCCCAAAGCGGTAGGGGCTAAGAATTACAGCCAGTGCGATTCAATGTTGATCGGCGATCAAGCTGCTGCCAATACCTATCCCTATATCCGCTCGCAGCAGCCGGACGCCGCCGTGGAGCATGAGGCAAGCACGTGTCGTATTTCCGCAGATCAACTCTTTTACCTGCAAAGCCGGGGTATCGGTTTTGAAGAGGCAGTTTCGATGATGGTCAGTGGCTTTTGCCGCGATGTGTTTAACCAATTGCCCATGGAATTTGCTGCTGAGGCAGATAAATTGCTGGCTCTCAAGCTTGAGGGTTCCGTGGGCTGAGCCGCAACGCTCTGTTCATTCTTTCCGTTCCACCATTCCCGCCTTTCCTTACCCGCTGTGATTCGCCCAGACGCCCCGGTTTTGCTCGAAATCAGTGACCTGCACGCGCGGGTTGAGGAGCAGCCAATCCTCAAGGGGGTGAACCTCACGATTCGGGCCGGTGAAATTCACGCGGTGATGGGGCGTAACGGCAGCGGTAAAAGCACTCTCTCCAAAGTGCTAGCTGGTCATCCCGCCTACACGGTGACGGCCGGATCAGTTTTTTATATGGGCGCAGACCTACTTGAACTGGCGCCGGAACAGCGCTCCCGCCTAGGTTTGTTTCTGGGATTTCAGTATCCGGTGGAGATTCCGGGGGTTAGCAACCTTGAATTTCTGCGAGTCGCTACTAATTCCCGCCGCGGCCAAAGGGGCGAGGAGGAGCTGGACACCTTTGCCTTCGAAGATCTCGTGCGCGAGCGGCTCAAGGTGGTGCAGATGGATCCGGCCTTCTTAGATCGGAGTGTTAATGAAGGCTTCTCCGGTGGCGAGAAAAAGCGCAATGAGATCTTGCAGATGGCGCTACTTGAGCCTCTAGTGGCGATCCTCGATGAAACGGATTCTGGTTTTGATATCGATGCACTGCGCATCGTGGCCGATGGGGTCAATCAACTCGCTGGCCGGGACAACGCCACCTTGCTGATCACCCACTACCAGCGCCTGCTGGATCTGATCACCCCCGACTATGTACATGTGATGGCCGCTGGTCGGATCTTGCGCACCGGGGGCAAGGAGCTAGCCCTAGAGCTTGAGCGCACTGGTTACGAATGGGTGGATCAGGAGCTGGCCAGCCTGGGCCGGGAACCTGCGGAGGTGGTGTGATGCCAGCTGTGGTCATGCCAAATACTGCTGACTGGCTCACCGAGCTTGCTGGCGTTCCCCTGCCGCTTCGCAGCCAGGAGGACTGGCGATTCACCGACCTGGCTGCCCTGCAGGCCTTGGCGCCCGAGCTCTGGATCGGTGCAGATCCATTTGGCCAACTCAGCTTGCCTGCCGGTATCAGCCTGATCGGAGCTGATGAAGCCCAGGTGTTGCAGCAGCAGGGGCTTAAAGCCACAGGCGGCGGCGATGCTTGGTCTGTGCTGTTAAATCAAGGGGCATCGCCCCGCTGTCTGGCCTTGCGGGTGGCTGGAGCAGCTGGACCGCTGCAATTGCATTTAGATGCCGGTGCGGCGCCGGGGCTGCTGGCTTTGCAGCTGGTGCTTGTGCTCGAGGAGGGCGCCAGCTTGGAGCTGCTGATTCAGCACGGCTCCAGTGGCCCCAATGCCACCAGCTTGGTAACGGTGGCCCAGCTCGCCCGCGGCGCCCAACTCAATCTGGGGCTGCTGGCGCCTGGCGATGCCCGCGCCAGCCTGCTCAGCCACCTTTCGATCAGCCAGGCCCCCGCCAGTTCCCTGCAAGTCACCACCGCAGTTGGGGGCTGGGCCCTCAGCCGGCTTGAACCCTGCATCAGCCAGCTGGAGGGAGCGGCCCAGACGCGACTGCGGGCCCTGCAGCTGGTGGATGGCCAGGAGCTGGCAGATACCCACAGCCAAGTGCGTTTTGATGGTCCCGACGGACAACTCGACCAGCTCCACAAGGTGGTAGCTGATGGTGCTGGTCGCAGCGTGTTCAACGGGGCCGTGCGGGTGCCGCGCAGCGCCCAGCAAACCAACGCCGCCCAGCTCAGCCGCAGCCTGTTGCTCTCAGATCGGGCCCGGGTTGATACCAAGCCCGAGCTCGAAATCGTCGCGGACGATGTCAAGTGTGCCCACGGCGCCACCATTAGTCGGCTGCAGCAGAACGAGCTTTTTTATCTGCAGAGCAGGGGTATTGGCGCCGAACAAGCCTCACGGTTGCTGTTGCGGGGCTACTGCGAGGAGGTGTTGCGCGAGCTTCCGGCGGCGGCGGCGGCCCTTAATCCGCTAGAGCTGCTGCTGCGGGAGCACCCATGACCACCACCAGCATCGCCACCGCAACCCCGCCGAGCCCCGAGGTGGTTGCCCAGAATCTTGCCGCTCTCACCCGGCCCGATTTCCCCCTGCTGGCCCAAACGGCCTGCCTGGGCCAGCCGCTGATCTATCTCGATTACGCCGCCACCAGCCAGAAGCCCCGCCAAGTGCTGGCGGCGCTGCAGCACTACTACGACCACGACAATGCCAACGTGCATCGCGGTGCTCACCAGCTCAGTGCCCGCGCCACTGAAGGCTTTGAGGCAGCCCGCAGCAAAGTTGCCACCTTCATAGGTGCGGCCAGTGCCCGGGAGATCGTGTTTACCCGCAATGCCAGCGAGGCGATCAACCTGGTGGCCCGCAGCTGGGGTGAGGCCAACTTGAGCCCCGGTGATGAGGTGTTGCTCACGGTGATGGAGCACCACTCCAACCTGGTGCCCTGGCAGCTGCTGGCGGCGCGCACTGGCTGCGTGCTGCGCCATGCGGGCCTCACCGAGAGCGGCGAGCTGGATCTGGAGGATCTGCGCTGTCAGATCAGCGAGCGCACCAAGCTCGTGAGCCTGGTGCAGGTGAGCAACACCCTTGGTTGCCTTAATCCGATTGAGCAGGTGGTGGAGCTGGCCCACGCTGCCGGCGCGCTGGTGCTGGTGGACGCCTGCCAGAGCCTGCCCCACCTGGTTGTGAATGTGGCCCAGCTGGGCTGCGATTTCCTGGTGGGCAGCTCCCATAAGCTCTGCGGCCCCACCGGTATGGGCTTCCTCTGGGCTCGCGAGGAGCTGCTTGAGGCGATGCCGCCCTTCCTGGGCGGAGGCGAGATGATCCAGGACGTCTATCTCGATCACAGCAGCTGGGCTGAGTTGCCCCACAAATTTGAGGCGGGCACCCCGGCCATCGGTGAGGCGATCGGTATGGGCGCTGCTCTCGATTACCTGAGCGCCATTGGTCTCGAGCGCATCCACGCCTGGGAGCAGGTGCTCACCCGCCAGCTGTTTGCGCGTCTCCAGGCGATTGAGGGGGTACACATCCTGGGCCCCAGCCCCGAGCAGCAACCCGATCGTGGCGCCCTTGCAGCCTTCACGGTGGATGGTCTGCATGCCAACGACATCGCCGCCCTGCTGGATTCGGCCGGCATCTGCATCCGCAGCGGCCACCACTGCACCCAGCCCCTGCACCGCCTCTACGGCATCCCCGGCTCAGCTCGCGCCAGCCTGGGCTTCACCACCACCCCTGAAGAGATCGACCGCTTTGCTGATGAACTGGAAGGCACGATCGCCTTCCTGCGCGAACACAGCTAGTTGGCTGTGGGCACCGCCAGCGCCTCGGCCTGTTGCTCAGCATTGAGCTGGTGAATCGCGAAGCAGGAGTGCAGGATGTCGGTGCTCTGCTGTGCTGTGCTGGCGTTTTCGAACCATTCCACCTGGGTCGCGGCAGGGGCATGGCCGGGGCGGAAGAAATCCATCACCCTGGAGCCGATCTCCCCATCCTGCTGGACCATGCCTTGATGCCCTGGAATGCCAATCCGCCAATCCGCCATGCCGCATCAGACGCTGACCCCCTTGCACCCTTGGCGATCGCTCGGGCTGGCTGTGGTCTTGGCCGCGCCGCTGCCCTGGAGTCCGGCGGTTGCGGCCCCCGGCCCGCTCCCTTGTGCCGTGCCGGCCGATCTCAGCACGCTCTCGGGCGACTGGCAGGCCGAGGCGCAGGCGCATGTGAACGGGGGAGTTGCGCCCAGCCTGCAGCGCTTGCAGTTGCAGGTGGGCCGTGACGGCCGCGTGCGGGGCCAGCGCAACTGGAGGGCGGTGCACACCGGCCCTGGGGCCGTGCAAGGCCACAACCGGCGGGGCCAGCCCTCTTCCCAGGCGGTGGAACCTCTGATCGGCTGGATCGAGTCCCGAAGCTGCCGGGTGCTGCTGGTCGAAACCGAAGACAGCGGCCGGGTGAGCGGTTGGCTGCGCCGCGATGCGAGCGGGCCGTTTCTGGAGCTTGAGATCAGCCAGAGCGGTAGCGGCGCTGTCGTGCTGTTCGCCGACTTCCGCCGCCTGGTCAGCCCTCAGGCGTCGGCGATGCCGCGCCCCTGATAGGCGCTGAGGCTGATGGCCCCATCGGTGCGCTGGCCCAGCTGGCCAAACCGCTGCGCACCAAGCGCGATCCGCGCTGCCACCTCGGCTGACGGGGCCGCCGCCAGCAGGGCCGGCAGTTCGGGTTCGATGAACCCCAGTAGGTAGGTGCAGAAGTCGTGCACCTGCTCGCGTCCACTGGGGCACCAGTGATGGATGCCCACCATCTGATTGCTCACGGCTGTGAAGCCCGCCTGCTCCAGCAAGGGCCCGAGGCGCGGGCCCGCATGGGCGTCGCCGTGGCGGTTGAAGTGGGCCACAAAGGCGCTCAGCAGAGCCTGGATTGCCTTGTCCGGGGGCGACACCCGGAGGCTGGTGTAGTCGGTTTCGGTTAGGTGGATCGTGCCGCCGGGCCGCAGCACCCTGCGCGCCTCCCGCAGCAGCGTCGATGGATCCCCCAGGTGCTCGATCACCCACACCAGCCGCACCCGATCGAAGTGCCCATCGGGCCAGGGCAGCGCAGCGCCATCGCCTACCACCAGCTCCACAGGGTTGGAGCTGGCCGCACCCAGCCCCAGTGCATCCAGGTGACTGTGTGCTCCGGCGATCAGCCGTTGCTGTCAAGCGCGTTGGTGCCCTGGATGTAGGGCTGTTCGCTCATGCCGTTAGGAGCGCAGCGGCATCGCCGGCCGCTCGCTCACCGGCTTCGATCGCCCCTTCGAAATAGCCCGGCCAGCGGGGGGAAGCCTCGCTGCCGGCCCAGAGCACCTGCCCGTGGTTTGCGGCTGTTAGCCGGGCAGGGCCCGTCCAGGTGCCAGGGATCACGAAGCTGGTGAAGGCGCCGCCGCTCCAGGGCTCGTTGTTCCAGTCCTGCTCCACCAGCTCAAGCGGCTTTGCCGCTTCGGGCCCCCAGTAGGCCACTAGGTCGTCTATGACCAGCTGCCGCCGCTGCAGGGCTGGCATGGCGCCAAGCCTCAAGGCGCGCTCGCCAGCGATGAAGCCGGCCAACACGGCCGGCTGGCTTTCTGGAGGTCCGCTGTCGGCGGTGAGCTCCAGGAATGGCAGATCGCCGCTCCCCAGGCCGTTGAGGCCCTGCTCGCGCCAGAAGGGCCGGGCATAGATGGCCAGAATTTTGATCATTGCTCCCATCGGTGAGCGCTGCAGCAGGGATCGAAGGGCTGCGGGCAGGGCTGGCTCGAAGCGGATCGCCAGCCGCAGGGGTGGCGGGATGGCCACGATGGCGCTGGCGGCGTGATGCTGCTCCCCGCTGCTGTCCACCAGGCAAACGCCGTCGCTGTCTTGAACGATGGCTTGCACGGCCCGGTTCAGCAGCAGGCTGCCGGGCGCTTGGGCCTCCAGGGTTGAGGCCAGCCGCTGGGCGACAGCTCCGGCCCCGCCGCGCACCAGCCAGGCCTCCGGGCTCTCCGTCTGGGGGGCCACGGCCTGGGTCCAGGCCAGGTGCAGGATCGAAGCCTCCCAGGGTTCAAAGCCGCCGGAGCCGCCCATGCGGCAGAGCCAGTCGAGGGGCAGGCGGGCCACGGGGACGGTGGTGTGCCGCTCGGCCCACTGCGCCACCGTGAGGCGGTCGAGCTGCTCGGCATCGGGCGTGCGCCAAGGCTGGAGAGGATCCACTTGGGCCACCAGGGCGGTGAAGGCCCGCTGCAGGAGCTGAAAGGCGTCCAGCTCCGCTGCAGTCAGGCCGAGGCTCTCAGGTTTAAAGAAGAGATGGCTTGCCGCAAAGTCTTTTGCCAGGGGTGCTTCCACCCTTCTGCCGCGCCAGTGGAAGACGCCGCGGTCGCCGTAGTGGCTGGCAAAGCGCTCGAGTGCCAGCTCGTCTAGCAGGGCCGCGAAGCGGTGGTGGCTGGCGCCGCCCCACTGGCCGCCCAGGTCAATGACGCTGCCATTGGCGGTGGTGGTGCTCAGCATGCGCCCGCCCACCCGGCTCCGGGCTTCCAGCACCCGCACCGCGCGGCCGGCGCTTTGCAGCCGGCGGGCAGCCACCAGGCCCGAGAGCCCGGCGCCCACGATCAGCACATCCACCTTTTTAGTCATGGCTTGATCGGCCGGGGGCATTGCGCCCAGATTGGCAAGCTTTGGCAGCGAGGGGCGTTGGGGGGCCGATGATTTCTGAGAGCCCGGGCCAGCCCCAGTTGTTTATGGCGGTGTTGGGCGGCCGGGCGCTGGGCTGCCATATCGAGCTGCACGATGTGCGCTTCGTGGCCGGCGCCACGATCGAGGCGGCGCTTCCGGAGCTGCGGCGGCAGTGGTTCGGGAGGCGTGAGGGCCTGCACCTGGACAGCTACCTAGCGGTGCGGGCGGTGGATGGCTTCGCGGTGAGCCTCGGGCGCGAGCCGGCCGCGCCCCGGCCCGAGCGGCTGTGGTTTGTGAACCTGGGCGCCTACCGCCCCGATTGCCTCGCGGAGCTGCACCATTTCGGCCTGGTGGTGGCTCGCTCGCCCCAGGCGGCCAAGGCGGCGGCCAAGCGCCAGTGGCTGCGCGGCGCCCTGCAGCAGCACAAGGATGATCTGGTGGGCGTAGACGACTGCCTGGCGATCGAGCAGCTGGAGCTGCTGGGCGGCGAGCGTTGGCATGTGCGGCTGGAACCCCACCCCGAGGGCCTGAGCCAGAGCCAGGTGCCGGATTGGTTTGGCTATCGGCTGATTTGAGCTGCCCGCCCCCAGGGATGATCAAGGGCTGATCCGCACCTCCCGCAGCCATGAACATCGACGGCAAGGCCTGGCGCACGATCTGGCTGGAGCCGGATGGCAGCCCGGGCTCCCACGCGATCGGTGTGATCGACCAGACCCTGCTGCCCCACCGCTTCACGACGCGCACCCTGCGCAGCTGCGATGAGGCGGCCGAGGCGATCCGCACGATGGTGGTGCGCGGGGCGCCGCTGATCGGCGTGACGGGCGCCTACGGGCTGATGCTGGCCCTGCAGGCCGACCCCAGCGATGCCGCCCTGGAGGCGGCGTTTGCGCAACTAAATGCCACCCGGCCCACGGCGATCAACCTGCGCTGGGCGCTGGAGCGGGTGCGGGCGCTGGTGGCACCGCTGCCGCAGGCCGAGCGCGCCGAGGCGGCCCGGCAGGAGGCCGCCGCCATCGCCGATGAGGACGTGGCGATGGGCGAGGCGATCGGCGAGCACGGCCTGGCGATCTTCCAGCAGCTGGCGGCCCGCAGGCCCGGCGCCACGTTCAATGTGCTCACCCACTGCAACGCCGGCTGGCTGGCCACGGTGGACTGGGGCACGGCGCTGGCGCCGATCTACAAGGCCCACCGCGCCGGGCTCAACATCCATGTGTGGGTGGATGAGACCCGGCCGCGCAACCAGGGCGCCTCGCTCACGGCCTATGAGCTGGGCCAGGAGGGCGTGCCCCACACAGTGATCGTGGACAACGCCGGTGGCCACCTGATGCAGCACGGCCAGGTGGATGCGGTGATCGTGGGCACCGATCGCACCACCCGCCGCGGCGATGTGTGCAACAAGATCGGCACCTACCTCAAGGCCCTGGCCGCCCACGACAACGGCGTGCCCTTTTATGTGGCCCTGCCCGCCTCCACGATCGACTGGACGATTGGCGATGGCGTGGCCGAGATCCCGATCGAGGCCCGCAGCGCTGAGGAGGTGACCCACATCCAGGGGCGGGCGCCGGATGGGGCGATCACCACGGTGCAGCTGACGCCAACGGGTAGCGCCGGCTTCAATCCGGCCTTCGATGTGACGCCGGCGCGGCTGGTGACGGGCCTGATCACCGAGCGGGGCGTGGCCGCGGCCACGGAGGCTGGGCTGCAGGAGCTTTATGCGGGCTGAGTTGAGCTGGATCCGGCGCGCTCCTGGCTACGGCAGCTAGCAGGTGACCATTCCCAAGGCGTTGCGCCAGCAGCTGGGGCTGGGCGAGCCCAACGTGGCCAGTGGCGGCTGAGCTGGCAAACGAGGGCATGACCCAGTCCTCCCCATCTGCCTGCAGCTGGCGCCCAAGCGACGCAGAAATCCTGCGCGTTGCTCTCTCGATTCCTGTTAGCTCACCCTCT
>Ga0105105_10001136_pt1 | contig 11468 bp, 9 predicted proteins | sample PPLLaktember2015_4_FD_79108 | JGI IMG/M metagenome (GOLD analysis project Ga0105105, IMG submission 79108) | Freshwater sediment microbial communities from Prairie Pothole Lake near Jamestown, North Dakota, USA - PPLs Lake P8 Core (1) Depth... | ecosystem: Environmental > Aquatic > Freshwater >... | reverse complement strand
GACCTCGGTCGAGACGGCGACGGCGCACCGCTGCTCGCGGGGCGCGGACGCGTCGTGCACGTGTGGGTCGACCGCTCGAACGGCGCGGCGCTGCCGTGGCCGCCCGAGCTGATCGCGCGCTGCCGCCCGCACGAAGAAGGGTCGCGGCCCATCGGCTGAAAACCTGGGGTGTCAGCCCGCGCGCGCGGTGGCGACCGACAGGCTCGTTCAACGGCCCCCCGGAGCCCTCGATGGACCGACGCGACACCCTCAGGCGACTGCTCGCGACCGGTGCGGCCGGGGCCGGCCTCGTCCACGCGCCGCTCCAGGCTGCCGGCTGCCGCAGCGAATCGCCGGCCGGCACGGTGGCGCTCGTCGAACTGTTCACCTCCGAGGGCTGCAGCTCGTGCCCGCCGGCGGACCGCTGGCTGTCGCGCGTCTCGGCGGGCGATCCGGCGCGCATCGCGCCGCTGTCGCTGCACGTCCGGTACTGGGACCACATCGGCTGGAAGGACCCGTTCGCGCAGACTGCCTTCGGCGAGCGGCAGCGCTGGCTCACCGCGGCGGGCGGCGGACGCACGGTCTACACGCCCGGGGTCTACCTCGCCGGACGCGAGTGGCGGGGCTGGGACGACCCGGTCGCGCTCGAGCGCAGGCTCGCCGAGCTGCAGCGCCGGCCTGCGGGCGCGCGCATCGCGATCGCCGTCGACGGCCCGGCGGATGCACCGGTGCTGAAGGTGAGCGCGGCGCTGGCCCCCGGCGCGACGGCGCGCCGCCCGGCGCTGTACGTCGCGCTCACGCGCAGCGGTCTGCAGTCCGCGGTCGATGCGGGCGAGAACCGCGGGGCGACGCTGCGTCACGATCATGTCGCGCTGCGGCTCGACGGCCCGCTGGCGCTCGACGCCGAGGGTCGGGCCGCCTATTCCGCGCCGCTCGCCGCGACGGGCGGTGCGCCGGCGCGCTTCGGCGTGACCGCGTTCGTGCAGGACCTCGCCGACGCCGGCATCGTGCAGGCGTGGTCGATGGCGCTGCCGGCCCGGTGCGTGCGGGCCGCGGCCTGACGCGAAGCGGGCGTCCCGGGCCTTGGCACCTCGGGCATCCCGGGCCGTAGCGCCGCGGGACTCTCGGGCCGCAGCGCCGCGGGCACCTCGGGTCGCAGCGCCGCGGCCCCTCAGGCCGCCACGCCGCGGGCGTGCAGCGCGGCGTGCGCCGCCCGCAGCCGCCGTGCGCCCTCCCTCAGGCGCTCGGGCGGCGCGGCGCTGAAGTTCAGCCGCAGCGATGCGGGGTCCGCCGCGTCGACGAAGAACGCATCGCCCGGCACGAACATCGTGCCGCGCTCGAGCGCGTGCGGCAGCAGCGCACGCGTGTCGGTGCCGTCGGTGAAGCGGCCCCAGAGGAACATGCCGCCATCGGGCACCTGCAGCGCCAGGCGATCGCCGAAGCCCGCGTGCAGCGCATCGGCCAGCGCATCGCGACGTCGCGCGTACTCCGCGCGCACGAGCGCGAGGCGCTCGGGCAGCCGACCCGATGCGAGGTAGTGGCGCGCCACCTCCTGCGCGAACGACGAGGTGTGGAGGTCCGCGGCCTGCTTGAGCCGCACCACCGCGTCGCGCAGCCAGGGCGGCAGCAGCAGCCAGCCGGTCCGCAGCCCGGGCGCGACGGTCTTCGACAGCGTCGAGGCCTGCGCGATCCAGCGCGACGCGCCGGGGACCTCGCCGGCGAGCGCGGCGATCGAGGGCAGCGGCTCGCCGCGCGTGCGCAGCGCGCCGTACGGATCGTCCTCGAGCACCGTCACCTGATGACGCAGGGCCCAGCGCACCAGCGCGCGTCGCCGCGCGACCGACATGCAGGCGCCGGTCGGATTCGCGAAATCGGGCACGACGTAGACGAGCTTCGGGCGCACGCCCGCGCAGGCGGCGTCGAGGTCCTCGACCCGACCGCCGTCCGCGTCGACGCCGATCGTGCACCAGCGCGGCGACGCGAGGCCGAAGGCCTGCAGCGCGGCCAGGTACGAGGGCCGCTCGACGACCATCGCGTCGCCGTCGTCGAGGAGCGCGCGCGCCACCAGGTCGAGGCCCTGCTGCGAGCCGGCCGTGACGACCAGGTCCTCGGCCCCGGCCGCGATGCCCCGCCCGGCGAGGAGCGCGGCGATCGCCTCGCGCAGCGCGGGCTGACCCTCGGTCATGCCGTACTGCAGCGCCGAGGCGGGCGCGTCGTCGAGCGCGGCCAGCGTCGCGGCCCGCAGGCCCTCGACGTCGAAGAGCTCGGCCGCGGGCAGGCCGCCGGCGAGCGAGATCATGTCGGGCAGGCCGGCATGGCGCAGCAGGTCGCGCACGTCCGAGCGACGCATCGCGCGCACGCGTCGCGAGAGCGGGTCGGGCTGCAAGTCGGATGGAAGGTCGGACCGAAGATCGGACCGAAGATCGGGCGGCAGGTCGTGCGGCGGACCGGACGGAACGTCGGGCGGGGCGATGGGCATGGCGGTCCGGCTCGGTGACGGGCCTGCCACCTTACGGTGCGCGCCCGGCGCCGCCCCGGTGCAGTCGGTCGCGGGGGCGCCCTCGGTGTCATGGTCGGCCGACCGGCACGGCGACGGCCGCGCCGACGGTCAGTCGCCCGGCAGTTCGCAGTCGGCCGACAGCGGCGAGGACTCAGCCCGCCGGCACGCAGGGCACCATCCCCGGCACCACGATCCCGCCGCGGTCGCCGACCGTCACGCTGCCGTAGCGCTGGGCGAACACCTCGGGCAGCGGGCGCGCGCCCGGCACCGCGAGCCACAGCCGCAGCAGGTGGCGGCGCCGCTCGGGCGCGGGCCAGTCGACGAAGGCCGTTCGGTCGTGCAGCAGCGTGTGGTTGTGGACGACCTGCACGTCGCCCGGCTCCAGGCGCATCCGGAAGTTCAGCGCCGGATCCTCGGCGAGCGCGTCGAACAGGTCGAGCGCCTCGACGTGCTCGGGCCCCAGGCGGGGCGCGTCGGGGAAGCGCTGGGCGCTGTCGATGTACTGGCGCTGATAGATCGCGGTGAGGAAGCCTTCGTGCCAGCTGAACACCGGGATCTCGAAGTACGGCTTCATGCCCGCCGGGACCTCGCCGCGGCGGTCGGTGGCGAGCGGCTCGAAGAGGCGCGCGAGCAGGTCGGGGCGGCGCCGGCGCATCTCGTTGAAGATCGTCGTGCTGCTCACCAGCATCGAGTCGCCGCCGCGGCGCGCGTTGGCCAGGCACAGCAGGCCGACGACGTCGCACGAATCGGTGTGGAAGGTCTGGCGCTCGTGGGTCTGGTAGATGCGCACCGACGGGTCGTCCGACGACAGCCCGAGGTCGCGCACGTGGCCGAGCAGGTGCCCGGCGGCGTTCTGCGGCCGGGCGCGGCCGAGGTAGGTGCCCAGCCCCATGAAGGCGATCGCGGCCTCCGCCCGGCTCCAGCGCCGGACGGGCAGGCCCTTGAGCAGCGAGAAGCCGCGGCCGTTGAGCAGCTCGTCGCGCATCGCGACCAGCCGGGGCCCGAGGTTGGGCAGCGGGAAGTCGACCGGATGGGTGGGCGCGGGCGCACCGTGCGCGCGGGCCGGCCAGGCCGCGAGCGCGGCCTCGATCTCGTCGACGTCGGTGGCCGACAGCCGCACGATCCAGTCCTCGCGACCGCGCCAGTGCGGCCCGTACCAGGCGGCCGGGCCGTGCTGCTCGGGCGGCAGCGTCGCGAGCGGCCCGCGTGCGTTCACGGCGACCAGCCGGGCGTGATCGGCGTGGCCGACGGATGGCGCGCCTCGAGCACCTCGGCCGCGTCGAGCACCAGGTCCTCGCGAAAGCGCGGGCCGGTGAGCTGCACGCCGATCGGCACGCCGTCGGCCATGCCCAGCGGCGCCGACAGCGACGGCAGCCCGAGCACCGGCACCATGAACTGCGGGCCCTGCGCGAGCCGCACGCGGTCCATGTTCTCGGGCGTGGTGGTGTCCAGCCCCCAGGGGAACGGCGGCTCGGCGCAGACCGGCCCGAGCACGATCGGATACCGCTCCAGGAAGGCGAACCAGTCGCGCACGAGCGCGGTGCGGCGCGCCATGGCGCGCATGTAGCCCTCGAGGCCGAGCTCGACCGAGCCGCGCTGCATGCCGGCCATCGCGGTGCGCAACCCGTCGTCGCCCAGGCGCGCCACCGCATCGGCCATCATCGCGCGAACCTCGGTGTCGGCGATCGCCGACCACAGCGAGGCGGCTTCCTCGAGGTGCGGCGGATCGACCGCCTCGACGACATAGCCCGCCTCGGCGAGCCAGGCGCCCGCCTGCCCGATGGCGCGGACGATCGCCGGATGCACGACGGCACCGGGCACCGAGGTGGTCATCGCCACGCGGATCGGCCGCGCCGGCGCCGGACCGCGCAGCGGCGCGGGCACCCACCACGGGTCGCGCGGATCGCGCGCGGCCATCGCCTCCAGCGCGATGCGCAGGTCGCCGACGGTGCGGGCGAGCGGGCCCTGCACCGACATCGTCTGCATGCCCGGCGGGCGCTCCTCCTTCGCGCTGGGCAGGAACGCCGGCACGCGGCCGAACGAGGGCCGCAGGCCGTAGACGCCGGTGCAGTAGGCCGGGTAGCGGACCGAGCCCGCGAGGTCGTTGCCGTGCGCGATCGGGCCCATGCCGGCGGCGACCGCCGCCGAGGCGCCGCCGCTGGAGCCGCCCGGCGTGCGTTCGCGCGACCAGGGGTTCAGCGTGCGGCCGTGCAGGTCGTTCTCGGTGAACCAGCGGAACGAGAACGCCGGCGTGTTGGTGCGTCCGAAGATCACCGCGCCCGCGCGCCGCAGGTTCGACACCACCGGGCTGTCGTCGGTGGCGATCGCGTCGCGGAACGCGACGATGCCGTTGGTGGTGGCGAGCCCGCGCTGGTCGACGTTGACCTTGGTGGTGACCGGCACGCCGTGCAGGGGGCCGAGCGACTCGCCGCGCGCGACCGCGCGGTCGGCCTCGTCCGCGGCGGCCAGCGCCTCGGCGTCGAGCACCTCGACGATCGCGTTGAGCGTCGGATTGACCTCGCGCGTCCGGGCGAGGCAGGCCTCGGTCGCCTCGCGGCTGGAGATGCGCCGCGTGCGGATCGCACCGGCCAGCGTGGTGGCGGGCCAGCGCCAGAGCTCGTCCATGTCGACTCCCATCAGAGCCGCCATTGTGGCGCAGGCGGCGGCGCCTCGCGCGGGCGCCCGCGCGGCCGCGGAACGGGGGGCCATGGTGCGTGCATCGCTGGCCAGCCGCCGCGCCGAGTCGCTAGACTGACGGCCGACCCGCGCGCAGCGCCCGGGCGCTGCGTCGACCGCACCACGCAGACATCACTCAGGCACACCACAGGAGACACCCACATGGCGATCAGCGTCCCCATCGAGCTGGGCTACGAATTCTCGGTCAAGTCCCCGTACAAGGACGTGTTCGCGCTGCTCTCGAACGTTCCGGAGTCGGTCTCGCACTTCCCCAAGGTCGACCAGCTCGTGGACATGGGCGACGGCGTCTTCCGCTGGGAGATGAAGAAGGTCGGCATCGGCACCATCAGCCTGCAGACCGTCTATGCGTCGAAATACGCGTCCGACGCGAAGAAGGGAACCATCGTCTGGACGCCGGTCAAGGGCGTGGGCAACGCGCAGGTCGGCGGGAGCTGGAAGCTCGTCGACGGCAAGAAGACCACCGCGCTCGAGCTCAAGATCGCCGGGACGGTCGAGGTGCCGATGCCGGCGCTGATGAAGTCGGTCGCCACGCCGATGGTGAAGTCCGAGTTCGAGGGCCTCGTCGACCAGTACGTCGACAACCTGATCAAGCGCTTCGGCGGCGAGGCCTGAGGGCCGGGGGCCTCGGGGCGCTCCGGGCGCGACGCCCGACGGGCCGCACCCTCGGGTAATCCCCCGCCGCCGCGGGGCCGGCCGCACGGCGGACGCCCCGCGGTGGCAGCATCGCGGCCATGGACTCGCTCTCGCAGCTCGCGCTCGGCGCCGCCGTCGGCGTCGCGGTCATGGGCCGTCGCACCGCCCCGTGGAAGGCCGCGCTCTGGGGCGGCCTGTGCGGCACGCTGCCCGACCTCGATGTGTTCATCGACCACGGCGACCCGATCCTGAACATGACGCTGCACCGGTCGCACACCCATGCGCTGGCCTGGCTGACGCTCGCCGCGCCGGCGATCGCCTGGCTCGCCGCCCGGGTGCACGGCGAGCGCGCCGCGTTCCGGCGATGGTGGGTCGCGCTCTGGCTGGCGCTCGTCACCCATCCGCTGCTCGACGCGATGACGGTCTACGGCACGCAGCTCGCGCAGCCGTTCTCCGACCATCCGTTCGGCGTCGGCAGCGTCTTCATCATCGACCCCGCGTACACCCTGCCGCTGGTGGTCGGCGTGATCGCCGCGCTGCGGCTGCCGGCGGCGCGCGGGCTGAGCTGGAATCGCGCGGGGCTGCTGCTGAGCACCCTGTACCTCGGCTGGGGCATGGTCGCCCAGCACCATGTCCGCGGCGTGGCCGAGCGCTCGCTCGCCGCGCAGGGCATCGCCGCCGAGCGCGTGCTGGTGACGCCGGCACCGTTCAACTCGGTGCTCTGGCGGGTGGTCGCGATGACGCCCGACGGCTACCACGAGGGCTTCCGCTCGCTGCTCGACGACGGCGACGCGATGCGCTTCGATCGCTTCGACCGCGGCGCGCCGCTGTACGAGGCGCTCGCCAGGCAGTGGGCCGTCGCCGACATCGCCCGGTTCAGCCGGGGCTTCTTCGCGCTCGCGCAGCGCGGCGAGCGGGCGACGATCACCGACCTCAGGATGGGCCAGGAGCCGGCCTACGTGTTCTCGTTCGAGGTCGCCGAGCGACGCGCGGACGGCTGGACGTCGCTCGAGCCGACCGCGCAGGTCGGCTTTCGCGGCGACGTCGGACGCGGGCTCGACTGGCTGTGGCGGCGGGCGCTCGGCGCGGACCTGCCCCCGCCGCGCTGACCGGCGTCAGCCGCCGAACACCGGCCCGAGCGGCCGCATCCGCAGGCCGCGGCGCAGCCGCTTCCAGCCGAATTCCACCGGGTCGGCCAGCGCCGGTCCGGGCGAGCGCACCACCAGCACCTCGCGCGCGATCGGCTGGAAGTCGGCGCGGAAGTGCACCGAGCTCTTGAGCGCCACCACCCGCTGGCGGATCGGCTCGATGCCGACGTGCCGGAACATCTCCTGGTCGGCCGCCTGGCACTTCACCGAAGCCAGAACGACGCGCACGCCGCTCTTCTCCTCGCGCAGCAGCGCCATCGCCCCGAGCTGCATCCGGAAGCCGCGGAACATCGGGCCGGTGCAGGTGAAGCGCCCGTCGCCCAGCCGCTCGACGTGGAAGCGCCCGGCGAGCGGCACGTGTCCCGGCACGCCCGAGGTGGCGCCGAGCGCGAACTCCAGCGTCGCGCCCTGCCCGGCCTCGTGCGCGCGGGCGGCGCTCGCCGGATCGATCAGCAGACCGAGCACCGCATCCGGCGCCCGCTGGCGGATCATCGCGGCGAGCAGCCCGACGGTGTCGCCGTTGCCGCCGGCGCCCGGATTGTCCTGGGTGTCCGCCAGCACCACCGGGGCGCCCGGCGCGCCGTCGCGCATCGCGCGGCGCACCGCCTCGTCGGGGTCGAGCAGCGTCAGCGCGAAGTCCGGCTCGGCAGCGGCCACCGCGTCGCCGATCTCGGCGAGCGCCGCCTGGGCCGAGGCCGCGTCGTCGGCATAGGCGACCACCGACATCCCGCACTCGGGGAAGTCGGCCATCGGGAAGCCCGGCGCGAAGTCGACCGACGCGCGATGGCGCCGCTCGATGTCGGCGATCCGCGCGTACAGCCCCTGGCAGGGCTCGATGAACGTGCACTGCGACGGGATGCCGGTCAGGTAGTCGAACTGCCGGAACGCCTTGGCCGGACGCCGGCCCTTCGCCAGCATCGCGTCGAGCAGCGCGGCCGCGCGCCCGCCGGTCTCGGCCATGTCGACGTGCGGATAGGTGCGGTAGATCGACAGCGCGTCGGACTGCGCGACCATCAGCCGCGTGACGTTGGCGTGCAGGTCCAGGCTCGCGACCACCGGCACGCCCGGACCGACCACCTCGCGCACGCGCCGCAGGATCTCGCCCTCGCCGTCGTCGACGTGGGCGCAGACCATCGCGCCGTGCAGGTCGAGGTAGACGCCGTCGACGCGGCCGGCCGCGCGCAGCCGCGCGATCAGGTCGCCGACGATCCGCTCGAACGCGTCCTCGGTGACCTGCGCCGACGGCGAGGCGGCGGCCCAGGTCAGCGGCACCAGCGCATGGCCCCGCGCGCGCAGCGCGTCGATCGCGCCCTGCACGGGGATGTTGGCGCCGGCCACCGCCTCGAACAGCGACTCGCCGCGCTGGATGGTCGGCCAGCCGCCGCCGGACTCGAAGGCGGCATAGTCGGCCGGCGAGGGCGCGAAGGTGTTCGTCTCGTGCTGCATGCCGCCGATCGCGATGGTCGCCATCGTCCAGGTCCTCGTGTCTTGGGTGTCGTTGCGGGGTGTGCCGCCGAGTCTATGCGGGCGCCGGCCCCGCGCAAAGGCGACGTGCCGATCGGCGCGGTGCACCGGCGTCGGGCGCGGCCCGTCGTGATACGGTGGTCCGCCGCACCGCCGCACCGCCGCACCGCCGCACCGCCGGTCCCGGGGCGCGATGCGGCCCGCGTCGGCCCGGACACCGAGGTCCTGCATGACCGCTACCGAACTGTTCCCCGGCTTCGCCGATCGGCGGATCGCGACGGCCGACGGCGTCGAGATCCACGTCAGGATCGGCGGGCACGGCCCGGCGCTGCTGCTGCTGCACGGCCATCCGCAGACCCTGTCGATCTGGCATCGCGTGGCCCCCGCGCTGGCCGCCGACTTCACCGTGGTCGCGGCCGACCTGCGCGGCTACGGCGACTCGTCGAAGCCGCCGGGCGGCGCAGGCCACGCGGCGTACAGCAAGCGCGCGATGGCCGCCGACATGGCGCGGCTGATGCACGCGCTGGGCTTCGATCGCTTCGCGGTGCTCGCGCACGACCGCGGCGCCCGCGTCGCGCACCGGCTCGCGATCGACCATCCGGCGGCCGTCTCGCGCCTCGTCCTGCTCGACATCGCGCCGACCCTCGACATGTACGCCCTCGCCGACGACGCCTTCGCCCGCGCGTACTGGCACTGGTTCTTCCTGATCCAGCCCGCGCCGCTGCCCGAGCGCCTGATCGAGGCCGATCCCGCGGCCTACGTGCGCGAGGTGATGGGCCGCCGCAGCGCCGGCCTCGCGCCCTTCGATCCGCGCGCGCTCGCCGAGTACGAGCGCTGCCTGACCCTGCCCGGCAGCGCGCACGCGCTGTGCGAGGACTATCGGGCGTCGGCCGGGATCGACCTCGAGCACGACCGCCTCGACCGCGAGGCGGGCCACACCCTCGACGCGCCGCTGCTGCTGCTGTGGGGCGCAGAAGGCGTGGTCCACCGGTGCTTCGATCCGCTCGCGCTGTGGCGACGGATCGCGACCGACGTGCGCGGCGAGGCCCTGCCCTGCGGGCACTACATCCCCGAAGAGGCGCCCGGGATCCTGCTGGAGCGGGCGCTGCCGTTCCTGAAGACGGGCCCCTGAGCGCCCGCCGCGCGGGCCCGTCGTGATAACGTCGACCGCGACACCGAACAGGCCCGAACCATGGACGCCGACGACATCGCCTACCTGAGCGCGACCGCCCTGGTCGCCGCGTACCGTGACCGGACGTTGTCTCCGGTCGAGGTGACCCGCATCGCCCTCGAGCGGATCGATGCGCTCAACCCGAAGGTCAATGCCTTCATCCTCGTCGACCACGAGGCCGCGATGCGCGACGCGCGCGCCTCCGAGGCCCGCTGGCTGCGCGGCGAACCGGCCGGCCCCGTCGACGGCGTGCCCACCTCGGTCAAGGACCTGCTGCTGACGCGCGGCTGGCCGACGCTGCGCGGCTCGCGCACCACCGACCCGAAGCAGCCCTGGGACACGGACGCCCCGACGACCGCGCGACTGCGCGAATCCGGCGCCGTGCTCCTCGGCAAGACCACGACCCCCGAGTTCGGCTGGCGCGGCAGCACCGACAGCCCGCTGTCGGGCATCACCCGCAACCCGTGGGACCTGCGCAAGACGCCTGGCGGCTCCTCGGGCGGCGCGGTCGCCGCGATCACCGCCGGCATGGGCGCACTCGCCACCGGCACCGACGGCGGCGGCTCGATCCGCATCCCGGCGGCCTTCACCGGCACGGTGGGCATCAAGGCGCACTTCGGCCGGGTGCCGGCCTGGCCGCTGTCGCCGATGGGCACGGTCGCCCACGTCGGCCCGCAGGCGCGCACCGTCGAGGACGCGGCCCTGATGCTCGACGTGCTGGCGCGCCCCGATGCACGCGACTGGATGGCGCTGCCCCCGCCCCCCGGCAGCTGGGCCGCGGCGCTCGCGGGCGACGCCTCGCGGGCAGGCTGCTTTCCGCTCGGCACCGACCTGCGCGGGCTGCGCATCGCCTACAGCCCGCGGATGGGCTACGTGCAGTGGGTCGACCCCGAGATCGAGGCCGCGGTCGCGAAGGCCGCCGAGGTGTTCGCGTCGCTGGGGGCCACCGTCGAGCGCGTCGACCCCGGCATCGCCGATCCGGCCTGGATCTTCGCGACCCACTGGTTCTCGTCGGCGCGCAACCTGCTGCACCGCCTGCCCGAGGCGCAGCTCGCGCAGCTCGACCCGGGCCTGCGCGGCTCGATCGAGTTCGCGGCCCGCTACACGATCGACGACTTCCTCGACGCGCAGAAGGCGCGCGGCGAGCTGGCCGTCGCGATGCAGCGCTTCCACGGCGACTGGGACCTGATGCTCACGCCAGGCACCGCGGCGCAGCCGTTCGACGTCGGCCGCGTGATGCCCGACCTGCCGCCGGGCGTGACGCCGCTCAACGAGAACGACTGGACCTGGTGGACCCCGTTCTCGTTCCCGTTCAACCTCACGCAGCAGCCGGCGCTGGTGATGGGCTGCGGCTTCTCGGCGGCGGGCCTGCCGCTGTCGCTGCAGCTCGTCGCGCCGAACCACCGAGAGGACCTGTGCTTCCGGGCCGCGCGCGCCTACGAGCAGGTCACGCCGTGGGGGGCGATGCGGCCGCGGATCGCTTGACCTCGGACGCACCGCGCGGCGCCGGCCCGCACCCCGCGGGCGGCACGAGCCTGCCGGTCTCGATGTGGCTCGGCGGCGTCCTCGTCGCCGCGTCGCTGTCGCTGGTCGGCGTGGCCGCGCTCGCGCCGCGCATCCTCGAGACGCTGGCGCTGCCGCCGACCGCGATCGGCCTGTTCTCGTCGGTGGTCTGGGGCACCGCCATCCTCGCCTCGTCCGCGGGCGGTGCGCTCGTCGCGCGCTGGGGCGCCTGGCGCGTGTCGCGCGCCTGCCCGCTGCTGTGCGCGGCGGGCCTGCTCGCCGTGACCGCCGGCGAGCCGTGGCTGTTCTGGGTCGGCGCGGTGGTGATCGGCGAGGATCTGGGCACAGTCGAGGACTGGATCCGGGCAGACAT
>Ga0105105_10001135_pt1 | contig 11469 bp, 9 predicted proteins | sample PPLLaktember2015_4_FD_79108 | JGI IMG/M metagenome (GOLD analysis project Ga0105105, IMG submission 79108) | Freshwater sediment microbial communities from Prairie Pothole Lake near Jamestown, North Dakota, USA - PPLs Lake P8 Core (1) Depth... | ecosystem: Environmental > Aquatic > Freshwater >... | reverse complement strand
GGCGGCATGATGGGCGTGCCGAAGGGCACCGTGCCCCCGGGCCACCCGTGGTGGGGCGATCCGAAGTTCGACATCCGCTTCGACCCCGAGGCCGCCCGCAAGCTGATGGCCGAGGCCGGCCACACCGCCGCGAAGCCGCTGAAGGTCAAGGTGCAGATCTCGGCGTCCGGCTCGGGCCAGATGCAGCCGCTGCCGATGAACGAGGCGGTCCAGCAGTCGCTCAAGCAGTGCCACTTCGACGTCCAGTTCGACGTCATCGAGTGGAACACGCTGTTCACCAACTGGCGCCGCGGCGCGAAGGACCCGACGGCGAACGGGGCCAACGCGATCAACGTCAGCTTCGCGGCGATGGACCCGTTCTTCGCGATGGTGCGCTTCACCAGCACCAAGGCCTTCCCGCCGACGTCGAACAACTGGGGCTATTTCGGCAACGCCGAGTTCGACAAGCTGATCGCCGATGCGCGCGGCAGCTTCGAGGACAAGGCGCGCGATGCGGCGCTGGCCAAGCTGCACGCCCGGATCGTCGAGGAGGCGCCGTTCATCTGGATCGCCCATGACGTCGGTCCGCGTGCGATGAGCCCGAAGGTCAAGAACGTCGTGCAGCCGAAGAGCTGGTTCATCGACATCGCCACGATGACGATGGACTGACGCGGACGTGCCGCGGGCGGGCGCGATCGGCCCGCGGCAGGTCGCGGCGCCCGCGGCGGGCCGGCTCGATGCCGGCCCGCCGCGGCGTCACCCGGCGGGGGGCGTCCCCGTCGACACGCTTCACGGACACACGCTGTGCTCGCCTACCTCTTCAGACGCATCGTCTACACCCTGCCGATCATGTTCGGCGTGGCGCTGGTGTGCTTCGCGCTCGTGCACCTGGCACCGGGCGACCCGCTGGTCTCGGTGCTGCCGGCCGACGCCTCGGCGGAACTCCAGGCCCAGATGCGCACGCTGTACGGCTTCGACCGGCCCTATCCGGTGCAGTTCGTCAGCTGGATCGGACGCGCGCTCCAGGGCGACCTGGGCACCTCGATCGCCAGCGGCCGCTCGGTCTCGACCGAGGTCCTGCGCGCGGTCGGCAACACCCTGATCCTCGCCTCGGTGGCGACGATGATCGGCTTCTTCTTCGGCTGCCTGTTCGGCTTCGTGGCCGGCTACTTCCGCGATTCGTGGGCCGACAAGACGGCCTCCTTCCTGTCGGTCGTGGGCGTGAGCGTGCCGCACTACTGGCTCGGCATGGTGCTGGTCATCATCTTCGCCGCCCAGCTGAACTGGCTGCCCGCCACCGGCGCGGGGCCGGGCGGCTCGGGCGACTGGGCCTGGGACTGGGCGCACATGCGCCACCTGGTGCTGCCCGCGATCACCATGAGCGTGATCCCGATGGGCATCATCTCGCGCACGGTCCGCGCGCTGGTCGCGGAGACCCTGGCGCAGGAGTTCGTGGTCGGGCTGCGCGCCAAGGGCCTGACCGACTTCGGCGTGTTCCGCCACGTGGTCAAGAACGTCGCCCCGACCGCGCTCGCGGTGATGGGCCTGCAGCTCGGCTACCTGCTCGGCGGCTCGATCCTGATCGAGACCGTGTTCTCGTGGCCGGGCACCGGCTTCCTCCTGAACAGCGCGATCTTCCAGCGCGACCTGCCGCTGCTGCAGGGGACGATCCTGGTGCTCGCGATGTTCTTCGTGCTGCTGAACCTGCTGGTCGACGTCGTGCAGAGCACGCTCGATCCGCGCATCGCCCGGAGCTGACCGATGAACGTCGCGGTCGATGCCACCAAGATTCCCGCGCCGATCTTCGAGCGCAGCCCCGGCTACTGGTCGAGCGTGTTCCGGCGCTTCCGGCGCGACCCGGTCGCGCTGTTCGCGGCGGCCGTGGTCGGCGTGCTGGTGCTGATGGCGCTGTTCGGGCCCTGGCTCACGCCGGCGGACCCGTACAAGTCGTCGATGCTCGCCCGGCTCAAGCCGATCGGCACCGAGGGCTATCCGCTCGGCACGGACGAGCTCGGACGCGACATGCTGTCGCGGCTGATGATCGGCGCCCGGCTGTCGCTGTTCATGGGCATCACGCCGGTGATCTGCGCCTTCATCATCGGCTCGTCGCTCGGCATCCTCGCCGGCTACGCGGGCGGGGCGATCAACACCGTGATCATGCGCACGATCGACGTGTTCTACGCGTTCCCGTCGGTGCTGCTGGCGATCGCGCTGTCGGGCGCGCTCGGCGCCGGCATCACCAACGCGCTGCTGTCGCTCACCATCGTCTTCGTACCGCCGATCGCGCGGGTCGCCGAGAGCGTGACCACGCAGGTGAGGAGCCGCGACTTCGTCGAGGCGGCGCGCGCCTCGGGGGCCGATGCCTTCACCATCGTGCGGGTGCACGTGCTGGGCAACGTGCTCGGCCCGATCTTCGTCTACTCCACCAGCCTGATCGCGGTCTCGATGATCCTGGCCTCCGGCCTGTCGTTCCTGGGCCTGGGCGTCAAGCCGCCGGAGCCGGAGTGGGGCCTGATGCTGAACACGCTGCGCACCGCGATCTACACCCAGCCGTGGGTGGCGGCGCTGCCCGGCGCGATGATCTTCATCACGTCGATCTCCTTCAACACCTTGTCCGACGGTCTGCGGTCGGCGATGGACGTCAAGCAATGAGCGCGGACAAACCCGGCAGGCCCAAGGCGCTGATCGAGGTGCGGGGGCTGGTCAAGCACTTCCCGCTGAAGGGCAAGAAGGCCGACGACGGCCGTGCGGCGGTGGTGCGCGCCGTCGACGGCATCGACTTCACGGTCTACGAGCGCGAGACGCTCGGCGTGGTCGGCGAGTCGGGCTGCGGCAAGAGCACCGCGGCGCGCCTGCTGATGCGCCTGCTCGACCCGACCGCGGGCGAGATCATCTTCGACGGCATGGCCGTCGGCAGCCGCGACCTGCCGCTCAAGGAGTACCGGCGCCAGGTGCAGATGGTGTTCCAGGACAGCTATTCGTCGCTGAACCCCCGGATGACGATCGAGGATTCCATCGCATTCGGCCCGCGGGTGCACGGCGTGGCGGCGCGGGAGTCGGTCGAGCGCGCCCGTGACCTGCTGTCGCGGGTGGGCCTGGAGCCGCGCCGCTTCGCGGAGCGCTATCCGCACGAGCTCTCGGGCGGCCAGCGCCAGCGGGTGAACATCGCGCGCGCGCTCGCGCTGCAGCCGCGGGTCGTGATCCTCGACGAATCGACCTCGGCGCTCGACAAGTCGGTCGAGGCGCAGGTGCTGAACCTGCTGCTCGACCTGAAGGAGGCGTTCGGCCTGACCTACGTGTTTATCGGTCACGACCTGCATGTGGTGCGCTACGTGTCGGATCGGGTGATGGTCATGTATCTCGGCCAGGTGGCCGAGCTCGGGCCCGGCGAGGCGCTGTTCGGCCAGCCGCTCCACCCGTACACTGCCGCGCTCACCGCGTCGATGCCGACGATGGATCCGGACAACCGGACCGAGGAGGCCCCGCTCGCCGGCGATCCGCCCAACCCGATCAATCCGCCGGCGGGCTGCCGGTTCCACACCCGCTGCGCGGCGGCCGAGCCGGCCTGCGCCAAGCAGGTACCGAAGCTCGGCTCGAAGGTCACGCCGCATGCGGTGGCCTGCCTGATGTACGAGCCGGGCTCGGGTCACTCGCGAGCCCCTGCCGTGCAGGAGGCCGCATGAGCGCCGTGCCGACGACGCTCGCGCAGGCGGGCGATGCGCGTGCGCCGCATGCCGGCGGCGAGCCCCTGGTCGAGGTCAGGAACCTCGAGGTGGCGTTCGGCAAGGGGCCGAAGCCGGTGCGGGCGGTCAACGGCGTGGACCTGACGGTGGCTCGCGGCGAGACGGTCGCGCTGATCGGCGAGTCGGGCTCGGGCAAGAGCGTCACGCTGCGCGCGCTGCTGCGGCTGCACGCGCCGCGCACCACGCGCATCCAGGGCTCGGTGCGGGTCGCCGGTCACGACGTGCTGTCGCTCGGGACCCGGGCGCTCGCCGACTATCGGGGCAAGGTCGCGTCGATGATCTTCCAGGAGCCGCTGCTGGCGCTGGATCCGGTCTACACCGTGGGCGCGCAGATCATCGAGTCGATCCGCCGGCACGAGCCGGTGTCCGAAGGCGATGCCCGAAAGCGGGCGCTGGAGCTGTTCGAGCGGGTGCGCATCCCGAGCCCGGAGCGGCGCCTCGATGCGTACCCCCACGAGATGAGCGGCGGCATGCGCCAGCGGGCGATGATCGCGCTGGCGCTCGCCTGCCGCCCGCAGCTGCTGCTCGCCGACGAGCCGACCACGGCGCTCGACGCCACGGTGCAGATCCAGATCCTGCTGCTGCTGCGCGAGCTGCAGCGCGAGCTGGGACTGGGCATCGTGTTCGTCACGCACGACATCGGCGCCGCGGTCGAGGTCGCCGACCGGTTCGCGGTGATGTACGCCGGCCGGATCGTCGAGCAGGGCTCGGTCCGGACGGTCGTGCGCGAGCCGCGTCACCCGTACACCCTCGCGCTGCTGCGCGGGCGGGCCGGTGGGCAGACGATGGCGCGCGGCACCCGCCTGCTGACCATCGCCGGCTCGCCGCCCGACCTCGCGAACCTGCCGGCGGGCTGCGCCTTCGCGGAGCGCTGCACCTTCGCCCAGGACGCGTGCCGCGTCGCGCCGCCGGAGCCGGTCTCGGTGTCGGCCGACCACGTGGTGCGCTGCGTGCGCACCGATGCGACCCAGCGGATCGCCTGAACCCGACGGCCCGGAGCCCCGATGCTGCTCACCCACGACCCCGCACGGGCGTTCGTCCCGTACCCGGCGGTGCCGGTTCCCGGCGCCTCCACCGGCCCGCTGTCCGGGCTGAGCTTCGCGGCGAAGGACCTGTTCGACGTCGCCGGCTACCCCACCGGCGGCGGCAATCCCCTGGTGCTGGCGATGTCCGGCATCAAGGCGGTGAACGCGCCGTCCGTGCAGCGTCTGCTCGACGCGGGCGCGCGCTTCGTCGGCAAGACGCACACCGACGAGTTCGCCTTCAGCATGAACGGGCGCAACGCCCACTTCGGCACGCCGATCAACGGGGCGGCCCCCGACCGGATCCCCGGCGGATCATCGAGCGGATCGGCTTCGGCGGTCAGCAACCGGCTCTGCGACATCGCGCTCGGCACCGACACCGGCGGCTCGGTGCGCGCACCGGCGAGCCACTGCGGGCTGTACGGCATCCGGCCGACCCACGGTCGCGTCTCGCTGCAGCGGACGCTGGACCTGTCGCCGAGCTTCGATACCTGCGGGTTCTTCGCCCGCGACGCGCAGACCTTCGGGCGGGTCGCCGACGTGATGCTCGGCGCCGACCCGGCGCCGCTGCCGGAGCGGGTGCGCCTGCTGCGCCCGGTGGACGCCTGGGCGCTCGTCGGTGCGGAGCCGACTGCGGCGCTGGCCGAGGCGGTCTCGCGTGTCGAGGCGGTCGCGGGGGCGGCTACGGCATGCACGCTGGCGCTCGAGTCGATCGACGCGATGTACGTCGCCTACAGGCAGGCGCAGGGCCGCGAGGCCTGGATGGTCGACGGGCCGACCATCGAGCGCTTCGCCGCGCCGCTCGGGCCGGGCGTGGCCGAGCGCTTCGCCTGGTCGAGCCGGCTGACCGATGCCGAAGTCGCGGCGTCGACCGCGTTCCGCGTGCGGTTCCGGGCGCACCTGACCGCGCTGCTCGGGACCGACGGCGTGCTGGTGCTGCCGACGATGCCGGACATCGCTCCGCTGCTGTCGGCGGACGAGTCGGCCCTCGAGGCCTACCGTGCCAACGCCATCCGGCTGCTCTGCACGGCCGGCCTGGCGGGAGTGCCGCAGGTGTCGATGCCCCTGGCCCGTCGGCTGGGAGCGCCCTACGGACTCTCGCTGATCGGCCCGGCCGGCTCCGACCGCTCCCTCGTCGCGCTGGCGCAGGCCATCGGCGGCTGAGCGGATCGGTCGGCTGCGTCCGACCGCGGCGGCGCGGCGCGGCCCGCGTCGGCGGGCCGGACGCGCGAAGCCGTCACTCGTCGGCTTCGACCTCGAGTTCGTGCTCGAACTCGTGCTCGATCTCGATCTCCGCCTCGGCCTCGACGGCGGCCCCGTCGTCGCGGTCGGCCGGGCCGGTGTTCAGGCGGCCATCGACGCGCCGGCCGTCACGGCCGAACATCGAGTGGGCGACGCCCTGAGGGGTCTGGTACCAGCGCTGCATGCGGCGGGCGGCGGCGAGCGCGGCATCCGGTTCGAGGATCGCGCCGAGCGAGTTCGGCACGTCGGCGGGGACCGGAGCGGACTGCACGCTGTTCATCTCGTGGTGTTCCATGATGTGCTGGAAAGTAATTCCATGAGCGTGGATGACGACACCGACTGTTCACGATCTGCGGGGTCGGGTCGCCGCGATCGCGCCGGAAGGCGGACCTTCGCCGATGGGCGGTGCACACCGTGTCCGCGACGGCACGGCGACCGCTGTGAAGCCGGTGCGACCGTGGGCCGCAGGCGCGCCGCTCAGTCCAGCAGCGCTCGGGCGACGATCTGAGCCTGGATCTCGGCCGCGCCCTCGAAGACGTTCAGGATCCGCGCATCGACCAGTACCCGGCTGATCCGGTACTCCTGGGCGTAGCCGTTGCCGCCATGGACCTGGACCGCGTTGTCCGCGGCGGCCCAGGCCACCCGTGCCGCGAGCAGCTTGGCCATGCCGGCCTCGAGGTCGCAGCGTCGCTCGGCATCCTTCTCGCGCGCCGCGAACAGCGTCAGCTGGCGCGCGACCATCGTCTCGACCGCCATCCACGCGAGCTTGTCGGCCACCCGCGGGAACGCGACGATCGGCCGACCGAACTGGATCCGGTCGCAGGCGTACCCGAGGCCGAGCTCGAGCGCGCTCTGCGCGACGCCGACCGCCCGTGCTGCGGTCTGGATCCGCGCGCTCTCGAAGGTCTTCATCAGCTGCTTGAAGCCCTGGCCCTCGAGCCCGCCGAGGAGCGCGTCGCCCGGGATCTCGTAGCCGTCGAAGCCGATCTCGTACTCCTTCATCCCCCGGTAGCCGAGCACCTCGATCTCGCTGCCGCTCAGACCCGCGGCGGGGAAGGGCGTGGCATCGGTGCCGCGCGGCTTGGGCACCAGGAACATCGACAGGCCCTTGTAGCCCGGCGCGTCGCGGTCGGTCCGCGCCAGCAGGGTCATGACGTCGCTGCGGGCACCGTGGGTCGTCCAGGTCTTGTTGCCGTGCAGGCGCCAGACCGGGCGGCCGTCGGCGGAGGTGCCCCGCTCGGCGCGCGTGCGCAGCGATGCGAGGTCGCTGCCGGTGTCCGGCTCGGTGAACGACGCGGTCGGGATCGTCGTGCCGGCGACGAGCCCGGGAAGCCATGCGGCACGCTGCGAGTCGGTGCCCGCGCCCAGGATCAGTTCGCCCGCGATCTCGGTACGGGTGCCGAGCGAGCCGAGCCCGATCCAGCCGCGCGACAGCTCCTCGGTGACCACGCACATCGCCGACTTGCCCATGCCGGAGCCGCCCCACGCCTCGGGTACGGTGAGCCCGAACACGCCGAGCGCGCCGAGTTCGGCGATCACGGAATCCGGGATCAGGTCGTTGGCGAGGTGCCAGCGGTGCGCGGCCTCGGCGTGATCGTCGGACCAGCGCGCGAACTGGCTGCGGATCTCGGCGAGCGACGGGTCGTCGTAGGCGGGATCGCCGAACGCACGCGCCGCGCGCCCCTCGGCGAGCAGGACCGCGATCCGTGCGCGCACAGGCGGCGCGAAGCCGCGGGCACGCAGTGTGCGCACCGCCGGATCGGCGACGAACGCGGCCAGCGCATCCCCGTCCTCGTCGATCAGATCGGGGCGGAAGATCTCGCCCTGGCTCATCGGCAGCCCGCCGGCGAGCTGCGCCAGGTACTCGCCGAAGGCGGCCTGGAGCATCAGCGATTCCAGTTCGCCCAGGCGCTGCGCGGCGGCCAGACGACGCGACCAGCCGAGCATCTCGTGCAGCGCCCGCACGTAGGTCGCCGACCAGGCGAGTCCGTGGGTACGCGCCTGCTCCCGGTTCGCCGCGTCCGGATCGCCGCCCAGGCGTCCGCGCAGACGGGTGCGCAGCGAATCGACCAGCCGATCGGCCGCGGCGAGGGCGGCGGCGCAGGCGGCGTCGAGGTCGGACGGGGTGTAGGGGGCGGGCGTCGTGGTCATGGCGAAGGGTCCGATGGAGCCGGCGAAGCGGGCGGCACATCCGCGGGCGGGCCGCCCACGGTGCCGGCGGCCTGCAGCGAGGCGATCGCCTCCAGGCCCAGGCCGAGCACGTCGGCGAGGACGGCGGCGGTGTCGTCCCCGATGCGGGAGGCCGGCGCAGGGTCCGGGCGCGGCGTCGCGTCGAATGCGAGCGGGCTGGCGGCGGTGAGGAAGCGGCCGTAGCCGGGATGGTCGATGCGGGCGAACATCGGATTGGCCTCCGACACCCGCGGATCCTCCGACAGCATCTGCGCGACGCTGCGGTACGGCCCCCAGAGGAGCGCACGGTCGGCGAGCGCGGCGGCCACCTCGGCCAGCGTGCGGCGCGCGAACCAGGGACGCAGGAAGGCGGAGATCAGTTCGCGGGCCTCCCACCGGCCCGCCTCGCTGTCCAGCCGATGCCCGAGTGCGGCGGCGGCGGCGGCGAGCGCCTCGGCCAGCCCGACCGCCCGGACCAGCGCCTGCCACTGCCGGTCGCTGATCGCCACCACCATCGCCCAGCGGTCGTCGGCCGTGCGGAAGGCATCGCCGTAGGCGCCGTAGAGGAAGTTGCCGTCGGCGCGGCGGGCGCTGCCGTTGACCTCGGCGTCCGCCAGGTAGCCCAGCGAGGCGGTCGCCGCGAAGGCGACGTCGGACAGCGCGAGCTTCACCCGCTGGCCCTCGCCGGTGAGCCGCCGGTGCCGCTCGGCGGCGAGCACCGCCGTCGCGATCGTCATCCCGGCGAGCAGGTCCCAGGCGGGCAGCACGTGGTTGACCGGGCCGCGGCCGTCCCCGGTCAGCAGCGGGAAGCCGGCCGCGCAGTTGACGGTGTAGTCGACCGCGTTGGCGCCGTCGGACGAGCCGACCAGCTGCACCATGATCAGGTCGGGGCGGTGGGCGCGCAGCGCGTCGTAGCCGAGCTCGCCGTCGACGCCGAGGTTGGTGACGAAGATCCCGCCGCCCGCGCCGGGCGCGGCGATCAGATCCTGCAGGAGCCTGCGTCCCGCCGGAGCGCGCGGATCGATCTCCACCGAGCGCTTGCCGTGGTTCAGCGACGCCCAGTACAGGCTGCGGCCTTCGGCGTTGATCGGCAGGCGGTTCGCATCGATGTTGCCGCCGGGCGGATCGACGCGGATCACGTCCGCACCGAGCTGGGCCAGCGCGAGTCCCGCCGAGGGGGCGGCGACGAACGCGGAGAATTCGACGATCCGCAAGCCCTGGAGCGGGCCGGACGAGGCAGGGTGCATCGGCGCGGACTCCCGTCAGAACAGCTGGTAGCCGATCGCGGCGAAGGCGGACGCGTTGGTGCGGTCACGGACGAGCGGCGAGTCGGCCGAGTCGCCGAGCACGCGACCCAGTCCGACCCCCCCGATGGCGATCCAGCGCCCCGCGAAGAAGTGGTTCGCCGACACGGCGAGCTGTGCATTGCGCAGGCCGCCCGACGGGGCGTAGGGCGCGTAGCCGGAGGCGAGCGACTGGCCGGCATCGACCCCGAACGCGCTCTGCTGCGACCTCGAGTTCGCCGCGGTCAGGTACCCGGTGACGCTCAGCCGCGTGGCGGGCCCGAGCTGCAGGTCCCGGCGCACGCCCGCGTCGAATTCCGCGCCCCTGCTGCCGCCGCGCACGTTCAGGCCGAGCGTCCAGGCGCGGGACAGCGCATGGGTCCAGTAGACGCTGGCCTCGACGCCGAAGCCGATGTCGCCCATCCCCCTCAGGTCGGAGGACTGGCTCTCGCGACGTCCGAAGCGGGGAATCAGCCGGGCGCCGATCTGGTTCGACGCGGTGTTGACGAACGAGTATCCGATACCGCTGCCGGTGCTGGCGAAGAAGCCGTTGCGATGGGCGTAGTCGATGTAGGGCAGGGCGGTCCAGACGGTGTCGTCGGAGCCGAGATAGGCCGGTCGCACGATCGCGGCGCCACCGAGCAGCAGGCGGCTGTCGCCGGGACCGACCGGGGGCAGGCTGACGATCCCCTGGTACTGCGCCCATGAGGGGGCCGAGGCCATCAGGCAGGCGACGGCGATCGAGGCGGTGAGCAGGGGTCGGGTCATGCAGGTCGGCGCAGTGCCGTGCCGGAGGGGCCGCGCGCCGGCGGTCGGGAGGACGATTCCATCACAAAGGCGCTCCGGGCGATGCCGTAGCATCCCAGCGTAGCGGTCTTCTCTTCCTCGGACCGGTTCCGGAAACGCGAGCGCAGTGGCCGATCTCGATCGATTCTCCCTGTTCACCGAAGCGCGCGAGCGGCTCGGGAGAGCGTTCGTGCGTGCGCTGTCCGCAGCGTTGCCCGACGTCGCAGACTCGCTCGAGCAGGCCGGTGACACGGCCGCGTCGCTCGTCGGCCGTCGCCAGCTGGCGGCCGCCGCAGCCGTGCTCCGGATGGAGACCGGGAGCCGCTCGCAGCGCGCCCTGGCCCGCCTCTACGACCTCACGTTCCGGATGCTCGAGGTCAATCAGACGGCGCCGACCGGGGACGGCGATCCGCCGATGCTGTCCTTGCTCGGCGAGGAGGAGCTCGACCATCAGATCCTCGCCGACGAGGTCGGGAAAGCGGTGCGCGAACGTCTCGGGCCTGCCTACGAGGTCGCGCTCCGCCGGGTGGACGGGCTGACCCGGACCGTCTCCGACGATGCCCACGCCCCGCTCGGTGCGAGCGTGCTCGCCGCGGCGGCACTCGATGCGCTCAGACCGCTCACTTCGGAGCGCGCCACACGCGGCGCCGTGCGCAGCGCGGCGATCGACCGCCTCGCGCCCCGGCTCGCGGAAGCGATCGTCGAGACCGATGCCTGGCTCGCCGCCCGTGGCGTCGAGCCGTGGTTCCCGCCGGTGCCCGAGCCCGAGCCCGAGCCGCAGGCGCCGGTCGTGGTGCCGACGCCGCAGCTCGAGGCTGAGCCGGAGACGGCGCAGAGGCCCGCCGGCGAGCCGTCCGGACCCGCCCGGGTCGATGCCTCCGAGGCGCTCGAGACTGCCGAAGGACAGGGAGCGACCGAATCGCCCGCGCGGTCCGAAGCGCTCGAGCCGGTCGACTCCGCCGTCGACTCCGCGGTCGGCGCCGCAGACGCGCGCCGAGCAGCCGACCCGTCCGCGACCGTCGAGGCGGTCGCGGCCCCCGTTCCGGCGGCGCCCGTGGCGGCCGCCGTCCCCACGGACCCCGTCGCGACACCTCCACAGCGGGCTGCGGACCCCGCGGACACATCGGTCCGCGCGCCCGAGCCGCCTGCCGAGGCGCCTTCGGAATCGCCTGTCGAATCCCCTGTCGAATCGACCCCTGCGCCCTCCGTCGAGCCCTCCGTCGAGGCGGTCGTCGAGCCTTCCGT
>Ga0105105_10001134_pt1 | contig 11482 bp, 7 predicted proteins | sample PPLLaktember2015_4_FD_79108 | JGI IMG/M metagenome (GOLD analysis project Ga0105105, IMG submission 79108) | Freshwater sediment microbial communities from Prairie Pothole Lake near Jamestown, North Dakota, USA - PPLs Lake P8 Core (1) Depth... | ecosystem: Environmental > Aquatic > Freshwater >... | reverse complement strand
TTGATGGATTTAAAAATCTTTTCAGCAGATTTTAAATGATTTTCAGCTTCACCTTTTCTGTTCTCTTCTTTTAAAAGTTTTCCGAGTTCCTGAGAACTTTCAGCTTTGTTATACTGGCTTTCAAAATCATCATTTAATCTTATACTGTTTTCAAAAAATTCTTCTGATAATTCAAAATTATTTAGGTTGGATTGAATGATTCCTTTTATCCTGTAAATATCCGCAATAGATAAAGTATCATTTAATTTGCATGCAAATTCCATTGCTTTATCAGTAAATGCATCTGCGAGAGGTAAATTTTTAAGTTTTGTGTAGATATAAGCTTTACCGATATATGAAACCGCACAGTTGGATAGATATTGATTTTCGATTGACAGCGTAATTGAATTATTAAAATATTCTAATGCAAGATAATATTCATTCATACGAGTGTAGAGCATTCCAAGATTATGGTAAACTCGGGCAATACGGCTTTTATCATTAAGCTTTTGAAATTTTTCAATCGCATCTTTATAATTCCAGATTGCTTTTTCAAAATCGCCGTAGATTGTATAAATAATTCCAAGATTAGTAAGTATCATTGCCTGGGTGGAGATATCATCACTTTGTTTAAGGTAAGTTAATGCAGCCTCAAAGTGAGTAAGTGCTTTTTTAAATTCGCCTTTTTCGCCGTACAAAGTGCCAAACATATTTTCGCACTTAGCAAAACCTTTTTGAAAATCGGCTAATTTAAAATAGTTATATGCTTCGTTAAGATAAAAATCACAATCATCCCACTGAGCTTGCGCCCAATAGATTTTCGAAACTAATAGATTTGCTTCACCATTATGAACTCTATATTCATCTTCACTGCCAATAAAGTTTTTCATATCAGTTAATATTTCTAATGCATAAGATTGATTACCAATTTTAATCATATGCTGAGCAAGTTCTAATAATAAATCTAAATATTTCTCTTTTAGTAATAATCTTTCCGCGAGCGTAATTATTTTATCAACAACCACTCTTTCACTGATTCCTTCAGTAAAATTCATGTTCACTTGATCTTTGTCCAGATCAGAAATTTTTTCATTAAGGGCTGAAAATGAATTTGCATGAACCTGAATTGATTTTATAAATTCTTCTGTGTCAGACTGTGAAAGAAAGTTTACTAATACTTTCTTAACATGCTCAATAATATTTTCAGTATTACTACTCATTGGGAACCTCTGCTGTGCATATTTTAATGGAGTCAATTCCAAGCATTTTTTCAATCCTCATCACTTTATCCGGGGCATTGGATTTACGGAAGTAATCTATTGCCTGGCTATAATAATATTTACTTAGTTCGTGTTTACCTTGATCTTTATAAAGAGTAGCAAGTTCAATTGATACTTCTGCGATGTTTAAACTGTTACGCAAACTGGTATTAATTCTTAAACTAATCATTAGATAATTTTCAGATGTCTGGATATCATTCATTTTTTTTGAGATGATACCTCTGATTTTATAGATTTCTGCAATTGTCTGCTTATCATCAAGATTATGACTTAGAGATAATGCTTTATCCGCAAATTCCTTTGCTGATTGAATTTCTCTATCGGCAATAAGTGCTTGTGATTTTGCATGATATAGCAATGAAAGTACTCCCAAATAACGATATTCGATAGAAATTTCTATTCCTTTATCCAGGGCAGCCAATGAAGATTTAGTATCACCTGCATCTAAAAAATTTAATCCAATATTTAAATAAACTTCTGCTACTCTTCTCAAATCTCCAATCTGCTTATAAATCATCATTGCTGATTCATAATGCATAACAGACTCATCAGTGTTACCAAGAATACTATTAACAACACCCAGGTTTGTCTCAATCTTTGCATTTAGTTCTTGATCTGGCGAATCGTTTGCAAAGACTAAACTTTGATTAAAATAGTTTTTTGCTCTTTCTATTTCACCCATTTCACCTGAAATTGAGCCCAGCATATTAAAACAATTTGCTAAACCCATAATGTCATTATTTTCTTTAAAAATAGATTCAGCTTCTGTTACAAGTGAAATTCCACGTGTCCAGTTTGCTCTTCGACTGTGTATATCAGCAAGACCTATAAGAGATTTGGCTTTAATGATTTTGTTATTTGATTTTTTATTAATTTTACTAAAAATTTCCTGAGCAAAATTTATTTTACCTGAGGCGATACAAATATTTCCAAGCTCTAAAATAAATTCATAACACTTATCCGATTCAAGTTTCTTCTCAGCAAGTGTAATTGCTCTGTCAATCTGAATTCTATCCGTTGATTCATCAATTTTAATATCTAACTGTCTTTTATAAAGATCACTTATCTTTGAGGATATATTACTCCTGTCTATCTGGTGATTATTTCCATCAATGAATATTTTTTCATATTGATCTTTAGCCAGATACTCTGATAAGAGATTTAGGATCGCTATTTCAAATATTGTTAATGAGTCTTGCATTTTAATTTTTAATCCGATTAATTAACAAAGCCATATCTGGAAAAATGATGTAATTTAGCATTGGTAACTTTAAGTGTTCCGGTTGCTGTATCCATTGTAATTGAATCATACTCGACACCTGTTATCGAACCATTTTGAGCTACATAAACGAAATCAAGTGTTTCAAGGTTAATACCTGTTAAATCAAGACCAGAAACTGTTAATGTATAATTAACGGGAATATTGAACTGCATTGCAGGACCAAACTCTAACGAAGCTGTCTCTGTATCAAATGTTTGTGTTATTGTTTTACCTCCACTAAATGCACCTGCAGGAAAAACAAGTTTAGAATAGATCATAACATTACCAGTTACACTTTGAAACTCGAATGTTTCTGCAAACATCCCGCCGTTATAGCCGTTAATGTATTTTGATCTGGTCAAATCGGTTTCGATCTTTAGACCCGATTTCATGGCAGGCAGCTTAATAAGTTGCGCTTGCGGTTTTGTCACTGATTCATCAGGCGATATTACATTTGCATCTGGTGTACAGCCAAGTAATAATGTAAATACCATCAGCATTAGTGTTACGAACTTTTTCATTATTGATCCTTTAACTTTTAAGTAATTAATTTTTATTTACTTTTTCTAACAAAACTATATCTTGAAAAATGTGGAAGAAGTGCTTTCTTTGTAGATATTTCTAACTTATCAAATTTAATTTTTACTTCATCCTTTAAGATATATTCCACCTTGCCATTATCGTTTACATAAACAAAATCAACTTTACTATTTGAACCAAATCCCAAGCCGTTAAGATCAATTCCCGAAAATGTCAAATTTAATTTTGCTGATTTGTTGAATTTCATTGCTGGTGTAAATTGTATAGAACCGAATGTTTGGTTTGGTATAACAGTTATCAATTTTGTTCCGGTAAATGAATTTGGATCGAAAGTAAGGGCTAATTTGATTGTTATATCTTTGCCATTACTACCAGCATAAGTAGTATCAAAAACTAAAGAGCCGCCAATTGTTCCATCAATTGATTTAGAAATGCTTAATGATTCAACTGGTTGATCTAAATTAGAAACGTTAATAATTGATTTATCAAGTGCAGAAACTGAGTTTTCAGTTTTCTCACAACTTAATAAAATGAAGGAAAAGAGAATAAGGAAAAGAGAACTAAAAAACTTCATTACAACATCCTGGACTTTTGTGTTAAACTGTAATTGAAATAGTTTAAGCCTAACACACCACCGATGCTTATAATTATGCACGTAAATAAAATCACTAATTATGCCACATGTAGTAAAAACCAAAAGGTTTAGAAATTGTCTGTATTTCTAAGTATTGTCTAATCTTTTAGGCTTCAACTTGAAACAATTTTTTAGATTGTCTCACTAAGCAACAATGGTGTTTTTAGAGTAAATTGTAATTGCTTTTTTCGATTATATCTATAAGTGAATAAAGATTTTGCGTTTAATTAAATTAAAAGTTTTACAGATTGAACGATTTTTTATTATTTGATCATATTCCCTCAATCCTTTTAGTTGTGGATAAAAAAGGGTTCATAATAAATCTGAATTATTCCGCTAAGGAATTTTTAGGATTAGACTCTGATAACTGTAAGGATAAAAATCTCGTTGATCATTTAATAAACAATAAAAAATCATTTTTTAATATTCTAAATAATTCAGAGCCATCTGCATTTCCTCAATCAATCGAAGTAAAAATACAAGCAAAAAATAAACACACTTTTTATACTTCACTTTCAATAAACAAATATTTTGATGATAAGCTGGTCAAAGATTTATTTGTAATTTCAATATTTGATTTGACTCATCAAAAAATGCAATCGGAATTAATAAAAGAAAGCCAGCTTAGATTTGAAAATATAGCTAACTCTGCACCTGTTATGATATGGATCGCTGATGTTAACGGATTATTTATTTTTGTAAACAATATATGGGGTGAGTTTACAAGCAGAAGCATTGGAGAAGAGTTAGGATTAAATTGGATTCTAGATGTTCATCCAGATGATATTAATTATCTGCTAAGTATTTATCAGAAATCTTTTGATGAAAGAATTTCTTTTTCGCATCAATTTAGATTTAAACGAAAAGACAATGTATACCGATGGTTGATGATGAATGGAAAACCAAGGTTTAACGAGGCTGATATCTTTTTAGGATTTATTGGAACCTGCATTGATATTACTCAGCAAAAAGATGATGAAGATTATATAAAAAAGATTAATGATGAACTTGAGAATGCAAACCAAAATAAAGATAAATTTTTCTCAATAATCTCACACGATTTACGCAGTCCGCTTTCCGGTATAATGTCTTTATTAGATATTATTGTTTCAGATTATGACTCTCTTGAAGAAGATGAAAGAAAAGAAATTTTGACTGAAGCTTCAAAAACTTCAAAGAACACTTATACTTTAATGGAAAACCTTTTGGATTGGTCAAGAGTACAAACGGGTAATATTAACTATGAACCACAAAACACTTCTTTAAATTTAATACTCACATCAATTAAAAATCTTTATTACCAAAAACTTAAAGAAAAAGGCTTATCATTAAATTTTGATTTTGATACAGAATACTTAGTGTTTGCAGATTCAAACATGACGGAAACGATAATTAGAAACCTTATTTCAAACGCAATTAAGTTTACAAAAGAGTTCGGATTGATTCTCATTACATTTGAAACACTAGACAGTGATGTTTTGATAAAGATTAAAGATACAGGTGTTGGAATGGATGAAAAACAAATTTCAAAACTTTTTAAAATTGATCAGACACATTCAACTATTGGTACTTCTGGTGAAAGAGGAACAGGATTGGGTTTAATGCTTTGCAAGGAACTTGTGGAAAAACAAGGCGGCAAAATCTGGATAGAAAGTATACCGAATACAGGAACAACATTTTATTTCACATTGCCAAAAGCAAAATGATTTTTTTACATTATACTCTGCGGATCAACATCATAAAAAAGTTTAACATCTTTGTAACGCGATTTTTTATTAAACTCAATCCAAGACTCTAAAATAGCCTTTCGTAAAATTGCTCCGCCTGGATCGTTTTCTTTAATGCTTTTTATTAAGATGTGATAACGATAGTTGTTCAACAGTTTAAATATCTGAGCAGTGGTTGGATCAGAAATCTTTAAATAGTTTTTATACTTGATAATCTCTTTGTAAAAATCATAAGCAGCTCCTTTGGCTTTATCCATATTTGAATCTTTAGTTTCAATCAATGCAATTCTTGTAAATGGCGGGTAACCCATATTTTCGCGATCAGCTTTCTCTTTTGTATAGAATCCCTTGTAATCATTCTCTAAAACTTTTCTTAACACAAAATGCTTTTCATTATAAGTTTGAATTATCACTTCACCTTCAACTTTACTTCTTCCAGCTCTTCCTGAAACCTGAGTAAGTAGTTGAAATGTTCTTTCATCGGCACGAAAATCTGGCAGCCACAAAGTTGTTTCAGCGGAAATAACTCCAACTAATGTAACTCGAGGAAAATCTAATCCTTTGGAAACCATTTGAGTGCCAACAAGTATATCGATATCGCCTTTACTGAAACCTAAAAGCAAATTACTTAAGTAAGATTTTTTTGAAATCGAATCAGAATCAATCCTTTCAATTCTTGCATTTGGAAAATAGAATTGCAGCTCATCTTCAACCCGTTCAGTTCCTGTTCCAAAATATTTAATATTGATTGATCCACAATGTGTACATGCGCCAGGAACAGGCTTAACTGATCCGCAATAATGACATTGAATTTTGTTCTGATTTATGTGGTAAACCATTGGAACAGAACAATTTTCACACATCTCAACTTCACCGCAATCATTGCAAAAGATTTGTGTAGAAAATCCTCTTCTGTTTTGAAGAATTATCACACCTTCTTTTTTCTTTAATCGATCATCAATTTTATCAATCAGCGCTTTTGAGAATACAGTTTCCGATTTAGATTTATTTTTTTCGTGAGCAATATTTACAAAAGTTATTCTGGGAAGTTTTGCATCATCAATCCTTTTAAAAAGTGAAAGGAGTTTGTACTTACCTGTTTCTGCATTGTACATACTTTCAATCGATGGAGTTGCAGAACCAAGAACGACAGGACAACTAAAAATATTTCCAAGTACAACCGCAGCATCTCGCGCATTATACTTAGGGATCATCTCAAAACTTTTATAACTAGCATCGTGTTCTTCATCAACAACAATCAACCCTATTTTGTTTAATGGTGCAAACAAAGCTGAACGTGCACCAATCACAACTTTTGATCTTCCACTTAACACTCTTCGCCAGGAATCAAATCTTTCTCCAGCAGACATTCTACTATGAACAACTGTTACTGTGTCACCAAAATTGTTAAAAAATCTTGATGTGATTTGCGGGGTTAAAGATATTTCGGGAACAAGAATTAATACAGTTTTACTTTTTTCTAAAGCCTGTTTTGCAAGCTCAATATAAACCTGTGTTTTACCACTACCGGTTACTCCGTGTAAAAGAAATGTTTGAAACTTATTTTGATTTTGTGCTGATAATACTTCATTAACTATCTCCTGCTGCTGTTTAGTGAGAATTAATTCCTGAGGTTTTTCTTCATATTGTTCTTTGTATCTGCGGTCAACTTCTTTTTCATAAATCTTTAGAAAACCTTTTTGCTCAAGTCCATTTAAAGATGACTGTGAGGATTCTGTTTTGTGAAGCAACTCAGCAACAGGAAGTGAAACACCTTTTGCTTCAATCATTTTTAATAAGATCTTAACTTGTTTTGGTGATTTTCTATCAAGCTCAGGAAAACTTGCATAAATCTCAGCAATCTCTTTAGCGAGTTTTACAAACTTTATTTTTTTAGCTTTTACTTTTACTCCTTCAACCTCATCTACAATTGTAACAGCACCCTGATTATGAAGTTGGCGAAGTTGCGAATAAATATTTTTTTTCTTCACAACCTTTTGAAGCAGTGAAAAGTTTAATTCTTCTCGTTTAGAAAGCTCAAGAAGTATTTTAAACTTCATGGAGTCTTTTTTCTTTTCTTTCGCGAGAAGTTCACTTATAAAATCTTTATCAACTACAATTTTTCTTTTTGTTTCAACATCCGTTCCTTGCGGCACAAGCAACTTTAATGCTTCTCCAAGTGAACATAAATAATACTCTGAAAGCCACTCGTAAAATTTTAATGTTTTATTATTAAAGATTGGTTTGTCATCAAGAATATCTGTGATTGGTTTTACTTCATCTTTCTTTAATGAGATAGTAGTGGGAATGTTTATAATGAAACCTGTTAAAGTTCTTTTTCCAAATGGAGTGACAGCACGAACTCCTATTTTAGTAAATTCCTCTAATTCCTTTGGAACTGAATAAGTGAAAGCTTTTCTGAATGGTAAAGGAAAAACAACTTCTACAAACATTAATTCTCTTTCAAGAAGTACGGAGCTATCGAAGTTAATCCTTCTCTGCTTGTATCATCACTATACATTTTAAACTTTAATGTTTTTATAGATTTATCCCAGACAATTCTTTTGTATTCCGCCGTTACGGTTATTTGTCCATTCGTAGAAATTATGCTGTCTTCAACAGGAATTGTTAAATAATAATACGGATCATCAAACTGCATCCCTTCAACTTTGCTAATGTCACTATATTCATAATGTATAATTGCGTTAAGTTTTTCCCTTTCAACCATAACATTTCGTGAAGTAATAGTTTTGCCTTCTGCCTTCATTCCATCAACAAATTCAGAGCTCTTCAAACCGTATTCAAGTATGCTTTTAATATCCTCATCGATCATTTCATTTGTAGTTGCATCTGTGTTTAGGTCTTCGATGGTTACCAAAGCTGTTCCTGTTCCATCTTCATTAACATTTATTTCATAAGAAACTGAGTGAAACACTATGCAGCCAGAAAATAACGCACATATAATAAGTAATAAAACCAAAAATGCTTTTTTCAATTTGATCTCCTTTGTACCACAAAGTTATCAAAGGATAACGCGAAGTTCACAAAGTTAAAAACTACTTAGTGATCTTTGTGAAGAACTTGGTGTTCTTTGTGGTAAATTGTTTTAAAAATTAATTCACTGCTTTTTCTAACAAAGTAAAAGTTTGATTATCTGAATCAAGTTCGGCAAGTGCACCGAATGGAATAGTAAACTTATCTTTAACATGTCCAAAAGACATTCCATATACAATCGGAATTTTTAAATTGCCAACTCTATCTTTTAGCACTTCCATCAAATTAAATGATTTGGCTGTAAGATCGCTATTTTCTTTTACTTCACACTTTCTAAATATTCCCATCATTGTCCCAGCAGCGTTATCAAATTTTCTTGCCTGAATTAATTGTGTGAGCATTCTATCAACACGATAAGGTTCTTCACCAATTTCTTCAATAAAAATTATTTTACCAGAATAATCAACATCAAATTCTGTCCCGATAAGAGAAACCATAATTGACAAATTTCCGCCAACAAGTCTTCCTTTTCCCTTTCCTTTAACGATCGAAGTGACACCATAAATATTTTCATCATCGCCGCTTGTAGAATTTTTAAACTTCTCGCTTCGTTCTGGATTCATCAAAACTCTTTTAAAGTTATCTACCGAATAATCATTAAACGTTGATGTACCAACCGGACCGTGAAAACTTATCAAGCCAGATTTCTGATAAATTCCATAAAGTAAAGCTGTTACATCACTATAACCGATCAGCACTTTAGGGTTTGATCTGATAACATCATAATCCAGCATTGGAAGAATACGTGAACATCCATAACCACCACGGGCACACACAATTCCATTAACGCTTTTGTCACAAAACTTTTCCATTAAATCTGCTGCTCGATCTTTATCTGTTCCAGCAAAGTAACCGCTTTGTAAAAGAACTTTTTCTGAATAAGTTGTTTCAAATCCAAGCTGGTTAAGATTCTTTATTGAGTCCTGTAATTCTTCTTCGGAGATATAACTTCCTGGAGCTACAATAGCAAGCTTATCACCAGCTTTTAATCTTAGTGGCTTGATTACAGGTGGTTCATCTTTAATGAAACCTTCGAGGTTTCTGCCTTGCGACCTCGAAGGTTGCGCGAGAATTGAAAAAGGAAAAACCGCTGCACCAATTGATGCAACAGATAGCGATGTTATAAATTTTTTTCTGTTCATAGTTTAATTTAGGAATGATATTTAGAAAATGCGAGTGTTCACAATTTAGCCTTCGAGATTTCATTTTTGCAACCTCGAAGGTTAGTAAATCAACACTTAACCCTTACATCCACTGCGAAGATTTTATTTTCTGATGAAACAAGTAATGGATTCAAATCAACTTCTGTTATTTCTTTATGGTTAACAATCATTTGTGCAAGATTTTTAATTGCTGATTTCACAACTTTTATATCAATAGGTTCTTCACCTCGAACACCTTGAATTATCTTACCAATCTTTGTTGAGTTTATCATCTCATCAATATCATTATCAGTTAGATAAGCAGATCTCATAACCGTATCTTCAATGTATTCTACATATTTGCCGCCGGAACCAAACATAATCATCGGACCAAAACTTGGATCACGAAAAGCACCGACTAACAGTTCGTATTTTGTTTTTAGAAATGGCTGAATTAAAAACTTATCAAGCTGAATATTTTTTGAACTAAAATTCCAGATCATCTCCTCAGCAGCTTTTATTAACTCCGATTTGGTTTTGATATTTAATACAACACCTTTTAAATCAGTTTTATGGATTATCTTTTCACCAACTGCTTTTAATACTACAGGAAAATGAATTTCTCTTTTATTTAATTCTTCAATGCTGTGAATTTCATCTTTTACAATTGGCAATTTATAATGGTTACACAATTCAGCAACTTCATTTGGGTTTAGAAATCTTCCAGGTTTTTCATTCAGCTTAAAATCTTTGGTTGATTCATCAGATATAATTCTTCCAGTATTAGATTTTTTATTTTGAAATTTTAATAAATTGTTAATTACCACAGCAGGATCTTCTGGTCTTTTAAACAAAGCTCTCTTTGTTCTTGATTCAGTTCTATATTCCTGCCAAAACTCAGGTAATGGCATTACAACCTGGAAGATTGGTTTTTCGGATTTAATATCATTAATGCCTTCGATAACAGGCAGAGCTTTTATCATTATCGGTTCAACAAAAACAGAAATTACTGCATCAACATTATCATCCAGAACCAAAATTTCATTAACGGCTTTAAACTGTTCTGCTATTCCACCGGGAAGTAAATCAACGGGATTATTCACACTTCCTTCAGGATGAACAATTTCTTTTAATTTTAATTTTGTTTCTGGTGATAGCTCAGCAAGTGCTAGATTATTTTTCTCAAGTGTATCAACTGTTAAAATTGCTGGACCGCCAGCGTTTGTAACTACTGCAACACGATTACCTTTTGGTGCAGGAAAATCCTCAAATCCTTTGGCGGTGTTAAACATATCATTTAAATCATCAGCACGAATAATTCCAAATTGAGTTAAAATTGCATCAACAACTTTATCACTGCTGCCAAGTGCACCGGTATGTGATGAAGCAGCTTTTATTCCGCTAGAAGTTCTTCCGCCTTTTATAACAATTACCGGCTTAGATATCGTATCATCAATGAAATACTTGATAAACTTTTCGCCATCAACAAAACTTTCTAAGTAATATGTTATCACTCCAACATCGTTACAACTTTGCCAGTATTCTAATAAATCATTTTCATTTACATCAGCTTTGTTGCCAACACTTATGAACTGCCCAAAACGAATATCTGTCTCGCGCAATGAATTTAAAACTGCGGCACCTATGGCTCCGCTTTGCGAACAAAAAGCCATGCTTCCTGTTTTTGGTTCTTCTGCTACAAATGTTGCATTCATTTTTATTGAAGGAAGTGCATTTATAATTCCCATACAATTTGGGCCAACCATTCTTGCGTTGGAATCACGAATAAGTTTTAGAATTCTTTTTTCTGCTTCTGCTCCTGCTTCACCTGTTTCTTTAAATCCAGCAGTTATAAGAATGATTGC